>OJRC01000602.1_pt1 | contig 20460 bp, 18 predicted proteins | sample 1599081 | NCBI WGS metagenome assembly OJRC01 (sample SAMN03922519, study PRJEB24848) | human gut metagenome | isolation source: stool sample | host: Homo sapiens | place: Germany | collected 2010-02 | reverse complement strand
GGAAGTAGAAATCTACTACCGCTTCATCGGCAAAATCGACTGACCTTTCTTTTTTACCCAACAATATCTTTAATTAAGGGAAACGGGCGGAACGGTGCCGGATATTGCTCAGGCAAAAATGGCGCCGCTGTATGGCATTGCGATGGATGGGCTTATCTCTTTTGATGCCGCCTTGAGCGGGCTTCGGCAGGCCATTGAAAAAACGAACGGGTGGGCCGAAAAGGCTGTTGGCTGGACAAGCAGATGGGGAAAGAGATGCCCCGTTCAGCTTCGCTGCGGGACAGGGGCGAATGTACAAAATTATAGCGCCATGCTGGATGAGCTGCGGCAAAAATACCGCTTTTCCTCCGGCATTGCACCGGCGGCGCCCTCTGCCTCCGCCGTGCATACCCCGGCCTCCTGCACACGAGCCGCAGCCTGATACGAGGAACAGGCCGGCATGCTGGCTTTGAAGGATATTTTATATCAGACATGGAGAAGCAGAAAAAGAGAAAATAGGATAACACGCGGCGGCTTTTGCAGGCAGCCGCCCTTTTTTACAGGGGCAGAAGCGGCGGTGCGCTTGTGTGCGGCCTTGCGGCAAAAGGGAAAATGGGATATAATACAAAATAACTGTGGGTTCGGGCTGTTTCGGCAGAAAGCGGAAAGGGGGCGTACGCCGTGGCGGACGTTGTCATTATAGGCGCGGGCGCCGCCGGGCTGTTCTGCGCCGGGTGGGCCGTGCGCGCCGGGCACCGCGTGACGGTGCTGGAGCATATGCCCTCGCCCGGCAGAAAGCTGCTTATCACCGGCAAGGGGCGCTGCAACTTGACGAACGCCTGCGACGAGCAGGAATTTTTGAAGCATGTGCGGCGCAACCCGCGCTTTTTATACTCTGCGCTGGCGGCCTGCCCGCCCGCGCAGGTAATGGCCCTGTTTGAAGACGAGATGGGTGTGCCGCTGAAGGTGGAGCGCGGGCGGCGCGTGTTCCCGCAAAGCGATTCCTCGCGGGATATCCTTGCGGCACTTCTGCGCTTTGCCGGAGGCGCGCGCATTGTGTACGACGGCGCACAGGCGCTTTTGTTCCGGCAGGAGGGCGGCGGAAAGCGCATATGCGGTGTGCGCGGCCAAAGCGGGCGCGAATACCGCGCCGGGGCTGTGGTGGTGGCCACGGGCGGCGTGTCGTACCAGGCGACGGGCTCCACAGGCGACGGCTACCGTTTTGCCAAAGCGGCAGGGCACACCGTGGTGCCGCCCCAGCCAAGCCTTGTGGCGCTGGTGGAGAAGGGCGATGTGGCAAAGCGCATGCAGGGCCTTGCCTTGAAAAACGTGGCCCTCACGCTGTGGGAGGGCGAAAAGCCTATATTCCGCGAACAGGGCGAGATGCTGTTCACGCATTTCGGCATATCGGGCCCGCTGGTGCTCTCTGCCTCGGCCCATATCCGGGATATGGAAAAGTACCCGTACCGCGTCACTATCGACTTGAAGCCTGCCCTCAGCGCCGAACAGCTGGAAGCGCGCGTGCTGCGCGACTTTGCCGCCCTTGCCGGCCGGCAAGCTTCCCATGCACTGGACGGCCTTCTGCCAGCCTCCATGCGCGGGCAGGTGCTGGCCATGTGGGGCGTGCCGCCTGAAAAAAGGGTGAACCAGCTTACGCGGGCCGAGCGCCGGGCGCTGTGCACGCTTTTGAAAGCCCTGCCTGTCGAGATAAAAGAGAAGGGCAGCCTTGCCCACGCCGTCATCACCAGCGGCGGGGTGGACACAAGGCAGGTAGACCCCAAAACTATGGAAAGCCGGCTGTGCACCGGGCTTTACTTCGCGGGCGAGGTGCTGGATGTGGACGCCTATACGGGCGGCTACAATCTTGGCCTTGCCTTTGCCACGGCCAAGGCCGCGGCCCTGCATATCCCCGTCGGGGCCGAGGCGTGCGGCGGCCCCGCATGCGCCGCGCGCAAGACAGCAAACAGAAAAGAGGAAAACACATGATCGCCATTGCCATCGACGGCCCCTCCGGGGCAGGAAAATCCACCCTGGCGCGCCGCCTTGCCAAAGAGCTGGGCTATGTGTATGTAGACACGGGCGCCATGTTCCGCGCCGTAGGGCTGTATGCGCTGCGGAAGGGCGTGCCCCCAAGGGACGGTGCTGCCGTGCAGGCCCTGCTGGACGAGATAGACATCCGCCTCTCGTATGAGGACGGCGCACAGCATATCTATTTGAACGGAGAGAACGTCACCGCAGCCGTGCGCGCAGAGGCGGTGGGCATGGCAGCCTCCGGCGTGTCGGCCTTTCTGCCCGTGCGCGACCACCTGCTTGGGCTGCAGCGCGGCATGGCAGAGACAAACGACGTGGTGATGGACGGGCGCGATGTGGGCACGGCTATCCTGCCCGGCGCGCAGGTGAAGATATTCCTCACGGCCTCCAGCGCCGAGCGCGCGCAGCGGCGCTGGAAAGAGCTGTGCGAAAAGGGAGAAACCGTGAGTTATGCCGCCGTGCTGGCTGACGTGGAAAAGCGTGATTGGGACGATTCCCACCGCAAGGTGCGCCCGCTGAAGCAGGCGCCGGACGCTGTGCTGGTGGACACCACCGGCCTGTCTGTGGAAGAAGCTTATGCGGCGCTGGCGCAGGCCGTGCGCAAAAAACTGACGCGCTGAGGCGGAAAGGGGCGGGCATTTTGTTTTACTGCATCATTGTGCCGCTGGCGTGGCTGGTGTGGCACATTGCGTTCCGCATCCGCGTCATAGGGCGCGAGCATCTTATCAAAGGGCGCGGTTTTGTGCTTGCGCCGAACCATATCTCGGCCATAGACCCGGTGTTCGTGGTGCTGGCGCGGTTTTGGGGCCCGCGCATGATCGTGCTGGGAAAGCAGGAGCTGTTCGAGGTGAACCCCTTTGTCACATGGTTCCTGCGCCATGTGGGCGTGGTGCCGGTGCACCGCGGCAAGGGCGACACAGCCGTGGTGCAGCAGGCTGTCCGGCAGGTGCAGGGCGGCCAGGGGGCGCTTATCTTTCCGGAGGGCACGCGCTCGAAGGACGGGCAGCCCGGGCGCCTGAAGTCGGGTGCGTTCGTCATTGCCAGCGAGGCCGGGGTGGATATGATACCCTGCCGCATCATCTACAAGGGCGGCAGAATGCGCGTGTTTGGGCAGTGCACGGTGGTGTTCGGCCCGCCTATCCCGGCGGAAAAGCTGGCGCTGGGCGAGGTGCGCAGCGCCGCCAAGCTGCGCGCGTGCAAAGAGCTTCTGCACGCCGAATGGCAGCGCTTGTATGAGGAAAACAAACAATATGCCTGAGCGCGGGGTAAACAGCAGCCCGCCCGCGCGGAAAGGAAACAGTATGCGCATCATCCGTGCAAAGACAGCGGGCTTCTGCTTCGGCGTGGCCCGCGCGGTAGACATGACCTATGGCCTTCTGAACGAAGGCGTGCGCGTGGCCACGCTGGGGCCGCTTATCCACAACCCCCAGTGTGTGGCAGACCTGGAGCGCCGTGGCGCCGTTACCGCGGCCCTGCCGTGCGAGGTGCCCGCGGGGTATGAGGTGGTGATACGCAGCCACGGCGTGCCGCAGAGCGTATATGACGAGCTGGCGGCCCTGCAAGTGCCCGTGCATGACGCCACCTGCCCCTTTGTGGCCAAAATACACCGCATTGCAGCCCGCGCGGGCGCCGAGGGAAAAACGCTGTTTGTGGCAGGCAACCGCAGCCACCCAGAGGTGCAGGGCATTGTGGGCCACACAAGCGGGCCCGTGCATGTTTTTTCCTCTTTGGACGAGTTGAAAGCACTCTGCATTCCAGAAAATACTAAAAATGGGATTTTTATGGTTGCTCAAACGACGTTCGAAGTGAAAAAATGGGCCGAATGTGCAGAGTTTCTGAAAAAACTCTATACAAATGCACTTGTTTTTGATACAATATGTAATGCTACGGAGACGAGGCAGAAAGAGGCAGAGAGCCTTGCGCGCCGGTGCGATGTGATGGTCGTCATCGGGGGCAGACAATCTTCCAATACGCAGAAGCTCGTCACTGTCGCGGCAAAGCATACAAGGGCCTATACGGTGGAGACAGCGGCTGAGCTTCGGCCGGAATGGTTCCTTGGTGCAGATACCGTGGGGGTGACGGCGGGGGCGTCCACGCCGTCGTCTATCATTGAGGAGGTACTGAGCAGTATGAGCGAGGAAATTCGTGAAGAGGAACTGAGCTTTGAGGAAATGATTGACGCTTCCCTGAAGCCGGTATACAGCGGAAAGGTCGTGAAGGGCATCGTTACGGCGGTGGGCCCCAGCGAGATTCAGGTGGATATCGGCACGAAGCAGACAGGTTTCGTCAAGCTTGAGGAACTCACTAATGACCCTTCTGCCAAAACGGAAGATCTGGTCAAGAAAGGTGACGAGCTCGACCTCATTGTGACGAAAGTGAACGATCAGGAAGGCATTGTCTATCTCTCGAAACGCCGTTTTGACGAAAACAAGGGCAAGGAGGAAGTGGCCGCCGCCGTGGAAAGCGGCGAAATCATGGACGGCTACGTCACCGAGTCCAATTCCGGCGGGCTTGTGGCTCTGGTGAAGAATGTGCGCGTGTTTGTGCCGCGCTCGCAGGCCACGCTGCGCCACAGTGAAGATTATACGGCGCTGGTGCACCAGAATGTGCAGCTGCGCATTATTCAGTGTGAAGGCCGTCATATTGTGGGCTCTATCCGTTCGGTGCTGGCCGAAAAGGCCGACGCTGCGCGCGAAGCCTTCTGGCAGACTGTGGAAGTGGGCAAAAAGTACACCGGCACGGTGAAGAGCCTAACCAATTACGGCGCCTTTGTGGACATTGGCGGCGTGGACGGCCTTGTGCACATTTCCGAGCTGTCGTGGAACCGCATCAAGCACCCCTCCGAAGTGGTGAAGGTGGGCGATGTGATAGAGGTGTATGTGAAAGACCTCGACACCGAGAACAAGAAGGTGTCCCTTGGCTACAAAAAGGCCGAGGATAACCCCTGGGAGAAATTCAAGGCAGAGTATCCCATTGGCTCTGTGTTCACCGCACCTGTGGTCAGCATCACCAAGTTCGGTGCCTTTGTGCGCATCCTGCCGGGTATCGACGGCCTTGTGCACATCAGCGAGATTTCGAACGAGCGTGTAGAGAAGGTTTCTGATGTGCTGAGCGTGGGCCAGGAAGTGAATGTAAAGCTGATTGACGTGGACTATGACAAAAAGCGCATCAGCCTTTCCATGAAAGCCCTGCTGAACGAAGCCCCTGCGGAAGAGGCCGAGGAAGAAGGCGGCGAGGAGTAATTTCCCCGCGCAGCTGTATTTTTGCAGTACAGTATCAGGCGTGCCCGGGTTTGGGCACGCCTTTTTGCTGCCTGAAAGGGCATATGCGCGAAATTTTTGTAAAAGAGTTTGCTTTTTTTGCAGGGATGCAGTAAGATATAACCATATTGCGCGCTGTGCACAGCAGCGCGGTGAAAGGGGCCCCTTTCCTGTTCTCCGGCAATGCCGGAGAAGGCGTCTGTCTCACACGGGGGAAAACTGGGGCCGAAAACCTGTGAAGGAGAGAAAAGGCATGAAAAAGGCAAGGAGGTTTTTGCGTGGCCTGCTGGCCATGGCCCTGCTGGTGTGTGCGCCGCCTGCGGCAATGGCAGAAGACGCAGCGGCGCCGGGCCCTGCACCCTGCACCCAAACGGAAGGCTGCACGCAGGAGGCAGGCCATGAGGGCGGCTGCAGGCTGCCCGCGGCGCCGTACGCTGCTGCGGTATATTTGAACGGCGAGCGCGGCAGCGATGATAAAACGGGCACAGACGCGGAAAACGCCGTCAAAACACTGGCAAAGGCAAAGGAGCTGGCGGGTGAAGGCGACACCATCCTCATTACAGGCAACGTGAAGCTGGAAAACGCCGGGGAAGTCAGCTTGAGCGGCGCCACCGTGCGGCGGGGCAATGGCTATCGGGGCGCGCTGTTCACAGTAAGCGGAAGCACAGAGCTGAACCTCTCGGACGTCACGCTGGACGGCAATAAGACGGAAGTGGATGCGTCGGATGCGCTTGTGGCAGTCTCCGGCGGTGCCGTGCTGAATATCGGCGCGGGCGCAAAGCTGTGCAATAATAAGCATGCGGCGGTGACGGTTTCTGCGGCTACCGTGAATATGACAGGCGGTGAAATATTCGGCAATGATGCCAACACATGGCTTATGGGCGGCGGCGTGAGCATTGGCAGCGGCGGAGTGTTCAACATGAGCGGCGGCACCATCTGCGATAATTCTGCTCAGGACGATGGTGGCGGTGTGGGCGTGGCGGCGTCTGGCAGCTTTTATATGAGCGGCAGCAGTGTAATACAGAATAACACCACCCGGTATGGCGGCGGAGGCATCGCCTGCTATGGCAATGCAGAGATTTTGGGCGGCGAAGTGAAAAACAACTATGCAGATTACGGCGGCGGTATCGCCATTATGGACGGCGGCACAGGCGTTCTGAGCGGCGGCTCTGTCGCCGAAAATACTGCCAGCGGCAACGGACCGGGTGTGTTTTTGCGGGATGGCGGCTTTACGCTGAAAGACGGCTCCATCACGGAGAACTCAACGGAAACCGGCAGCGGGGCAGGCATTTTCAGCTTTGAGGACGGCGGCTCCTCCATCATCAGGGTGCAGGGCGGCGTTATATCGGGCAATGCCGCTGCCGGTGGTGTTGGCGACGCGGTCTGCTTTGACGGCAGATTGGAATTGAGCGGTTCCCCTGTTATTTCAGGCGTGGTGATGCAGCGGGAAGACCTGACGGAAGATATCAGGGTGAATGTCGTAGGGGCCTTTTCCCCCGCGCAACCGGTAGCGTTGGATGATATGGCCTGGAATGACGGGCGCATATTTGTCACCTATGCAGACGGCCTTGTGCCGGATGCCTCCTGCTTTCAATTTACGAATGAAAAATGGGGGGCGCTTGTGCAGGGGCAGAACATTCAGCGAATCGAGATGTATGCCGTCAATATCTGGGTGTACCCAACGGAAAGGTATGAATATTTCTATACGATGCCAGGTGAGCCCTTTGACCAAAGCAATATACCTTCTGAAGCCGTAACGAAGGCGGGGTACAGCGTTGAGGGCTGGACAATGAGAAAATATGATGATGATACGATTATCCTCGGCATATGGGATATGAAAGCCCCGGTGGACCAGGACCTGGCGCTTCACCCTATCTGGAAGTTGGACCCGCCCGAGGTCTCGCTTACAGCGAACGACGGCAGGGTGCATGTCGTCGGAGGCCGGGATACTATTATGGCCGAAGCCGCACATGCGGCCCCCGGTGTCACTTACGAATGGGAATGGTATAAAGACGGGCGGCTGATGGCCGAGGGAGAACATGGCCGACAGATGCAGGTCACCGAGGCAGGCACTTATAAGGTCGTTGTGACTGCAACCGACGGCAAGCTGGTTTCTGAGCCCGCCGAGAGCTCTGTCGTCATCACGGAAGAAGGCCATATTTTTCCGGATGAATGGAACCTTAACGAGGCAAAGCACTGGAAGAACTGCACTATCTGTGGTATAAAGGGGCTGGAGAACCTGCATATCTTTGGCGATTGGGTTGTGACAAAGCCCGCAACTGCCACTGAGGCGGGCAGCCGGGAAAAGGTATGCAAGGCCTGCGGCTATAAGGTGAAGGAGAGCATTCCGGCGGCGGGCGGCACACCTTCGGGAGAAGCCCCGGCTGGCCAGAAACAAAACCCTAAAACGGGTGTGTAAAGCAGAACACGGCAGGGCGCGCATGGGCCCCGGTTTTCAAAACCGGGGCCTGTTTTTTTGAGCGCGGAGGGCACCGGCCCAGCCAGCAGTTATGGCTGGTTTGGGAAATAAGCGGCAAGGCCGGTATGCAGCCCGCCTCGCAAAAAGGTTTTGCTTTAAGCCACGAGCGAAGCGGGGCACTGGCCGCAGGCACTGCCTGTGGTTATGGATGCCTGAAGAACAGGAAAAATGTAAAAATTTTGGGGTTGCGGTAAAAGCGTTTACATGGAATGGGGCGGTTTGTATAATAATATGGGAAGAGGCGCTGAGGGAATGGCATACCTGCCTTTCCGGCGCATATCCTGTGAATGGAGGGCGCGCGGCATGCCGCGCGCCGAGAACGAAAAAGGGACGGAACGAACGCAATGAAAAAACTTTGGTGGAAAGCGGCAGCTTTGGCGCTGTGCCTTGCGCTGGCATTAGCAGGGTGCGGGGGGGCGCAGCCCGCCCAGCCGGACAGCGCCCCCGCACAAAGCGAGGTGCCGCCGGGCATGGCGGTGGCCTACGGCGTGGTGTTGGACTATACAGACGGTACGCTTATCTTCCGCACGAACTCTGGCCTTGAATATGTGCTGAAGCTGAGCAAAAGCACCTTTTTGCCCGAAGGCGGCCTTGCCGCGGGCGCCAGAGTGGAGGTGGTATACAGCGGCAGCCTGGACGGCAAGGGGGAAAACAGGCCGGATATTTACCGCGTGTCCGCTTCGCAGACGCAGGCCATTGACCCGGTGTATACAGGCAGCACCATAGACGGCGTGGTGACACAGGCCGCGCTGAACGACACGGCCATCCGCACGGCGGGCGGGCAGGAATACACCTTCACCACGGCAGACAATGTGCAGGCCCTGCGCGACGGCGCCCGAAAGGGCATGTGGGTGCGCATTGTGTTTGACGGCCCGCTGGAGGGCTCGGATACAAGCGGCGTTATTGTGCGCAGCGTGCTGGAGTGTGCCGTGCAGCCGGACGCCGTGCAGACGCTGGTTACGGTGCGCAGCTATGACGAAGCGGGCCACACCATGACGGTGCAGGCGTCTGACGGCACGCGCTACACCTTTGATACGGAGCTTGTGGAATTCGACACGCCGAACGGCTTCCGCACGGGCGGCCAGGTGGTGGTGTATTCGCGCGGGCAGCTTGTGGCGCAGGAAAGCGGGGAACCGCAGGCCCTTGTATACCGTGTGGGCGATGTGCGCCTTTCGCCGGTGCGCCAGCTTGAGGGCGTTGTAGAGCGCGTGGAGGAGGACGGCGGCCTTGTGCTGCATTTGTATGACGGGCGCGTGCTTACGGTATACGGCAGGGTGAGCGGCACGCAGGAAGAGCTGGATGCGGGCGATGTGGTGCGTATAAGCTATACCGGCGAGCTGGCGGGCACAGACACCCGGCAGATGAAGGTGCAGAAAATAGAGCTGCGTGCCGCGGCGCTGGACGCCGATACCAGCGTGCTGGGCACGGTGCGCCAGGCGTCCGGCACCGCCATCACGCTGGAGGCGGCAGACGGCCGCACCCTTCGTTTTTCCCAGCTTGCAGCGGGCGGCGAGATATCTGCCCGGCTGAAGGCCGGCGATATAGTGCGCGTCTATTATACAGGCTGGCTTGGCACGCCGCAGGATGCTTCTGACACCTCGGGCGCGAAAGTGGTGCGGGCCGCGTTCGCCTACGACTAAGAAATAAAAGCATACGGCGGGGAAATATCTTTTATTTCCCCGCTTTTTTTGCTATACTTATCTTGTTTGGGAATGTTTCGCTGTTTGGAGGTGTTCGCCGTGCCACAGGCAAAAAAGCCGGACAGGCTGCGCTATGCGGCGAACCTTGCAGCGGTGGGGGCCCTGATGTGCATTGCCCTCACCTGGGCCCTGCGCCGGGTAGCAGGGTTAACGCTGCGCCTGCTGCACGCGGGCGCGACGCTTGCAAACCCTGTGGGCGTGCCGGAATGGGTGATGGGCCTGTGGAATGTGGTGCTGGCCGGGGCAGGTGCGCTGGCGGCATTTTTCTTTGTGCGCGCCCTGGTAAAGGGCAGCCCGCTGGCTGGCCGGGTTTCCCTGGCTGTGCCGCGTGACGGCACCATGTGGCTTTTGCTGCCCAGCTTTCTGGGCGTCAGCCTGGTACTGAACATGGTGGTGAGCGTGCTGCAGCGCATGCTGGCCGCAGGCACAAGGTATCAGGCTCCGGACGCCGTCCAGCTTCCGGAGGGGCGCGGCGCAATGGTGCTGTATTTTATCAGCATCTGTGTGGTGCCCGCCGTGGTGGAAGAACTGTTCGTGCGCGGCGCGCTGCAGCCTATGTTCGCGCGGTGGGGCGCGTGGTTTTCTATCCTGCTCACCAGCGTGCTGTTTACGTTGATGCACGGCGACATTGCGCAGATGCCTGCCGTGTTCCTTATTTCAATGGTGCTGGGCATTACGGCGCATGCCTCAGGCTCGCTTTTGCCCGGCATGGTGATGCATTTCGCCAACAACTGTATGTCCTTCTGCTTTACATGGGCGGCGCAAAAGCTGGACGGCATAGGCGCGCTTGCCCTTACAGGCTACCTTACGCTGGTGTTTTTTCTGGCGGCGCTTTTGTGCACCAGTGCTTTTCTGAAAAGCAGGGGCATGTCCATTCTGGCGGCACTGCCCCGCTGGAACGATGCCAAAAACCGCCAAAAGCGCCTTTCCCGCCTTGCGTCGTCGCCGCTGTTTGTGGCGCTGATGCTGGGGCTGGCTGTGCGCGCTGTGCTGCCCCTGTGGGTGCGGCAGTAAGGGGGGCAGCGCCATGACGGATGAAGAATTGATGCGCCTTGCGCTGGCCCAGGCTGAAAAGGCCGCGGCGCTGGGCGAGGTGCCGGTGGGCGCCGTGGTGACCAGAGGCGGCCAGGTGGTGGCGGCGGCGCACAACACGCGTGAAACGCAGAAAAACGCCACCCATCATGCCGAGCTGCTTGCCATTGACGCCGCATGCCGCGCGCTGGGCGGCTGGAGGCTGTGGCAATGCGAGCTGTTCGTCACGCTGGAGCCGTGCCCCATGTGCGCGGGCGCCATCATCAACAGCCGCCTGAAGCGCGTGGTGTACGGCGCAAGTGACGCAAAGGCCGGGTGCTGCGGCAGTGTGACAGATTTGTTCAGCCTGCCGTTCAACCATGCGCCGCAGGTGGAGGGCGGCCTTCTGGAGCAGGAGAGCGCCGCCCTGCTGGCACAGTTTTTCGAGCGCCTGCGCGCGCAGCGCAGGCGGGGGGAGAAGCCGAAATGGAAAAAACCGCAGTTGTAACGGGCGCCTCCCGCGGCATTGGGCGGGCCATTGCGCTGGCCCTGGCCGCCGGAGGCTGCCGCGTGGCCGTGTGCTGGCACACATGTGAGGAGAAGGCGGAGCAGGTGTGCCGCGAAATAACCGCCATGGGCGGCACGGCAGCCCCGTTCAGAGTGGCAGTGCAAAGCGAGGCCGGCGTGGCCTGCATGTTCAGCGCCGTGCGCGGCGCGCTGGGCGAGCCGGACATTCTTGTGAACAACGCGGGCATAGCGGCCCAAAAGCTGTTTACAGACGTGACGGCCGATGAATGGGACGAGATGATGGCCGTACATGTGCGCGGTGCGTTTTTGTGCTGCAGAGCCGCGTTGCCGCATATGATTCGCCAAAAGTGGGGGCGCATTATCAACATCGCCTCCATGTGGGGGCAGGTGGGCGCTTCGTGCGAGGTGCCGTATTCCGCCGCCAAGGCGGCGCTTATTGGCCTTACGAAAGCGCTTGCCAAAGAGGAGGGCCCCAGCGGCGTGACGGTGAACTGCATTGCGCCCGGCGCGGTAGACACCGACATGATGGCTGGCTTTTCTGCGCAGGACAGGGAGGCCCTGTGCGAGGAGACGCCGCTGTGCCGCCTTGGCACCCCGCAGGATATCGCTGCGGCTGCGGCATTTCTTGCCTCTGAACAGGCAGGCTTTATCACCGGGCAGGTGCTGGGTGTGAACGGCGGCTTTGTGGTATGACGCGCCGCATTCTGCACACGAAGGCTTGGCGCAGGGCCGCTTTTGCGGGCGGCCTGCCTTATACGGCCCCGCACCGGAAAATGCAGGTGCCCCGGTGCCTGCACCCTGTGGCCCGCACAGCGTGGGCGCGTGCAATATGATGTGATTCCAGAAAACGGGAGGGATGCGCCATGGCGGCAAAAAACTCTATGTTCGAGCCGGAGGACACTGATATTCTGCAAGATATGTACGGCACAGACGCCGGACGGCTTACAGAACAGCAGGAGGACATGTTCGGAACCGGACACGAAAGCGCCACAGGCGCATGCAGCGAGACTTTTGGCGCAGAGGCCGATTCCCCAAAGCTGGCAAAGCTCAGGTGGAAAAGGGGCTTCGGGCAGGGCGCCCGCGCGCAAAGCAGGGCACGGGCGCCGCGGCCGGACGGTGCGGGCGAGGCCGCCCGGAAAAGCAGGGGGGCAACGGCGCTTCTGCTGGCCGGCGCGGCAGTTATGGTGCTGCTTTGGGCCGCGGCCATCTTTATGGAAGGTGGAAGTAACCCCATAGCCGGGCTTTTCAGCGGGCGGCATGTGGAAAACCTGCAGCCCATGCGCGAGGCTGGGGAATACGCCCGGATGGACAGCTACTTCTACGCCAACGACTTGGATGTGTACGGCCAGGAGGATGAAACGCTGGCCCCCTACGCGCAGTGCGTGCAGCTTTATCTTATCAGGCAGGAGTTTTTCTGCGACTGGTATGACGCCGTGCACAAGGGCGATATCGATGCCTGGAATATGGCTTACAAGGCACAGGAGATGCTGGCGATGCAGCGGGAAGAGGGTATATTGCCCGGAAATGAAGCGCAGTATGCGCTTAGCTGCGGCGAGATAAGCGCCTTTCTGCAGGTGCGTGCCGGTGTGAGCGGCGAGCTGCTGCAGGCTTTGGCCTCTGAGGAATACAGCGAGGCTGACAGCGCGCGGGATGAAGTGGAAATGCGCCTGAGTACGGCTATGGCAGACGCCTTTTTGAACGAGGGCCCGGGCGCCGCGGACGGCACGCCGGATATGGAGGGAGGCGAGGACGCATGAAACTGCTGATTTGTGCATGCGCCGCCGTGTACGGCCTTGTGTGGGCTGTGCGGCACCCGTGCAGGACCATGCGCGGTGTGTGGGTGCGCCGGGGCATTGGCCTCCTGTGCTTTGTGCTGGCGGTGATCCCTGTGTTTTTCCTTGCACAGCACGCGGGTGTGCGGCAGGAGGCGCTGTACGATTTTCAGGAGGATTCTGTGCGCGAGGCATACAGCGCGCAGGCCTTCCTGCGGGAGGACGCCGATTTCTACAGCCTGGAAAGCACCATGCAGTATTCCGGCGCATGGGACGGAACCTACGGCCCGTATTGGGAGATCCTGCGTGGGGCCCAGCTGGACGCCCAGCGCCGCCACCTGCTGGAGGCCGTGGAGGCGGGCGCATCCGGGCAGGACGAATATGCCGCCCTCGCACAGCAGGCAGGCGAAGAGCTGCGCCGCCTGGCGGAAGAGAGCGAGCATGCGGAAAACCGCGCTTTGCTGGAAAAATGGGCAAACTGAGCTTATCCGGCGCCCGCGCTGCGGCGCAGGGCGCATGGGAAAAAGAAAAAGGAGCTGTTTTATTATGACGATTACAAAAGACACGATTTTGGGTGATATTCTGGACGCGGCGCCGCAGACGGCGCCCATCTTTCTCTCCATCGGCATGCACTGCTTGGGCTGCCCGGCCTCGCGCGGCGAGACGGTGGAGCAGGCCTGTTATGTGCACGGGCAGGACGTGGACGCCCTGCTGGCGAAGCTGAATGCCGCCGTGGCTGGGGAATGAGTTGCAGGTGACGGCTGAAAAGCAGGAGCAGCTGCCGCCAGTGCCCGCGCTGGATGCGCGGCTGCTGGCGGCGGCGGCCTATGTGCGCCGCGGCGCGCTGGTGGCAGATATTGGGTGCGACCACGGCAAACTTGCCGTGTACCTGGCGCGCACAGGCGCCGCGCGCCGCGTGGTGGCGGCGGATATACGCCCCGCACCGCTGGCGCGTGCGCGCGCGCTTGTGGAAAAGCACAGGTGTGGGGCGGCAGTAGAGTGCCGCTTGGGCGACGGCCTGCATGTACTGTCGCCGGACGAGGCGGATGATATCGTTATCGCCGGAGTGTCCGGCGTGACGGCGGCCGAAATGCTGGCCGCTGCACCGCAGTTCTGGCGGGCGGGCAAGCGGTTCATTTTTGTGCCGGCCACCAAGCGCGCAGAACTGCGCGGCTGGCTGTGGAAAAATGGCTTTTCGCTTTTGGATGAAACACCTGTGCAGGCCGCGGGCCGTTTTTATACAGCATTGTGCGCAGAGTACACGGGGCGGGTGCGGGAGCCTTCGCTGCTGGAATGCGCAGTTGGCCTTGCCGCAAAGCCGACGTCGGCTGCGGCGGGTTATCTGCGCCATGTGGCAAAGCTGGTGCGCAAATATACGCTGGGCGTGCCCCTGGCGGAAAATGCGCCCTTTGTGCAGCTGGCCGGGCAGGTGGATGCCATGGCGGAACGATGTGAACAGGAGGCGCAGAAATGGATGCTGAAAAAGTGACTGTGCAGCAGCTTGCGGAAGCGCTGGACAGGTGGGCCCCGTGGGCCGGGGCGGAGAGCTGGGACAATGTGGGCGTGCTGGCTGGCGCAGATGCACCATTTTCCGCCGTGTTGTGCGCGCTGGACATCACGCCCGCTGTGGTGTGTGAGGCCGTGCGCCGCGGGTGCGGCGCTGTGGTGAGCCATCACCCGGTCATCTTTTCGCCGCTGAAGGCGCTTATGCCCGGCACTGCGCCGTATCTGCTGGCGCAGCACGGCGTTGCCGCCGTGTGCGCGCACACGAATCTGGACAAGGCCGCAGGCGGCGTGGGCGATGCACTGGCCGCGTCTCTGGGCCTTTCCTCCATAGAGCCCTGCGGTGAATACTGCCGCAGAGGCGCCTTGCCATGCCAAATGACGGCGCGTGAGCTTGCCGCCCATGTGCAGGCGGCGCTGGGTGCGCCGGTGCGCTTTGCAGACGCGGGCGCGCCGGTGCGCACGGTGGGCGTCATTTCCGGCGCAGGCAACGAGCTGTGGGCCGAGGCGAAGGCCGCGGGCTGCGACGCTTTCGTCACCGGCGAAATGGGCCACCACGACGCGCTGGATGCGCTGGAGGCAGGGCTCACCTGCGTTGTCAGCACGCATCACGCCACCGAGCGCGTCATCGTGCCGGTGCTGGCGCAGCGCCTGCGCGCCGCATTCCCGGGCCTCTCCGTGCTGGAGAGTGAGACGGACACCGAGCCGTTCCGCGCGCTGCAGGCCGGCGCATAAAAAGGCGCAGCAAAAGAATGAAAAAGAAATAAGCCGGTATGGGGGTTGCGCCGCGTTCGCATGGCAGCGCAGCTTTTGCCGTCTGAAGTATAATAGCTCATGCCGGTGAGCCCTTTTGTGCGGGCGGATTGGAGAGACGGTGCCGCCCCCCCTCTTGCCCTTTGCCCGTGCCGTTTCTATGTGCGGCGCCTGCAAAAGGGGCGCGGGCATGCGGGCCGGGGCCGTGCGGCGCGGGGCACATTTTTAGCCCGGCAGGCATTGTACTTTCTGCGCGGATGTGTGTACGGAAAGTGCGGTGCGCGGAGTGATGCCCCTGCGCTGCCTTTGGCGCAGAGGACCTGTGACGCTGGCTGCTTCTTGTTCTGTACGCTGTAAAAAGCGCGGAGAGACAATGGAAAAAAGGAGAAATCGTATGGCACTGGATGCCGCCTTGCTGGAACTGACGGCGCGCGAGCTGAAGCAGAGGCTTGCAGACGCGCGCATTGATAAAATATTTGAGCCCACGCGCGACGAAGTGGTGCTGCACTTGCGCACCCGCACGGAAAGTCACCGTCTGCTGGTGTCTGCGCGCAGCGGCTCTGCCCGCGTGTGCATTACGCAGGAGACATTTGAAAACCCGGCTGCGCCGCCCTCGTTCTGCATGCTGCTGCGTAAGCATTTTTCCGGCGGCAGGCTTGTGGACGTCCGTGTGATACCGGGCGAGCGCATTGCCTTTTTCGATTTTGCGTGTACAAATGAGATGGGTGACAGCGTGTGCAACACCCTGGCGGCCGAGCTGATGGGCCGCTATTCCAACATCGTCCTGGTGCAGGGCGGCAAGATACTCGACGCGCTCAAGCGTGTGGATTTTGAGGCCAGCGCAGTGCGCCAGCTTCTGCCGGGGCTGCCCTACACGCTCCCCCCAAAGCCGGACAGGCCCCTGCTCATGCAGGCGCCGCCGCAGGCACTGGCGGCCCTGTGCGCGCAGAAGGACATGCCGGTGGCCGATGCGCTGATGAAGGCCACGGGCGGCTGCGGCCCTGCGGTGTGCCGTGAGGCAGCCTTCCGTGCGTTCGGCACAGAGGATATATATGCGGCGGCCATGACGGAGGCCCAGTGCGCGGCTCTTGCGGCGCAGCTGGAAGAGCTGCAGGCCGTGTGGCGCGCCGGGGGGACGCCCACTGCTGTGGTGAACGCAGAGGGCAGGCCCGTCGAATTCTCTTTTGTGCCCCTGCACCAGTATGGGGAAACATGTTCGCTTGTGCCCTATGAGAGCTGTTCCGCACTACTGGAGGGCTACTATGCGGCAAAGGATAAGGCCGAACGGCTGCGCCAGCGCTCGAAAGACCTTGCAAAAACAGTGAAGAACCTGTACGAGCGCGCCCAGCGAAAGCTTTCGGCACGGCGCGCCGAGCAGGAGGAGAGCGAGCAGAGCGGCCATTTGCGCGTGTGGGGCGAGCTGCTGATGGCAAACCTGTGGGCGCTGCGCAAGGGCGACAGGGCCGCTGCCGTGACAAATTACTATACAGGCGAGACAGAGAATATCCCGCTGGATGTGCGCCTTTCGCCCACGGCGAACGCGCAGAAATATTTTAAGGAATACAAGAAAAAGCAGACGGCGGCAAAGGTGCTGCGCCAGCTTATTGAGGAATCGCAGGCCGAGGTTGCTTATCTGGAGACTGTCCTGTACGAGGTGGGCCAGGCCGAGGGCGAGGCGGCTCTGGCTGAAGTGCGGGAAGAGCTGCGTGCGGGCGGCTATCTCAAGCGCTCGCGCCAGAAAGAGAAAAAGCAGAAGCCGGCAGACTTTATCCGCTACCGCTCTTCCGACGGTTTTGTTATTCTGGTGGGGCGCAACAATATGCAGAACGAAAAGCTCACACTGAAGACAGCACGCGGGCGGGATGTGTGGTTCCATGTGAAAAATGCGCCCGGCAGCCATGTGGTGGTGCTGTGCGAAGGGCAGGAGGTGCCCAACCGCACCAAAACTGAAGCGGCCATACTGGCGGCATATCATTCCAGCCAGAACGGCGGTGCGAAGGTGCCGGTGGATTATACTTTTGTAAAGCATATCCGAAAGACAGGCGGCCTGCGCCCGGGCATGGTGCTTTATGATATTTACGAAACAGCGTACGTTACGCCGGATGCGGCCCTTGCCGCGCGCCTTGCCGGGAGATGAGATGCTATGCGCAGTGCGCAGCCGTGCCCGCAGGTGCGGCCGAGGCCGGGTTATTTCCCAGGAAACGGTGCTGCCGGGCAGAGAGAAAGGGGAGACATGCGGATGATGCGGATCAGGGCAGGTGTGTGCAAAGCGGGGCTTGCCTTCAGCGGCGCCCTGCTGGCGCTGATTTTTGCCGTGGCGTGGCTGTGGAACACGGCGTTTTCATTTTCCCCGCTGGTGCAGGGGGGGCTGATGGCCGTTTGGCTGGGTGCCCTGCTGGCCGCCTGGGCGGCGGCCCAGCGCCGCGGCCTTTTGGAGGAATTGGTGCGCTGGCGCTGGCAGCTTCTGGCGGTCGTAGTGCTGGCTGTGGCCTGCGCGCAGTTTTTTGTGGGCCTTGCCACACGCCAGACGCTGACGGATGATTACGGCAGCGTGGTGAACGGCGCGCTGCTATATGCCCAGCAGGGGAAAAGCGCGGCGTTTGCCCAGCAATATCAGTGGTATTTGAACCACTGGCCCAACAACCGCGGCATCTTCTTTTTGCTGGCGCTGTTCTTTCGTGTGCTTACGGTGCTGGGCTTCGGCGGCCAGTGGTACACAGGCATGGTGTGCCTGGGCCATCTCAGCTTTGCAGTGGCTGCCGTGTGTACATTCGCTTACCTGGGCCGCGCATTCGGTGCAAAGGCATCGCTTGCTTTTCTGCCGTTGTATGCGCTGTTTGCGCCGGTATACTTCCAGTCCAGCGTGGCGTATACTGACACACTCTCTATCTGGGCGGCGCCTGCGGCGCTGCTTTTGTGGCAGATAGGCCGCGATGCTGCGCACTGGCGCCCACGCCTTGCCGCGTGGGCCGCCTGTGCAATATGCCTGGGCGTTGGATACGAAGTAAAAGGCTCGGTGGCCGTGGTGCTGGCGGCGCTGTGCTGCGAGGCGCTGGTGTGCCTGCCGTGGCGCCGCACGCTGGCGGCCCTGGCCGTGCTGGGCTGCGGTTTTGCACTGGTGCACGGCGCTGCGGGCCTTGTGTATGCGCGCAGCGGCGTTGTCACGCCTGAGCTGCGCCAGACGGCAGAAATGCCCACCTCGTTCTGGGTGATGATGGGCCTTGGCGAGCCGGACGGTGCATACAGCGTGGAGGATGAGCGCGAGATCATGTACCGCCAGACAAAAGAGGAACGGCAGGCCTATGCCGCAGGGGTCATCCGCGCCCGCCTGGAGGAAAAGGGCACAGCAGGACTGCCTGCGTTTCTGATGCGCAAAACGGCGCGCACATTTGGCGCCGGCAACGGCGAAATTTACTATTCGCTCTCACGCGGGCCGCTGCAGCCGGGCCATGCCGTCTATTCGTATATTCTGGAGGATGGCCCGCATTTTGGCCTGTTCAATAATGCGGCGCAGTGCGTTTACCTGTCGTTCTATATTCTGGGCATTGCCGGTGCGCTGGCGTCCGTGCGCAGAAAGGGCGCCCCTGCTGTGTGTGCGCCGTGGGCTGCGCTGGCGGGGTTTTACTTGTTCATGCTGCTGTGGGAGTCCAACCACCGCCAGCTGGTGAACCAGTGGCCGCTTTACTGGGCAGCGGCTGCTGCGGGGCTGGCTGCCCTGGGCAGCTTCGCTGCACAGCGGCTGCCGAGGGGCCTTCATGCGCAGAATGTACAAAACTAAGCGGAAAAATTTTTCGTGCGGGCACAAAACGGAGAAAAATGAAAAAAACCATCATTTTCAAAAAAGCCCTTGCAAAATGCAGGGGCTTTTGGTATGATAATTAGGCGACTGCGAATGCCCTGCATTCCGCAGGGCTCGATATGCGTTGACGCGGGAGGTTGCGGCGCCATGCGCGCCGGTTTTTCCGCCGAGTATGTCCGATCAAGAACCGGGCGAAAGAATACTGGATGCAAAGGGATACGTTCCCCGATGACTTGTCTCGGTGAACCAATGTCTGCACACTTTGCCAGAAAGTGTTCCGGGAGAACTGCACAGCGGTTCACCGGCTTTTCTACTGCCAAGGCGTGAGACACCCGGCGCAGTGTTCAGTATCCATCGAACCGCCCCACGCAAAATTTTACAGGAGGCGAAAACAATGGCAGTCAAAGAGAAAATCAGGATCCGTCTGAAGAGCTACGATGCCGCGCTGATCGACACGGCGGCGGAGAAGATCGTGGAGACGGCCAAGCGCACGGGCGCCCGTGTGTCTGGCCCCATCCCTCTTCCCACCGACAAAGAGGTCGTCACGATCCTGCGCGCTGTCCACAAATATAAGGACAGCCGCGAGCAGTTCGAGACGCGCACGCACAAGCGCTTGATCGACATCCTGAAGCCGTCCAACAAGACGGTGGAGGCTCTTACGAGCCTGCAGCTCCCCGCTGGCGTCGAAATTGAGATCAAGCTGTAATTCCTGCAAGGGCAGGACAATGCAGCGGGTTCTCCGTATTTTGAAACGTAAAGCGGAGAGGTCATGTTGGCAGGCGCCGCCTGTCAACCAATAACCTTATTAGGAGGCAAAACAAATGCAAAAAGGTATCATCGGCAAGAAAATCGGCATGACGCAGATCTTCGATGAGAACGGCAAGGTCGTTCCCGTCACGGTCGTGGAAGCCGGCCCCTGCACCGTGGTGCAGAAAAAGACGGTGGAAAGCGACGGCTATGTGGCTGTTCAGCTGGGCTTTGGCGACATCGCCGCCAAAAAGGTGACGAAGCCTGCCAAGGGCCACTTTGACAAGGCCGACGTGGCGCCCAAAAAGACGCTGCGCGAGTTCCGCCTTGCCGACATTAGCGGCATGAACGTGGGCGACATTATCAAGGCCGATACGTTCGCCGCGGGCGAGCACATCGACGTTGTGGGCACCTCGAAGGGCAAGGGCTATGTCGGCACCATCAAACGCTGGAACGGCCACCGCCTGCGCGAGAGCCATGGCACGGGCCCTGTGTCCCGCCATGCCGGTTCCATGGGCGCATGCTCTTCTCCCAGCCGTGTGTTTAAGGGCAAAAAGCTGCCCGGCCACCTGGGCGCTGAGCGCGTCACCATCCAGAACCTGAAAGTCGTCAAAGTTGACGCCGAGAACAATCTCATCGCTATCAAAGGCGCGATCCCCGGCCCCAAGGGCAGCGTGGTCTGCATCTCCGATAGCGTGAAGGCGTAAAGGAGGAAAGCATCATGGCAAAATTTGACGTTTTGGATATGAACGGCAAGAAGGTCTCCACGATCGAGCTTTCCGACGCCGTGTTCGGCATGACGCCGAATGAAAAAGTAATGCACGCCGCTGTGGTGAATTTCCTGGCCAACCAGCGCCAGGGCACGCAGAGCACCAAAACCCGCAGCGAAGTGTCCGGC
>OJRC01000597.1_pt1 | contig 20588 bp, 20 predicted proteins | sample 1599081 | NCBI WGS metagenome assembly OJRC01 (sample SAMN03922519, study PRJEB24848) | human gut metagenome | isolation source: stool sample | host: Homo sapiens | place: Germany | collected 2010-02 | reverse complement strand
TTTACGATTGCCAGAAGGATAATCTTGGACAAACGGCGCCCGTTTACGGGCCGCAAGACAAGTGATGCAGGCGGTGGATTTTTTCCGTGCCTCTTGAGAGGCTTGCCGGCAGTACGCCCTTCTAGGGCGCACACAGCCCCCCGGCAAAGCCGAGGGGCTGACTTTCTGCATAATATGTTCAGGCTGTATGTTCGCCGCTGCCAGCCGCATGCACATACCGCGAGGCGCCGAAGGCAAGCACCATGACGAACAGCGTGTGCAGAAGCATGAGCCCAAGGCCAAAGCCCACGCCATGGCCGAAGGCCTTTGCCAGCTTGAAATTCATGACGATATACAGCACGCCGGAAAGCGCAATCAGCGCCAGCGCCGCAAGGGCAAGCGCCGTCTGCGGCTGTTCAAGGTCGATGAATACGCCGCATACGGCGGCCGCCGCCGAGCTTAAAAGCGCAAGCCAGAAATACACCGGCTTCCAGCATATTTTATAAAGCGTATACACATTCAGCACCGGCACAACAGATTTCCAGCCAGCCTGCCCCGCCTTGCTGAACAGGCGCCACCATGCAATGACGGTGAGCACGGCAATGGCCAGAACCACAGCCAGATAAGCGCCCAACACGGCCAGTATTACCGTCCAAAGGTTTTCCATCCCGGTTTACCCCTTTCCATTCCAACCCGGCAGTGCCGGTTCAGTTATCCTGTTCTGCATTGGCGGAAGCCGCTGCCGCAGCGCCGGCACCCGCCGAAGCGGCGCGCGCCGCATCCCGTCCGGAGTGGATATGCTCCAGCACAATGATGGCCGCCATCAGAATATCGCGCATTTCCTCGTTGAAAATCTCTATCTCGTACACGTCGTGCAGCGAGAAGAATTTGCAGTGCACCGTTGCCAGGATGCTGTGCGAGGCTTCGTCGATGATTTGATAATCGTGCGAGGTGATGTCGCCGTGCAGCTCCCAGCCAAGAGCATCAATATGAATAATATCTTTCGTCAGGTGGAACAGCTCTGTGCTGAGCTCGAAAGAAGTGCCGTCGGCCATATCCACATAATGCACCTCGTGCAGGCTGAAGGCTTTGGCATGCAGATAGGCCACCTCGCCGCCCTGTGCATCTTTCAGGTACGTCTTGTCGTGCAGAGAAAGCATTTTGCTTTCCACCTCGTAGGCAAGCTCGTCCTGCTCGTCAAAAATCTTCATGGCATGGTGCAGAGATACCAGCTTCTGCTTCAGGTAATACTTCATTGCACTGTTCCTCCTTATTTTTTATTCACGCCTTTTGAAAGGCCCTGGTCAGCCCACTGTAACGCCGTTGCCAATGCCGCCGGTGCCTGCGCCGGTGCCTATCTCGTTTTCCGGCTGTGCGCCGGCGCCTATGCCCGCCCCTGCGCTGGCAGGGCTTGCGTTGTCATCCAGGTCTGTCACGCACAGCACAGTGACGCCGCTGGTATCGGTGCCGTTCAAAGCGCCGGTGAACTGAATCGTCACCCAGTTGCCCACGGCAAGGCCGTTTTTATAATCATGTGCGGCGCCTTCAATATTAAAGGTGTAGCTGCCTGCACCGGTGTCAATGGTGATGGTGCTCATGGAAGCATCCACCACTGTGCCGGAAATTTCAGCGTATGTATGTTCAGGATGCGGCGCAGGCGTGGGCGCCGGGGACGGCGCGGGGGCGCTTGTGCCGGGCGCCGGGGTAGCCGCGGGCGCTGCGGGCTGCTTTGTGGTGAGGTATTCCGAATAAGCGTACGCCTCTTTGCCGTCGTACAAAATGCGGCTCCAGCCGTTGTCCGTCACGCCGGTGCGCTTTACTTCGGCGCCCGTCTTTACGCCGCCGATGCGCTTATAATCCGTGTCCGGGCCGCTGCGCACGTTCAGCCCCGCTGTGGCCCACACGCTTTCATTCGTCTCGGTTATCTTCACATTGCTCTGCGCCTGCGAGGAGGACGCAGCCTGCTCTACCGTGTTCACCGCGCCGTCCACGATGCGCACCACAGTGATGCCGCTGGTGTCGGTGCCGTTCAATTCGCCCGTATAGGTCACCTCGATGGTGTTGCCCACCACAAGGCCGTCCAGCACCTTCATCTCGGCGCCCTCTGTGGCGAAAACGTATTCCTCCTTATCCACCGCAAGGGTAATGGCGTTCATCGTGGCGTCCACCAGCGTGCCGGTAAGCTTCTTTTCCTCCGGCTGGGCGGCGCTTTGGGCACTTTCAGCCGCGGGGTTCTGCACTGAGACCACCACGGCCCTGTTGGTATCAGTGCCCTTCACCTCGCCGGTATAGGTGATGGTGACGGCATCCCCGGCCTTGTAGGCCTCTGCATTTTCAATTTCCACGCCCTTCACGGAAAACACCAGCTCGCTGCCGTCTGTGCCCTGCACCGTAAGCAGGTCGCCGCTCAACGCCACCAGCGACGCCTCCAGCGTGTTCTGGGCGCTGCTGTCGTCCTTTGCGCCGCATGCGGCCAGCGCCAGTACGGCAAGCAGGCCGCACGCAATTACAGCCAAGCATTTTTTCATTCTGTCATTCTCCTGTCTTCTCTCATCATTTGTGTTGTACCTTCGCACCGGAAAGAAGGCCCGGCGTTCCGCCTTGCCTGCTTTTGATGCCTGCCGCGGCCCTGTACACAAAACCGCCCGGCACGAGCGCTGAAGGCTCTGCCGGGCAGCCGTACAGAATCCGATTTATTATACCATGCCGTATATTTTGCGTTGATGTGCATTTCGGTAAAAAAGCTCGTTTTTTGGTGGTTTCCGCCCCGGCTTCCGCTTATGGCCTGCCGCTGCTCAGCTTAAAAAGCAGATAATCGGCATACTGCTTCTGCACAGTGGTGTAAAGCTTGCGGGAAATAGGCACCCGCACACCACCCTCCAGCACAAAGTCCCGGTTTTCCATTCCGCGCGCATTGTCCATATTGACAATGCAGTTGCGGTAGCAGCAGGCGAACTGTGGATATTTTAACAGCGTTTCGCGTATCTCCTGAAAGGGCATGTGGCTTCGGTTTATCTTCGCCTTCGTATGCACCAGCACGTAGTGGTTATACATGTCCACAAACAGGATATCGTCCAGCGGGATATTTACATATGACCAGCCCTCTTTTAACTGGATATGCAGCTTTTTATCATATAAGGCCGCTGCACATTTATCCAGCACACGGAACAGCGCACTTTTCTCCAGCGGCTTTACCAGGTAATAAAAAGCATCCACCTCGTAGCTTTCTACCGCGTGCTGCGCGCTGACGGTAATAAACACAAGCAGGCTTGTATTTCCATGCCGGCGAAGCGCACGGGCAAGTTCCATGCCGTTTTCTTCCCCAATGTAGACATCCAGAAAGATGACGTCGAACTCTGCCCCGCTGGCATACTCCATAAGCTGTGCCCCTGTTTCAAATTCTGCAACCTCCACAGGGATATGCGCGCCCTCCGCATAGCTGCGCACCGCGCTGCGCAGCGCGGCGCGCTGGGACGCATCATCATCGACCATAGCGATTTTCAAGGCTTGTGTTTCCTCCTCTCTGGCGGCCGTGCCGAAGCATGCCGCCAATACCCGCTGCAGAGCTTTTATTGTTCAATATCCATGCAGGCAAAGGCCGTGAACACGCCGTCCTTCTGTTCATAGCGCGCAAAGCCATGCCGCTGCCCGCACACTGCAGCTACTGAAGCTGTGCCAATACCCGCCGCATCCCGCCGGGCAGACCACAACACCCCGTGCCGGTATACCAGCGGTGCAGCGCCGCTGTTTTTCACGCACAGCGACATCAGGCTGCCCTGCATGCGGGCATCCACCTGAATGAACCTTGTACCCTGCGCCTGCCCGCAGGCAGCAGCCGCCGCATTTTCCACCAGGTTGCCCACCACAAGGCATATATCGCTTTCTGCTTTGCCCAGAACTGCGGGAAGCGCCACATGGCCGGAGACCTGAACCCCCGCTGAAACTGCGCCGGATAAGTAATAATTCAACACGGCGCTCAGCGCCGTGTTGGCGCAGGGCAGGACGCCCTGCGATTCTTCCGTGATTTGAAGCGCACTGATATACTCCTGCACAGCTTTGCATCCGTGCGCCTGCGCAAGGCCATTCAGGGCGTGCAGATGGTGTCTCAGGTCGTGCTCTGCCCTGCGCACCGTTTCCATATGGCGCAAAAGCTGCTCGTTCTGCTGGCGCTGCATGTCCGAGCGCAGCGCTGCAAGCCGCAGCTCTTCCTGTGCCTCGGCCCCTGCGAGCCCCTTGCGCACTGCATGCAGTATCAGCATGCACGCCGCGAACGTGTCCACCAGCCACAGCAGCGCCGCGCCAAGGTCTGCCTTGTTATTGGAAATTTTCGCAGTAAAATTTCCATTGTAAAATTTGATATGGAACACCACATTGAACAGCACCGGAACGGGCCAAAGCCATTTCCAGGAGACACGCGCCCCGCCCTTCTGCACCAAGGGACGAAGTTCTAAAAGAAACACCGGCAGCACAATAGGCAGCGTGGCCGCCAGCATGGCTGCAAACAGCCCAAAATAGATCCACTTTGTTTGTGCTGATGAGAAATAGCTTTGCTCCAGCACATGCGCCATGGCATACACCGCATTCAGATACTGCCCCATCAGTGCGGAGACGAACAGCATGGGCCAAAGCTGCGCTTTGGTAAGCCAGAAGGCGGCGCCAAAGCCTGTAAGCATCAGCAGCCCGTGCACGGCCAGTAAAACAGCCGGCGGCAGCATGTTTACCACAGGCGACGCAGGCCAGAAGAACACCATACAGAAGGCCACCGCGGTGACACAATAAACCGCGATGCGCCAATAGCTTGGCCTGTGGCGCTGCCCAAAGGGCAGCACCAGCAGCACAGTTGCCATATACATATGCAGCCCATAGATGGCAAGCGCCGCAAAAAAGGATGTTTCTGCGTTCATATTTCTCCGTCCCCGACACCGGGCCGTCTGTGAAATGCCCGCAGGTCTATATCATATAACATATCACATATACCGTCTGTTTTGAAAGTAAAATACGGGTAATAAGCCTGCATTTTTTGTAATTTTTTGTGGAACTTTCTGGAAAACATATAATTTTCAACTTCATTTGCCCCGCATTATAAAAAGGAGCGCTGATGCAAGAAACCATCACCCCTAAAAGGCAATTCTTGTGCACAGCTTCTTCAGATTCTCTTAACCTCCCAAATGGACGCCTGCGGAAAGCTTCCCTGTTCTGCATTAAGAACTGCCGCTTCAGGGGTGCTGTGCAGTTTTGGCCGGGCGATTTTGAAGGAATGCGTGCAAAAACAGCCCGGCAATCCAGACGGATTGCCGGGCTGTTTGCGTGCGTCAGGTGCCAAAGCCGATGGGTTTCTGCGCCGGTGCGCCTTTTGCCGGGGCCCTCTTCACACAGGGCATGCCCGCTGCGCATTTCAGCTGCTTACTGCGCCGCCGCTTTGCGGCTTCAGCCATGCGTCCATCCACTGCACCAGCTCTTTCAGGCGGCGTACGCGGTGGCGCGGCTTTCCGCTGCGGGAAAGCTCGTGGTCTTCCCCTTTGAACAGGCACGCCCGCGTGGGCACGCCAAGAAGCGTCAGGGCAGTAAAGAGCTCTTTCGTCTGTTCCACACAGCAGGTATGGTCATCGGTGGAATGTAAAAACAGCGTGGGTGTTTTGCAGCCGGAAAGATACGGCATGGCCGATTCCCTCCACAAAAGCTCCGGCGCGGCCCAGGGCTTGGAATCCAAAGCGAGGTCGTCGTCATAGCTTATTTCAGACTGGCCGAAATCACTTACAAAGTTTGCCACGCTGCGGCAGCTTACGGCTGCGGCAAAGCGCTGCGTGTGGCCGATAATCCAATTCGTCATGATGCCGCCATAGCTTCCGCCCGTCACGCCCACGCGGGAGGCGTCGATGTCCGGGTAATGCGCAAGGATATGGTCTGTGAAATCCATTAAGTCCTCATAGTCGATGGTGCCGTATTTGCCGCGCACATCCGCAAACTGCACGCCGCGCGCGTCCGAGCCGCGCGGGTTGCAGAAAAACACAAAGTAGCCGCACCCCGCCAGCACCTGCATCTCGTGGAAGAACACTTCGCCGTAGGCCGCTTTCGGGCCGCCGTGTATCTCCAGAATGCCGGGATATTTTTTCCCTTTTTCATAGCCTGCAGGCATAAGCACCCAGCCGTCTATCTGCTGCCCGGCACGGTTTGTAAACGGCGTATAATGCACGGGCTGCACTGCACGTGCCGAGAGCAGCGGGCGGTTGAAGGCCGAAATACATACAGCCCTGCCATCCTGCAGCACATACAACTCCTGCAGGCTGTTTTTTTCCATGCCCACAAACACGGTGGTGCCGCCGCGCATATCGAACATCTGAATACCGCCGCAGAACGCCAGCTCCTCGTACTGCCGCCCGGCGGAATTTATGCTGCGGAGACGGCTTTCAAAGCGGTCCAGCACAATATAGTGCGCGGCCCCCTGCCCGCATACAAAGCCGCTGCCGCCGCCGTAGGTGCTGTCGGTAATGGGGCTTGTGCCGGGCACGAGCTCGTGCGCCAGCAGCATTTCACATCTGCCGCCCGAAAGATTCAACCTGTAAAAATCCTGCCCGGAGGCGCTGCCATACTGCTTCAGGTCCGACGCAGTGAACAGCACAGTGCCCCCGGTTACGCCAATGTGATAAATGGCAAGCGTGCCGTCCTCCACCAGGGTGCGCGTTTGTCCCGTGGCCATATCGTAGGCATACATGCCTCTTGTTTTCGCCTTTACCTTTGTATACGCATGGCCGGTATATACAAGCTGCTGTCCAGCCCACTCGAAGGCACCCAGCATGAACTGTGGCTGCGTGAGCAGCCTTGTTTCGTCTGCTTTGGCGTCATACAGGGCCAGCGCCATGCGCACACCGCTGGTATAGCCCTCGCCATTGGTGGCAAAGGGCATTTCCTCCAAAAGGATATAATCCTCTGCATCCTCGCACTCTTCAACAGTGTGGGTGCGCGGGTCCGGCTTTGTATGGTCGAGGCGCACTGCCATAGCATAGTGCACACCGTCGCCGCAGGGGCGCACCTCCTTCACATCGTACGGCACCTCGAAAGCCCGGCACGCCTCGCCGCCGGAAAGCGAAAGGCGGTAAAACACCGTCTTGTGATAAAAACGCCGTGGCTCATCCGCCTCACAGCGGCGCGATGGGAAAAGCAGCGTGTCTGCGCCGTCCCATACAAAATCGTGCTCTTTGCCGGTGTGCGTCAGCCGTGTGATGCTGCGTTCTGCACAGTGTGCCAGATAAATGTCCGCGGCATAGTTATTTTCCTTTTTATCCTGCCTGCTCACTACAAAGGCCGCCTTCGAGCCGTCCGGCGAAAGCTGAAGCCTGGAGAGAAAGCTGTATTCCAGAAAATCTTCCAAACCGATATTCTGCATGCCTGTCCACCCTTTCCATATCCTGTGCACGGGCCTTCCGCGCGCAGGCAAACATGATAAGATGACTGTACCATACTCCCATGTGAAAAGCAAGCCGTACGCCTGGCAAAACACAAAAAAGGCCGCCTGCCTGTCTGCGTGGGCCACCGGCTTCAGGCGGCAGCAAAGCCATATTGCCAGCGGGGCGTGCTTTGTGCTACACTAAATAGTAGCACCCTTGATTATCCGGCAGGGCGCTGGCAAACAGAAAGGAGCGCAGCGCACCCCATGTATTGTGAAGAGGTAGAGATACAAACAGGGCGTATCCCGGCCGCCGTGTGGGGAGTGCCCACGGGCCGGTGCATCGTTGCCGCGCACGGCAGCATGTCCCACAAAAAGGATGTCCCCATCGTGCTGCTGGCACAGGCTGCACAGGCACACGGATGGCAGGTGCTCAGCTTCGATTTGCCGCAGCACGGCGCAAGGGCACAGAACGGCTGGCCCTGTACCATGCGCAACTGTGCGGCAGACCTTGAAACCGTAATGCAATACGCCAGGCTGCAATGGCCTCATCTGGCCCTGTTCGGGTGCAGCATGGGGGCTTATGCCGGACTTCTTGCCTGCCGCAAGGAAGCATTGGAGGCCGCCTTTTTTCTTTCCCCCGTGCTGGATATGGCGCATATGGTAGAGGACATGATGGCACAGTTCCACATTCCGCAGGAGGTGCTGCGCAGCCAGAAAAAGCTGCTTTTGCCTAATGGGCAGGCCTTGTATTGGTCTGATTTATGCTATTTGAGAGAAAACCCCGTCTGCATGTGGGCCACACCCACCTATATCCTGCGCGGAAGCGAGGACTTTCTTTGCAGGCCGCAGGCCCTTCAGGCGTTTGCGCAAAGGTTCCCCTGCCGCATCCAAACGGCTGCGGGCGCAGAGCACTACTTTCACACACCAGGGCAGCTTGGGCGGTTTTCTGCATGGCTGCATGAATCACTGGGCGCCCTGCCACCTGCTGCACCTTAAGCCTTCGCCAGCTGCCGGCCGTGCCGCCGGTTTTACTGCAAAAGGCGCCCGTCGGCCATACGGCCAGCGGGCGCCTTTTCTGCATACTGCACAATGATGTAAAAGCTTACTGCCTGGCCGTGGCAAAGGCCAAAAACGCACGGTATGTCATCAGCACATCCTGCTTTGCCACAAGCTCGAACGGCGCATGCATCGAAAGCATGGGCACGCCGATATCCACTGTATCCACATTGCGGTTCGACACAAATTTGGCAATAGTCCCGCCGCCGCCCTGGTCCACTTTGCCAAGCTCGCCCGTCTGCCATGCAACGTCCGCTTCGTCAAATACGTTCGTCACATAGCTCAGCGTCTCGGCGCTGGCGTCGTTCGTGGCGCCTTTTCCGCGCGCACCCGTATATTTTGTCAGACACACGCCGCAGTTCATACGGGCGGCATTGCGCGGGTCGTGTACGTCCGGGAACGTAGGGTCCAGCGCGGCGTTCACGTCCGCCGACACGCACACCGAGCGGCGCAGCACCTCTTCATAATCTGCCCCCTGCGCACGCGCCAGCGCCTTCAGGAAATGGAAGGTATAATCGCCCTGCAGGCCCGTCGTGCCTTCCGAGCCCACCTCTTCCTTATCGGTCAGCACACAAAGCGTAGTGAAGGCAGGCGCCTTCGCGTCGATTTCGGCGCGAAGAGCCGTGTATGCACATACACGGTCGTCATGCCCGTAGGCGCCTATCATGCTGTGGTCAAAGCCCACGTCCACGGCCCGGAACGCCGGCACGGCCTCTATTTCAGCGCGGGTGAAGTCGCGCTCCGTAATGCCGTAACGGTCGTTTAAAAGCTGCATGGTATAAAGCTTGATGCGCTCTTTCGCCTCTTTTCCGGCATAGGGGATGCTGCCCACCACAATGTTCAGCTCTTCCCCCTTCAGGCCCTCGCTGAGGGGACGCCGGTTCTGGTCTGCACTGAGGTGCGGCAGAAGGTCTGTCACACAGAACACAGGGTCGCCCGGCGCCTCGCCTACGCAGAATTCAACCTTTTCGCCGCCGCGTTTATACACAACGCCATGCAGGGAAAGCGGCGTGGCACTCCACTGATATTTGCGGATGCCGCCGTAATAATGCGTTTTGAACAGCGAAAGGCCGCCGTCCTCATACAAAGGGTTAGGCTTCAGGTCCAGCCGGGGCGAATCGATATGCGCTATCATGAAATGCGCGCCCTCCTCCAGGCTGCGCGTGCCAATAGTGGCGGCAAGAATGGCCTTGCCTCGGTTGTTGTAATACACCTTTTCTCCCGGCTTCAGCTCGGTTTTCTCCATGTGGTCAAACGGCCGGTAGCCTGCCGCCACAAGGCGTTTTTCTATCTCTGCGGCGGCCTCACGCTCGGTTTTCGCTTTGTCCAGAAACGCCTTGTAGTCTTCACAAAAGGCCTCTGCCTCTTCGCGTGCGGCAGGCCATCCGTCTGAAATATGCGGCTGGCTGAACAGCAGCTCTTCCTCCAGCTCTTTTGCAGTTTTCTGTTCCATTGTTTCTGCTTCCTTTCTGTTCCATTTATTTGCAAGCCATGTCAGGTATAAAGCTCCTGATATTTCTTGTAATTGCGCTCCACCTTGTGCACATACAGGTTCATCTGCTCGTATGGAAAGGTGTGCAGCGTTACACCGTCATCGGAATAGCGCGCGTCCTCCAGCAGGCGGTCCACAAGGCCCTGGCCGCTGTGGTAGGCCGCACTGGCCGTGGCAAGGTCTCCGGCATACCGTTCCATACAATAATGCAGGTAATAGGTTCCAAAGCGGATGTTCACCTCAGGGTTATACAAATCGTCAAAGGTGACGGGCTCGCTGGGGGCTATTTTGGTCTTAATCCAGTCAAACGTTTCTTCCGTAATCTGCATCAGGCCGCGCGCCCCTACGGCTGAGAGCGCGTTCGGCTTAAAGCCGCTTTCCGTTTTGATAATAGCATACACCTGCGCATATTCAAGGCCGTATTTATCCGCATAATATTCCACATACGTCCGGTAGGTGCGCGGGTAAACAGCGCGCCAGATATTGCCGCCCACGCGGGCAAAAAACAGGAACACGCAGATGCATACAGCCAAAAGAGCCAAAAGTAAAAAACGCTTGCGTCGCTTGCTCATTTCATCCCCTCTTTTAGAAGGTTTTCCAGCACGGCCCGGGCCTGGGCCCGCAGAGCCTGCTCGCTGCCGGTGTTGTCCAGAAGAAAGGTAGCCGCGGCGTCCAGCTTCTCCTGCGCAAGCTGAGAGGCCAGCCGGGCCTGTGCGGCCTGCCGCGAAATGCCGTCGCGCCGCATAATGCGCTGCTCTAGCACCTGCTGCGGCGCACGCACCACAATAATAGCGTCACAGAACGGTTCGAACGGTGCACCCACGATAACGGCGCCGTCTACAAACACAAGCTTCGCGCCCGCAGCGCGCGCCTGCGCCACACCCGCAAGCAGCCTTCGCACGATTTCGGGGTGGGTGATATCTGTCAGGCGGCGGGCGTCCCCCTTTGTGGCAAATGCCCGCTGTGCAAGTACGCCGCGGCGCAGCGCGCCGTCCTCGTCCAGAATATCGGCGCCAAACGCCTTTGCCAGTGCCGGAAGGCATGGGCTGCCGGGCTGCGTCACCTCACGTGCCACGGCGTCGCCGTCCAGCACAGGAAAGCCCCTGCTGCGGCAATACTGCGCCACGGTGCTTTTACCGCAGCCCGAGCGGCCTGTAATAGCAACTGTTTTCATGCCTCTACCACCCGGAACGCCGCCGCGCGCAAAATACGATTATACACCGCCAGCGCCACGCCATCCTCCCGCGGGCAGCGCGCATAGACGGTGCGGGCACCGCGCCGGTCCAGCTCCCGCAGTGCTGCAAACAGCGCATGCGCCTGGCTGGCTGCGTCCTCCTTCCGGCCATAGGCAACAGCAGGCACGCACAGTGCGGCTTCCTCGCCTTCATAGCACAGCGCGAACACGCCCGGCCCCGCATGCACAGCCACATAATTACAATATGCGTGGAATGCGCCTTTTACCAGCGTTACTTCTGCCTTCGGCGCATAATGCTTGTATTTCATGCCCGGCGAGGCCGCTGTCTCGCCCTCGCGCAGGCCGTGCAGCACTGCATGGGCCATTTGCACCTCGCAGCCCAAAGCGGCTTCAAGCTGTTCTTTGGTGACGCCGCCGGGGCGCAAAAGCACTGGAATGGACCCGGCCAGTGAGACGACAGTGGATTCCACCCCCACCTCACAGGCCCCGCCGTCTAAGATAAGCGGCACGCGCCCGGCCATATCCGCCAGCACGTCCTGCGCGGTGGTAGGGCTTGGGCTGCCGGAAAGGTTTGCTGACGGCGCGGCCAGCGGGACGCCCGCCGCGCGTATCACGGCCTGCGCCACCGGGTGGCTGGGCATGCGCACGGCGGCAGTCTCCAGCCCCGCACACACCTCGTCTGCTACGGCGCCACCGCGCGGCAGCACCATCGTCAGCGGGCCGGGCCAGAAGCACTCCGCCAGCCTTTGTGCTTGCGGCGGCACGTGGCCGGCCACCATGCCCAGCATATCCATCGACGCGATGTGCGAGATGAGGGGGTTATCCTGTGGGCGGCCCTTGGCGGCAAAAATGGCGCTTACTGCAGCGCCGTCCAGCGCGTTTGCAGCCAGGCCGTACACCGTCTCAGTGGGAATTGCCACAAGGCCGCCCGCGCGCAGGATGCCCGCAGCCTTTTCAATCGCATCCGGCCGGGGCGCAAGAAGCTCTGTTTTTATCATGCACCCTCCTCCCCGGCCGCCTTCAGCTTTTCCGCCCTGTCTGCCGTTGCCAGCGCGTCGATTACTTCATCCAACGCACCGTCCAAAATGGAATCCAGCTTATACAGGGTAAGGCCAATGCGGTGGTCCGTCACGCGGCCCTGCGGGTAATTGTATGTGCGGATGCGCTCTGACCGGTCGCCCGTGCCCACCTGGCTTTTTCGCTGGGCGGCAAGCTGCGCATCCTGTTCCGCCTGCTTTTGTGCCAGCAGGCGGCTGCGCAGCACCTTCAGAGCTTTGTCCTTGTTCTTGTACTGGCTGCGTTCATCCTGACATTCCACCACCATGCCGGTGGGAATGTGGGTGACACGGATGGCAGAGGACGTTTTGTTGATATGCTGCCCGCCCGCACCGGAAGAACGGAACGTGTCTATCTTCAAATCTGCGGGGTCCAGTTCAAACTCCACCTCTTCGGCCTCCGGCATTACAGCCACGGTAACAGTGGAGGTGTGCACGCGGCCCTGAGCCTCTGTCTCCGGCACGCGCTGCACGCGGTGCACGCCGCTTTCGAACTTCATACGGCTGTATGCGCCCGCCCCCTCCACGGAAAAGCTTACTTCCTTCATGCCGCCCAACTCGGTGACGTTTGCACCGATAAGCTCAGTCTTCCAGCCCTGTGCCTCGGCGTACATGCTGTACATGCGGTACAGGCTGTGGGCAAACAGCGCCGCTTCTTCGCCGCCCGCGCCGCCGCGTATTTCCACGATGACATTTTTATCATCATTTTCATCCTTCGGCAAAAGCAGCAGTTTTATTTCTTCCTCCAGCTGCGCCAAGCGCTGCTTTGTCTCGCCGTATTCCTGTTGGGCCATCTCTTTCAATTCCGGCTCAAGGCCGCCCTCTTCCAGCAGCTCTTTTGCGCCGTCAAAGGCACGCCGGGCCGCCGCATAGGCATCGCACGCTTCGGCAAGCGGCGTCAGGCTTTTATATTCCTTCATCAGGCGGGCATACTGCGCCGGGTCTGCCGCAATGCCGGGCTGCTGCAAAAGCTGGCCCAATTCGTCGTATCGCGCGCGCACAGCGCGCAGCTTTTCTGTCATGTGCAAAGCTTCCTTCCTTCTTGAAATAGCACGTCTGCGCGGGGGATGCCCCCCTGCGCCCGCATAGAAAGAAGCTCTGCTAAAGCGGCAGAGCCTCGCGCACAATTTTCTTAATATTCTTTTCAATTTTGCTGCGCGCCACCATCACCTCGCGGCCGCATTTCACGCAGCGGATGCGAAAATCCATGCCCACGCGAAGAACCGCAAATTCACTGGCACCGCAGGGGTGCGGCTTTTTTGTCAGGATGTGGTCGCCCACGCGCACGTCCATCCCACGGCCTCCTTCTTTTTCGAAAAGATGCAGGCTGAAAGCGGCGCCCCGGCCGCGTCTTCCGCCCCATATCTTCATATAGTATAGCCTAAAACCCCCAAGCTTGCAAATAATCGGCGCAAAGTTCACATATATTTTACTGCGCCGCCAATGCCGCGGCGAGAAACAGTGCGGGCGGCGGCCGGCAAGCCGCCTGCCGAAAAGGATGGTGGACTACATGAAATTCTCCGCCGAAGGGGCCATGCGCTGCCCCGATGGCTACAGCCTGGCCGCACTGCAAAATGCAATGCGGGCGCGGGAGCTTCTGTGCGGGCGCGCGCTGATGTTCGATGAAAACAAGGCCCTGCGGCTGAACCTGGGCGCGGCGCTGGGCATCATGCCCCACGAAGAGTGCGCCTGGGGCGTGCGGGAGGGCTGTGTGCGCGATGTAGCGCTGATTACCCGCGTGGGTCGCACAGTATGTTTTACCGTGCAGGCGCTGGACGAGACACAGCAGCCGCCCGTGGCTACGCTTTCCCGCGCGCAGGCACAACAGATGTGCAAGGCAGAATATCTGGACCTTCTTGCGCCCGGCGACGTGCTGCGCGCCCGTGTGACTCGCCTGGAGCCCTTCGGCGCTTTCTGTGATGTGGGCTGCGGCATTTCTGCCCTGATGCCGATAGACTGCATGTCTGTCTCGCGCATCCAAAGCCCATCAGACCGTGTAGCCTGCGGTCAGGATATAGAATGCCTTGTCAAAACACGGGATGAGGCCGGGCGCCTCGTTCTCACCATGAAGGAGCTGCTAGGCACATGGCAGGAAAACGCCGCGCGCTTTGCCGCCGGGCAGACAGTTGTAGGCGTTGTGCGCAGCGTGGAAAGCTACGGTGTGTTCATAGAGCTTGCGCCGAACCTGGCCGGGCTGGCCGAGCCCGACGACACGCTGGCGCCCGGCCAGCTGGTGAGCGTATACATCAAAAGCATCTGCCCCCAGCGCATGAAGGTAAAGCTTGCCGTGACGCAGGTGCTGGAGGAAGCTGGCCTTCGCCTGCCGCTGCGCCGCTTTTTTCAGGGCAGCCACATGGATGCATGGTGTTATTCCACACCGGAGAGCACAAAGCGTATGGAAACTGTGTTTGCCTAAGCATGGATGCCTTCTGTTCCTTTCACCTGCGCGCCCAATTCTTTACAAGCGGGCCGGTTTGGGGTACAATAAAGGTAAAAGAGAGCGCCCCTGCACAGCGGCCGGCTGTGCGCACAGGGGTATTTAAAAGGAGGCCGCCAGATGGCTGGAAACGCCTTTACTGCCGGTGTCAAGCCGGGCGGGCTGAATTCTTCCACTGAAATACGCATTCTGCTGTGCTATCTTATCAAAAATGCCGCTTCCCCCCTCACCGGTGAAGAGCTGGAAGCCGCCCTTCTGAATGAGGCGCTGGTGAACTACTTTGAGTTTGCCGCCTGTCTTTCTGATTTGTGTGAGCAGGGCCTTGTAGAAAAGCGTGAAGACGGCTACCACATTCTGCCCAAGGGGCGCGAGGTGGCGGACACCCTGCAGGACGACGTTCCGCTTACGGTGCGCGAGTGCGCCTCGCGTGCGGTGGTGCGCGCGCAGCTGTTTGCCCGTAAAAGCGCCCAGCACAAAGTGCGGCTGGAGGAGGCGCCGAACGGATATCTGGTGCATTGCAGCATTGAAGAGGAGGGCGCCCCTCTGTTCTGCCTGACAGTGGCTATGCCGGATAAATTTTCCGCAAAGCTTGCACGGGAACGGTTCATCGCCCACGGCGACGAACTGTATGAGCTTCTCATCGGCCGCCTGACGCAGGAGGAATAACGGCCCGTGCCATATCAGCATAAAACCAGCAGGCCGCCGGGGCGTACGCCCGGCGGCCTGTTTTTCTGCATTTCTGCTTTCCGTTACATTTCCATTGCAGCATACCGCTCCGCTGGGCGGTACTTTATAATATCCACCACGCCGCAGGCCCTTTGGCATATCTCCTGAACCCGCATTTTCCCAAAACCCGCTCTGACGCAAGGTTTCCCGGCTCTGTCTGCGCAATGATGTGCGCCACCGCCCGCTGCCGCTTATCCCAGCCGCACATGGCCTGCACCGCCCCGTCATATATCCGCGGCGCTCGTGCTGCCGCCCGAGGCCATAACCTATCTCGACATTCCCTTTTTCAGCGGGAACATTCTTAAAATCCACCATTCCGATCAAGGCGCCGTCTTCTTTCCGGATGATGAGCCAAAAGCTGTGCCACAAATAATTCCGAATATCCGCCTTCGCCTTTTCCTCCTGTTCCAGAAGGACGTCCCGAAAGCGCTCCCCTATCTTCTCTCCCTGATAACTCATGCCAAGCGCACACGCCAGCTTTTCTGCATCGGCGGCCAGCAAAACAGGCTGTTCCGGCATAAGGGCAACAGCTTCAGCCTTTCTGTCCTGATCCCGATTTTCATTTTTCAAGTCCTTTTCTTTGCTTATCATTCCATAAATCTTTCAGAAGGACTTACGCGATATCGTCATCTCCCTTTCTCAATGTCAGGATGGAGATATTATACAATACTGTGCGCAGGCATGGCAATGGAGCATTTTCATGTGTAAAAGAAAAGCCCCAGCAGGCGGATGCCTGCTGAGGCGTGGTCGGAGTATGGAGATTTGAACTCCAGGCCTCTTGGTCCCGAACCAAGCGCGCTACCATCTGCGCTATACCCCGAAAGAAAACGGCAGCGCCGAGGCTGCCGTCATGGTTGCGGAAGAAGGATTCGAACCCTCACAATACGAGTCAGAGTCGCAGGTGCTACCATTACACAATTCCGCATCGCCCTCAATTGAGTGCTTTATTATTATACGAAGAAGGCCGCACGTTGTCAACCCCTTTTTTGTAAAATTTCCCGCCTTGAATATGCCCGGGCCGCAAAACCGCCCCTCTCCTCATGCTTGCATTTCCCCCTGCTTTCCGCTACAATGGAAAAGCAGGCATTGTGCCCGCCGCAAGGCCAAAAAGGCCGGGCGGTGCACTGAATCATATTGTGAGGTGTAAGAGACAGATGGCAGAATTCAAGTACGAAATTACAGAGCGCATTGCAGTGCTTTCACAAAGCCCGAACGGCTGGGAGCGCCAGCTGAATATGGTGAGCTGGAATGGCCGCGAACCCAAATATGACATCCGCGATTGGGCCCCTGATGGTAGCAAAATGGGCAAGGGCATCAGCCTTTCTCATGATGAGATCGCCATTTTGAAGGGCATTCTGGAAGAAATGGAAATTTGAGTTATGGATTATAAAGAAGAATTTTTGAGCATTTTCCGGGAAAATGTGACGCGCCCCGGCGCAGACAAGCTGCTGGAATGGCTTTGCAATACAGATTTTTTCACCGCCCCCGCTTCTACCCGTTTTCATGGCGCGTGTGAATGCGGCCTTGTGATGCACAGCCTGAACGTATACCATGTACTGATGAAGCGGTATTTCGATGAAGCTGAGGACAATAAGGAGACGTTCACTCTTGTCTCGCTTCTGCACGACCTTTGCAAGGCCAATTATTATAAGCCCGGCTTTCGGAATGTGAAAAACGATGCCACCGGCCAGTGGGAGCGTGTGCCCACCTTCACCGTGCAGGATGCCTTCCCCTATGGGCACGGGGAAAAGAGCGTCTACCTCATTGAGCGTTTTGTGCGCCTGAAGCCGGCGGAAGCCGTGGCCATCCGCTGGCATATGGGCGGGTTCGACGATGCGGTGCGCGGCGGAAGCTTTACCATTTCAAATGCGTATGACGAATACCCGCTTGCGGTAAAGCTGCATTTGGCAGACCTTGAGGCTACTTATCTTGTGGAAAAGGGCACCAGCAGTGTGAACAGGCGTTGAGCACAGGCCCGCAGCCACCGGCAGCGGCATTTTTGTTTGAAGTGCCGGGGCAGGTCTTTGCTTTGTATCGTGAAACAGTTACAAAAACGCCGCTTCCCCTTCAGGGGAAGCGGCGTTTTTTATATCATTTTTCACAGGCCAAGCGCGGCAATCAGCTTATCTTTCGGCATCAGGCCCACGCTGCGGCTTTTTTCCACACCATCCAGCAGGCATACCACAGTAGGAATGCTCATCACGCCGAAGCGCTCGGCCAAGGCCTGCTCCTCGTCAATGTTCACCTTGCACACCTTTACATCCGGTTTGTCATTTGCCAGTTCCTCCAGAACAGGCGCCAGCATCCGGCAGGGGTTGCACCAGGGTGCCCAGAAATCTACGATGACAGGGCCAGCCACCTGTGTTTCCTTTTCAAAATTCGCGGCCGACAATTCAATCGACATATTCATTCTCCTTTTCCATACAGTTCAGCGCAGCAAATCTGCCAGCGTGTCCAGAAATGTGCGTTTTTTGCGTGCGTGTACAGGCCGGTAAGCAGCCGGCCGCTGGCCCGGCACGCGCTGCCCTGCCGGGCGCACACGCGCCGCCGACCAAGCCTCCTGCACGGGCGCGGCCATCCTGCCGGACGCTGACGGCGCATCAGCCAGCTCCTCTGCCGGACGGGAAAGCGACGGCACAGGGTCTGCCTCTACCGGCATAGCCTGTGCTTCTTCTATTTTAGACAACACATCAAAGAAGGGCTCCTCTGCCGCCCTGCCAGATGCGGCAACCGCAGGCTGCTCAAAAATATCCGGCTGCTGCACACAGGGCGGTATATCCTGCGGCATGTCGCGTTCTTCTTTTCCGTCCTGCTCCATATCCTCAGGAAATTCAGGCGGCTGCGGCACAGCCTGCTTTTCAGCCACAGGCTGCGGAAAAGCGGGCTTCACCTCTACAGCCGCACGTTCCGGCGGCTGGCCGGGGAACCCTTTCATTTTAGTGCCAAGCGCCTGCAAACCGCGCTCTGCATTTGACAAAGCCGCGGCAATGCCATCCGTGGCACGCTGCAAATCTCTGGCCGCCGCAACAATTTTTTCATCCACGGCGGCAAGCTGTGCCTTCAACACCTTGACACTTGCGGCAATATCATCCGCCGAGCGCGCCACCATATCGCGCATCTGTGATTTCTCACTGTGGGCCCGCGCCACAATCAGCTCTGCCTGCTCGTTGGCCTGCTCCATACGCACAGATGCCTTTGCCCCTGCATCCTGCAAAAGCTGTTCGGCATCTGTCTTTGCTTTTTCCAGTGTTTTCTGTGCCTGCGCATTAGCTTTTTGGGCCAGCTCTGCCGCACGGATCTGGGCAGACACCATTTCTTCCTTGGCGCGGCGGCTCTCCTGATCGGCACGAGCACGCTGCTGTGCAAGGGAATCTCTCACCTGCTGCAGCTGGGCCGCAATGCTGTCGTTCGACGTCAGAAGCTCGTCTCTTTCCTTTTGCAGCGCCGCCAGCTTCTTTTCCGCTTCCTCCAGCTTTGCATGCAGGCTGTTAATCTCTTCCCGCGTGCTGATAAGCTCTGCACGGAATGCCTGTGTTTCGGCCTGCGCCATATGCACGCGGCGGGCCTGTTCATCACGGGAAACAGTCAGGGCATTTTCACGCGCCGCACTCTCGCGCAGCATATTCTGCACGCTCATAAGCTGGGCCTGCAGTTCTTCCGCATGCACGCGCAGCTCTGCCTCCTGCTGTACATACTGCTGGCTCAGGCTTTCCAGATAAGACAATACCTGTGCCCGGTGAAAGCCGAACATTTCCGTTTTGAAACCATTTTTTTGAATGGCCTCCATCTGCTGTTGCGTCAACAGGTGCTCGTCCACCAACGCGCACCTCCTTTGCCAAGAGAGTAAAAGCAAGGCAAAAAGCGGGGCGCATGGCCCCGCTCAATGCGGTCAGTGCCGGTTATTCAACACAGTAAGGATATCGTCCAGATTAAATGCATCCTCGGGTTCCGGCGCGGGTGCCACCGGGGCTGGTGCTGCCACAGGTTCCGGCTGGGCAGGCACAGCAGGAGCAACCTGCTGCACAGGTGCTTTTTCACTGGTAAAGGTATACTGCTGTGCCGTCTCATGGCCGGCAACCGCCGCCACGGGCACATCCGCTGCATCTCCACCAGCCTCAAAGCCGGTGGCAATCACGGTAATGCACATTTCATCCTTCATCGACTCATCGAAAGCAGCACCCCAGATAATATTGGCGTCCGGGTGGGCAGAATTGGTGATGAGCGTTGCAGCGCGTTCAACGTCATCCAGGCCGATATCGGGTGAAGAAGTGATATTGATAATAACACCGCGGGCGCCGGAGATGCTGGTTTCCAGCAGCGGGCTGGAGATAGCCGCATTGGCTGCATCCTCTGCTTTGTTCACGCCCTTGGCACGGCCCACACCCATATGAGCATAGCCCGCATCCTTCATAATGCTGCGTACATCGGCAAAATCCAGGTTGATAAATGCCGCAACGTTAATCAGGGCAGAAATGCTTTCCACGCCCTGGCGCAGAACATTATCGGCCGCCTCGAAGGCGTTCAGCAGGGTAATTTTCTCCTGGCTGATGAGCTTCAGGCGCTCGTTCGGGATGACAATCAGAGAATCCACCCGGTCAAGCAGGCCTTCAATACCTATCTCGGCAATATTCAGCTTGCGCTTGCCCTCAAAGGCAAAGGGCTTGGTCACCACGCCGATGGTAAGAATGCCCAGCTCCTTCGCGCACTCGGCCACGACCGGCGCCGCGCCTGTGCCTGTGCCGCCGCCCATGCCTGCGGTGATAAACACCAGGTCTGCGCCCTTGAGCGCCTCCGTAATGGCATCACGGCTCTCCTCGGCGGCCTTACGGCCGATCTCAGGATCTGCTCCTGCGCCAAGGCCTTTGGTAAGCTTTTCGCCCACCTGAATCTTTTGATTGGCACGAGAAAGGTACAGCGCTTGTTTATCCGTGTTGACCGAAATAAACTCCACGCCGCGTATGCCATATTGGATCATGCGGTTGACAGCGTTATTCCCCGCGCCCCCCACACCGACCACCTTCAATTGCGCAAGCTGGCCGCTTTCAAAATCCAATTCCAAACCGATGGGCATATGCCTTCCTCCTCACACAAGCAATGTACGTAAAAGATTGTCAAGCTTATTATATCATCTATTTGTAAAAAAGCCTCTTAATTTTTTGAAAATATTGCTCTGGTGGGCCAAACCCTCTAAGCGGCCCGCACCTTCGCCCTCTTCGGCGTGCATTACGAAATCCATCACCGAAAAGGCGCTCGCATAATTG
>OJRC01000595.1_pt1 | contig 20608 bp, 17 predicted proteins | sample 1599081 | NCBI WGS metagenome assembly OJRC01 (sample SAMN03922519, study PRJEB24848) | human gut metagenome | isolation source: stool sample | host: Homo sapiens | place: Germany | collected 2010-02 | reverse complement strand
GAGCGCCACCTTGCCAAGGTGGAGGTAGCGGGTTCGAGCCCCGTCGCCCGCTCCATTTTTTATCGGAGCGAAGATAGGCTCCCTGATTTTTTTGCAAGCAACCGCCGCTGGCCTGGCCCCTGGGTAATACCGGGCTGCTGGTGTGCATATGCTTATGGGGGAAGGGAAAATGCTCTGCCCCCGGACATGGCGACATAGCCAAGTGGTAAGGCATGGGTCTGCAAAACCCTGATTCCCCGGTTCAAATCCGGGTGTCGCCTCCAGAAAGAAAGACACGCTTTTTAGCGTGTCTTTCTTTTTGGATACCTGGGTTCGTTTAAAATGCTCGGCGGAAGTGAATTCCGCCTTCGCCGAGGTTTTGCCTGCGGCAAAACGCTCGTACGGCGCAAAAGCGCCGCCCCACCGTGTGGGGCCCCGGGGTTTGGCTGGCATCTAAACTGTTCGGACAAGACAGAAAGAAACACCAGCTCACAAGCTGGTGTTTCTTTTTTGATTTATCTTGCTTTCAGCGGCTGTTATCCTCTGGTATGCCGCTGCTTTTCATGGATTGACGGAAGGAGATACTATGGAGCCCATTTGCTATATCGTGGGAGCCTGCCAACCGGGAGAGCTGTACCTGCCCTCCCGCCGGGCTGCCTTTGTTATCGCCGCTGATAAGGGCCTTTGCCATCTGGAGGCGGCGGGGATCGCTCCGGATCTGATCGTGGGGGATTTTGACTCCCTGGGTACCGTTCCCCAGGGGCCTAATGTGATCCGCCACCCGGTGGAGAAGGACGATACGGATATGATGCTGGCAGTCAAGACCGGCCTTGAGCGGGGATACCGCACCTTTGTCCTCTATGGAGGCATGGGCGGACGGCTGGATCACACGTATGCCAATCTCCAGACCTTGGCGTATCTGGTGGACCACGGGGCCAGAGGATTCCTGCTGGGCGGGGACTTTGCTGTTACCGCCCTGAAAGAGGATAGGCTGGCTTTCCCGGCGGGACTTACAGGCCCGGTGTCGGTATTCTGTCCCGGGGAGCCGGCGGAGGGAGTGTCCATTGAGGGGCTGTACTACCCCCTTCAGGACGCTGTCCTCACCAGCGGTTTTCCTCTGGGAGTCAGCAATCAGTTTACCGGTGTGCCTGCTTCTGTATCCGTCCGCCGGGGGACCCTGCTGGTGATGTGGGGGGAGTCCCCCGCCTCCCTGCTGGCGCGGCTGTAATATGGTTTTGCGTCAAAGAGACGCCTCCAGCGGCATTGCCGTTGGAGGCGTTTCTTTTTATACAGAAACATTATCGCCGGAGGGAGCGGCCTGGCCGTTCCCCGGTGAGAGCCCCTGCCGCAATGGCGGGGACACCGCCCACCAGCACCCAGTCCATACCGGCGGCGCAGCGGTGGGGATCGGCGTAGGTGCCCACCTCGTGGACTGCCGCCGGGTCAAAGATGTTGATGTCCGCGTCCATGCCGGCGGCCAGGCGGCCTTTTCCCCGGAGCCGCAGGGCGGCGGCAGGTATGGCGGTCATGGAGGCTACCGCCTCCGGCAGAGTGAGTACCTTCTCCTGCCGGACGTACTTCTCCAGGACCCGGGCGAAGGTGCCGTATACCCGGGGGTGGCGCTTTCCGGAGGTGGGATAGGTGCTGTCGGAGATCACCGCACTGTAGGGCAGGCGGAGGAGCCTTGCGATGTCCGCCTCGTCGGTAATGAAGTCGATCATGGTGATGGCGCAGTTCTCACTGACCAGCAGATCACAGGCGCAGGTGAAGGGATCTTTCCCCTGGGCTTTGGCAATGTCCGCCACACTCATACCCTGGAAGGGGCGGTTCTCCGGCTGGTTCAGAGTGGAGCAGAGGATATTCTCCCAGCCCACCATGCCGGCGATGTTGTCAAAATCCCGACCGTTTTGGATCCGCTCCGCCAGCTCCCGGCGGCGGGCAGGGTCCCGCAGCCGTTCCGTAATGGCCTGGGTGCCGCCGGTGAGGAAGTCGGGGGGCAGGATGTGGATCAGCTGTGTGGAACCGGCAGTGTAGGGATAGACGTCGCAAGTGACGTCCAGTCCCTTCTCCCTGGCCCGGTCCATCATGGCGATGGCCTGAGGGATCTTCTTGCCCCAGTTGCGAGAACCCATGGCTTTGAGATGGCTGATGTGGACGGGAACCTGGAGCCGCCGGGCCACGGTGAGCATCTCCTCCAGGGCCTCACACACGGCGTCCCCCTCCTCCCGCATGTGGACAGTGACCGGAATGTCCGTCCCCCGGAGGACAGAGAGCACAGAAATCAGCTCCTCGGTGCTGTAGAAGCACTCCGGGGCGTAGCCAAGGCCCAGGGATACCCCCAGGGCCCCCTCCTCCAGAGCCGTCTCCAGGGCCCTCTGGATGGCGTGGATCTGGCTGGAGTCCAAGGTCTGGCAGGCATAGCCGGCCACAGCAGCCCGGATGGTCCCGGCTCCTGCCAGCATGCCGGTGTGCAGAGGCTTGCAGTCTGCGGAGCGGAGGTACTCCCTCAGAGAATCGGTGGGCACCGCCTCCCCTGCCGGTCCGGTGATGGGTTCCAGATAGTCCAGTACCGCCTGACGGTAAGGTCCGTCAATGGGGGCCACAGACAGCCCGCAGTTGCCGTTTATGATGGTGGTGAGACCCTGGCGCAGCTCCAGCTCCCCGAAGCCCTCCCGGAACACCTCCGCGTCGGCATGGCGGTGGATGTCGATAAAGCCGGGGGTCACTGCCTTACCGGCGGCGTCGATGACCTTCTGAGCGGGACCCGGGCAGTGGCCGACGGCAGCGATTTTGCCCTCCGTTACCGCTACGTCGGCGGCGTAGGGCTGGCTGCCGCTGCCGTCGATGATCGTGCCGTTTCGGATCAGAATATCGTACATCAGGAAATACCTCCTCTCAGCAGTACACAAGATGTGAATGGCCTGTGGAAAAAACCGCCGGAGCCATCAGGCCTCCGGCGGCGATTTTAATCATTTCAGCCGGGCCTGAAGCTCCCGGAGGGTGACGGCATAGGCCTCCCGCTCATGGGGCAGCACCGGCAGTTTCTCCGGCAGAGGCCAGCCCTTGGCGGCAAAGAGCCGCCGGATGATAAGGTCGGTAAAATCCGGGTTCTTCACCAGTACCGGCCCGGTGAGGTGGGTGGCAAGAATGTTGCCCACAGCGTAGCCCTCGGCGCCGTGCTCGGCATCGTTGCCAAAGCCCATGGGCAGAGTGGAGAACAGCGGTGCGGTGATGCCGGAGGTGGTGGAGCACTTGTTCATAAAGCCCACTGCCGGGGCCTCCCACAAAGTAGAGGCGGCGATCACATCGCCGGGGACGCGCTTTTCCGTCTCCACGGTGGTGAAGTCCGCCAGGCTCAGACCGCCCCAGACCTTGCCCTGGGCGTCGGTGACGGAGCGGCCCAGAGTTTCCATGGCGTTGCCGGTGAAGAAAAGGAGACAGCCGCGGTCCAGGGCATCCCGGATGGCCTGGGCATGGTGGGTCAGACCCAGCAGCACCGCCTTCTGGGCCCCTTCAGTGCCGGCACCCATGTAGATGAGATCAGCTCCGGTAAAGTTGGGCACATCCTCGGCGGTGACCTTCACCAGGTTAACGGTGACGTCCAGAGCCTCCAGGTGGCGGCGGAGGACGGAGATGTTGGCGTATTCCCCATAGAGGGACATGGTATCGGGGTAGAGATGCAGAATCGTCAGTTCCATGATGACCCTCCTTATTGGTCTTCCCGCTCAGTGAGCGAGAGCAGCTTGTCCCGGTCGGAGAAGCAGGTGAGGACGTAGATGTCCTCGTCCCCTGCCGCCTTCAGGGCCTCGGCGGCCTGGACGGCAGTGTCGTAGCAGGCGATCTTCTCCGGGTTCACAGAGGTGTAGTCAAAGCGCATGGCCAGGTCGTTGACGTACTTGCCGCAGAGGACCACCTTCTCCACCTGGGGGCAGCTGAGACGGTCGAAGTCGATGTCCCACAGCCAGCTGGTCTCGCCGGTGAAGTACTTGCGGCTGATGGCGTCCACCAGGACAATGACAGTGCAGGGCTTTTCTGTGGAGCAGATATAGTCCAGGTTGGTGTCGTAGGCCACGGAATTCTCGTGCTTGCTGGTGAGGAGGGTGCCGTGGTGGGCGCCCAGGGTGAAGCGGATCATGCGGCCGTTTTTCAGAATGTAGTCGTTGATAACCGAGGCCATGGTGGCCTTGTTCACCCCCGCCAGGGAGCAGACAGACCAGGCGGCCAGGATATTGTAGACGTTGTAGATGCTGCGGAAGCTCAGATGGATCTCCGTGTCGCCGCCGATGGTCAGCCGTCCCTCCTTCAGGTCCAGATCTGTGACGGCGAAGTCCGGATCATGGCGGCTGTAGCCGCAGCTTTCACAGTGGTAGTGGCCGATGTGGTGGTAGTGGTAGCAGGAGTAGACCATGCGGCCCCGGCACACCGGGCACCGGGCCCCGTCGTCGTAGACGCCCCGGGGCGTGTCGGTGCTGATGGAGCAGCGCTCCAGGCCAAACCACTTCACCTTCTCCGGATTGTGGCCCTGGGCGAACCGGGACACCAGGGGATCGTCGGCGTTGAGGACCAGGGTGGTCTCCGGGTGGATGGCAGGCAGGATGGAGGCAAACACCCACTCCGGGTGGCCGTTGCGAGTCAGCTGATCCCGGTAGAGGTTGGTGATGACAAAGTGGGTGGGGTGGAAGTGGCGGAAGCTGAGGCGGGCGTAGCGCTCATCGCTCTCCAGCAGCAGTACGTCTCCCTTCACTTTTCCGCCTAAGGTGCTGCGGGAGAGGATCAGGGTGGTGACGCCCTCGATCTGGTTGGAGCCCTCGGCGTTGTAGACTACGTCCTTGCCGGCGGAGCGGAGGATGGAGGCGATCATTTCCACTGTGGAGGTCTTGCCGTTGGAACCGGTGACGGCGATGATGTAGGGGGGCAGCTTTACCCGGCCCAGGACGTCGGGGCAGAGCTTCAGGGCGTACTGGCCCGGCAGACTGCTGCCCTTGCCTACCAGCTTGCCGATGAAGCGCAGCAGCTTGCAGACAACGATAGCGAGAAACATGCGCATAATCTTGTTCACTCCTTGGTGTTGGTTTGTCCGCCGCTTTCCGGCGGGAGGGGTGTCCCGAAGGGGACAAAGGGATGATTTTTGATTATATATTGTAATATTTTAGAACAATAATACGAAAAGTTTTTGAAATTGTCGGATTCTAAGAGGGGTGTTTCCGGTAGGCTCGCTTTTCGGCACCCGAACGTGACCGGGACTGGGAGCCGAGGAGGCCCCTTCCAAAATCGTCATCAGCTCCGCTCCAGATGGATCATCAGCGCCGCCACGTCTGCGGGGCTGACCCCGGAGATCCGGCTGGCCTGTCCAAGGTTCATGGGCTGCACGGCGGAGAGCTTCTCCCTGGCCTCCAGCCGCAGTCCCTGGATGTGGGCGTAGTCGGTGCCGGGAGGGATCACCCGGCTCTCCAGCTTTTTGAAGTCCTCCACCTCCTGGAGCTGGCGCTGGATATAGCCCTCGTATTTGACAGAGATCTCCACCTGCTCCGCTGTTTCCGGAGGCAAGTCCGGCATCTCCGGATCGAATTGCCGGAGGTCGGCATAGTGGATCTCCGGGCGGCGAAGGAGGGCGATCATGGGAGCGCCGTCGCTGACCGGGGCGGTGCCCCGATTCGCCAGGAAGGCGTTGAGCCCGGCTGTGGGAGGCAGGCCCTTCCCTGCCAGCCGCCGGACTTCCCGGCGGACAGCTTCATATTTAGCCTCCACCTCTGCCAGCCGTTCATTACTGACCAGCCCCAGCCCATGGCCGATGGCGGTGAGCCGCTGGTCGGCGTTGTCCTGGCGCAGCAGCAGCCGGTACTCACTGCGGCTGGTCATCATCCGATAGGGCTCGTCGGTGCCCTTGGTCACCAGATCGTCAATGAGGGTGCCGATGTAGGACTGGCTGCGGGTGAGGACAAAAGGCGATTGGCCCCGGAGCTTCCGGGCGGCGTTGACGCCTGCCACAAAGCCCTGGACTGCCGCCTCCTCATAGCCGGAGGAGCCGCAGAACTGCCCCGCGCCATAGAGGCCGGGGACTTTCTTCGCCTCCAGGGTGGGTTTGAGCTCCAGCGGGTCCACGCAGTCGTATTCGATGGCGTAGGCGGGCCGCATGATCTCCGCGTGCTCCAGGCCCGCGATGGTATGAAGCATCTCCCACTGGACATCCTCCGGCAGAGCGGAGGAGAAGCCCTGGATGTAGAGCTCCTCCGTGTCAAGGCCCATGGGCTCGATAAACAGCTGGTGGCGGAGCTTGTCCGGGAACCGGGTGATCTTGGCCTCGATGGAGGGGCAGTACCGGGGGCCCACCCCCTCGATGACCCCGCTGTGCATGGGGGAACGGGAGAGATTTTCCCGGATGATCCGGTGGGTCTCCTCGTTGGTGTAGGTGAGGTAGCACACCGCCCGGTTCACCGGTTTCTCCCGGGTGGTGAAGGAGAAGGGCATGGTCTCGGCGTCCCCCTCCTGGAGCTCCATTTTGGAGAAATCCACTGTCCGGGCGTTGACCCGGGGAGGCGTGCCGGTCTTGAACCGCCGCAGTCCCAGTCCCAGGCGTAAGAGACAATCCGTGAGGGATGTGGCGGCAAACATGCCGTCAGGGCCTCCCTCCCGGACGCACTCCCCCACGATGGTCCGGCCGTTGAGGTAGGTGCCGGAGCAGACGACAGCGGCCTTTACGGCGAACACTGCCCCGGTCTGGAGGACCACATGGCTCACCGCGCCGCCGATGAGCCGGATCTCTGTGACCTCTCCCTGGCGCACCGTCAGGTTTTCCTGCCGCTCTAGGGTGTGCTTCATTACCTGCTGGTACAGCCGCCGGTCTGCCTGAGCCCGGAGGCTGTGGACGGCAGGGCCTTTGCCCCGGTTGAGGAGCCGGTACTGGATGCAGGCCTTGTCAGCGGCCCGGCCCATCTCGCCTCCCAGGGCGTCTAGCTCCCGGACCAGGTGGCCCTTGCCGGTGCCGCCGATGGCGGGGTTGCAGGGCATGTTTCCCACTGCGTCCAGATTGATGGTGAAGCAGATGGTTTTCATACCCAGCCGGGCGGCGGTCAGAGCTGCCTCAATGCCGGCGTGGCCCGCCCCGATGACGGCAATATCATATTGTCCTGCGTCAAATTCTCTCATGGATGTTTCGTATCCTTGTGACAAAAGATTCTTCTCTGTCAGCCGCGCTCCAGGGTCAGAACCGCGATCTGGGGCCGGTTGAACAGCCGGAAGCTGGGGCCGGAGTTCCCCAATCCCCGGGAGATAAAGGCTGTGCTGTTATTTTCCGTGTAGAAGCCGGCGGTGTAGGAGGGGAAAAGGGTGCGGTCGGTACTGATGAGGCCGTCGGTAAAGGGCAGGCGGATCATACCGCCGTGGCCATGGCCGGAGATCACCAGGTCCGCGCCCAGGAGGCTGTACTGCCGGAGAAAGTGGTCGTTGCGGTGGGCCAGGAGAATCCAGAAGGGGTCCTCCGCTGCGGCCTTCACCTCTTCTGCCAGCTCCTCCGGGGTTTTTTGATCGGCGTAGCCGTTGGGGTCGTCGATGCCTGCCAGGATAATGGAATCGCCGCCCCGCTCCAGGGTGACGAAACGGTTGTCCAGTACCGTTACCCCCGCGGCCTCCAGCCCCTCTTTCAGATCCGGCACATGGGGCAGTGCCCATTCATGGTTGCCGGTGACAAAGTAGGTGGGGGCGATGGCAGCCAGGGCGGAACCCAGATCCACCGCGTAGCTGTGGGGGGTCTCCCGGAACCGGTCCAGCAGATCTCCTGTAAGGAAGATGTAGTCCGGCGAGAGCTCACGGATCTCGTCGATCAGATCCTGGTTTCCCTCTCCGAACTGTGCCCCGTGCAGGTCGCTGAGCTCCACGATGGTGCAGCCCGCAAAGCCCTGGGGCAGCCGGGGAGAGGTGAAGGTGAAGCGTTCCACCTGAAGGGAGTGGTTGCTCCACCGGAAGAAGCCGGCCGCCAAAAGCACCAGCAGCAAAAGCAGCAGGATGCGGCGGCCGGGGGACCGCTTTTTGCGGGATTGTTTTGCCATAACAGATGGGTCTCCCTTTGCAAAAGTGTAATAGGCAATCACATAGTATACCATAAAAAGCATCAAATACCAAGAGCGGAAGAGAAAGAATTCACCCTTTGACAATTTTTTCGGAGGGGAATAAAATAAAAACAAGGAAGTTGGCTGGAAATGGCTCTTGGAATGGGAGCCTGGCGGGCTGCATGGGGCAGTTCGCGGATCGGAAGGAGGTTTCACAATGGAAGAAGTAAGGATCGTCACCATCAGCCGTGAATTTGGCAGTGGAGGACGGACCATCGGTAAGACGTTGGCGCAGCGGCTGGGCATCGCCTACTACGACAAGGAGTTGGTCAAGCAGGTATCCCTGGAGACGGGATTTGATCCCAAATTTGTGGAAGAAAAAGGGGAATTTGCCGGAAATACCAGCCGCCTGGCCTGGTTTTTTGATCAGGGGGCCGGTACGCCGGGGGTGATGAACGGCCTCAATGCCACGGACTTCCTCTGGACCATCCAGCGGGAGGTGATCCTGCGCCTGGCGGATAAGGAGCCCTGTGTGATCGTGGGCCGGTGTGCTGACTATATTCTCCGGGATCGGAAGGACTGCCTCCATGCCTTTATCCATGCCGGGATGGACTTTCGTGCGGACCGGATCGTGCGCTTGTACGGCGAATCGGAGAACAGCCCTGAAAAGCGCCTGAAGGATAAGGATACCAAGCGGCGCATCAACTATAAACATTTTACCCAACGGGAGTGGGGCATGTCCCAGAATTACCATGTCACGCTGGACAGCGGTGTTATCGGCATCGAGCGGTGTGTGGATATTCTGGAGGAGCTGTACCGGGGCGGCAGAGAACAGTCCCTGTGACAGCAGAAAACAAAAGAGCCGCCGGAGAGAATATTTCTCCGGCGGCTTTGTATATTTTGCATGGTTTCTCCATGTCCTTTTTGTGATGACACAACAAAAAACCAGACACTTAAAAATAGAAATTTTTTCAAAAACGAAAAATTTTCGAGTAATCTGTTGCAAAACTGTCGGGGCTGTATTATAGTTTTATCAAGAAATTATGATAGGATTTCGCATAGATTTAAAAAACCAAGCGTCAGATCCGAGGAGGTCACTGTGGGAAAAAATGTCGTTGCGCTGATGCTGCAGGAGTATGAGAATTTTACAAAGTCAGAGAAGAAGATCGTGGATTATGTGCTGGAGCACCAGAAGGAGACCCAGTACATCAGCATTACGGATCTGAGCGCTGCCTGTGACGTGGCGGTGTCCACCATATCGGTGTTCTGCCGGAAGCTGAAGCTGGCAGGCTTCAACGACTTCAAGCTGGAGCTGGCTAAGGCGGCCCTGATCGCCGGCAACCGAGCTCCTTCCAGCGTGGCCAACGAGGAGATCCTGCTGGACGACAGCGTACCCACTGTTATGGACAAAGTCTACAACACCAACCAGGATGCGCTGAACAAGGCCTACCACATGCTCCAGGAGGGAGCTGTCCGCCGGGCTGTGGAGCTGATGAGCCGGGCGGGCCAGGTGGTCTGCCTGGGCCAGGGGAACCACTCCATCGTAGCGGAGGCTGCCTGGGCTCAGTTCTCCACCTCCTCCCCCAAGTTCAAGACTGCTCAGGATTCCCATCTGCAGACGGTGATCCTGTCCACTCTGGCGGAAAATGACGTAGTGATCTATTTCTCCTATACCGGTGCCACCCATGAGCTGCTGGAGGCAGCGGAGCTGATTGCCTCCCGGGGAGCCAAGATGATCCTGGTGACCCGCTTCCTCAACGCTCCGGCCAGTACCTTTGCGGATACGGTCCTGCTGTGCGGGCCCAATGAATTGCCGCTGCAATTTGGCTCCATTGCCGCTATCGTGGCCCAGATGTATGTGGTGGATGTGCTGGTCAGCGAATATTGCCGCCAGAACCACGAGGAGGCGGAGCGCTGCCGGGAATCTGTCGGCAAGGCCCTGACCCAGAAGTGCGTGTGATCCCGGCAGACAACCATTGACAAGAGAACAACGAAGCATGGAAGCGCGGCGCGGAGCCGGGGAAGGAGCAGCCTATGTCCGGAGCGTTTGACCCCAAAAATGACCTGTGGAGGACCGTCAGCTTGATAACGGACGTGTGCGGACTGTCCTTCCTGTGGGTGCTTACCAGCCTGCCCATCATCACCATCGGACCCGCCACAGCGGCACTGTACTTTGCGGTGGTCCGCTATGTGCGGCGGCGGGAAGACGGCGCTTTTGCGGCATTTTTCCGCTCCTTCCGGCTCAATCTCCGCCAGGGCGTATTAGCCACCCTGGCGGTTTTGCTGCCGGCGTTTCTGCTTCAGCTGGGCTGGCGCGTATGCCGTGCCGCCGCATCTGCCACCCCCTATGGGTATGCCGTACTGGCGGGCTATAGCCTGCTGATGGTGCTGCCTTTGGGGGTGCTGCTGTACCTGTTTCCCCTGCTGGGACGATTCACCTTCTCCCTGGGGGATCTGTTCCGAACCGCTGCCCGGCTGACCCTGGTCCACCTGCCCACTGCGCTGCTGCTGGTGATTCTGGCCGTGGTATCTGTGATGCTGTGCCTACAGTTTGTGCTGCCGCTGTTTTTCCTGCCGGCCCTGACGGCCCTGGCGTCGTCCCTGCTGCTGGAGAAGATCTTCCGGCGCTATGCTCCTCAGCTGGAGAATGAGGAGGAGCCGGAGGAGGATTTGGGCAATTGATATAAAAATTTTTATTTAAACTGGAGTTTCCTACAAATTTTCGAAATAATTTTTATTTTGGTTGACTTTTCCTCTCAGGGCTTATACAATTTAGACAGATAGCCCGGTTTGAGAGCCGGGTTTTTCATCAAAAAGGAGGAAATGACATGAAGAAGTTTCTTGCGCTCCTGCTGGTACTGGTGATGGCGCTGGGCCTGGTGGCCTGCTCCGTGGAGCAGGCTAACAATGGTGGCAGCAACACCGCCACCAATAACACTGCCAACGATACCACCGACGATACCGGCGACACCTCCGGCGAGGCCGTAGAGATCTCCCTGTGGACCTACCCCATCGGCGACTGGGGCAAGCCCGAAGTGGTCAGCGAGATCATTGCCAAGTTCAACGAGAAGTATCCCAACATCACTGTCACCCATCAGCTGCTGGACTACAGCAACGGTGACGCTCAGGTGAACACCGCCATGGAAGGCGGCACTGTGGGCGACATCATCATGGAGGGTCCTGAGCGTCTGGTGTCCAACTGGGGCGCCAACGGCAAGATGGTGGACCTGAGCGACATGTGGACCGACGAGATGAAGGCCGACATGGCCAGCGCCTCCATTGAGAAGGCCTGCCAGTGGACCGACGGCGCCTTCTATGAGTATCCCCTGTGCATGACCACCCACTGCATGGCCATCAACTACGAGGCCTTTGAGGCGGCCGGCGCCCTCCAGTACATCGACGAAGAGAACCGCACCTGGACCACCGACGATTTCGTCAAGGCCTGCGAGGCCCTGCGTGACGCCGGCTACAGCGTGCCCGGCATCGTCTACTGCGGCGGTACCGGCGGCGACCAGGGCACCCGCGCTCTGGTGCGCAACCTCTACAGCGCCGACTTCACCGACGCTGAGCACACCAAGTACACCATGAACAGCGAGACCGGCATCAAGGGCCTGCAGCTGCTCATCGACATGGTGGACAACAAGTCCATGACTTATGACGCCGGCATCGTGGCCAGCGACGAGCTGAGCCTCTTTGCCAACGGCACCTCCTGCATGAGCTTCTGCTGGAACGCCTCCAACTGGGCTACCTATGCCAGCCAGACTGACTTCACTCCCTTTGCCATGACCTTCCCCTCCGATGACGGCCAGCCCGAGCTGGACGGCGGTATCTGGGGCTTCGGTATCGTGGATAAGGGCGACCAGGCTAAGATCGACGCTGCCAAGACCTTCATCGATTTCGTCTGCAACGACGAGAGCCAGGCTGCTGACAGCGTGTACGCCACCGGCTTCTTCCCCGCTCGCTCCTCCCTGGGCGACATCTACGCCGGTACCGAGAAGGAAGGCTACTCTGAGTTCATGATGTTCATGCCTTACCTGGGCGACTACTACAACGTCACCCCCAAGTGGACTGAGCAGCGCACCGCATGGTTCGAGATGCTCCAGGCTGCCTTCAGCAGCGGCGATGCCGCCTCCGCTCTGGCTGAGTACGACACCAAGGCCAACAGCTGATTGACGACCTTTTTTGAAAGGGCGCCCACTCCCCTGGTGGGCGCCCTTTCTCCCCATCGGTACAGAGAAGTGCCGGAAAATAGGCCGGTGCCGCTCTGTGCCGATGGTCGGCAGACGTGTGCGAAATGAATGAAAAGGAGGGCGAACAAATTTGGCAAGGCAATCCAAGTATGGCACCAGCCGGGCTTTGGTCCGGCGTGAGACTACGGCGGCCTACCTGTTCCTGCTGCCCAGTCTCATCTTCTTCGTGGGGTTCGTTGTCTACCCCATGGTTACCTGCTTTATCAACAGCTTCACCCAGTATAGTAACGCCGGCCACACCTTCTCTGTGGACACCATGTTTGATAACTACATCCGTATGTTCAACGACCCGGTGTTCTGGCGTGGCCTGTGGAATACCATCCTCATCGTGGTGGTCTCCGTCCCGGTGGTAGCTGCCTTCTCCCTGTGGGTGGGCGCCGCCATCTACCGTATGGGGGCCAAGACCCGGTCCTTCTTCCGCTGCATTTTCTACCTCCCTGTGGTCACCGGTACCGTGGCGGTAGCTGTGGTGTGGAAGTGGATGTTTAATAAGTATACCGGCCTTTTCAACTACGTCCTGGGTACGGATATCGGCTGGCTGGGCGATGAGCGCTTTGCCATCTGGTGTATCATCCTGATCCTGTTCACCACCTCCATCGGCCAGCCCATCGTGCTGTATGTAGCCGCTCTGGGCAACGTGGATACCTCCATGATCGAGGCCGCCGAGGTGGACGGCGCCACGGAGCTCCAGGTGTTCTGGAAGATCAAGTGGCCCCAGATCATGCCCACCACCCTGTACATCCTGGTCATCACCACCATCAACTCCTTCCAGTGCTTTGCTCTGATCCAGATGCTGACCTCCGGCGGCCCCAACAATAGTACACAGACCATTATGTACTATATTTATTACCAGGCCATCAAGCTGGGTGAGTACGGCTACGGTATGGCTATGGGCATTATCCTGGCCATCATCATCTCTATCTTCTCCGCCATCCAGTTCAAGGTGGCCGGGAAGAGCAACAGCTGAGAGGAGGGATCACAGTGCTGACGACGAAGAAAAAGTCCCCCTACACCATTGCGTGCCTGGTGATCCTGGCGGTGCTGGCGTTCCTGTTCATCTTCCCGGTGTACTGGATCATCACCGGCTCCTTCAAGACGGCCCAGGAGATCAACTCCGCCGCGCCCACCTTCTTCCCCCAGGTGTTTACGCTGGATAACTACCAGCGGCTCTTTGCCGAGCAGATGCCCCTCTTTGAGCTGAAGGTGGCAGGCTATGTCATCACCGGCCCCATGATCGCCACCTCCCTGAAGTGGCTGCTCAATACCATCATCATGGCAGTGGCCTCCATGATCCTCACCTGCCTGACCGCTGCTATGGCCGGCTATGTCCTGGCGAAAAAGCAGTTCTATGGCCGGGCTCTGGTGTTCTCTCTGATGGTCTGCGCCATGGCGCTGCCCAAGCAGGTCATCCTGATCCCCCTGGTCCAGCAGATGGCGGCCATGGGCATCCACGATACCCTGCTGGCGGTGATCCTGCCCATTGTGGGCTGGCCCTTCGGCGTGTTCCTGATGAAGCAGTTCTCTGAGAACGTGCCCACTGAGATGCTGGAGGCTGCCCGGATCGACGGTGCCGGCCAGTGGCGTACCTTTGCCCAGATCGTGTTCCCCCTCATCAAGCCCGGTGTGGGCGCGCTGGCCATCTTCACCTTCATCACCTCCTGGAACGACTACTTCATGCAGCTGATTATGCTGATCTCCCGTTCCAACCTGACCATTCCCGTCGGTATCGCCCTCATGCAGAGCGGCCCTGACGCCAACGATTTCGGCCTGATCATGGCCGGCGCGGCAGTGGCGGCCGTTCCCATCCTGGTGGTGTTTATCCTGTTCCAGCGGTATTTCACCCAGGGTATTACCATGGGCGCGGTGAAGGGATAAATGCCATGATTTATGCGAAAAATCAGTATGCCGGGGAGTACCGGGGCATCCACCCCGGCCTGGACCTGGCCCTTGCCAACATTACACCGGAATTTCTCGGCGGCCTGAAAGACGGCGTCCGGGTGGACCTCCAGGGCGACGACGTCTACTGCACCCGGTTCACCTATGAGACCATCTCCGACGAGGAGAGCTTTTTCGAGGCTCACGAGAAATATCTGGATATTCACATCATGCTTTCCGGCAGCGAACGGGTGGAGATTGCTCCGCCTGAGGCGCTGGAGCAATTTGAGAGCAAGCCGGAAAACGACTTTTACGCCTACCGAGGTCAGGGCAGCTACAAGCTCACCCTATCTCCGGGAGACTTCCTGGTGGTGTTTCCCGGTGACGCCCATAAGATCAAAATGTTTACCGATACGCCCCGTACCGTCACCAAAGCGGTATTCAAGGTAAGGATTCATTGATCCGTGGCGCTGCAACATTATAAAAGAAAAGGAGATTGTTAAGGATGAAAGACTTTTCTAAGTATCAGGGTGTTATTCCCGCTTTTTATGCCTGCTATGACAAGGACGGCAAAGTCAGCCCCGAGGCGGTCCGTGCTCTGGCCCGTTACCTGCTGAACAAGGGCGTCAAGGGCCTGTATGTGGGCGGTTCCTCCGGCGAGTGCATCTACCAGAGCGTGGAAGAGCGCAAGATCACGCTGGAGAACGTCATGGCTGAGGTGGGCGGCAAGATGACCATCATTGCCCACGTGGCCTGCAACAACACCGAGGACAGCCGTATTCTGGCTGCCCACGCTGAGAGCCTGGGCGTGGACGCCATTGCCGCCATCCCCCCCATCTACTTCCACCTGCCTCCTAAGGCCATTGCCAAGTACTGGAACGACATCTCTGACGCCGCTCCCAACACCGACTTCATCATCTACAACATCCCCCAGCTGGCAGGCGTGGCCCTCACCGTGCCCCTGCTCAAGGAGATGCTGAAGAATCCCCGGGTCATCGGCGTGAAGAACTCCTCCATGCCTGTCCAGGACATCCAGATGTTCCACGACGAGGGCGCTGTGGTGTTCAACGGTCCCGATGAGCAGCTGCTCTCCGGTCTGGCTGCCGGCGCCATCGGCGGTATCGGCGGTACCTACGCTGTGATGCCCGAGCTGTACCTGAAGGTACGGGAGCTGTTCCTGGCCGGCGACATGGCCAAGGGCCGCGAGGTGCAGAACGAGTGCTGCCGCATCATCTACAAGCTCTGCTCCGCCGAGGGCAATATGTACGCCGTCATCAAGGAAGTTATCCGTCTCCAGGGCGGTCCCGATGTGGGTGGCGTCCGGGCTCCTCTGCTGAACCTGGCAGAGGCCGATCATGCGGTCACCGTGGAGTGCGCCCAGATGATCGCCGACGCTATCGCCAAATACTGCTGAGATTCCGCCGCCGGGTGCGGGCGGAGGGCAGGCGGTTTGCCTGCCCTCCACCTGCCCGGCGCCGCGCTGCGTCCGGGGGAATTTTCCCGGCGCTGAGAAGAACCATTATGATACGCTGAGAGGAGTATGTTATCATGAAAATCTATGTGTCTGAGGATTATAAGGATATGAGCCGCAAGGCGGCCAACATCGTGTCCGCCCATGTGATCCTGAATCCTGCCTGTGTGCTGGGTCTTGCCACCGGCTCCACCCCTATCGGAATGTACAAGCAGCTCATTGACTGGTACAATAAGGGCGATTTGGATTTCAGCCAGGTCAAGAGCGTGAACCTGGATGAGTATGTGGGCTTAGCTCCCACCCATGACCAGAGCTACCGCTACTTTATGCAGACCAATCTGTTTGACCATGTGAACATCGACCCCGCCAACACCAATGTCCCCAACGGCCTGGCCTCCGATCCCGAGGCGGAGTGTGAGCGCTACAACCAGGTCATCCGCAGCATGGGCGGCATTGACGTCCAGGTGCTGGGCATGGGCCACAACGGCCACATCGGCTTCAATGAGCCCGGTCACGCCTTCGAGCTGGAGACCCATGTGGTGAACCTCACCGAGCGGACCATTGAGGCCAATGCCCGGTTTTTCGCCTCCAAGGACGAGGTGCCCAAGCGGGCCATCACCATGGGCATCAAGTCCATCATGCAGGCCCGCCAGATCCTGGTGGTGGTGTCCGGCGAGGACAAGGCGGAGATTGTCAAGAAGGCCTTCTATGGCCCTGTGGTGCCTGAGGTGCCCGCTTCTATTCTCCAGATGCACCCCAATGTTGTCCTCTGCGGCGACAAGGCAGCCCTGAGCAAGATCCTGTAAAACCCTGATTTTTTGCGGCGGTTCCGGTTTCGGGCCGCCGCTTTTTTCTCATTGATGGTGGGCGAATTCGTGTCGGGAAGGCAAAAAAGGAAACGCCTCCCTCTTGACAATGTCCGCCTGCGGTGATACACTATCAGCGTAAAAATGGCAGAGAAGGGGACAGCACCTGTGGAAGGGCCCAGAGAGGGAGCGCGTTTTGCTGAAAGTGCTCCTGCCGCGGAGACAGGATTGCCTACCACCCCTGAGCCGCCCGCCGAAACCCAAATGGGGAGTAGACCGGGACGGGTCCTCCCGTTACAGAGGTCACGAGCGACGGCCTGCGGGCCGTAAGCAGGGTGGAACCGTGGAGTATCATTATCAATTACTTCACCCCTGAATTTTGTGTCAGGGGTGAATTTTTTTGCCCCTATTTCAGAAAGGAGCTATTTCCCATGAGCGAAGAAAACCTGTATACCTTTGACAATCCCGAGTATCGGAAAACCTATTGGCATACCTGTTCCCACGTCCTGGCCCAGGCCATGAAGCGCCTGCACCCGGAAGTGAAGCTGGCCATCGGCCCCAGCATTGAAAACGGCTTTTATTACGACTTTGACACGCCGGAGCCCTTCTCCGAGAAGGAGCTGGAGGAGCTGGAAGCGGAGATGCGGAAGATCTGCAAGGAGAAGCTGAAGCTGGAGCGCTTCGAGCTGCCCCGCGAGGAGGCGGTGAAGTTCATGGAGGAGAAGGGTGAGCCCTACAAGGTGGAGCTCATCAACGATCTGCCGGAGGATGCCCACATCTCCTTCTACAAGCAGGGTGAGTTTACGGACCTGTGCGCCGGTCCCCACCTGGATTCCACCGGCCGCATCAAGGGCAACGCCATCAAGCTCACCGCCTGCAACGCCGCTTATTGGCGTGGCGACTCCAGCCGCCAGACCCTCCAGCGGATCTACGGCGTGGCCTTCCCCAAGAAGGAGGAACTGGATGAGTACCTCCAGCGGCTGGAGGAGGCCAAGCGTCGGGATCACCGGAAGCTGGGTAAGGAGCTGGGCCTGTTTATGATGGCCGACGAGGGTCCGGGCTTCCCCTTCTTCCTGCCCAAGGGCATGGTGCTGCGCAACACCCTGCTGGACTACTGGCGTCAGGCCCACAAGCGCTACGGCTATGTGGAGATCTCCACGCCTATCATCCTCAACCAGGAGCTCTGGCACCGCAGCGGCCACTGGGATCACTACAAGAACAACATGTACACCACCGTCATTGACGGGGAGGACTACGCGGTCAAGCCCATGAACTGCCCCGGCGGCATGCTGGTGTACAAGAATGAGCCTCACTCCTACCGGGATCTGCCCCTGCGGATGGCGGAGCTGGGCCTGGTCCACCGCCATGAGCTCTCCGGAGCCCTTCACGGTCTGTTCCGGGTCCGCTGCTTCACCCAGGACGATGCTCACATCTTCATGACCCCCGCCCAGATGAAGGACGAGATCAAGAACGTGGTGAAGCTCTTTGATGAGATCTATTCCACCTTTGGCCTCAGCTATCAGATCGAGCTGAGCACCATGCCCGAGGACCACATGGGCGATGAGGAGGTCTGGCACTTTGCTGAGGAGACCCTTCAGGCCGCCATTACGGAGATGGGCAAGGACTTTGTTATCAACGCCGGAGACGGCGCCTTCTACGGCCCCAAGCTGGACTTCCACCTGTCCGACTCCCTGGGCCGCACCTGGCAGTGCGGTACCATCCAGCTGGACTTCCAGATGCCTGAGCGCTTTGAGTTGGAGTATGTGGGAGAGGACGGCGAGAAGCATCGCCCCGTCATGATCCATCGGGCTCTGCTGGGCTCCATCGAGCGGTTCATCGGCGTCATCACCGAACACTTTGCCGGCGCCTTCCCCACCTGGCTGGCTCCGGTGCAGGTAAAGGTGCTGCCCGTTACCGACCGGGCGGCGGAGTATGCCGACCAGGTGGCACGGTCCCTGGACGGCCAGGGCTTCCGGGTGGAGGTGGACCACCGCAACGAGAAGATCGGCAAGAAGATCCGGGAGGCTCAGCTGGAGAAGGTGCCCTATATGCTGGTGGTAGGCGACCGGGATATGGAGAACGGTACCGTCTCCCCCCGTCACCGCTCCGACGGCGACCTGGGCGCTATGTCTATGGAGGACTTTACCGCCCTGCTCAAGGACGTGGTGGATTCCAAGGCCAAGAAGTAAATCCAAGTAGTATACGGAAATCAGTACAGGCGCCGCCCCAAAATGGGGCGGCGCTTTCTTATTTTCAGGGGAGATCCGGCACCAGATTTTAGTCCCGTGCATAGAATGGGCAGACAGGAGGTGGCTCCATGCCCACGATATACATCAGCCCGTCCACCCAGGAATATAATCTTTACGTTACCGGCAGCGGCAGCGAGGAATATTGGATGAACCGTCTGGCGGACGCTATGGTCCCCTATCTCAACAGCTGCGGCATCCGTTACAGCCGCAACACCCCGGATATGACTGCCGCCAGCTCTGTCCGGCAGGCCAATCAGGGCTGGTACGACCTGTATCTGGCCCTCCACTCCAACGCCTCTGGCCCCGGCAGCGAGGGGAAAAACCGGGGGATCATTGCTTTCTACTATCCCGGCAGCGGCGAAGGCCAGCGCGCGGCACAGATTTTCGTCAATAATCTCAGAAACATCTATCCCCTGCCGGACAAGGTGGTGACGCGGACCACCACCAGCCTCATCGAGGTCCGGGGCCCCCGGTTCCCGGCGGTACTGCTGGAGATCGGCTACCATGACAATGTGGAAGATGCCCAGTGGATCGAAAATAACATACAGGAGATCGCCCGCACTTTAGTGCTGAGCCTTACTGATTTCTTTGACATACCCTTCATCTGGCCCGTAGATCCGGTGGAAGGCATCGTCCAGGCAGGCGGCGGTACCCTGAACCTCCGCAGCCGCCCCGACAGCAGCGCCGCAGTTATTGCCCATATACCCCACGGTGCGTCGGTGACGGTATATGGACAATACGAAGATTGGTATGTGGTGCGCTACGGGGATTACGTCGGTTATGCGGCGGCCCGTTATATCGAGACATAGCCGGAGAGAGAACTTTCGGGACAAAACGGCGCCTGCCGCCCTGTTTTGGAGAGTAGGATTCCGGCAGAAGCCCGGGATGGAGGGTTCCGTCCCGGGCCGCTTTTTGCCTTTCTGCGGCCTCTTTTTACTTGACAGGGAGCAGGTAGAGCGAGTATTATTGAATAGGATTTTTGTCGGCGGATAATAAGGGGTATCCGCTGATTATTTCCATGTCCGGCGCCCCGTCAGCGCCGGAAAGCGAAAACCCCCATTCCATAAGAAAATCAAACAGGAGGAGCAGAACATGATGCCGTATATCCTGGCTGTCATCGCCTTTGTTGTGGCAGCTGTCGTGTTCTTCCCTCTCGGCATCGTTTATCGGAAAAAGGTTTCGGAAAAGGAGATCTCCAGCGCAGAGGAAGAAGCACGCCGTATTATCAACGAAGCGATTAAAAGCTCCGAGAGTAAGAAGCGTGAGGCTCTGGTGGAGGCAAAAGAAGAGATCTTGCGTGCCCGCAGCGAGTATGAGAAGGAAGAGAAATCCCGCCGGGCGGACCTGCAGAAGCAGGAGCGCCGCCTGCAGCAGAAAGAGGAAAATTTAGACCGCAAGACGGAGAACATCGAGCGGAAAGAAGAGGCCCTGAACCAGAAGCATGCGGAGGCTGACAAGGAGCAGGAGGAGATCAAGCTCATCAAGCGCAGCCAGACGGAAATGCTGGAGCGTATTTCCGGTTTTACCGCTGAGGAAGCCAAGAATTACCTGATCGCCCAGGTGGAGTCCGAAGTGACCCACGAGACGGCCATGAAGATCAAGGAGATCGAGGCCCGGGCCAAGGACGAGGCGGATCAGCGGGCCAAGGAGATCGTGGCTACCGCCATCCAGCGCTGTGCCGCCGACCATGTGGCCGAGATCACCGTCAGTGTGGTACCCCTGCCTAATGACGAGATGAAGGGCCGTATCATTGGCCGTGAAGGCCGCAACATCCGCACCATCGAGACCCTGACCGGTGTGGATCTGATCATCGACGATACCCCGGAGGCCATCACTGTCTCCTGCTTTGAGCCTGTCCGCCGTGAGGTGGCCCGGGTAGCCCTGGAGAAGCTGATCGCCGACGGCCGCATCCATCCCACCCACATCGAGGAGA
>OJRC01000582.1_pt1 | contig 21081 bp, 18 predicted proteins | sample 1599081 | NCBI WGS metagenome assembly OJRC01 (sample SAMN03922519, study PRJEB24848) | human gut metagenome | isolation source: stool sample | host: Homo sapiens | place: Germany | collected 2010-02 | reverse complement strand
TGCCGCTTTGCGGGCGCCGCTGTCTTGCAGCCTAAAAATCATCCATTCGGTGACTTTTCGGCCAAAAAAATTTCCGCTTCCTCCACGCCGCCTTTCCGCGCTGTGGCCCCGCCCTGCGCCTTCTGCGCGCGCGGCGCGCCGCCCTTTGCCCCGCGCGGCCCCTGCGCGGGCCTGGCGCGCCGCTTTCCCGCCTGCGGCTCTGCCGGCCCCGGCGGCATGCCCGCCAGCGCCTCCAACACCCCGGCCGCGTCCAGCTTGCGCAAAAGCGCAAGGTCGTTTTCCGAAAGGGCCGCCTCTGGCACAGCCGCGGCCTTTTCCGTGGGCTTGTCGCCCGCCGAATCGCGCACAAAGGCCGCCGCGCTGGTGTCGCCCTTCATGGCCTTGGCTATCTGCGTCAGCACCACCGCCTCATATAAATCCAGCGGCGCGCCGCGCGCCTGCGCCAGCAGCAGCGCCCTTTCCTCCAGCGCGCTCTCCGGCGCGGGCATGCGCAGAAACGCGCTCAAAATGTCCCGCATTGTCTTTTTCTCTCCGCTTTTTCCCTGCCCGGCCATGCCGCGCCTCCCCTTTCCGCCTGCCGGGGCCTTCGCCCGGTTTTCCGAGTATAAGCATACCACACCGAAGCCGGACATTCCGGACATTCCGGACGCCCGCCCCTCATTCCTCCATGCCCCGCGCCGCCCAAACGCAAAAAGCTCTGGCTTTCCGGCCTGCGCCTTTCTGCGCGCCTAACCCGCACTGCGTCAGAAAGCTGTTTTCTGTTTTATGCGCTCCGCACCGGCTTCCGGTGCGCCGCGGCAGGCACCGACCCGCCCTGCGCAAAGGCCCACGCCCGCCGCATATCCCAAACGCAAAAAGCCCCGGCTTTCCAGCCGGGGCCCTGCCTGCGCGGCAAAGCGCCGCTTTCTGTTTTATACGCCCGTTTTGGGGTTTTGCTTGCGGCCTGCATCGCCTGCGGGCGCGGGCGCCGTGCCTTCGCCCGGCTGTGCCGCACTGCTGCCTTTCGGAGTGCTCTGCCAAACAAAAAATGCACCATTCCCACTTGCTGGCCCTGCCCGTCCATACTGCCCGCACCCCGCCTTCCCGTGCATCTGGCCCGCACAATGGCAAGCCCCGCACACGCAGGCTGTATGCCTGTACGGCGCCCAAAATGATGGTGCGCGCCGCTTCGCCTCTATACCTGCTTTTTCCCGTGCCCTCCGTTTTCCTCACGTCTGCCCTGTTCTTTGTGTGCTGTGCGGCTTTGTAGCGCAGAATGATGCTCTCCCGCATCTGCATAAACCGCACGATGCAAAAGAGGGCGGAAAGCCGCCCGGCGTCCTCCCTCACGAACCGCTGCCTTTCAACCGGGCACGGCAAAGCCCCGGAGGGCTGTGGCCCTCCGGGGCCGGTGCATGCGCTTTCAGGCTCTGTGCGCACATGCGCCCCTCATGCCTCCGTGCCGCGGCAAAGGCGGCGGAAGGCGCCGGGCGCGGCGCTCAGCCCGCGGAACGTCCCCTTTTGCACCACGCGGCCGTCCTCCATCACCAGAATGGCGTCGCAGTTTTGCAGCGTGGTAAGCCGGTGCGCAATGGCTATCACCGTCATGCCCGTCTCGGCGTGCAGCTTCTCCAGCTCGGCCTGTATCTTTTTCTCGCTCACGTTGTCCAGCGCGCTGGTGGCCTCATCCAAAATCAGCACGCGCGGCCTTTGCAGAAACACGCGCGCCAGGGCAATACGCTGCTTCTGCCCGCCTGAAAGGTTGCGCCCACCCTCGGCTACGCGCGCGCCGTAGCCCTGCGGCTGCGCCTCAATAAAATCCGCAATGTCCGCCCGGCGCGCGGCCTCGCGCACCTCCTCGTCCGTTACGGCGCGCTTGGTGCCGTAGCAGATATTCTCGCGCACAGTACCCGCCACAAGAAAGGGGCTCTGCGGCACAAGGCTCACCTCACCGGCAATGTCCGCGCGGCTCAGCGCCTGTATGGGCACGCCGCCAAGGCACACACCCCGGGCGGCCTCCAGCTTGCAGATAAGCCGCACCAGCGTGCTTTTCCCGCAGCCGGATTTTCCCGCAATGCCAAGGTATGTGCCGTGCGGCACCTCCAGCGTCACGCCGCGCAGCACCTCCTGCCCGCCGTAGCGGAACACAACGTCCGAAAGCGAAATATCCGGCGCGCACTGTACTCCGCTTCGGCCTGTGCTTTTTCCTTCGGCCAAATCCGCCCCGGTTTCGCCGCCTGCGGCGCCGGGCCTTGAAGGCGGCTCTTCCTTTTGTCCGCGGGCAGGCTCCTGCGGGCCCGCCGCCCACCGCGCGGGCGCTGTTTCGCGCCTCAAACCCGCTGCGCCGCTTCCGGGACCCGCGGCTCCGCCCTCCGGCAGGTAGGAAAAGTCAGGCGGCAGCTTTGCCAGGCGGAAGTATTCACGGCACAAAAGCGCCGCTTCGGCCAGCTCGTCCAGAATCCGGTGCAGCTCGCGCAAGGGTGCCGTAAGCTGCGTAAAGCACAAATACGCCGTAAGCACCATGCCCACGCTGATGACGTGCTGCCCGGCCAAATAGGCCGCCGCGCCTATCACCACCACAGTGAACACCGCCTCGTTCACGAATTTCAGGCAGTCGTACCCCGCCATAGCCCTGTGATGCTTCATTTCGCGGCGGCGCAGCTGTTCCGAGGCGCCGTCAAAGCGCAGCACCTCCTGCCCGGCCGTGTCGCATACGCGTATCACCTCTATGCCGCCCAAAAGCTCCACCAGCATGCCGTCCATCCCGGCCTTTTCCTGCAAAAGCTGCACGCGGATGCCCTTCTGCGTGCTCACCTGCCGCCACACAAGGCCAATGCCGATGGGCACCACCAGCACAGCGGCCAGCGCCAGCCCGGGCGGAAGCTGGCTGAACAGCACCGCCACAGCCGCCGCGCCGCTGAACACTGCGGGCGCAAGGTCCATAAACAGCAGCTTCAGCAGCTTCACCGCGCCCTCCAGGCTGCGGTTCAGCATGCCGTGGATATTGCCCGTCATATTTTCGCGGAAATACGAAAGCGGCGCCTTCAAAAGCGAGGCCACCGCGCGCGTGCGCGCCGTCTTTTCAAAGCGCGTGCATGTGTCCTCCACCATCAGGCGGCGCGCCACCTTCAGCAGCTCGTTTGCCACGCTCACCGCCAGAAGGAACACAAGAAACGGCAAGATGCCCGCCAGCGAAAAATGCTGCGCACCCAGCAGCTCGTCCGTCAGGCGGCCCACGCACAGCGGCACAAGCTGGCCCGCCCCCGCGCTTACCAGCATAATGGCTGTGATGAAAATAAAATTGCGCTTCTGGCGCGCCGTCAGCATGCCGCCTATCTCTTTGTAAAGCTCCTTCATTCCGCCGCCCCCTGTGCCGCCTGCCGTGCCTGTGCCCGCCCTCCGGCGCGCCGCGGCCCCATGTTTTCCACCTTTTATTGTAGCACCTGCGCCCGCATATGTCACCGTGCATTTTCTGCACCGCGTCTGCCCCAGCACAGCCCAAATGAAAAAAGCCCCGGCTTTCCAGCCGGGGCCCTGTCTGTGCGGCAAAGCGCCGCTTTCTGTTTTATACACCCGTTTTGGGGTTTTGCTTGCGGCCTGCATCGCCTGCGGGCGCGGCGGGCTGCTCTGCCACCTTCGTCCATTTGGCATATACATAGACGTCGCTCTTTTGCGCAGCGCCAAAGTCAAATGGCGTTGTACAGGCCTCATCGGCATACCAGCCGCCGAAGGTGTAGCCCGCACGCGTCGGGGCCTCCGGCTTTGCCACAGGTTTGCCCCAGCCGTTTTTTACCGTCTCGGCGCGCGGAGCCTGCACGCCGTCATGCCATGTCACCGTAATGTCCAGCACATCACCCGTAAGGCTGGACGCACTGTCTACCGTCTTGCCACTGTCCTTGTCATAGCCGTGCGCACGGTCTACATCGGAAGCTATCTCATTTTCCGCAAAAGCCACATTTGCTGCCCCGGCCGTCTGGTTCCAAAGCAGATGCGCACTTTTTTCAATGATATTTTCCATCACATCCACCTGCTGCACTACACCGTTTGCAAGGCTGTGCACACGCAGCACGTTGCCGGCCACGTTCCGAATCGTGTTGCCCTCTATGTTTGCCGTTTTGCAGGTGGTTATCTGCACGGCCTCTTTATCTGCGCCCGTGATGCCGTCTATGGTGTTTTTCCGAATTTCCACCACCGCGCTGTGGCGCGCCTGCACGTTGATGCCTCTGTCATAGTTCGTGATGATGTTATTTTCCAGCACAATGGAAGAGCTTTCGCCCTGCTGCGCCTGGTCCGGCTGAATAAAAATAGCATATTTGCCCGGCTGCGCGCTGCCGTGGAAGGTACACCCGCGAATCGCAAGGTTCTGGGCCTTCGTGTGCCCGTCGTTGGTGTAAAAATAGAACTGGTTGTCAAATGTGCAGTCCTCCACCACAACGTTCACGCTGGATGCCCGCTTTGCGTTGCCCGGCGTATTATAGCTTGTGCCGTCTGCCGAAATACTGGTATTGCCCGCAGGGCTGCCGCTTTGAAAATCAACGCCCCGCACCGTGAACGTGCCGCTTTCCACAAATGTGCCTTCATAGCCGCCGGCCACCTTGGCGTAAACGCCCGTGCCGCCCGTCACAGCGCCCGCACCGCCCGCGCCGGTTAGCTTCACATCGTTCACTACAAAGGCCTGGCCGTTCCCTAGCTGGATGTCCCGCCCGCTGCCCGCGGGCACAGTGCCGTGCACAATAAACTCCACCGCCTGCACAGGGCGTTTATCTATGTCGCTGGGCTGGTCGCTGGGGCGGTAGTAAAAGGGGTTGGCATTTACATAGTTGTTCAAATCGCCGTCCTCTTTTGTGCCGTTATAACTGCCGTCCTCACCCGGCGCATACAGCTTTTGAAAAGCAGCCTGCGCATCGGCCAGCGTGGCAAACTGTGCGCTCATTGCCTGTTTCGCCGCCGCTGTGCGCCCGGCCGCACCGTGGCCCTGTGCCTCATATTCAGGGCTGATGGTCATGGCTACCTCCACATAGTTTTCCCCGGTTGCCTGCGCCCGGGCCGGCAGCGCGCACACCAGCAGGGCCGCGGCCAAAAAGCCGCAGGCAAGTTGCTTCAGCTTTTTCATGCGTTTCCTCTCCTTTTTTGTCGCCTGGCCCCCTTTTTCTGCTTGAGCAGAGCTTTTCTCCGGCCTGTGCCGGAGAAACAGAAAGGGGCCCCTTTCGCCGCACCGCTGTGCGCGGCGCCTGATATGCCCATATTTTACCGCACCCGCGCCAAAAAAGCAACTTTTTTCATCAGGCCGGCGTGTTCTTTTTCCAAGCATGCGCCGCCGGGGCGTTCGCTTTTGCCTTGCCCGCATCATTTCCCATGCGTCCGCCTTTTCCGTGCCGCGCGCACTTTTCATCCGCCTGCGCTTCGCCCGGCCCCGCCGCAGCCTGCCTTTTCCCACGCGGCCAGCCAGCGTTCCACCCGCTTGCGCCACGCGTCGCCCGTGGCGCCCAGCTCATCCGCCACGGCCTCCCAGCGCATGCCCTCCAGGCACGAAAGCTGCACGGCGCAGCGCAGGGCCGCGTCCTCAATGGCCTCAATGGCGCACAGGGCGGCGGCATAGTCCCTTTCATAGCGGGCGTTGGCCTGCTCCAGTGCGCGCGCCATGCGGCGCACCTCGGCACGCTTTTTCGCCCGCGCCTCCGGGCCGTCTGCCGCGCACACGCCGCGCACCGTCACCGTGCCCAGCGCATACGGCGCGCTGAGGCCCGAGGCCTGCACCGTGTCTGTCACCACCAGCGGCTCTTTCAGCAGGCTTTCTTCCAGACGGTGCATGCGCCGCACGCGCGCGTCTATATCTGCCGGCACGGCCCACAGCCGCCGGAACTCCCGCTTTGTCATGGCATCTTCTCCTTTTTCAGCAAAATTTCTCTGTCTCTCCTGTTTGCCGCGCGCCGGGGCTCCGGCCTCTCATGCTTGGGGAAGGGGTGTTTTCCACTTCTGCGCGCTATGGAAGGCAAGCCGGAAGCGGCGGGAGGGCGGGCGGCCCCTTCGGGGGCATTTCTCCGGCGAATGCATCCACCTTCTGAAAGCCCGCAAAGCCGCGCAGGGCCGCGCCCTCACTTATTTTCCGCCCCGGCAGGCGGCCAAACTCTCCCTGCGGGCCGTTCACGCGCCGCGCAGCCCCTCGCATTCCAAGCCCACACGCGCATATTTCAAAGCCCGCATTTACGCCCGCCCTCCGCCGCGCTTTGAGGAAGGGCGCCGCTGCCGGCGTCAGCAGCCGACGGCCTCTGTGTTCTTTCAAATTCAGTGCACCCGCGGTCTCAGACGGCCTGCGGGGCAAACGCCGTGCCCTGCCCGGCAAGGGCTTCAAGCTCCTTTCTCTAGCAGACGGGCGTCTTTTTCGCGCAGGAGGCCGGAAGCATCGGGCCTTGCTTCCCGCCGCTTTTCCCCTGCACAAAAGGGGCGGGAAGCCTCCTTCGAAAGGCCGGGCCCGCCCCATGGCCGCCCCGGCCTACCCACGCGGCCCTTCCTCCTTCAGGCAGCGGGGCTGTGTGCACAGCCCTGTGGCGCGGCAGCCCCACATGCAGCCGCGGCACACAGGCCGCACGGGCGGCCTTGCGCCGCACACAAGCTCTATCAGCCTGCGGCGGCGGCGCTCGTTCTCCTGCAAAAGCGTGCGGCTTGCCGTCAGCCTGTGCGCTGCGGCCAGCGCAATGCCGTGGCTCGCCGCCACCGTATACAGGCTGTCGCCCGTACAGTATTCGTCCACAGCGTCCAGCTTTTCCTGCAAAGGCATGCCTCGCGTGCCGTGCACGGCCCGGTGCGCCGCCTGCCCGGCGCCGGGCAAGGCCTCTTCGCCGCATGCGGCCTGCGCCCGGCTTTCCCCCTGCGCCCCGCATGCGCCGCACTGTCCTGCGCGCACACCGTTCTCTTCTCTGCCCGGCCGGACGCCCTGCGCCGCCTGCGGGCCCCCGCCGCTCTGAAAGCCGTGCGCTTCCCTGCTCTGCTCCGGGCAGGCGTCTTTCCATACACCGCTTCTGTTCTTATCCTCACGGCCTGCCCGCGCCTCTGTATGCACACCGCTCCGCATGCCGCATGCCTCCTCATCCGCACAGCCCAAGGCGCCGCGCACATTCTCATTCCCGGCGGGGCGTCCTGCACAATCTGCCCGCGCCTCTCTATGCACGCCGCTCCGCATGCCGTCTGCCCCCTCATCCGCACAGCCCAAGGCGCCGCGCACATTCTCATTCCCGGCAGGCCGTCCTGCACAATCTGCCCGCGCTTCTGCATGCACGTCTTTCTGCCCGCAGCCCTGCTCCCCGCACACCGTGCGCGGTGTGCCGGGCAGGCCCCCGCGCACATTCCTCTGTGCGCCCTGCGCCGCCTTTCCTTCCAGCGCGGCGGCAAGCGGCGCCGTGCGCGGCACATACAGGGTAACAAGCATTTCCATCATAAACGTCTCCTCCTTTTTCATATGGCCCGCCGCCCTTCCTCCGGGCGGCCCGGGCGGAAAATATGCGCGCCGCCCGCTTTTTCTGAAAAGCCAGCGGCATGCGGAAAAATTTGGGCCGGGGCCCAGCTGCACGCCAGCCAAAAGCGGCACGCGCGATGCGGCAAAGGGGCGCGCGCCTTCAAGGGCCCGCAGGCCAGAAGCGGTGAAACTGCGGCTGCCAGGCAAAGCGCAGCTCGCACGCAACACCCTCGCGCCATTTCAGCACGCTCACCCGCACGTCCCGGCTGCCCCCGCCCGAAACGGCGCCCTCGCCCTGCGGCTCCAGCGCCAGCACGCCGTCGGCGTCCTGCTCGATGGTGGCGCTGCCGAACATATCCCGCAGGCACATGCGCCTGCCCTCGCTTTCGCGCGCGGCCTGCACCAGCTCCACCACCGCCACGCCGCGGCGCATGGCAAATTCTTTCAGCGCCCGCGTCAGCCCGGCCAGCTCCTCGCTGCGCTTGAGCCTCGCGCGCGTTTTCATCAGGCCGATGTGGTCTAAAAACACCACCTGCGGCCTGTGGCGGGCCACAGCCTGCTCCAGCTGCTCCATGCCCACGGCGGCGGCCTCATCCACGGTGAGGTGCAGCTCGTCAAAGCGCGCCGCCACCTGCTGCGCGGCCTCGCGCTCGCCGGGCGAAAGCGTGCCGTCGCGCAGCTTTTCAGCCTGGATGCCGCACACCCGCGAAAGTACGCGGCGCGCAAGCTGGCAGGCCGTCATCTCCATACTGAAATAGTGCACGCGCCAGCGCGCCGCCAGCATCACGGCCATTTGCAGGGCAAAATCCGTCTTGCCCCTGCCGGGCCGCGCGGCTATCACATACACGCCCTTTTGCGCAAGGCCGCCTGTGGCGCGGTTGAAGGCGTGCCAGCCCGGCACCTGCATGGCCTGGCTGCCGCCCCCCTCCCCGGCCAGCGCGGCCGCGGCGCACTGGGCGAAGCTTGCCCCGGCGCCGCCCGTCTCGCACGCCAGCTCGTCCTGCCCGCGCACAAGGGCGCGCATGGCCTCGGTGATGCCGTCGGCGTCCTGCCCGCCTGCGGCAAGCTCCAGCGCGGCGGCCTTCAGCGTGCGCTCGCGCCAGGCCCTGCGCACGATGGCGGCATAGCTGCCCAGTTGATGCGCGCTGCCTGTGCACGCGGCGCACTGCATCACAAGCTCGTTGTACTGCGGCCCCAGCGCCCCGGCCACGGCCGCGCCGTCCCATTCGCGCCCTTCGGTGTGCATGCGCCGGATGCAGCGGAAAATATCTGCCAGCGGCTGCGCCTCGAACATCTCGGCCCGCAGCAGGCCAAGCGCGTCGCCCGCCTGCTGCGGATACAGCAGCAGAAGGCCGATGGCCGCCATCTCCGCCATGTTGTGCTGTGTGTTCATGCCTTTCCTCCGTCCTTCCTTGCGCATTTCTTCCCGTCCGGGCCATGGCCCCGCCCGCAGCCCGCCTTTCAGCTGCGCCGCCGGGCGCCTGTAAATGCCGCGCAGGTCCGTCTTCCGCCTGCGGCCACGCATCTGTGCCGCCGTTCACCTGCGAAGAACACCGCACTTTTTGCCTCTCTCCTGCGGCGAGGTGTCCTTCCCGGCATATGCCTGCCAGCGCCGCGCGGCCCCATTTCCCGCCTGCGGCGGGGCATTTGCGCGCCATATGCCTGCGAATATCACGCATCTTCATTTCTCACCTGCGGTGCATCTGCACCACCGTTCACCCGCAAAGAACACCACGCATTTTTCGCCCGCGGTGCATCTGCGCCGTCCTGCGCCGCCTGTGCGGTGTGCCGGACGTCGTTCTTTTCCCTTTCCGGCAAGTGCTCGCCCGGCGCCTTAGGCCGCCTGCGCCGCCTTGCCCTGCGCCCTGCCGCCTCTGCGGCAGGCGGCGGGGCCTGGGTGCAGAAAAGCTGCTCCAGGCTCATGCCGTCATAGCCTGCCGCGCTTTGCGGCGGCGGGCAGAAGGGTTGTTGTTCTTTGTTCCATTGTTGCCCTCTGCCTGCCCCCAGCTTGCCCTGCGCGGCCTGCGGCATGGCTGGAAAACGGCCTGGCGCCGCCGTTTGCGCCTTGTCCTCTACCTTGCCCCACCGCCCTTGGTAAAGCCCATATTTCTGCACGGTGTACAGGGTGTAGCGCGCGTGCGGCTCGCACGCGATTTCACCGCTTTGGGTAAGGCGCTGAAGGGCAAGGCGCACGCGCTTGGGTGTCATGTTCAGCTCACCGGCCAGCTTTGCCACACTGGCCACGCGCTGGCCGCGGCGTATTTTCAGGCCGCACCAGTGCTGCGGCCGGTAATTGGCCGTCAGCAGCAGATGGATAAACACCCGCGCGGCGCCCTCGTCGCCATACCATTCCCACTGCAGCATGCTTCGGTGCAGCAGGATGAAGCCCTCGTTCAGCACACGCCCGCCTCCTTCTCATTCTCCGCACAGCGGCCCGGCCCCACGTGCAGCCACACAGCGCCCGCAGCCCAGCACAAAGTCACACCCGTGCGCCGTATAAAGCGGCGCTTCGGCCTCTCCGTTCCCGAACAAAACGCCCCCGCACACCGGGCACGCGGGCAGAAAGGGCGTGTGCTCGTCCACATCATGCGCGCAGCCAAGGCATGCGCCCGTGCCGCGGCGGAAATACAAAAGGCTCCCCTGTGCCAGCGCGCAGCCGCATGCCGGGCAAAATATGGCGTCCTCCTGTTCGGGCCAGCCGTCCCGCATGCGGCGCGCACGCGCCGCCCAAATGCGCACTGCTGCACGCGCCGTGCGCCGCGCATCCTGACGCGTGCGCGCCGCCTCATCCGCAGAAAAGGCCGTGCCTGCCTCCGGGGCCGCCTCCGCATCCCCGGCCGCCCGCCGGGCTTTGCCGCTCATCTCCGCGCGGCCCTTTCTTTGGCCCGCGGGCAGGGCCGCACCGGTTTCTTTTTCAAGGCGGCCGTTTTCTTCGGGCGGTGTTTTCTCCGGCCCGCGGCCCCATTCCTCCCGCAGGCCGGGTGCGCATTGCATGCGCGCCGCCTCATCCGCTGGAAGGGTAACGCCCTCCTCCGGGCCAGCCTTCGCGCCCCCGGCCGCCCGCCGGGCTTTGCCGCCCTTTTTGTATGCCGTCTGCCTCATGCTGCCCGCCCTGCGGCGCTGAAAGCTACCCGCGCCCGCCGTGTTGTGTTCCATACCGTTCCTCCTGTCTTTCAAGAAATCATCCATTCGGTGACTAAAAGGGATAAAAAGAAAGCGTTTCCACCCAAGGGCCTCACAGCCGCCCCTTTGCGGGGCGGGCGGCCCCGGGCACGCCCATACAAAACCGCGCAGCGCAAAGCGCGCACCGGCGCGGGCCTTTGGGGCCCGGCACACGGCAAGGCGCCTGCCGCGGGCGTCAAATCCCATAAATTGGACAGTGGATATGCTATTCTAAGCCTGGGCACGAGGCCCAAAGGGGCCTTACCGGCCGCTTTGCCGCCTGCGGCTCACAGCCGGGCGGCAGATAGGCAAAGGGAAAGAGAAGCCCGAATACCGGCGCTTACAGAAGGCCATACGGCAGAAACCGCGCAGGGTGTTTTCTGCCCTCTCACGCCCGAAAAAACGCATGACGGCTCGGCAAAACGCGCCGCCCTCCTGCCCGCAGGCGAATAAAAAGCCGCCTCTGCGCCCTGCCACCCGTAAAGCCGCGCGGCGGCGCGGCAAAACGCGCCGTGCAAACCCCGCAGCCGGGCATGGGGCGGCTTCGCGCCCCGTTTCCCGAAAAGCGGCATGCGCCCCCCGGCCGGACGGCCGCCAGCGTGGGGCAGGCGTTATCTTTTTCGCGCATGCCGCCATGGCTGCGTCATTCCGCTCCGGCCAGGGGCAGCACCTGACCCCCTTTTCCGAAACGCCCCCTGCAAAGCCGCACGGCGGCGCATCCAGGTGCGCCGCTGCCGCCTGCCTGTGCGCCGGAATTGGCGCCCGGCCCCGCCGCGGCCCGCCCGCATAGGCCCAACACCGCAAATATGCTTTCCCCCAAGGCGCACCCGGCATACCGCGGCCTGTGCCGCCTCCATGCCGCGAGTGCCCGCATCCCCTCACACTCCTTTCTCTCGTCATCCATCTGGTGACAATTTAAGTTTACCATGATTTTCCTCCGTGTCAACCATTTGGTGATTATTTTTTTGAAAATTTCATTTTTGTGTTGCATTTGGTGACAAAATGTGCTTCAATGGGAAGCAAAGAAGCTGTGCCGCCGGGGGCCGCACAGGCGGCTCTGCCCTCTCAGGCAGTATGGGGGGATGCGCCCGCCTCCGCGGAACATGCACAGCGCTTCCCCAGGCCGAAAGCGGAAAGCCGCTGGCCAGGCCGGGCCTCATCGGCCGAAGCGCGCGCCCTGTTCCCGCCCATGGGCCGGGGCGCGGCAGCGCGGGGGACGCATTTCCCATAAGCTGTTTTATTTTACTGAAAGGCCGCACGTCGGCACGGCAAAACGCGCCGCACAAGCCCCACAGCCGGGAAATAAGGACGTGCGGCACGCGCAGGCCGCCGGGCTAGCGGCGCGGCTGTACAATGCGCCGGGAAAACACCCGCCGGAAAGGGAAAGAACACCGCCCGGCCAAACTCACCGCGGCATGGCAAAGCGCACCGTAGCCGGGCAGAGGGCGGCCCTGCGCCCCTTCCTTTTGAAAGAGGCGCCGCCCCTTCTGCAGGCGCGTGCCGTCTGAGGGGCGGGCACGCCTGCCCTGTACCTGCCGCCCCACACGGCCGCACCCGCCTCCGGCCTTCCGCTGCCCCATCATTTTCAAAGCCGCAAAGCCATGATACGCTTTCAAAGCCGTAAATCTATCCTATGAGGAGAATGCATCTATGGAACGAACGTTTGGCCAGAACCTGCGCGCCCTGCGCGCCGAGCGCGGCTTTTCACAGGAAGAGCTTGCCGCCCTGCTCGGCACCACCAAGCAGGTGGTGAGCCGCTATGAAAACGGCCAGCGCACCCCCAAGGTGACGGTGGTGGAGGAATTTGCACGCCGCCTGGGCGTGCCGCTTTCTGCCCTGCTGGGCGCGGCGGCCGCGCAGGGCGGGGCGCTGCGCGTGCCCGTGCTGGGGTATGTGCGCGCGGGCATCCCCCTCACGGCGGTGGAGGAGATTCTGGATTATGAGGAGGTTCCCCCCGCGCTGGCACACCTGGGCGAGCTGTTCGCGCTGAAAATAAAGGGCGACAGCATGGAGCCGCGCATGGTGGAGGGCGACGTGGTCATCTGCCGCCAGACGCCGGATGTCGAAAGCGGCGCCACTGCCGTGGTGCTGGTGAACGGCGACGAGGCCACCGTAAAAAAGCTGATGAAGCACAAAAACGGCATTTCCCTGGTGGCGAACAACCCGGCCTACCCGCCCATGTTCTACACCTTCGAGGAATGTGAAAGCCTGCCCGTGCGCGTGGTGGGCCAGGTGGTAGAGCTGCGCGCCAAATCGTTCTAGCCGCCGGGCGGGCCGCTGCGCCTGCCGGCGCATATGCGCTCCGGCCGCCTTTCTGCGAAGGGCCGCCGTGCCTTCCCGCGCGCCGGAAAACACCGGGCGGCCCCTTGGCGCGGCGCGTGTGCGCGGCTCAGGCCCAGCCTTTCAAACCATACAGGAAGCCCGAAAGCAGCTGTGCAGGCAGCGGCTTCCAGCTAAAGCCATGGCAGAAAAAAGAAAAAAATCACAGCAAGGGCGCCCTGAGAAGCAGCCTGTGAAGAGCGATGCAAAGCAGCGGAATACCGGCGCTTGAATAGAATGTTTTCCCGCGCCGTGAAGCAGCCGGGCATTTTATTTCCGCCTGGTTTCCCTGGCTGGAACTTTGGAGATAAGCGAACAATGATTTAGAAACAAAACGCCTGCTTTTGAGAGAAATGGGACAAAATGATTTTAAAGATTGAATTGAAACCTGATAGAAAAAATCCGATTATCCGCATAAATACAGTATCTAAGGGCTATTCATCAACAAAAAAGCAGCTATTTTACCACGAATTTACCATGATTGAACGAGCCTTGATATGACAATAAGATTTTCACTACAAGGCACCAGAAGTGGTGTCTTTGCATTATAAAAACACGAGCAAGAAAGATGAATTCATCACCCAGCATTACAACGGCAGCAAGCTTCATTTTCTGTATTCTGTTCATAAGTAAAAATCGGTTTACCTATCAAGTGACGCATGAGGCTTCCATCGGCAATATGCCAGAACAACAGAGCCTTCCTGGCACATGAAAAGAAAAGGCTGGGTAACAGCGTTTACAGAAAGCCGTAAGGCGGTCCGCCCCACAGGCAGGCGCTGGCCGCGCCATGCGCATGCCCTCCGCCGCGCGTACGCAAAACGGCGGGCCGGGCGGCTTGCGCAGGCCCTGTAAGGGCCTGCCGGGTGCGTCTCAAACGTACGGGCCCCTCTTTCACCCGCATCACTTGCTCCGCAGCCTGCAAACGAGGGGCCGCTGTTTTGGCGAAGGCTTTTCACCCCAAGCAGCCCGCTGCCGGCAGCCAGCCCTGCCCGGCGCCGGAATAGAAAATCTTTTTATACAGGAAATGAAAGCTTTTTGCCGGCGGCCCCCATCAGCCCCGACGGCAGCTTTTCCACACAAAAAAAGCGCCCCGCCGGGCGCACAGGAGGAACTATGAAAGACATTCTGAACCTTGCGCTTTTGCAGCTTGCCCCCTGCGACACGCCGGAGGAAAACCTGCGCAGGGGCGCGGCCGCCTGCCGCAAAGCCAGGGCCCTTGGCGCAGACCTCGCGCTGTTCCCTGAAATGTGGAGCATCGGCTACGTCATCGCCGCGCGCCCGGCCGCCCGGTGGCTGGCGCAGGCCGTGCCGGCGCACGGCCCGTTCACACAGGGCTTTGCCGCGCTTGCCAAAGAGCTTCAAATGGCCATTGCCGTCACTTTTCTGGAGCAGTGCGCGCACGGCGCGCGCAACACGCTGGCCCTGTTCGACCGCTTCGGCGCGCAAAGGCTGCTGTATGCAAAGGTGCACACCTGCGATTTCGGCGCAGAGCGGGCCCTTGCGCGCGGCGAAGATTTTTACACCGCCGCGCTGGACACCGCCTGCGGCCCCGTGCAGGTGGGCGCCATGATCTGCTATGACAGGGAATTTCCCGAAAGCGCGCGGCTTCTGATGCTGAAAGGGGCCGAGCTCATCCTGGTGCCCAACGCCTGCCCCCTGGGCGTGAACCGCCTTGCCCAGCTTCGCGCCCGCGCGTTTGAAAACATGCTGGCCGTCGCCACCTGCAACTACCCCGCCTCTGTGCCGGGCTGCAACGGCTGCTCCACCGTGTTTGACGGCGTGGCCTATGCGCCGGAGGGCTGCGCGGCGCCCGGCGAAGTGGACGCCGCGGGCGAGCGAGACATGTGCATCCTGCGCGCGGGCGGCGAAGAGGGCATTTACCTTGCCCGGCTGAACCTCGCGCGCCTGCGCGCCTACCGCCAAAGCGAGGTGCACGGCAATGCCTACCGCCGCCCGCAGGTGTACGCCCCGCTGGCCGGGGAGGCGGTGCTGCCGCCCTTCGTCCGCCCGGACAGGCGCCCTTAGCCTTTTCCGCACGGCGCGCGGGTATGTGCGGGCGTCCCTGCGGCTCTGCGCAGGCATTATGAAAAAAGCGGGGCATGCCCAAAGCACGCCCCGTGCCAGCCCCGCCAAGGCTGCGCCCCCACAGAAAAGCATCCCCGCCGGGCGCATGAGGGGAATCCCATGAAAGACATTCTGAACATCGTGCTTTTACAGCTTGCCCCTGTGGCACACCGGCGGAAAATCTGCGCGTGGTGTGGCGTGGCCTGCCGCAAACCCAAGGCACTTGGCGCAGGCCGCGCGCTCTTTTCTGAAATGCAGAACACCGGCTATGCCGTTACCGCGCGCCCGAAGAGGATATACACCGTGTCAGTGCTCAGAAATGAGTCCTCACTTCAAGGCTGCAATACCCTTTCCGTTCTCTAAGCCATAGTGGATGGTGCTCAACCTCATGGTTTTCGCAATCTGCCATGTATCCCCCGGCTCTCGTTAGACATACCTGCAGCCCCTTTTGCAGAGGCGAATCTCATATTGCTTCATATGACGCATCACTTCAGGAAGCTATCTAAGCTTAATAAACGTTCTAACAGCCTGCGTCCGCCCCATTGGAGGCCGCCAGGGCCAGAATATCAAAAAAGCGGTTCTCACCCCCAAAAAAGCAAACTATGCTATTAAACGCAGCATTTCTATACTCGCTCCACACACGGCCGGTACAGAGCGCAAAAATAAAAGCGTGCGGGAAATAGGCCTTACCGGGCTGCAGCCTTGTTCTTCCACACGCACAGCCCGGCGCTCCCCAGAGCGCCGGGCTTATCCGTCTTATTCACCTACATAAAAATCTTTGATTTCATACTGTCTGAGCGCTTCTTCATCCGGCTCGAAGCCAAGGCCCGGCTTTTGCGGCACATTCAGATAACCGTCCCCGTCCACCATCACACGGTCCTCTTGTTTCAGAATATAGTCGCGGGCCTCCGGCGTCCAAGAGGGCGGATCGAACGGATATTCCAGATACTCTGCGTCGCTTACGGCGCACGCCATATGTAGGTTTGCCAGCAAGCCCACGCCGTTGGACCAGGTGTGAGGGCAGAACACCGCGCCCTTCGCCTGCACATAATCCGCAATTTTCTTTGTGCGGGTAAAACCGCCGCACAGCACCGTGTCCGGCTGGTATACGTCATAGCTTCCTTTGTCCGCCAGGTCGCGGAAGTCATGCCAACGGCGGTTCATCTCTCCGCCTGCAATGCGTATATCCACCATCTGCCGCAGGCGGGCCAGGTTGTCGTAATCTGCGTGGTGCAGCGGCTCCTCTAGCCAGTAAACGCCCAGCTTTTCCAGCTCGCGCGCCACCTGCACCGCTTTTTTCAGGTCCCAGATGCGCTCCACATCCCAAGGCATTTTCCATGCCTGGTTCGCGTCTACCATGATTTCCAGCTTATCGCCTACCGCCTTCCGCACGGCTTCAACCACCTTCAAATCCTGTCGAACATCCTCGTGATGGAAACGAATCTTCATGGCCTTGAAGCCCATTTCCACATAGCCCTTCGCCTTTTCCGCACGCTCCTCAGCCGGGATGCGCGCACCGCAGGAGCAGTACGCCTTGATTTTATCCTGCTTACCGCCCAGCAGCTTGTAAATGGGCTGTCCGCATTTTTTGCCAATCACGTCCCAAAGGGCAATGTCCAGCGGCCAGCAGCGGCCATAGTGAAAGTCGATGTTGTCAATAACCTTGTTATGATTTTCAATTTCAAACGGGTCTTTTCCAATGAAAAATTTTTCATGTCCGGCAAAGCCGGTCATCAGGTCTCCCGAACCGATACCGGTAATGCCCTCATCCGTATGTACATACACAATAGTAGATGCAAACTTCACGCGGGGGTTGGGGTCCCAGGACGCCAGGAACGGTGGATCCAGCGGTTTCGCGTACTGTTTAATGGTAATGCCCGTGATTTTCATACAATACCTCCTGAAAACTTGCTTTTCATCTTTTTTCAAGGCACCCTTGCCGGGTCATGCCTTTTTGCTTTTCTGGATGCTGCGCAGCAGCAGAACCGCCACGGCCCCGCCCACCACACAGGTGCCGATGCCGTACAGGAACATATACCGGTAACCCTGCAGGCCCTGATCGATCCATGCGCCAATCATAGTGTAAAGGAACACGTCAGGCAGATAGCCGATGCACGAGGCAAGCCCCGACACCGCACCCGTAACCGAACGGTCAATCTGTGCCTCGTCAATAATGGCAAAGTAAATGCCGCGCACTGCGTATACAGTAACGCTCAGCAGCACAAAGTCGAATACGCACAGCATGACGAACGACGGCTGCATGGGCGTAAGCAGAAACACTGCCAGGAATACGATCAGCGCGCCGTAGCCGAACAGGACGGTTTTGATGCGTGAGCCGATTTTGTCTGCCAGGAAGCCGCCCGCCAGGCCGCCTGCGAACTGAATGACATACCTCACGCCGCCTATCTGCACACTGAGGTCGTCCGACATACCGTAAACGGAAACCATGTACGGCGGCAGAAAGCTGATAATGGCATAAATGGAATAGGCCGTGAAGATGATCAGGCATATCATCCACATCTTTGGCATCAGCAGCACGCTTTTAATCTGCTGAAGCAGGCTCACGCCGCGGTCCACGTCTTCCTTTGTGTCTTTGATGAGGAACCAAAGCGCAATGCCCACTACAATGGCCATGAGCGAATAAGAGCGTATCACCCAGCTCAGGCCGAATTTTCCGCCGCCCAGCGCGTTGAAGAGCGCCAGAAGGATAAATACTGCCGCAGCGCTCACCACGCCGCGCCCGCCTTCCAGAATGCCGAACAGTCGGCCCTGCTCGCTGCTGTCGCCCAAGCCGCGCACCGCTTTAATCAGGGCCGACCAGTAGGTAAGTACTGTGGTGACGCCGAACAATGCGAAAATCACGCGCATGGTGCCATAGCCTGGGAAGGTAGAGAATACCAGCCCCACCAGGCCCGTGGAAATAAACGAAATGGTCAGCAGCTTGCGCGGGGACACACGGTCCGCGATCCAGCCGCCAAAAAAGTAGCAAATCATGGACACAGTGGCATAAGAGGTGGATAGCAGGCCGAACTCCTCATTGGTCAGGTTCAGCGCCTCCACCAAGGGCACATAGAACGTGTTTCGAATGTAGGGAAGCTGGAAGATGACGCCCGTGCCGCAACACAGCACCAGCAGTGACATCCACTTTTTGAAATTGGGCTTTTTCCTGGTTTCCACTAAGAACCCTCCTTGAACCAAAATTCCATTCATTCCATGAAACTGCCGGCGCCCGAGTTTCCGTCTGTACTTTTAGTATAACGCCTTCCGCGCGCAGCGCCCGTTTTGTTTGCCAAAAGAAACACATTTGTTACAACAGCGATACACCCCGTGCCGGTTTGTTTACAGCTCTGTCCGCAGCCCTTCCCCGTATTCAGTTCAACAGGCGCAGCAGGTTGTAATCCCACGCTGCGGAAGGCGTGTCTACAGCCTCCGCCTGACGCACGCCGCTCTCCATGGCACGATAGCGTGCGGCCGGAAATGACAGTTCAACCCGCGTATATACACCCAGTTCGCTGGAGAAGGAAATTTCACCGCCGTGGCACTGCATTACCGCCTTGCAGATGGACAGCCCCAACCCAAGGCCGTCCTCACTGCGGCTGCGGGATTTATCTGCCGTATAAAAGGGCTGGTCGATTTTCTTCAGTTCTTCCGGCGAAATGCCCACGCCGTGATCCGTCACGGTAATACTTTTCAGCGCCCCTTGCTTCCCAGTGGCTTCCACCTCCACCACTCCCCCTTCGCAGGAGGCCTTAATTGCATTGTCCAGCACATTTTCCAGTGTGGTAATCAGCAGCTCCCGATCCGCATAGCAGTAGACGCCCTGTCCGCCGCAGCAGCGCACCTCTACGCCTTTTCCTTTCGCCTTAGGGCCTGTGGCCATAAGCGCCGTTTCCAGCAGCGGGCGCACGTCATGCCGCTCCATGCTCAGCAGCTCAGGCCGGATGCGTGACAAATGGACTATTTTCCGTGTAATGGAATGCAGGCGTCTACCTTCGCCAACAATGTACTCCAGTGCCTGCCGCCGCAGCGCTTCCCCGCAGCGCTCGTCCTGTAGCAGCTCTGCATAGCCGATGATAGACGTAAGCGGTGTTTTTATTTCATGGGTCAGGTTGCCGACCATTTGCTTGTAGTCCTCAATGCTTCGGCTGATTTCCTGTGCCATGTAGTTAAAATTCTCTGACAGTTCACTGATTTCATCTTCTCCCTCCACCGGCAGGCGAATCGCTATGGATTCCTTCGCCAGAAGCTGTGCGGCCCGGTTCAGCCGCTCGATGGGCGCGGTGATGCCCTTGGAAACCAGAAACATGACCACTGCCAATAGAAGCCCCTGTAACATGCACAGAGAAAATAGCAGCGTAAGCTGCCGGTTGCAGGAGGCATAAATCTGCGACAAGTCTTTGATCAGCGTAAATCCATAGGAGCGGTTGTTCCAAACGAACGCATCGCTCTGGTACAGATAGCGCGAGTCTTCGATATCCTTCATGTAGCTGGGCGTAAATGCAGCCGCACCGTCGTTATAGGTAGTGTAACGCGGCTCCGGCGGGAATTTTCGGAATGTGTCGTACACCAGCTCTCCATCAATTTTCAAATGGATGTACCTTCCATCGCTGGCCAGCGTTTCGCGAAAACCGTCCAGATAGCGGAACAGCTCCTTATCAGTCCGGCCCGCGCCCAAAAAGGCGCGGGCCTTCTCCTCATAAATTTCCTGATAGCGTTCTGTCCGTGCAATTTCCTCTTCCAGCGTGTAATGCAAATCTGTCACCACAATGATAAACCCGCACAGCAAAAACAGCACTACGCTGGTGACGAACGAGCCGAGGAAAATTTTCTGCCACAGCTTCAACGAATTTCACTCTCCTTGAGCAGATAGCCAATTTTTGTCACCGTCTGAATCTCACTGGTCCACCCCATTTTACGGCGCAGGCGTTGGATGTGAATGTCTACGGTGCGCGTTTCTCCGGCAAACTGATAGCCCCACACACGCGCCAAAATATCTTTTCGGGTAAGAACCTGGTCGTGGCGGCTGGCCAGATAGTACAGCAAATCGTATTCCTTGGGCGCAAGTTCCACTCTGCGCCCCGCCAATGTGACCTCATGGGTAGACGGTTCAATCAGCAGAGATCCGAGGTGCACGGTCTGTGGGCCTCGGCGGCACCGGCGAAGCAGCGCCTCTACGCGCACAAGCAAATCCATACTGTCAAAGGGCTTGATAATATAATCATCCGCCCCGGTTTTCAGGCACTGCACCTTGCTGCCCAAATCGTCCCGGGCAGTCAGCACAATAATGGGGATCTCCGTTTCCTTCACTCTCTCAATGATCTCTGTGCCGCTCACCTTCGGCAGCATCAAATCCAAAATCAGCAAATCGAACGGCTCCTCCGCCAACAGCTCCAGCGCCAACTGGCCGTCGTACACCTGGCTGGTTTCATATCCGCCGAAGTTAAGGTAGGTGGCAATCAGGTTCGCCACGGGCCGGTTGTCCTCTACAATCAGAATACGGTGCATTATTTTTTCCTCCATGCCTCTATGCTACAGTACAGAGAAGGGCAGGCCGTGCCTGCCCCTCTCCACTGCATAATGCTTCACTCTGCCTTTTTGTCCGCAGCCTCCGGCTTCGCAGCCGTTTCGGCCTTCTGATGGTACAGGTCATACTTTTTCGGGTTGCGCATAATGCGAATCAGCGCCGCGCATCCCGCAATCTGTAAGAACATAGACGGGAAGCCGCCAATGCTTGCCAGTGTTTTTGCACCGCCCACACCGGTGAAAATGGCCATGATGCACGCCATGGCGCCGATAATCACGCCCCACAGAATTTTAAGCTTCACGGGTGCTTCCATTTCGCCGTCCGACATGCCCGTGGTGCACACGGCTGCAATCGCATTGGTGTTGGAATCCGCTGCCGTGACAAAGGAGATGAAGGTTGCAACAACAAACACGGGAATGCACAGCTCCTTGAGGGGAAGCACCTCGAACAGCCGATAGACAATGGACTCCGCCCCGCTGGTCTCCAACAGCGGCAGAAGGTTTTCCTGCATGTGCAGATGGATGGATGTACCGCCAAAAATGGCAATCCAGAGCATGGAAAACCCTGCCGGCACAAACAG
>OJRC01000580.1_pt1 | contig 21161 bp, 17 predicted proteins | sample 1599081 | NCBI WGS metagenome assembly OJRC01 (sample SAMN03922519, study PRJEB24848) | human gut metagenome | isolation source: stool sample | host: Homo sapiens | place: Germany | collected 2010-02 | reverse complement strand
TATCCTGTCACCTATGTCTCTTCCTTACCTGTTACCTATGTTACTACACTATACAGGGGCAACGCCCCCCTGGACGCGCTCCGCAGAGCGCGGAACACCCCATGCTGAAACAAGGTCAGGAAGGGGGGCACGGGGGAAACCCTACCAAGGGGTTTCCCCCGCAAGGTATTATACCACAACATTTTGCGATGGGGCTTGCAATTTTCGCGCAGATGGGTAAAAATATAGTCGGGTGATGCAGATGAAAGGATTGGAGCTCTGCCGGAGCTATTACTATGAAGTGGGCAAACCCGAGCTGACGCGCCGATTCCCGGAGGCAATGAGCCGTGCCGTGGCGGGGCTTTCGGGGCAGGGTTCGGACTGTCTGGGACTGGACGACGAATACTCCCGCGACCACGACTTCGGCCCCGGCTTCTGCCTCTGGCTGTCGGACGCTGACTTCGACGAATACGGCGCGGCCATGCAGGCGGCCTACGACGCGCTGCCGAAGGAATACATGGGCTTTGCCAGAAAAAACACGCACACCGGCGCACAGCGGGTGGGCGTCATGCGCACGGCGGACTTTTACCGGTACTATATCGGCTGCCCGGGCGTGCCGGACACGCTCATGCGCTGGGTGCGGATACAGGAGCACTTCCTTGCCACCTGCACCTCGGGCGAGGTGTTTGAGGACGGGCTGGGCGAGTTCACGCGCGTGCGCGAGGGCCTGCTGCCCTGCTATCCGGAGGACGTGCGGCTGAAGAAGCTGGCGGCTCGGGCGGCGACGATGGCGCAGTCGGGGCAGTATAACTACCCGCGGCTGATGCGCCGGGGCGACCCCTCGGGCGCGCGGCTGGCGCTGGCGGAGTTTTTGAACGCGGCGCTGTCGATGCTGTACCTGCTGAATTTCCGCTACGAGCCGTTCTACAAGTGGCAGTTTGCGGGCGCGCAGGGCCTGGTGGCGATGTCGGACGCGCTGCCCTACCTGCGCGAGATCGCCTGCCTGTCGACGCGGCGGGACGCGGGGCAGATAGCCTCGCACATAGAGAACGTGGCGGGCGCGGCGATACGCGAGCTGAAGCTGCAGGGCCTGACCGACGCCGCCGGGGATTACCTCGAGCCGCACGCGTATTCGATAATGTCAAAAATAGCAGACCCGGAGATACGGGGCCTGCATGTCATGGAGGGTTAAAAATGGACAAACGCTACGAAAAACTGCTGGGCTGCCGCGACTATGTGCGTTCCGTCACCGATTTCGTGCCCAAGGCAGCGCTGGTGCTGGGCAGCGGGCTGGGCGGCTTTGCCGAGGCGCTGGACGTGGCCTGCGAGGTGCCGTACTCGGACATCCCGGGTTTTCCTGTATCGACCGTGCCGGGTCACGCGGGCAAGTTCATCTTTGGGTACCTGGACGGTGTACCGGTGGTGTGCATGCAGGGGCGGGTGCACTATTACGAGGGCTACGAGCTTTCCGATGTCGTGCTTCCAGCAAGGCTGATGCACCTGCTCGGCGCGGAGATACTCTTTCTCACTAACGCCTCGGGCGGAGTGAACCCGAGCTTTGACGCGGGCGACTTCATGCTCATTACGGACCACATCATGACATTTTTCCCGAGCCCGCTCATCGGCGCGAACATCGAGGAACTGGGCACGAGATTCCCCGATATGTCGCATGTGTACGACCCGGAGCTGTGCGATGTCATCCGTGGTGTGGCGGGTAAGGCGGGCATAGCCATGAAGGAGGGCGTGTACTGCCAGTTGACCGGCCCCTGCTTCGAGACACCGGCGGAGGTGCGGATGCTGGGCGTGCTGGGCGCGGACGCCGTGGGCATGTCCACGGCGGTGGAGGCGACGGCGGCGCGGCACTGCGGCATGCGCGTCTGCGGCATTAGCTGCGTATGCAACAAGGGCGCGGGACTTTCGCCCACGCCGCTCACACACGAGGAAGTCCAGGCCGCCGCTGACGCCGCCGCGCCGCTCTTTAAACGCCTCGTCAAAGAGAGCATCGTGGAGATGTGCAAGAATATTTGAAAAAATATTTCTGCTTAATACTTCTGTAACAACTTTCGTGTTTTTTACGTAACATATCTTTGTTACCATAATACTCGCAAGAGACAGTTTCATCTTTTTCATTTTGTCCTCATTCCATAAAGGAACCGCCCCGGAAGTCGCACCGGGGCGGTTTTCTTGTTTTTATGCTCTTTTGTTCTTTTATTCTGCCTCGTAGATGAGCAGTGAGCTGTCCTTGCCGCTCTGGGCGAGGATGAGCAGGCTGCCGTCGTCAAACTGGATGCCGAAGTTCGGCGTGTCGTTGAAGTAGCCTGTTACTGCGATGCACTCCCCGGCTTTCAGGCCGCTAAGCCAGAGATATCCCCGGCCGGGCGCATATCCGTCTTCGGCAGGCTCGTCGCCAACTGCTACGTAGAACTTTCCGCCGAAGTTAACGTTGCAGAAGGTGAAGGCAGCGGTGTCCTCGTTTGCGCTCAGATAGAAGGTGTCAGCCTCGCGGTCGAGCTTCACCTCGACCAGCGGCTCGGAGGGTTTCTCAAAGCTCAGAGAAAAGGCAGAGACATCCTTCGCGCCTTCCGTGGCCTCTGCCGGGAGATACTCAGGTTCGATAAGCTCCTCCAGCTCGGCGTAGGGTATCACAAAGGTGATGGGGCCTCTCGCCGTGGAGGCGATCTCGCCCTCGGCCGCTATCAGCTCCAGCCCCTCGTTCGACAGATACCAGCCATCGCCCTCGAGCGCCTCCTCCACGAACTCCCGTACACCGCTGAATTCCTCAGGATTTTCCAGCTGCTCCACTTGGGCGAGCACCGAGGCCTCGACCTTCGCACTGAGCGTCGCCGTGTCGCTGAAGATATCGCGCAGCGCGAGCTTCGCGCCGCTGGCGCTGTCGAAGCTCATACCATAGTACGAGTTGGAGCCGTGCGTCCCGCCCGTGAATACATAGTCGCTGCCGAGCACGCTCAGGACGGCCCCGTCTCCGCGCTTCACCTCGCCCATGCGGCTGAGGGAATACGAGAACCAGATCGACTGCTGCTCCTCCGTAAGCCCCTCATAGTGCTCGCAGGCTTCTTCATACATCTCGTCCGCCTCGGTACCGCCCGAGGCGAGTTTTTTCGCCAGCTCTTTTGTTATCTTCTCCGCCGCTGCGTCGCGGCCGGATATCTTCACCACAGGCTCGGAATAGTAGCCGGAGAAAACCAGCACGCCCCCGTCGTCTCGCATCTCAATGAGCGGCGTCATGAGCACGCTGATGTCAGGTTCCACAGACTCCTCACCCACGTCAGTCGGCTGCGGTGTCTCGGCCGGAGAAGGGCTGGGGCTGGCAGCAGGTTCGGTCGCCGCGGGTCCGTCGGTGTTCACTGCCGCAGGCTCGCCTGAGCAGCCCGCCAGAGAAATGCAGAGCGCGAGCGCAAGCACGATAGCTAATGATCTGTTATTCACAGAATACGCACCTCCCTAATTAGAGCACATTGTATTGTACCATGTGTATCGCTGCTTTGGACAGCATATGCGCCATCAAAGTTCCCAAAAGGCATCAGATCAACAGACCGGAATGCTCGGGCCTGCGGCGCAGTATCCTCCTGAGCAGCACGTCGGAGCCGGAGATCGTGTATAACACCAGATACCTGACCACCGACAGACAGCGGTATCCCCTGGCCCTGAGCGCAAGATCCCTGGGCCTGGGGCATCGCTCCGGCATGTGACCGAGGCTTTTTATCTGCTCGCACAGCAGGTCGTAGGCCCTGAGCGCCGCGGCGGGAGGCAGCAGGTTCAGCTCCCCGATAAGCTCCATGAAGTCCCGCTTCGCGGCGGGGTACAGGAGCACCCTAAACCGTTCCATGTATGCTCTCCCGGAGCTTTCTCGCGACTGAGGCAAACTCCTCGCCCCCGGCCCCGTCAGCCGGCTCCTCCTCGGCCTCGGCCAGCTTGGAGTAAAGCTCGATAAGCGCCATGCGCCGCTCGTATTCCTCAATGCTGAGGACCACCATGTCGCCGGAACCGTTTCTGGTGATAAAGACAGGTTCCCGCGTCCTGTGACAGAAGTCTGAGATCTCGCTTGCACTGTTCCTGAGGTCTGAGATAGGCCGAATACTCGGCATTTTGCCTCACCTCCTTCTTTAATATTAGCATAATATTGAGTAAATAACAATTATCATATAGAGTATTATGCCGAGCGGCGTGGTCAGCTATTCACAAAGGCCGGAGGCTGTGTTAAACTGCGGTTGAGAACTTCGCCCTGGGAGGAGATGGTGCAGAGTGGAAGAATATACAGCCATAACGGCGGCGCTGTCGCGCAGATTCGAAACGGCCATGAGGAAGGGCAGAGCGGTGCTGTTCAGCGCGCCCTGCGGTTTCGGGAAGAGCACGGCGGCGAGGGCGCTTCTGGCGGGGAAACGGGTGCTCGAGCTGTCCGTGGACGATCCGAAGTTCAGCCTGCCTCCCGCGAGCGGCCGTTGGGATGTGCTGCTCATCGACGACCTGCAGTGGCTCACGGATGCCGGAGACCAGGAAGCGCTGTGCGAGACGATACGCAATGAGCAGGATAAGCAGTTCGTTCTGCTGACGAGGGGAACGATGCCCGGATGGCTCATACCGTTCCAGGCTGCGGGCGTGTTGACGGTGCTTGGCGCATGGGACCTTGCGCTGGACAGAGAGAGCGTCGGCAGGCTGCTGTCGAATAACGACATAGAGGTCAGCGATACAGAGCTGACCTCCATATACATCGAGTCAAGGGGATGCCCGCTGCCTCTGAGCCTGCTCGTGAACCACCTGGCCAGGGGAGAGCGATATAGCAGCCGGGTCACAGACGAGGTGCGGCGCGAGCTTTTCATGCACTTTGAGGAGACAGTGTACAACAGGCTGGATATTGAGACGCGGCGCCTTCTGTTGGAGCTGGCCCCGTTTGAGCCGGTGACCCCGGAGATAGCGAAGGTCGTCAGCGGCAGCGGCAATGCGGCCGCGCTGCTGGAGAAAATGCAGGCAGAGACCTCGGCGCTCATACAGGAGCGGCTGGACAGCTACCGGTTCTGGCCGATATTCAGGCGTTTCCTGATGTGGAAGCTTGAGCAGGAATACGATGATGAACGGAAGAAAACGCTTTATAGCCGCGGAGGACTTTACTACGAGCTGAACGAGGACTATAAGCGTGCGCTCGAGTGCTACAGCAAAAGCGGCGACTCGAATAAGATATCGGAGCTGCTCGCGAGGAACGCGGAGCTGCACCCGGGAATTGGGCATTACGATGAGATGGAGCCATATTACCGGATGCTGCCGGAGCGGGAGATACTGGCGTCGCCGGCCCTGATACAGGCGATGAGCATGCTTTGCGCGATGTGTATGGATTACGAGGGCTCTGAGCGGTGGTACAAAGCGATGAGCGACTTTGCATCGAGCAGACGGGGAACGGATCTCGCGGCAAGGGAGGCCCGGAGCCGGCTGGCATGGTTGGATCTTGCGCTGCCTCAGCGGAGCGTTGAGGGCATGATAGAGAGTTTCCCGAAGGCGTTCAAGCTGCTCAGAGCCAAGGAGATACGCCTGCCTCCGTTTTCGGTTACGAGCTGCCTGCCGAGCGTCATGAACGGAGGCAAGGACTTTTCGCCGTGGAGCAAGCATGACGACACGTTGTATTCGACCCTGCGCGTGCCGGTAGAGGCCGTGCTGGGCCGCGACGGTGTCTGCCTCGGCGACCTCGCGATAGCCGAGAGCAAGTATGAAAAGGGAGAGAACGTGAAGGACAGGCTGCTGTCGCTGATGTCGAAGCTGGAGCGGATAAGGCGCGATGGAACGCCGGACATGGAGTTCGCAATCGTGGGCTTGCTCGCAAGGACTCAGACAGATTCGGGCCGGGCGCAGGACGCGAAGCAGACGCTGCTAACGCTCAGGGAGCGATTCGAGGAAAATGGCTACAGCCGTTTCATGGCGAATCTGGACGCAATGATATGCAGGACGGACATGTACCTGGGCAATGACACGGAGGTGGATATTTGGCGCCGGGAGAAGGCTCCGAACGACCCGCAGCGCATGAGGGTGATGAAGCGGTACCAGTATCTGGCGCAGGCGATGGCAGAGCTGGCGCTGGGAGACGAGGATCAGGCGCTTCTGACGCTCGCGCCGTTGGAGCCTTACTGTGAGGCGTGCTCGAGATACATCGATGGCATAAGCCTGTATACGCTCAGGGCCATAGCGCGGCAGAGGCAGAAGAACAGGGAATGGAAGAAGGACATGAAACGGGCTCTGGATACGGCGTATAAGTTCGGGTTCGTGAGACCGCTGTCGCAGTACGGTGCGTCGGCGCTGACGCTGGTGGAGGAATGCGGCTGGAGCACGGACGAGGAGTACCTGGAGAAGGTGCTGGATGCGATGAGACAGCAGGCTATATACTACCCCGACTTCATGAAACCGCGCAGACAGATGACGGGCGCGCTTTCGGCGACGGAGAAGCAGGTGCTGAGGCTCATCTGTGCGGACAAGAGCAACGCCGAGATAGGAGAGGCGATGGGAATAAAGCTTGCAACGGTAAAGGTGCACGTGAGCCATATACTGGTGAAGCTGAACGTGAACCGCCGAAGTGAGGCAAAAACTGCGGCGGAAAAACTGCGCCTGCTGTAAGCGCGGGCGTAACAGATACAGGAGCGCTCCCCCGGAAACGGTACGGCCGTCCGGGGGAGCGCTTGTTTATGTTCTGTATGGCATAAACCAATATTTACGGTGAAATAATACGATTTCAAAGATAATTACAATAAAATCGTCATATAAATCAGCACCAATATCAAATGGCCTTTGCGGATAAAATACATTATACTAAAATTACGGAGAGTATATTTTGTGCAAAGGAGGAGAGAACATTGGCGAGGCGAGAATTCGATTTAAAATCCCTGCTGGATATACCGCTGTGGGAGAAGGTACAGGACGAGCTGGCGAAGCTGACCGGCACGGCGATAATCACGGTGGATTTCAAGGGCAACCCGATAACGAAGCACAGCGGCAGGACGGAGTTTTGCAGCGTCATAAGGGAGAACCCGGTGTCCCGGAAGCGGTGCTACCGCTGCGATTCGCTTGCGGGGCTTGAAGCGGTGCGGCTTGGGCGGCCGTATATCTATCTGTGCCATTGCGGGATAGTGGACGTTGCGGTGCCGGTGCTGGTGGGCGACCGGTATCTCGGCGCGGTCATGTTCGGGGAGGTGCGCCTGCCGAAGAACGCGGAGGCGGAGGCGAAGGTGGAGCGGCTGGTGAGCGAGATAAGCTCCTTCCAAGCGGAGAGCCGAAACGCCCGCAGCGACCTGCTCGAGATGTACGAGCGCCTGCCGGAGATGGAGTACGCGAGCATAGTGCAGGTGGCGGACACGATAAACGCCATGGTGAACTATATCATAGACCGCGCCGTGAACCGCGAGAACGAGGTAATGACGTATGAGTACCTGCTGCACGGCACGGGCGGGCCGACGTCTGGGGCGCAGCGGGAGATTGAGGAACTGCGCATGCCCGAGCCGGAGCGGCGCGAGGCGGGCGAGCGGCTGTCCAAGAGCAGCCCGGTGTATCCGGCGGTGGAGTATGTGCGGGCGCACATGCAGGAGATGGTGAAGATGGTGGACATGGCGCACCTGTGCCACCTGAGCCCGAGTTATTTTTCGCGTGTGTTTCACCGGGAGATGGGCGAGAACTTTATAAACTGGATGAACCGGCAGAAGATCGAGGAGGCCAAGCGCCGCCTGCGCGCGGGCAACGAGACGGTGAATCAGATAGCGCTCGAGCTTGGCTACATGGACCCGAGCTACTTCATCAACGTCTTCCGGCGCTTTGAGGGCATCACCCCGCTGGTCTACCGGCAGTACAGATACAAATGATTGCCAGAACACGGTTTTTGAATACTATGAACAATATTCAAACGCTTGCTTTGGGCAAGTTATTTTTTTATCTAAATTGCACATCAAAAATGCCATATCGGTCAAAATAGTCCAATATTTATGCCGCAAATGACGATAGCTTTGCATATTTACTTCAACAGTATGAAGAATTAACATTGAACCACATAAAGGGAGGATAACCCGCTGAGTAGAAAACACGAGTAGAAAGGAAGGAGAAAATGAAGAAAAAAGGAGCAAAGATTCTGATTCTGGTATCGATCGCACTGATGCTTATCAGCATGATAGGTGTATCGGTCATTCAAACCGGCGGAGGAACGATAACTGTAAAGGAATTGGCGTGGGAGACGCAAGAAGGCCTTACGATGTATGGTGACTTGTATATACCCGAAGGCGCATCTTCGGAAAACAAACTGCCTGCCATTGTAACCAGCCACGGGACCTACAACAACAAGGAGATGCAGGACGCAAACTTTATTGAACTCAGCCGCCGCGGTTTTATTGTTCTCACGATAGACTGCCCGCTCCACGGCAACTCCGAGGTGGGCGTTCCTATGGTGACAAACGAAGACCCCTCTAAGTTGGGAGTGTGGCAAGGTGTATTGATGCTGTCGGAACTGCCGTATGTTGACACTGAAAAAATCGGTGTGACAGGACATTCCAGAGGCGGTGAAAACTGCGGATATGCTGTTCAGTATGACAATGAGGCCGGTACAAATCTCATAGCATCGGTGCTGTACAACGGATATGATCCAGTGTTCACAGATGCGGAAACCGGCGAGTACACGAACATATTTGGTACGCGTGACGTCGGTGTGATCGCCTGTGTGTATGACGAGTTTTTCCACAGGTCGACTGATGAAAATGGCAATACACTGTGGGCGCCCCACTATATTGAGAGCGCTAACGCCCAGTCGTTCTTGTATTTCGGCACCGACCCGGAGGGCAAAGAGGCAAGGGAAGCGGCGACCATGTACCATCAGGATATAGATGGGGTGGACTGCGTCCGAGTGATCTATCGCCCTGAAATCATACACCCGTGGTCACACTTCAGCACAAAGTCGACGGCCTATACCATAGAGTTCTTTACTGAAACCCTCGGTGCGCCAAACCCCATTGATTCCAGCAATCAGATTTGGCCGCTCAAGGAAGCGCTTAATCTGGTCGGCTTCGCAGGTCTGGTACTGTTCGTTATCAGTTTTAGCACTCTTATGGTATATACGCCTTGTTTCTCCGACCTTAGGGCCAGCAAAGCGGTAGTGCCTCTCAAGATGAACAGGAAAGGAAAACTGTGGTTCTGGGGTACGCTGGTCGTGGCGGCAGCATTTGCCTGTGTGATATATGTGCCTGTCGTGTCCGGTGCGCTCGGCGCTAAGGTAGACCAGGTGCAAAGTTTCGGTTTGGGGCTTTGGTCGGCGCTTTGCGGAGTGATGGCAATCGTCCTCATGCTGCTCTCGTATTTCCTTTACGGGAAAAAGAACGGGCTGGATCTTGTTGAACGCGGCGTAAAGATGCCGGCCAAGAAGCTGCTGAAAACAATTCTCCTAGCAATCATTGTTATTTGCGTAGGTATAAGCTGGGTGTTCTTTGCGGACTATTTCTTCGACAGCGATTTCCGTTTCTGGACACTAACACTGAAGACCTTCCAACCGGAAATGCTGTTCAGGGCTTTGCCCTATCTCGGACTTTTCCTTTTGTTCTATATACCGGCTTCCGTGTCTGCCAACGCATTCAACTACAATCAGGTTGGAAAGAAACCGTGGGTCAATCTCTTGATAGTTGCTGTGTTCGTGGCTATTCCGGCCATGATCCTTCCGTGGATGCAGTACATCGTGTATTACGGGACGACCTATCCCCTGTTTGGTCTCACTACGAACAAGGAGGTCATGGTCATTCTGTGGCTGTTCCCGACGCTGCTTATCCTGCTTACGGCTACAGTACAGTCTCGCATACTCTACAAAGTTACGAACAACCCGTATCTGTCCGGCATCATAATGGGTACGTTTGTTGCAATAATGATTTGTACTAACACTATGACGGTCGTTGTCTGATATTTTGACACCGTCAGACATACATCACGCAAGGGAGCCGCGGCTTTTTGCGGCGGCTCCCTGATATAATACTCTTTTTTGCGGGAATACGGAGATAATTATGATACTTGACACCTCAAAATACGTGGGGCCGTGCGTTTGCGGCAGGGTGCATGAGCTGCGGACTAAGCTGGTCGTCTGCGAGAGCGGCGCAATGTCCGGCTTTGACGGGTACATGGCCCGGTGCGGGCTTTCGGGCCGGCGTGCGGTCATCTACGACACCAACACCTACGCGCTCCCGTCGCTGGTCAGGCCCGCAGCAGAGCAGGAGATCGTCCTCAACGCCGCCGGCCTCCACAGCGAAAAGGGCCTCATCGAAGACATGATGTCCCGCCTCGATGGCAGGCCCGATTACATAGTCGCCGTCGGCGGAGGCACCATAATGGACTTCGGCCGCTACAGCGCCTTTAAACTCGGCATCCCCTTCGTCGCCGTGCCCACCCTCGTCAGCTCCGACGGCTTTACCGCCAACATCTGCTCCATCATCATCGACGGGCAGAAAAAGTCCATCCCCATGCTCGCGCCCGACGCCGTCATCTGCGACCTCGACGTCGTCTCCGGCGCGCCCATGTTCCTCACCGTCTCCGGCGTTCAGGACATCCTCTCCAAGTACATCTCCCTCGCCGACTGGAAGATCGCACACCTCGTCTCCGGCGAGTACTTCTGCCCCATGGTCTGCTCCATGGCCCGGGAAGCCCTCGGCATCATGGCAGTATGCGCGCAGCAGCTGAGGCAGGGCCTCCCGCCCGACCATGAGAAAATGGCCTACGCCCAGATGCTCTCCGGCCTCACGATGCAGATACTCTCGCACTCGCGCGCCGCCTCGGGCGCGGAACACCTCATAGCCCACCTCGTGGAAATGAAGCCGCGCGGCTTTGAAAACGCCCGCGGGCTCCACGGCGAATGCGTCGGCGTCGGCACCGTCATGTGCGCCGAGGAATACCACCGCCTTGCCGGCGCGGGCACCCCGCAGACGAGGGCCTTTGAGCCCCTTGACGCGGCCTGGCTCCGCGAGCGCTTCGGCCCCATGACCGAAGGCATACTCCGCGAAAACGAAAACGACGTGCTCCGCTCCGTCGACCCGGCCCGACTCCGCGAGCGCTGGCCCGAGATATGCGCGGTCATAGCGGAGATACCACCCGCGGATGCGCTCCGCGCCCTGTTCCGCGATATCGGCGCAAAGTACAGGCTCTCCGACCTCGGCGTGGACGACGCGCTCGGCCGCGAGGCGCTGGAGATGTCCGCCGCCATAAGGAACCGGCTTACGCTCTGCCGCCTCGAGCGGCTGATTGTGGAGTGAGCGCCATGAAATACATAATGGCCCTCGATCAGGGCACAACGAGCAGCCGCTGCATACTGTTCGACTACTCCGGCTGCGCCGTGGCCACCGTCCAGCGCGAGTTCACGCAGTATTTCCCGAAACCCGGCTGGGTGGAGCACGACGCTGAGGAGATATGGCAGACCACGCTCGAGGTCTCCAGACAGGCGATGGAGGCGGCGGGCGCTTCCGCCTCGGACATAGCGGCGATAGGCATAACGAACCAGCGCGAGACCACCGTAATATGGGACAAAGAGACCGGCGAGCCTATCTCCCGGGCAATAGTCTGGCAGTGCCGGCGCACGGCACCGATAATAGATGCGCTGACCCTCAGGGGCTTCGGCGGCATGATACGCGAAAAGACCGGCCTCGTGCCGGACGCATACTTCTCGGCCTCGAAAATAAAGTGGCTGCTCGACACTGTCCCGGGCGCGAGAGAGCGCGCACAGGCCGGGCGGCTGCTCTTTGGAACGATAGATACCTGGCTGATCTGGAAGCTGACGGGCGGGCGCGTCCACGTGACCGACTACACCAACGCCAGTCGGACGATGCTGTATAATATAAGGGAGCTGCACTGGGACGCGGAGCTTTTGGAGCTGTTGGACATCCCCGCGTGTATGCTCCCGGAGGTGAAGCCGTCGAGCCGTGTTTACGGATACACCGAGCCGGGCCTGTACGGCGGCCCGATACCGATATCCGGCGCGGCGGGCGACCAGCAGTGCGCGCTGTTCGGGCAGTGCTGTTTCCTGCCGGGGGAGATGAAAAACACCTACGGAACGGGCTGCTTCCTGCTCATGAACACGGGCCGGGACGTGGTACTCAGCGAGAACGGGCTGGTCACGAGCATAGCCGTCGGTTTTGAAGACCACGTCGAGTACGCGCTCGAGGGCAGCATATTCACGGCGGGAGCGGCGGTGCAGTGGCTCCGGGACGAGATGGGCCTGCTCGAGACCGCCGCCGAGAGCGAGCGCTACGCCGAATCGGTGCCCGACACCGCGGGTGCGTATGTAGTACCGGCGTTCACGGGCCTGGGTGCGCCTTATTGGAGCCAGCGGGCAAGAGGCGTCGTTACGGGACTGAGCCGGGGATTTTCCCGCGCACACCTCGTGCGGGCGACGCTCGAGTCGCTCGCCTACCAGACGGTGGACATCGTGCGCGCCATGGAGCGCGACGCGGGCATGAAAATAACCGCCCTCCGGGTGGACGGCGGCGCGAGCGCAAACGATTTTCTGATGCAGTTTCAGTCGGACATACTCAACGCCGACGTGATACGCCCCGAGTGCATCGAGACGACCGCGCTGGGCGCAGCATACCTCGCCGGGCTGGCGGTCGGCGTCTGGAAGAACACCGACGACATCCGCTGCATGCGTGCAGACGACACGACCTTCAAAAACCGGATGACCAACGCGCGCCGCTCCGAGCTGCTGGACGGCTGGCGGCACGCAGTGAACTGCGCCCTTATGGGCTGAATAAAGACGATACGGGCTGAGTTTAGAGCGCTCAGCCCGTTTTTGTCACCGTTCTTTCCTGTTCACCGCCTCGCAGATGCGCCGCAGGCCCTCCTGCAATGTCGTGCGCGGACAGGCGAGGTTCAGCCTTATGAAGCAGTCGGAGTTCTGCACGAACATGTTCCCGCCCTCAAGCAGCACGCCAGCCTTGTACGCGAAGAACATCGGCAGGTCCTCCTCAGGCGTGAAATACGCGCCGAGGTCCACCCAGGCCAGATACGTCGCCTCCGATACGCGGTACTTCGCCTCGGGCAGATGCCCGCGCAGATACTCGCCCACGAACTCGAAGTTGCCGTCGAGATACTCCTGCAGCTCGCGCAGCCAGGGTTCGCCCTTCTCATAGGCCGCCTGCGCCGCCGCAATGCTCAGGGGATTGTCGAAGTTGTAGTGCCGCTCCAGCCACACGGCGCGCAGCTCCGGGTCGCGGATAATGATATTCGAGAGCATCAGCCCCGCGAGGTTGAAGGTCTTGCTCGGGGCCATGCAGGTGATTAGCCGCCCATAGTCGGGCATGATTTTGCCGAGCGGCGTGTGCGTCTGGCCGCGCCGGAGCAGGTCGCAGTGTATCTCGTCCGAGATGACCCACATGTTATGCCGTTCGAGGATATCCGCGAGGCGCTCCAGTTCCTCGGGCCGCCAGACGCGGCCGCTGGGGTTGTGGGGGTTGCAGTGGATGAACAGCGTCGTCTTCGGGTCAGCGCACCTGCGCTCGAGGTCGTCCCAGTCGATGCTGTAGTACCCGTCCTCGTTTATGAGGTCGGAGCAGACGAAGTCGCGGCTGCTGTGGTCGGCGGCGTACTTGAAATAGGCGTACGACGGCGTAAGGAACAGCACCTTATCGTCGGGCCTGCATATGTACTCGACCAGCTCGAACAGCGCGGGGATGACGCCGTTTGACATGACCAGCTGTTCCTTCGGGAACTCCCAGCCGTAGCGCCTGCGGCACCATGCGCTGAAGGCCTCATAGTAGGCCGGGTCGGAGACGCGGGTATAGCCGAAGATGCGCGCCTCGAGGCGCTTTTTAATGCCCTCGATGACGACGTCTGGGGTGGCGAACTCCATATCAGCCACCCACATGCGGATGAATTCCTCGTCGCGGTATGGGAAGACCATGCTCTCGTCGGCGTGGAAGATGTACTGGCGGAAGCCGTCGGTGTTCATGGCGTTGGTGTTGCGCCGGTCGATGATCTCGTCGAAGTTGTACATTCTGTCAGCCCTCCCGGATGGCCCTGCACTTTTGGGCGAGGTATTCGATGACGGCCTTACGGGTGAGGATGCCGCAGAGAGTGCCCCGGCCGTCGATGATGGGTACGAAGTTCTGGTTGAGTATGGCTGACACGACCTCGTCCGAGCCGGCGTCGATGGGCAGGGCGGGGCAGAAGTCGCGGCGGACCAGACTGCTGATGCGATATTGTTCCTGTTCCTTCAAATCGGTGGAGCCGGTCAGGAGCAGATGCCGAAGGAAGTCGCCCTCGGTGACGCTGCCGATGTACTGCTCCTGCCCGTTGAGCACCGGTATGGCGGTGTAGCCGTGGATGGTAAAGCGTTCCATGCCCTGCCTGACGGTGTCGTTCTCGTGCAGAAAGGCGGTGGAGACCTTGGGTATCATGAGCTTTGCTATATTCATGTCTTCCCTCCTATACCATTATTATATCAGACAAATCAGGAAGGGCAAGACGTCATGACCGCCCCGAAGCATAAAAAATGAGAGGCGGATGCCCGCCTCTCGTTTTTGTCGTTTTATTTCCCGAACCGCAGCATGAAGGTCGCGGCCTGCGCTCTGGTGGAGGTCGCGGTGGGAGTCAGGTTGCCGAACTCGTCGCCTTCTATGAGGCCCGTGGCAGCTGCCCAGCGCATCGCCTCAAGCGCCCAGTCGCTTATTTCGCCTGCGTCGGGCGCCGTCAGCTCAAACTCGACGGCGGGTCTGCCCTTGCAGCGCCAGAGCATCGTCACAAGCTGCTCGCGCGTGATGTAGCCCGTCGGGTCCGTGCCGTCCGAAACGCCGGATTCGACTGCCCACTCCTGCGCCGCTGCGACCCAGCCGTCGCCGCTGACCTCGACGCCGTCCAGCCGCGCCAGCACCGCCCAGACCATTGCGCGGGTCAGGGGGCTGTTCGGCGCGAACTCGTCCGCCTCCACGCCCTCCATGACGCCGTTTGCCCAGACATAATAGACCGCGTCATAGTACCAGTCCGCCTCGCTCACGTCCGTGAACGGGAACTCGACCGGCTCGACCGGCTCGTCCGGCTCGGAGGGGGAGATATCCGGCATGTTAGCCCAGACTGCCTGGAACGCGGCGTTAGAGATTATGTCAACCATATCTCCTGCGCCGAAGGTGTCCTGCCCGCAGCGCCAGCCGAGGAAGATGTATCCGGGCTTGGAGGGCGCGTCGGGGAGGATGAAGTCCTCGCCCTTGACGATGCGATAGACCGTATCCGCCGCTCCGTTGCCATAGGAGACGGTGACGAACCAGTTGTTGGGGAAGTCGCCGCTGCCCTGTATCTCGCCGAGCGTCTCGCCGTAGTCCATGTAGATGCCGTTGTTGGTCAGGCAGCCGCCCAGGACCTGAACGGTGCCGTAGTTGGTCAGCGTCACGCCCTCGGGGATGGTGAGGTAATCGCCCTCGCGCAGGACGAGGTCATAGCCCTCGGGAACAGTCACATCCCCGGGCAAAACGGCGTCGCCGTAGGCTTGACCCCTGCCGTCCGTTACCTCAACGCTGTTAGTGATGATAGCCCCATATGTACCATCATTGGATGAGACCCATGAGCTTTCTATTTCAACATATTGTAGGCACCTATTGAGTAGTATTCGGGATCAGATATGGCTTCAACTATACTGTTTTTAATGATAGTGTCTGCCCAGCTGTATATGGCGTAATTCGTTTCGCCCTGCGCTTTCACCGTTCCGCCGGTGATCTCAACGTTTCCTGTAGCATAGATGCCCAAATAGCCGGAAGCGGTCACCTGCACGTTGTCGGTAATGATGATTTTGCCGACCAATGTCCAAAAAGCATTACCGTCAGTTGAATTGCTATTCACCATGGCGTTGCCGGAAATTATTATATCTTCACCACAAGGAACGGACTCGTTGATGCTGGCATCATACATATAATCGCCTGCCGATATTCCATTATAACTATTTGCCGTCACGTTGGCATTGCCGGTAATGATAACATTGCCAAAAGAGGTGTATATGGAATTTGCCCATTCGGACAGGGCTGTAATATTAACCACGGCATCACGGATCTCAATGTTTTCATATTTGCTGTATATTGCGGCAGCCTCGGCCTTGGAATCGATGGTTACATTGGCGTTGTCCTTTATGGTGACGCTGTCCGTTGCATCTATTGCTGAGCCACCGGAGGTGCTGGTGATATTAAGATTGAGTGTGAGCTGCTGCACAGATATATCGGTTCTCGCACGGACAGCAGTGCCTTTTTGGTTCACAGTGATATCAAGTGCGGCGTCTCCGGTAAGGATCACTGAAGATTCTCTGGTGTCGGTGTTTTCGCTGACAGGTCCAAGATAGATGCCTGATATATCCCCGTTACCACTGGTTACGATTGAGCTGTCGCCAACAACATTGATGGTGAGAGCATCTAAATACTCGGCATAAATTACACCTGCGTGATTGGTAGACCCGGTGTGGGCAGTGGTCAGCATAGCCCCGTCGAGCGTCAGGGTGTTGGTGGCTGCGTCATATTTGACCGTAGCGCCCTCGTCGGCATTACCCAGCACGTCGTCAGCGTTCGCGCTCGTGACCTGGATGCCGTCGACCCAGAGGCCATACAGCGTCACGCCGGACGACGCCCCCGCGCCAAAGCAGAGCAGCAGGGCGAAGACCGCGGTGAGTACGGTCAGCAGGAATATTTTCTTTTTCATTTGAACCCCTCCCGGTTGTTTCAGGCCGGTTACATTGCCTGCCAATGTAAAGTAAGGGCGCCGGGCCCGGCGCCCTTATTCATTTTATACCATTATCTATTCCGATACAAGACGCTGTTTCGGCAAAACTACGATATATTGTTGCAAGCGTGTCAGCCCTGCCCCAAATACTGCCGTATCTCCGCCTCCACCGCGCGCACCTCCTCCTCGAAGGCCTCCGAGCTTATGCGCATCGCGCCAGCGCCCAGGATGATGATCTGCTCCGTCGTGTCCGAGGTCACCACCCGCGTCGCGTACTTTTTCGCGATCTCATGCGTCGTCTTCTCGATATACATGTCCGCGGTCTCGGCCTCCTTCGTATACACGACGTACAGGTTGTGATACCGCTCCACCTCGCGCTCCGCGCCCTTGACCTTGTAGGCGTCGAACACCAGAATCGGCACTATCTGCCGGTAGCCCGCGTAGTTGCAGAGGATGTCCATCAGTCGCTGGCGCGCGGCGTCCATATTGTCCTCAGCTATCTCGCGCAGGCTGTCCCATGAGAAGATGACGTTGTAGCCGTCCACGAGCAGGTGCTCCGGGCCGTTCGGCCTCTGCTTTGACGGCCTGCGGTATGCGCCCACGCTCTCCGGCCGTTTCGCCGGGCGCATGGCCTGCACCGGGTCGCGCCGCACAGGGCCGTAGGTGCGCTCGAAGATGGCCATAAGCTCCTTGTCCGAGGCCAGCATGCTCCGATAGGCCGAGGCCCTCTGAGCGGATTCGGAAGAATCTTCCGCTCTGCGCTCCCTCGCGAAGATGCTGGGAAGGTGCATATGCCCCGGAACCTTGTCCCAGCGTACGATGAAACCCGCGCCGTGCGCGCAGAACACCGAGTCGGCTGTGTTCGCCGTGTCAGCGTCGGCGTCATAGCCGATGGCGGCGACGACCGCCTCCGTATCATGGCACTCGGCGTAGCCGCCCGGTATGCAGACGAGCTGTCCGCGTCCGCGCGTATACGAGGCCAGCTCGCGCGCGTAGCCCCGCAGCTCCGACACCGGCGCGCGGCCGGTTATAACCGCCGTCTCGCCCTCAGTCTCCGGCGGGGCGAACTCTGCCGAGAGCCGCGGCATATCCGCCAGCGCCCGGCCAACAGATTCCTGCGGCAGGCGCAGCGTGAAATCGTACCACGGCTCGAGCAGCACTGCCGCGCCCTCCGCCGCCGCCGTCCTCAGCCCCTGACGCACCGCGCGGTAGGTCGCCTGACGGAAATCTCCGCCCTCCGTGTGCTTCGGGTGCGAGCGCCCGGAGCGCAGCGTTATCCTCACGTCGGTTAGCGGCGAGCCGGTCAGCGGGCCGAGGTGGGTCTTTTCTGCGAGGTGCGTGAGTATAAGCCGCTGCCAGTTCACGGCAAGCTCGTCCCCGGGGCAGTCCGAAAAAAGCTGCACTCCGCTGCCCGGCTCGCCCGGCTCCATGAGCAGGTGTACCTCGGCGTAGTGCCGCAGCGGCTCGAAGTGTCCCACGCCCTCGGCCCGGCTGTTTATCGTCTCCTTATACAGTATCCCGCCCTCGTCGAACGCGGCCCTGAGGCCGAAGCGCCGCTCGATGAGGCTCTGGAGCACCTCGAGCTGCACCTCGCCCATGAGCTGGAGGAAGATCGCCCCAATCCGCTCATCCCATTCGACGCGGAGCATCGGGTCCTCCTGTTCAAGCTCCCGGAGCTGCCTGAGCACGGTGTGCACATCTGCGCCCTCGGGCAGGAGCACCCGGTAGCGCAGCACCGGCTCGAGCGATGGCGCGGCGGCGTCCGGCTCGAAGCCAAGGCCCTCGCCGGGCCGGGTGTCCGCAAGCCCCGTCACGGCGCAGACCGTCCCCGCCGAGGCGCGCTCGAGCAGGCGGAACTTCGCGCCAGAGTAGAGCCGGAGCTGGTCGGCCTTGCCGCGCCACTCGCGCATCGCGCCGGGCCGCGAGGCCAGCTCCGCTTTGACCCTGAGCTCGCCGCCCGTTACCTTCAGCCATGTGAGCCGCTGGCCGTCCTCGGAGCGGGTTATCTTGAATATCCTCGCGCCGAAGTCCCCGCGCGCGGGAGGCTCAGGCGCGTATCTCACGAGCGCGTCGAGCAGCTCGTCCACGCCCTCGAGCTTCAGGGCCGAGCCGAAAAAGCAGGGGAACAGCTCCCGCCGCGCCGCCGCCCGCATAAGCTGTGCGTCGGAAGGGGAGCGGCCGTCCATGACGGTGTCGAGCAGTTCCTCGTTGCAGAGCGCCAGCTCCTCGAGACTGCCTTCATCGAGCATGTCCACGCAGCCGGAGCCGAAGCGCTGCCTGAGTTCGTCCATGCGCGCGGCCCTGTCCGCTCCGGCGAGGTCCATTTTGTTTACAAAAATGAAGACCGGCACGCGATGACGCCCGAGCAGCCGCCAGAGCGTTTCGGTGTGGCTCTGCACGCCGTCGGTGCCGCTGATGACTAAGACGGCGCAGTCGAGCACCTGCAAAGTGCGTTCCGCCTCGGCGGAGAAATCTACGTGCCCGGGCGTGTCGAGCAGCGTCAGCTGCGCACCCGGCAGCGACAGCAGTGCTTGTTTAGAAAAAATAGTTATACCCCGCGAGCGCTCGAGCGAGTCGGTATCGAGAAAAGCGTCCCGATGGTCGACTCTGCCGAGTTTCCTGAGCACCCCGGAGCGATATAGCAGCGCCTCGCTCAGGGTAGTTTTCCCCGAGTCGACGTGCGCGAGTATTCCAACGACCAAGTTTTTCATCCGCCGCGACCTTCCCAAAAGTACTGCACTGATGATAGCAGAAAAAAGCCCATATGTATAGAGGCAGCCGCGCGGGGCGAGTGGCTGTGAACGACAAAATTTGCATAAAAAAGGCCCGCATATAAGCGAGCCGAGCGGCAAGAATATAAGCGAGCCAAGGCTCAAAGATGAGAAAAGGAGATGCAAATTGATGTCCACCAGGAGCAACAATCTCGTAAACCCGAACGCTCGCGAGGCCATGAACCGCTTCAAGATGGAGGCGGCCGGTGACCTTGACGTGCATTCACCACAAAACACTTATTAAAAACATACAAATTACCGTCCGTACATACAGCTATTTAGCTAAAACAGCCTCTCAATGAACTTGAGAGGCTGTTTTTATGATCAAGGAGGGAATATGCCGGCAGGGAAGACCGAAAACATCAAACAGGTGCGGTTAAGTCAGTTGTTCCCGTTTGAGCGACATCCGTTCAAAGTGAATAATGATGCAGAAATGCTGAAAATTGTCGAGAGCGTGAAGCAGTACGGCGTCCTGTCCCCAGCCATCGCTCGGCCTTTGCCGGACGGCGGGTACGAGCTTGTATCCGGCCACCGGCGCAAGCGGGCGTGTGAGCTGGCGGGGCTGGAGACCATGTCGGTCATCGTCCGCGAGCTGGACGACGACGCGGCGGCGATCCTCGTCGTGGACAGCAATTTGCAGCGCGAAGGGCTGCTTCCGAGCGAGAGGGCGTTTGCGTACAAGCTCAAACTGGATGCGCTGCGGCATCAGGGAGAACGCACGGATTTAACTTCGGCCCAAGTTGGGCCGAAGTTAACAGCCGCAGAAAAAGTTGCAGAGGAAAGCCCAGATAGTAAGTCTCAAATAAAGCGCTACATCCGCCTCACCGAGCTTATCCCTCCGCTGCTGGACATGGTGGACGAGCGCAAAATCGCGTTCAATCCGGCCTATGAGCTTTCGTTTTTGAAGCAGGACGAGCAGCGGCTCCTTCTCGACGCTATGGACAGCGAGCAGGCTACTCCGTCGCTTTCACAGGCGCAGAGGCTCAAGCAATTTTCCCAGCGCGGAGAGTTGACCGCCGAGGCCATGAGGGCCATCATGTCCGAGGAGAAAAAAGAAGCGGAGCACATCACCATCAAGGGCGACACACTACGCAAATACTTTCCTGCCAGTTACACGCCAAAGCGTATGGAGGAGACCATTATTAAGCTGCTGGAACAGTGGCAGAAGCGCAGAAAGCGCGAGGCAGAACGCTAATCGTCTAATTGAATACAAAAACCTAACCGGACAGTGCATTAACTGCCCGGTTTTTTTATTGGAGGTAAATCATATGTACCAGTACAAACCTGAAGATGTTGACTGCAAATACTGCGCCGAGTGGCGTCACTGGCGATGCCAGGCGGCAGGCTGCCCTTGGCTGGCCGAGCGCATAGAGGCAGGGACGGTGAGCTATGCCGGCATGATTCTGAAGCTGTTTGCGCGTGTAAAGCACGCAGACCTTATCCGTCGGCTTGGGCAGATGGTACTGAACTTTCATGGCTCGCTCTGGATCAGCGCCGAGCATGAATTCAATACCCGCCGACTGCTGCAAAGCGTGGGCTATGGGGCGTGGAGAGATCCACGCTATTTTGCTGCCCTTTATCTGTTTGGCTCCAACCGCACGCTGCTCAAACGGGCGTGGAATGCCTGCCTGCCGCAAAGATTCATACCCGAGTACATCTGGCTGCACGGCATCAGTCCCCATGACTACGCGCTTGTTACTGTCGCAAAGACCATATTGGGCG
>OJRC01000574.1_pt1 | contig 21624 bp, 20 predicted proteins | sample 1599081 | NCBI WGS metagenome assembly OJRC01 (sample SAMN03922519, study PRJEB24848) | human gut metagenome | isolation source: stool sample | host: Homo sapiens | place: Germany | collected 2010-02 | reverse complement strand
CTTATAAAATGATACAATTTACGAAAAACGCTGTACTTTCAATGGTTTTTGTGTATAATGAAATCAAGCGAGGATTTTCAGTCGATTAGACTAACGTACTTTTCACGATCCAATGTCCAGAGGTGATATGATGCGGCCAGAAGATAAGTCTCCTGATCTGCCTCAGAGTTACGATGAACTTCGCCTCTTATATCTGGAAGTATACAATGAAAACATGCAACTCCGCAAACTTTTGGAGAAGCATCACATATTATATCAAGATGAAATAGAAAAAGAGTGTTCTCCGATTAGCCCAGTTGAGCAACAAACGCCAAGCGGCGAAGTTAATAGCACAGATTCTGTACCAATACTCACTAAACGCAGTCCTTTGGATGAACGTATCTCTCTGTTTATGACTCTTTTTCAAGGGAGATCAGATGTATTTGCTCGGCAATGGCGCGGTAAAGAGGGCAAAGTCGGCTATAGTCCCGTGTGCAAAAATGAATGGAAAACCGGCGTTTGTGGAAAGCCCAAAATAAAGTGCGCCCAATGCTCCCATGCCGATTACGCCCCTTACAATGCAGAAGCTGTACAGAAACATCTGAGCGGTCAACATGTACTTGGAATATATCCGCTTCTTACTGACGATGCCTGTTCTTTTCTGGCCATTGATTTTGATGAAGAAAACTGGAGAAGGGATGTCCAAACCGTTCGTTCAGCCTGTAACGCACGGGATATTCCCTGCTCAATTGAGATCTCACGCAGCGGTAACGGCGCACATCTCTGGTTTTTCTTTGAAACTCCAATACAGGCAGCCTTAGCCCGAAACTTCGGCTCCATGCTGCTTACAGAAGCGATGCGTGAAAATGCGCGGATACAATTCTCTTCCTATGATCGAATGTTTCCTAATCAGGACACCATGCCCAAAGGCGGCTTTGGCAATCTGATTGCACTGCCATTTCAACGAGAAGCGTTCAAAAACGGCGGAAGCATCTTTGTTGATGAATCCTTACATCCTTATCCCGATCAGTGGACATAGTTGTCAACCATCAAAAGAATTAGCTTGAATCAGATCGGTCAATGGATGTCAAAGAAAACTACCTCGCCCCTCGGTGACCTCCGGGACACTGAAGCAGAGGATAGCTCCACTGTATCAGATGCAACCGAAAAGCCGTGGACACGCAAAGACCACGAAAGCATTGCCAGTCTTGCTCTGCCCTCCACCCTGCGGGCGATTATGGCAAACGGAATCTATCTGCCAACAGATGCGCTTTCCCAAAGAGTACAGAATCGCATCAAGAGAATTGCCGCATTCCGCAATCCTGAATTCTATAAAGCTCAGGCGATGCGGATGCCTATATGGAATAAGCCGCGCATCATATGCTGTGCCGAATATGAAGAATCATGGTTGCATCTGCCACGTGGATGCTGCGATGAGATTGATGCACTGGCAGCCGAAGGCAACATGGTTCTGACATGGAAAGATGAGCGTTGTCCCGGGAAAGCCATTGATGTCAGCTTTTGCGGCAAACTGCGCGAGGAGCAGCAGGCTGCCTTTGATGCCTTGACTGCGCATGAGGACGGCGTATTATCCGCAACCACCGCATTTGGCAAAACGGTCATCGGCGCAGCGTTGATTGGGCATCGCAAGGTAAACACATTAATTCTCGTCCATCGCGCTCAACTTGCCCTGCAGTGGAAAGAACGTCTTTCGCAATTCCTGGAGCTTCGAGAGCAACTGCCTGAAGTCCCGAAGAAACGAGGACGCAAAAAGAAACGCGAATTGATCGGACAATACGGCAGTGGAAGAGATACCCGCAGCGGCATCATCGACATTGCCCTGTTGCAATCCCTTGGAAACGCAGACGCAGTCGAACCGTGGATCGGCGACTACGGCATGGTCATCGTCGACGAATGTCATCATGTGCCTGCAATCAGCTTTGAGCAGGCACTCAAAAGCGTTCGTGCGCAATATGTATACGGCCTGACCGCAACCCCCACCAGACAGGATGGTCATCATCCCATTTTGCACATGTATCTGGGGCCGATCCGCTATCGGGTAGATGCAAAATCGCAAGCGGAGAAACGCCCATTTGCGCACCTTTTGATTCCCAGATTCATGGGCACGCGCTTTCAAAACCAAGAGGACAATCACTCCATGAGAATCAGCGAATACTATGCGCGGCTTCAGGAGGACGATCTTCGGAATCATAGCATTGTGGATGATGTCCTTGCCTGCGTTCACGAAAACAGAAACTGCCTGATTCTCAGCGAGAGGACGGCGCATGTTCATGCCCTGGCATATCTGCTCAGGCAACAGATTGAAGATGTAATGACGCTCACCGGCGGCAAAGGTTCTTCTGAGTCCGCGCATCAGCTTGAAATGCTGAAAAACGCGCCCGCCGACAAACCCTTGGTCATATGCGCAACCGGCAAATACATCGGCGAGGGCTTTGACGAAGCAAGGCTTGATACGCTGTTTCTGACCATGCCCGTATCCTGGAAGGGAACTGTAGCGCAATATGCCGGCAGACTTCATCGTCTGCACACCGACAAACGCGATGTTCGTATCTATGATTATGTGGACATCAACGCGCCCATGCTGGAACGGATGTATTACAAGCGTCTGAAAGGATATGCCGCCATCGGTTATCAGGTTTCGTCTGACTCCGCTGACATGGCAGTCAGCCGTGAAATCATCTATGACCAAAACAGTTTTCAATCTATATTCCTGAAAGACCTTTCACGGGCACAGGAGAGTATATATATCGTCAGCCCATATGCGTCTGTGCGTCGCATCCGCTGGTTGGAGAGTCTGCTCTTTGAAGCACAATGGCGTTCCGTTAAGATAACCATCCTTACACGCCCGCCATCCTCATTCCAAGGCGCAAGCAGGACATCTGCTGAAGCTGCCCATTCTGCGCTCTCTGCTCTTGGCGTTCATCTTCAGTTTCAGTCAGACATCCACCAAAAATATGCGGTGATCGACGGGCGTATCGTATGGTATGGAAGCATCAATTTTCTGAGCTTCGGCGCTTCACAGGAAAGCATCATGCGGTTGGTCAGTAGCAGTATTGCAAACGCTTTACAAAAGCGTCAGGAGGGAAAGGCATAATGTCGGAGAGAATCGTTCATAAAATCGAAAAACACCAATACGCCAACTTTGGGAAAAAGACCGTTGTCATATATGCCAGGGTCAGCACAAATAAGCCTTCACAATTGCACAGCATGGCGATGCAGGTTTCTGCTTTAACGCAGCAGGTCTATCGTTTATGGCACTGGCAATTGGCGGACATCTACATCGATTTTGAGAGCGGAGCCAGCGATGATCGCTCTGAATTTCAACGAATGATCAATGACTGCATCAGCAAACGATACAATATGATTCTGACCAAAAGCGTCAGCCGTTTTGGACGCGATACCCTTGACGGTCTGAATGCTATACGCAAACTGAAACAGCACGGAGTAGAAGTATATTTCGACTTGGAAGAGTTGAAGTCCTTTCAGCCGGACTTTGAACTGCATTATTCTATCCGCGCTGCTATTGCTCATGGCGAGCGGGAGAATATTCATGATAACATCGCCATGTCCATCAATCAAAAAATTCTTGATGGCACTTCCAGTATCTATTCTCGTCCATGTTACGGCTATCGCAAATCAGAAGATGGTTCCCTTCTGATTGTTCCGGAGGAAGCTGAAACTGTTCGTCTCATCTTCAACCTTTATCTGTCTGGGTATAGTATTATCGGTATTATCCACGAACTCGAATCTCGTTCCATATCTTCGCCAACAGGAAAGCCGAAATGGTGTCGACGAGCGATCGATACGCTTCTCAGCAATGAAAAATATCGCGGTGGTTCGACTGCAACCACAGTTCTCATGAGCGACGCGCCTCAAAGCAAGCAGAGAGCAAGGTATTTGTTTTCCGATCATCATGAAGCAATTATCGACGAAAAGACCTTTATTGCTGTCGCGAAAGAAAAACAACGCCGCTGTAACATTGAAGTGGATGAAAATGGAGTTCATCGCAAGAAAACCCGATACACAGCAAAAATCAGAGTTTCTGGATCTCTCAAAGAAGAATAGACTACTCGATCGTCCGGATTAGTCTAAATTCAGTCTTCATACTCGGTGACGATTGCCGGAGGCTTTTGTATAGTATAAATCAAATCGTTACACGGTGTAACGATATAAAGCGTACACCGTGTAACGATTAAAAGCGTACACCGTGTAACGATATATCAGGGGTATTCATTTTTTGACGAGGAAAACGGCGGTCGAGTAGTTTAAAAAGCGACCTGCTACGCGGAAGGGGAGAAAGGATGAAATGAGGTTTTGACAGAAAAACAAGTCAATCTTGCATAACAAAGCCTAAATTGGGCTGATTTTCGGATATATCAGCCTATATTTGCATCTTCAACACTAGAAACTGCAAAAAGAAAGAACACCGACATTGTATCAATATCGGTGTCCTTTGGTGGTGCCGGTGGTGGGACTCGAACCCACACGGGGGATTAGCCCAACGGATTTTGAGTCCGTCACGTCTGCCAATTCCATCACGCCGGCACGTATTGGGTATTATACCATACTTCCGGGGAGGAGGCAATACCTCGGCCGGGGTTTTTGCGGGGCGGTTTTCTCCGCCTGCGCCGCTCATCCGTCCTGCCGCCACTTTTCCATCACGAAGTTCGTCATCCGCACGCCGTGGCGCTCCACCCGCTGCTCCCGGATCACGCGGTACCCCCTGGCCTCAAAAAACGGCCGGGCCGTGATGGAGGCGTGGGTGGTGATCACGGGTGCGTCCACCGCCCGCTCCAGCCGGCCCAGCAGCGCCGTGGCGATGCCCTGCCCCTGACGGTCCCTGTGCACGTACAGCCGGTCGAGATAGCCCGTGCCGTCGATATCCCCGAAGCCCACGATAAGGCCCTCGCCCTCCACCGCCACCAGCGAATGGTGCGCCAGCAGGGACCGGTTCCAGCGGTCCCGGTCCGGCGCGCCATCGGCCCAGGCGTCCAGCTGCTCCGGGGAATAGTCGGCGGCGTTCACCGCGTGCACCGTATCATAAAACAGCGCCGTGATCTGCGAAAGGTCATCCGGCTCATACCTGCGTATCCGCATGCGGCATTTCCTCCTTTGATGCACGCGGCTGCGCGCTTTTCCGCTGCTTCCGTGGCAATGGGGGCAGCACCTTCACACGCTTGAAGCGCTTAAGTTTTTTGCGTACATATTCCTCCGCCGGCGGCAAATCGGCCAGCGGGCAGCGCATAGCCAGCACCTGCCAGTACCGGGGATGGAAAAACAGCAACGTTGCCCCCTCCCGCCACACGCGCACCCGGCGGATGCTCTCCCAGGGCAGTGTCACGCGCCGAACCAGCATAAGCCCTTCCAGCGGCGGACGGTCGTCCCCGGCGGCAAGCCGCTCAACAGCCTCCGGTGTGGTGAAGCGCGCATACAACCGAAGCGCGCCGCATCCCTCCGGCATGTAGATGCGTGCATGCACCCCCTGCCGGTCCATGACGAAGTGCGCGCGCTCCGGACCGCGAAGCAGCAGCACCGCCAGCAGCGCCAGCAGCATCCCTGCCAGCACCCCAAGCATCACCCACAAAAACCCCTGCTGAAACAGTGCCGCCACGCCCGCCGCCCCGGTGGCCGAGGCCTCGGCCGCCAGCACGGCTCCCAGCGCCACCAGCCATGCCGGCAGTGCTACGCGCAGCACATCGTTCCAGGAAAACCAGTCCGTCACAGGGGTTCGGATGATGCCGAAGGACAGCTGCTCCCCGGTTTTTGGGAGCCTTCCCCCGCAGTAGGGACAGCTTTCGCCAAGGGGCGTTTCCGTACGGCATTTACGGCAATAATTGACCAGCGGCATGGGCCACGACCTTTCCGTTTTTTGGGACGCATGCCCACGCGCCCGGCGGGCATGCTTTTTAATGAGGTGATCGCAATATGGATATTTACCCCACTCTGCGGGACTTGATCGAAAACGACCCCGCCAGCCGGCAGCTCTTTAGCCGCCTGCCGGCCGACGCACAGGTGGCGTTGCAGGAGCAGCGTCAGGACATCCGCACCTATGCGGATCTTGAGCGCGCGGCCGCAAGTTTTGAGCGCCGCGGGCGCGGCTGGTAGGCAAGTTGACGGCCGGCGGCTCATAGGCTGTAGGGACATCATCCCGAAAGGAGAACCCTCTATGGCCGAACAAAACGGTACCACCACAGGCAAATGCGCCGAAGAATACGTCGTCAAGCGTGGCGACAGCTTCTACCTGATCGCGCACAAGCTGGGCGTGCCCCTGCGCGACCTGCTGGCCGCCAACCGCGACATCCACCCCGCCCGCCTGATGGTAGGCGACGTGCTGTGCGTGCCCCGCGAGGAGGACGATTCCCCGCAGGCGGGCGGGCTGGGCGGCTCCGGCACGACCCAGACCACGCAAACCACCGGCACGGCTCCGTCCACCGGAACGACCCAGACAACCCAGGCCACCGGCACGGCTCCGTCCACCGGCACGACCCAGACAACCCAGGCCACCGGCGCGGCTCCGTCCACCGGAACGACCCAGACAACCCAGGCCACCGGCGCGGCTCCGTCCACCGGCATGGCCCAGACCACGCAAACCACCGGCGCGACCCAGACCACCGGCACAACCCAGACCACGCAGGTTACCGGCATGGCCCAGACCACCGGCATGGCCCAGACCACGCAAACCACCGGCACGACCCAGGCCACCGGCACGACCCAGACCACGCAGGTTACCGGCATGGCTCAGGCCACCGGCATGACCCAGACCACGCAGGTCACGGGCACTGTTCAGGCTACCGGCACGACCCAGGCCGTCCAGCCGACCTGCATGACCGGCCAGATCGCCCCGGACACCACCCTTTCCTGCACCGAGGACGAACAGTGGACCGTGCAGAAGGGGCAGACCGTATCCGACCTGCAGCTGCGCGGGCTGGTGAGCCGCCACACGCTGGAGACGGCCAACCCCGGCGTGGACTTCGAAAATCTGCGCGTGGGCCAGAGCGTGTGCATCCCCAAGGACAACGTGCCCTGCGAGCTGCCGGAAACCTATACGCTGGCCGCCACCGAAACGCTGGAGGCCGTGGCCATGCGCTTCAACCTGCCCGTGGCCAGCCTGCTGCGCGCCAATCCGTGCCTGGCCCCGCAGGACTTTGAAGGGGGCGTCACGGTCATTCTGCCAAGGTAAACGCTCACCCGGCCTCGCGGATGAGGCGGGCCACCAGCCGCTCGATATGCTGCCGGGCGGCCTGCGCGGAGAGCAGCTCGTCCTCCGGGGCGGGCGGCTCGTCGCCCATGAGGCCCACGAACTGGCTCACCTTCAGGCCCAGCGCGTCCTGCATGTCCTGATCGCTTCCGCCCTGGGACACCAGATAATAGCACAGGATGGAGTCCGTCTGACCCATGCGGTGGGCGCGGTCCTCCGCCTGGCTGTGCACGGCGGGCGACCAGTCCAGCTCGCCAAAGACCACGCAGCTGGCGCGCTGCAGGTTCAGGCCCGCCGCCGCGCGCAGCGACAGGCAGCACAAATTCGTACGCCCCGCCATGAAGCGCTCCACCGAGCGCTCTTTCATGGCGGGCGTTTCACGTCCGGTGATGAAGGCGGGCGAATACGCCTTGAGCTCCTTTTTGTACAGGTCCATCACCTGATGATGATGGGCAAAGAGCAGCACCCGCTCGCCCGCGTCCAAAAGCGCGCGCACGAACTGCGCCACATAGGGCGCCTTGGCCATGCCGGTGGCCTGCCGCTCGCCGCTCTCCACCGCCATCTTCCACAGGGCGCGCTGGGAGGGGGCGGCCGCCTCGTCGTTTTTCAGCTGGGCGAGCGTCGCGCGCACGGGCTGCATCAGGCGGCGATACACCGCGTCGTCGCTTTCCACGGGCATGACCAGCCGGCGCTTGGGCGGCAGCTCCGTGAGCACGTCGCGCTTGGTGCGCCTGAGCATGAGGCCCTCCTCACGCAGCTTTTCGCCCAGCAGCTCCGGCTTGGCCACGATCTGGTTGCCATACCCGTAGCACCATTCGCGCGTGAAGCTCTCGTAATCGCCCAGAAAATGAAAGTCCAGTATGTTGACGACGTTCCAGATCTCCGCGCCGCGGTTGTAGATGGGCGTGCCGCTGAGGCCCACCACGCGGCGGGCCGCCCCGGCCAGGAGGCTTGCGGCGGAGTATTTCTCGGTGCCGCTGTTGCGCAGCTCCTGAATTTCGTCAAAGATCACGGTGGGGATGGCGCATTCGGGCAGCGCCTCCTTCCAGCCGCGCAGAAGCAGGTAGTGCATCAGGTAGATATCCGCCGGGGGCAGGGCATAGGGCTTGAGGCCGCGGATCACATGCACCGACAGGGAGCTTCCGTCCGGACGGCGCACGAAGCGCGCGATCTCGTTTTCCCAGTTGCGAAGCAGGTGCGGCGGGGCCACCACCAGCGCCGGATACGCGCCCGTCTGCGCCAGCATCGCAAGCGCCTGCACCGTTTTGCCAAGGCCCATCTCGTCGGCCAGCAGCGCCCGGTCCGTGCGCAGAAGAAACGCCAGCCCCTCCTGCTGAAAGGGCGTCAGCGTGCCGGTAAAGACCGACGGGCTGGGCTCCACGCGCTCGGGCATCCGCCGCGCCGTCTCGCGGCGCACCACGTATTCCCGCGCGTCGGTCAGCGCCTGCTCCCAGCGCTCCCGGTCCGCGGCGCGCACGGCCAGCGGATAGCGCAGCATCAGCCAGTTGAGGTCGCCCACGATGCGCCGGTGCGCCGGGAAGCGCGCCTCGCCCCGGCGGCCGCTCTCCGACCCCGGAAACAGCCGCTTGCACAGCTCCGTCACGCCCGGGTCACCCCGGACCACCCAGCAGTCCCGGCGGCGGTTGTAGCTGAGCGTTCCGTAGGTGCGGTGCGCGCCCCCTTCCTCCGGCTGCGCGCCGTCCGTGTCCAGGAGGTAGGGCGGAATCAGCGAAACATCCTCATTCACGGCAGCGCCACCCCCCACAGGCGGTTCAGCGCCACCCCGCGCACGGGCTTGCCGTGCAGGCGGGCCGGAAGCGGCACCGCGCGCTCGGTCAGCACCACCAGCGCCGCCACCCCTTGGCAGGCGGCGTAGCGGTCCAGCTGGCGGCGCAGGGCGGCGGGGTCGGGCCGGCCCTTCTTGATCTCCACGCCCACGCCGCCCACCAGATAGTCGATGCGGCAGCCGGGGGCGAGCAGGGCCTCATGCACCGCGGGCAGGCCAGCGGCGCTGAGGCATTCCCCCACCCGCAGGTGAAGGTCCGCCTCATAGGGCGCAAAGGGAGACCTGAGCGTGCCCAGCGCGTCCAGCACCCTGTCCAGCATGCCCCGGCCTCCCTTCCCTGATGCTCCGCATGTCGAAAAAGCTTGCCTCCGGCGATCTTTTCCGCCGGATGATTAAGAAATGTTTACCTCCGCCCGCCAGAATCGGACGATATGAATTCTCTTTGGAGGTGATGAAGGGAAGCGTGCACCCGCAAGGCACACGCTTCCCTCCAGCGTCCTACAGTTCGATACGCTTATTCTGCCGGCTCTCGCGGTACATCACGAACCGGCGGCCGATGCACTGCACCGGCTCGGCGTGCACGCGGGCGCAGAGCTCCTCCAGCGCCTCGCGGGCGGTCAGCTCGCAGCCCTGCTGCACGGCGCACTTGATCAGCTCGCGCGCCTCCAGCGCGTCGTAGGCCTCCTTGACGGTGTTGTCGGTGATGCCTTCCTTGCCGATGTAGAGGATGGTGTCGAGGGTATTGGCCATGCCGCGAAGGCTGGCTCGCTGTTTGCTGGTAAGCATGACGTACTCCTTATTCGATGAAGTCAAATTCCATGTCGCCGATGGAAACGGTGCTGCCCTCGCCCGCGCCCTTGTCGCGCAGGGCCTGGATGATGCCGCGGTCGCGAAGCGTGCGGTGGAACCAGTTGAGGCTTTCCTCGTCGTCGAAGTTGACGCTGTCCACAAAGCGCTGCATGGCCGCGCCCTCCACGTAGAAGGTGTTGTTCTCGCGGCGGATGGTGAAGCCGTCGTCCGGGAGGACGTGGCTTTCTTCCGCCTCCTCGGCCTCGAACACGCGCGGCGGCGGAAGCTCCCCAAGGAGCTGAACCACCCGGTCCAGAAGCGCGTCGAAGCCGCGGTTCTGCGCGGCGCTGACGGGGAAGGCCTCGTAGCCCATCGCCTCAAACGCCTGCTTGAGGCGCTGAATCTCGCCGTCCTCGTAGATGAGGTCGCATTTGTTGAGCACCACCAGCTGGGGACGGCCCTCCGGCTCGCCGTACCTGGCCAGCTCCTCATTGATGATGCGGAAATCCTCCATGGGGTCGCGCCCCTCGCTGCCGGAGGCGTCCACCACGTGGAGCAGCAGCCGTGTGCGCTCCACGTGGCGCAGGAAGTCGTGCCCCAGGCCCACGCCCTCGCTCGCACCCTCGACGAGGCCGGGAATATCCGCCAGAACAAACTCGGTTTCGTAGCGCCGGGCGATACCCAGGTTGGGCGTGAGGGTGGTGAAGTGATAGTTGGCGATCTTGGGCCGGGCGGAGGTGAGCACGGAGAGGATGGTGCTCTTGCCCACGTTGGGGAAGCCCACCAGCCCCACGTCCGCGATGGTTTTCAGCTCCAGGCGGAACACGTGCGCCTCGGTGCGGATGCCGGGCTTGGCGAAGTTGGGGGCCTGACGCGTGGGCGTTGCGAAGTGCTGGTTGCCAAAGCCGCCCTGCCCGCCGCGCAGGAGCACCTTGCGCTCGCCCGGCCGGCTCATGTCGGCCACCACGGCCCCGTCCTCCTCGCGCAGGAACACCGTGCCCACCGGCACCTTGATGATCAGGTCCTGCCCGCGCTTGCCGTGGCAGCGCCCGGCCGCGCCGTCCGCGCCGTTTTCGGCCAGATACTTGCTGTGGAAGCGAAAATCCAGCAGCGTATGCATGTTGGGGTCGGCGTAGAGGACGACGTTGCCGCCGTTGCCGCCGTCGCCGCCGTCCGGGCCGCCGTTCTGCACGAATTTCTCCCGGTGGAACGACACGCAGCCGTTGCCCCCGTTGCCCGCCTTGGCGGTGATTTTGACCCGGTCCACAAAAGACGCCATGTGCTCTACTCCTTCTTTATTACATTCCTTGCGCGTTTCCTACGCCTGCGCCACGCCGCCCTTTGCCGCCCGGCGCGCGGGCGCGGGGGTCGTCACCGCGCCGCCCGCGGCCCTCGCCGCCTTGCACAGCGGCCGGAGCGCGCAGGTGCCGCACTCGGGGCCCCGCGCGTGGCATACGCGCCGCCCGTGGAAGATCAGCCAGTGGTGCGCGGCCACCCAGTCCTTTTTGGGAATGGCCTTCTGCAGCTGGCGCTCGGTCTCCTCGACGGTCTTGGCGTCGGCCAGCCCCAGCCGGTTGGACACGCGGAACACGTGCGTATCCACGGCGATGGTAGGCACGCCGAAGGCGTTGGCCAGCACGACGTTGGCGGTCTTTCGCCCCACGCCGGGCAGTGCGGTGAGCGCCTCCATGGTGCCGGGCACCTCGCCGCCGTGGTTTTGCATGATGAGGCGGCAGGCGGAGACGATGTTGGCGGCCTTGGTCTTGAAGCCGCAGCTCTTGACCATCGGGTACACGTCCTCCACGCTGGCGGCGGCCATGTCGCGCACCGTGGGGTAGCGCTCAAAGAGCGCGGGCGTCACCTTGTTGACCTGCCTGTCCGTGCACTGGGCCGAGAGCATCACGGCCACCAGCGTCTCGTAGGGGTTGCGGAAATGCAGCTCCGGCCCCGCGTCGGGATACAGCGCGCGAAGCCCTTCCAGAATGGCCTTTTTGCTGATTCGCATGGGGGTGCGGCTTCCTTTCTCGTATCGTCCTTGTGCGCCGCGATGGCGGGCACCGTGTTATTGTACAGGATAACGCGCGGGGTTGCAAGTGCCGCGCCGCTTACGCGTCCCAGTCGCAGCCCGCGGTCAGCCGGCGGGCCAGCGCCTCCAGCCCCTCGCGGTCGCTTTCGTCAAAGCGGCCGGGCAGCGGGCTGTCCACGTCCAGGACGCCCAGCAGCCTGTCCCCGTCAAGCAGCGGCGCCACGATTTCGCTGCGGGAAGCCGCGTCGCAGGCGATATGGCCGGGGAAGGCGCGCACGTCCCCGACCACCTGGGTTCGCCTCTCGCGCGCCGCCGCGCCGCACACCCCGCGCGCAAGCGGAATGCGCACGCACGCCGGCATGCCCTGGAACGGCCCCAGCACCAGCATGCCCTGTTTGAAAAGGTAGAATCCCGCCCAGTTGAGATCGGGCAGGGCCTGATAGATCAGCGCGGCCGCGTTGGCCAGGTTGGCCAGGGCGTCCCGCTCGCCCTCCATCAGCGCGGAAAGCTGGCCGCCAAGCAGGCGGTAGCATTCCCTCTTGTCCCTTGGGTATTCCGTCCGCCGCCATGCCGCCATGCGCCCCGCCTCCCGTCCTCTTTTCTCCCGGCACAGTATACCACAAAACATCGGTTTCGGCATCCATGTTTTGGGGTAGAGTAAAGACAGCACGCGTATTCAAAGGAGGAATGACCATGGCGCTCGATCCCACCGCCCTCTTTACCCTAAGCTACGGCCTCTACGTGCTCACCGCCCGCGAGGGGGACCGCGACCTGGGCTGCATCGTCAACACGGTGACCCAGCTGACCGAGAACCCCACGCGCATTGCCGTTAGCGTCAACAAGCAGAATTTTACCAACGAGGTCATCCAGCGAACGGGCGTCTTTAACGTCAGCGTCCTGACCGAGGCGGCCACGATGGACCTGTTCCGCCGCTTCGGCTTCCAGAGCGGCCGCGACGTGGACAAATTCGCCGGCCGGGCCGACCCGGCGAGCGAGAACGGCCTGCGCTACATTGACGGCCCCGCCAACGCCCTGATTTCGGGCAAGGTGGAGCAGGCCATCGACTGCGGCACCCACATGCTCTACATCGCGCTGGTCACCGAGGCCCGCAAGCTCTCCGACGCGCCTTCCATGACCTACGCCTACTATTTCGCCAACGTCAAGCCCAAGCCCCAGCCCAAACCCGCCGAAAAGCCCCGGCGCGGCTTCGTGTGCCGCATCTGCGGCTATTTCTACGAAGGCGACGAGCTGCCCCCGGACTTCATCTGCCCCCTGTGCAAGCACGGCGCGGCCGATTTCGAGCCCGTGGGCTTCTGATCCCCGCACCCCCTTTGCCCCCCACCGGCGGCAAAGGGGGGGTCTTAGCGGAAAAGCGGCTGTACAAAAGCGGAAAAAACGAATATAATACCCCTGTGTTCCGCTCAAAGGCGGCGATTTTTCCCCATGAGGCAGGAGGTCCAGCGTGCAAGCCGCAAACAAACCCGCGTTCCACAGGCGTTCCATCAAGCCCGAGCGTTTTCTGGCCCTGGGCTTTTTCCTGCTGATCGTGGCGGGCGGATTCGTGCTCACTCTGCCCGTGTCCTCCGCCGACGGGCGGACCGTGGGCATCCGTCAGGCGATGTTCACCGCCACCTCCGCCGTGTGCGTCACGGGCCTGTCGATCGTGGATGTGGGCGTGGAGCTGTCCTTCTTCGGGCAGGCGGTGCTGCTTATGCTCATTCAGGTGGGCGGGCTGGGCTTCATGGCCTTCGCCACGCTGATCATGGTGGCGCTGGGGCGGCGCATCTCGCTGCGGGACCGCATGATCCTGCGCGACGCCATGAACCAGGAGGCGCTCAGCGGCATGGTGCGGCTGACGCTGGCGTTTTTCCTGATCGCGCTGGTGGTGGAACTGTGCGGCGCGCTGTTGCTCATGACCCGCCTCATCCCGCTCTACGGCCCCGCGCGGGGCGTGTGGCAGAGCCTGTTCACGTCGGTCAGCGCGTTCTGCAACGCAGGCTTCGATCTCTTTGGCGGCTACAGGAGCCTGACGCATTTGCAAAACGAGCCCGTGATCCTGCTGACGCTGGGCGGCCTCATTCTGCTGGGCGGGCTGGGCTTTCCGGTGATTCTGGAATGCCTGAGAGCGCGCTTTCGCTGGCGCAAGCTCCCCCTGCACGCCAAGCTGGTGCTGACCGTGACCGCCGGGCTGATCGCCTTTGGCACGCTGTCCATCCTGGCGCTGGAGTGGGACAACCCCCGCACGCTGGACGGCGGGCTCACGGTCTGGCAGAAGCTCTACAACAGCCTCTTTCAGTCTATCACCTTCCGCACGGCGGGCTTTGCCTCGCTGGACCAGGCGTCCCTGACCGACCCCAGCAAGCTGATCGGCTCGGTGCTGATGTTCGTGGGCACGTCCTCCGCCTCCACGGGCGGCGGCGTGAAAACCACCACGGCCGCTTTGCTGGCGCTGGTGGTTGTGCAGGTGGTGCGCGGGCATGAGCGCATCACGGTGTTTGGGCGCGAAATCTCCGCCGATACGGCGCGCCGGGCCGTGGCCATCGTGCTGATTGCGTTTTCGGCCATCTTGATCGCCACGTGCGTCATCAGCGTGATCGAGCGCGGACGGGGACACGACTTTCTGGATCTTCTCTTTGAAACCACCTCGGCCTTCAGCACCACGGGACTGTCCAGCGTGAACACCACCACGCTCACCCCCGCCTCGCAATGGCTGCTGATGCCGCTGATGTATTTCGGCCGCGTGGGTCCGCTCACGCTGGCCTACGCGCTGGCCAACCGCCTGGAAAGCCGGCGCGCCAACCGCGTGCATTACCCCGAGGAAAAGATCATGATCGGCTGACGGGAAAGGATGGTATCTCCATGAAAAGCAAGCAGTTTCTGGTGCTGGGCCTGGGCCGCTTCGGCGCGAGCCTCGCCAAGACCCTGTGCGACCTGGGCCAGGAGGTGCTGGCCGTGGACGCCGACGAGGAGCTGGTCAATAACATCGCCCCCTATGTGACGCAGGCCATGCAGCTGGACGCCACGGATGAGACGCTGCTGGCGTCGCTTGGCGTGAAGAACTTCGACGCGGCCATCGTCAGCATCGGCCAGAACACGCGCGACAGCATTCTGGTGTGCGTGCTGCTCAAGGAGCTGGGCGCGCCCTACCTGGTGGCCAAGGCCAACGACGACCTGCACGCCAAGGTGCTGCGCAAAATCGGCGCGGACCGGGTCATCTTTCCCGAGCGCGACATGGGCGCGCGGCTGGCGCGGTCCATCATCACGCCCAACGTGCTGGAGCTGATGAACCTGAGCGACGACTATCAGATCATGGAGATCCGCGTGCCGGAGCGCTGGGTGGGCGATACCATCATCGGCGTGAACGTCCGGCGCAAATATGGCGTGAACATTCTGGCCATTCACCGCGCGGACCGCTTTCTGGTATCGCCCGCGCCCGACATGGCCTTCGTGGAAGGGGATACGCTTCTGGTGATGGGCAAGCGAGAGGATATCGAGCGCCTGGACGCATAAGCCCGTCCCCTCCGGCATAGAGCTTACCATACCACGTTTTTTCACGAAGGGAGCGTCAAGCCATGAAACCCACGAAGCCCGGTTATTTTGACCGCGAGGAATGCCGCCCCTTCTATCACCGGGGCGGCGACAACGGCATCCTGCTCGTGCACGGCTTCACGGGCAGCGCGGCGCACATGCGCCCTCTGGCGGACGAGCTGGCCCGGCGCGGGCGCACCGTGCGCACCATCAACCTGCCCGGCCATGCCCAGACCGAGGAGGACATGGGCCGCGCGGACTGGCAGAGCTGGCTTCAGGCCGTCAAGCAGGCGTGCCTGGAGATGATGGGCGAGCTGCGCGTATTCACCGTATGCGGCCTTTCGATGGGCGGCGTGCTGGCGCTGATGGCGGCCGAGCAGATGAAGGTGGACGGCTGCGTGCCCATCTCCGCGCCCATGGCGGTGAAAAACCGCTTTCTGCATCTGGCCGGACCTGCCTCGCTATTCATAAAGCGCATCTCCTGGGGCGACCCCGGAAACCGAGCGAGCCTGGTAGACCCGGCCTACGATTTCGGCTACACGGGCTTTCCCACGGCCAAGGGGGCGGATTTGAGCCGCCTGATCCGCCTGGCCCGGCAGAACCTGTTCAACCTCACCTGCCCCATCCTGTGCGTGCAGAGCGACGCGGACGAAACCATCTGGAAGGGCAGCGCCGACTGCATTCTGGAGGGCGTAGGCAGCGAGGTGCGGCAAAAGCTGTGGCTGAGCGGCATGCCGCATGTGTGCACCCTTTCCAAAGAGCTGCCCGCCATCGTGGACGCGGTGGACGCCTTCATGGACCGCGTGGAGGCGGAAAAGGAGGGGTAACGCGGGCCGTTTCGCCTCCCGCAGCACAGGCCGCATGGGCCGATCCGGATACGGGCGTTCCTTCCCTCGCGGAGGAGCGCCCTTTTTCTGTGCGCTTCCTCCCATCCCTTCCAGCCGGCCAGCCTTGCATCTGCCGTGTTCTGTGGTATAATGGTCGTGTGTGTGATTTTGCCATGACGGCTTGAGGGGGCGGCTGTGTGACTTCGACAAGTCCCAGAATAAAAAAACCGGCGCGCACGCTTCTGTGGGTGCTTCTTGACGTGCTGCTCGTCAACGCTTCGTTGTTTCTGGCGCAGGTGGTGCGGTATTCGTCCAATATTTCCTACAGCTTCTTTGAAAATTCCATCCGCCTGGCGCCTGCCATGACGGTCATTTTTCTGCTGGTGTTCTGCGGCTTTGGCATGTACCGCACGATGTGGCAGTACGCCTCCGCAAACGACGTGCTGCGCATCGCCCTGGCCACGCTGGTGGCGTCGCTGATTACCTACCTGTTCTCTCTGGCGGCCAACGCCTTTGTCAGGCCGCAGAACCTGTTCCGGCTGCACCGGATGGTCTACCTGCTGTTTTGGATCATTTCCATGGCGATGGTGGGGGCCTCCCGGCTTTTGTACCGCATTGCGGTCACGCGCGAGCGCTTCGCGCTGCTGTCCACGCCGCGCGACGATGTGCGCCGCGTGATGGTGGTGGGCGCGGGCTGGGCCGGCGCGAGCATCGTGCATGAGATGCAGCGCGGCAGCTACGGCAACCGCGCGCCCGTGCTCGTGGTGGACGACGACCGCATCCGCACCGGCTCGGAGCTCAGCGGCGTGCCCGTGGTGCGCGGGTCGGGCAACATTCTCAAGCTCGCCAGCGACTACCGCGTGGATGAAATCATCATCGCCATCGCCACCCCCAAGGGCGATCTCAAGCCCCTCATTGAAAAGTGCCTGGCCACCGGCTGCCGCGTGCGCCGCCTCGCCCCCCTGCAGGAGCTGGGAAGCGACGCCGCCGTGCCCACCGCGCTGGTGCGCGACGTCAACATCGGCGACCTGCTGGGCCGCCCCGAGGAGCAGCTGGACATGACGCCGGTCGCCGCGTTCTTCCGCGGGAAAACCGTGCTCATCACCGGGGGCGGCGGGTCCATCGGCAGCGAGCTGTGCCGGAGGCTTCTGCCGCTGGAGCCGGAGCGGATCATCCTCTATGATATCAGCGAAAACTACATGTATGACCTCTTCAGCGAGCTCAAGCTCCTCTACGGCGACGCGCTCAAGGAAAAGCTCCTCCTCTGCGTGGGTTCCATCCGCGACGCGCAGCGCCTGGACGAGATCTTCGCGCGCTACCGGCCCGAGGTGGTGCTCCATGCCGCCGCGCACAAGCACGTGCCCCTCATGGAGGACTGCCCCGACCAGGCGGTGAAAAACAACGTGTTCGGCACGTGGCTGACCGCGCAGGCCGCGGTGCGCCACGGCGTGAAGCGCTTCGTGCTCATCTCCACCGACAAGGCCGTCAACCCCACCAACGTCATGGGGGCGACCAAGCGCCTGGCCGAGATGATCATCGAGGCGCTCAACGCCCAGACCGAGACGGAATTCACCGCCGTGCGCTTCGGAAACGTGCTGGGCTCCCACGGCAGCGTGGTGCCGCTCTTTGAGCAGCAGATCCGCGCGGGCGGGCCAGTGACGCTGACCCACCCGGACATCATCCGCTATTTCATGACCATCCCCGAAGCCGCCTGCCTGGTGCTCAAGGCCGCCAGCATCGCCAGGGGCGGGGAGCTGTTCGTGCTGGACATGGGCCAACCGGTCAAGATCCGCGAGCTGGCCGAGCGCATGATCCAGCTCTACGCCCCGCACGACGGCCGCAAGGTGGAGATCGTATACGTGGGCCTGCGCCCGGGCGAGAAGCTCTACGAGGAGCTGCTGCTCGCGGGCGAGGGCATCGCCAAGACGGAGAGCGAAAAGATTTTCGTGGCCAAGCCCGAGCTGGTGGACAAGCCCACGCTGGACGCCATGCTGGCCCGCCTGAAGCGCTGCCTGGACGAGGGCGGCGATATGCTGGCCTGCCTGCATGAGCTGGTGCCCACCTTCAAGGAGGCCGATCAGGTCAACAGCGCCCGCACCGCTGCTGCCGGGCAGGCCGCCGCCGTATGACCCCGCATGAATCCCTGATGCGGCTGGCGCTGGAGGAGGCCGGGGCCGCCTTCCGCGAGGGTGAGGTGCCCGTGGGCGCGGTCGTGGCGAAGGACGGCCGGCCCGTGGCCCGCGCGCACAACCTGCGCGAGCAGACCGGCGACCCCACCGCCCATGCCGAGCTGCTGGCCATCCGCGAGGCGGCGCGCGCATTGGGCGCGCGGCGGCTGACCGGCTGCACCCTGTATGTGACGCTGGAGCCCTGCCCCATGTGCGCCGGGGCCATGGTGATGGCCTGCCTGGACCGCTGCTATTTCGGCGCGCGCGACGCGCGTCAGGGCTGCTGCGAAAGCGTGTACGCCCTGCCCGGCGATCCCGCGTTCTATCACCGGCTGCCCTGCGTGGGCGGGCTGATGGAGGAGGAGGCCGCCGCCCTTCTCAGGCGCTTTTTTCAGGCCCGCCGCTCTACCGAAGAAGGAGGAACCCCATGACCATCGACACCATCGTGACCGATCTGGACGATACCCTGCTGGACGGCAGCGGCCAGCTGAGCGCCTATACCATCGAGGTGATGGCCGAGGTCAAGCGACGCGGCATCCGCCTGATTCCCTGCAGCGGCCGCACGCACGCCAGCATGTATCCCTTTCTGGCGAAGCTGGACACGGGCCTGCCCTACATCGGGGGCAACGGGTCGGAGATCGTGGGGCCGGATCACCGCCTGATCGAGCAGCTGACGCTGGATGTGGAGCTGGCGCGCGAGATCTGCGCCTTCCTTGTGGAAAACGGGCTGTACGTGCAGGTCTACACCGACGAGGCCTTCTACTATTCCGCCGAGTGCGACATCGCCCGCCGCTACAAGCAGTCCTCCGGGATGAAGGGCGTGGCCGTGGGCGACCTGTGCGCGTTTCTGGATTTCGCCACGCCCAAGGTGCTCAGCGTGGGCGAGCCCGAGGACGTGCTTCGCCTGATGCCTCTGGCCAACGAGCGTTTTCTGGGCCGTGCCACCTTCACCATGAGCAAGCCCTATTTTCTGGAGGCCGAGCCGCCGGGAGCCACCAAGGGCGAGGCGCTTATGCGCCTGGCGGACCGCATCGGCATCGTGCCGGAGCGCACCGTGGCCTTTGGCGACAGCCTCAACGACAAGAGCCTTTTGGCCTTCACCCCCAACAGCGTGGCCATGGCCAACGCCATCCCCGAGCTGCGCCAGGCGGCGGCCTACGTCTGCCGCCCCAACACGGAGGACGGCGTGGCCCGCTTCGTGGCGGAGCACATCCTGTAAGGAGGCGCCGGAATGATCGACCTGGAGGACTTTCGCACCAAGCTGGGCCTGGAGCTGCTCGGCCCCACGACCAAAAAGCAGCTGGACATCAACGTGACCGACATCAACCGGCCCGGCATGCAGTTCTGCGGATTTTACGAATACTTTGCCCACGAGCGCGTGCAGGTGATCGGCAAGGTGGAGATGACGTACCTGGAATCGCTGGAATCGCGCATGCGCCGCCCCGTGCTGGAAAAGTACATGAGCTATCCCATCCCCTGCATTATCACCTGCTGGGGCATGACCCCTCCGCGCGACCTGCTGGAGATCGCCCGCGCGCATGACATCCCGGTGTTTCAGAGCAAGCTCAAAACCACCAAGTTTTCGTTGCAGGCCATCATGTACTTAAACCGCGTGCTGGCCCCGCACATCACCCGCCACGGCGTGCTGGTGGACGTCTACGGCGTGGGCATTCTGCTCACGGGCGAAAGCGGCGTGGGCAAGAGCGAGGCCGCGCTGGAGCTGGTCAAGCGCGGGCATCAGCTGGCCGCCGACGACGTGGTGGACATCTGCCGCGTGGCCGACGACCGCCTCATCGGCGAATCGCCGGAGATGGTGCGGCACTTCATGGAGATCCGCGGCATCGGCATCATCGACATCCGCGCCATGTACGGCGTGGGATCGGTCATCGTCAGCAAATCCATCGACATGGTCATCCACATGGAAAAGTGGGACTCCTCCAAGGAATACGACCGCCTGGGCCTCACGGAGGAAACCGTGACCATTCTGGGCGTGAAGGTGCCCTACCAGACCATGCCCGTCCGGCCGGGGCGCAACCTGGCCATCATCATCGAGGTGGCCGCGCGCAACCTCAGCCTCAAGCGCATGGGCTACAGCGCCGCGCATGAGCTGGACCGCCGCCTCAACGAGCTGATCGCGCAGAACTCCGGAAATCATACCTGAGACAACAGGGAGGCTTTTCTATGGTCTATATCGGCATTGACCTGGGCGGCACCGGCATCAAGATCGGCGTGGTGGACGAAAGCGGCACCATCCTCTCCCAGGGCGAAACCCCCACGCTGGCGGGCCGCCCCTACGAGGACATCATCGCGGACATGGGCCGCTGCATGCTGGATGTGATGGCGCGCGGCGGCTTTGAGGAAAAGGACATCGCCTCCATCGGCGTGGGCATCCCCGGCGTGGCCGATGAAAAGACGGGCCACGTGATCTTCTGCACCAATCTGGGCTGGAGCGACGTGCCGCTGCGCACCGAGCTGCAAAAGTACCTCAACAAGCCCGTCTACATCGACAACGACGCCACCGTGGCCGGCTTTGCCGAGAGCATCTGCGGCGTGAGCGCGGGCTGCCATTCCAGCGTGTTCATGACGCTGGGCACGGGCGTGGGCGGCGGCATCGTGATCGGCGGCCGGCCGTGGAGCGGCTTTCACGGCGTGGGCAGCGAGATCGGCCACATCCCCATGGACATCGGCGGCGAGCCCTGCTCCTGCGGCAACTACGGCTGCCTGGAGCGCTACTGCAGCGCCACGGCGGTCATCCGCATGGGCAAGCAGATGGTGCTGCAGCACCCCGACAGCCTCATGTACGACCTGTGCGGCGGCGACGTGAGCAAGCTGACGGCCAAGATGGTCTTTGACGCGGCCAAGGAGCTGGACGACGTGGCCATGAAGGTCTTTAACCACTACGTGGACTATCTGTGCAAGGCCATCTACACCATCATCGCCTTCCTGGACCCGGAGATGATCGTGCTGGGCGGCGGCATCAGCAAATCGGGCGACTTTTTGCTAAACGCCGTGCGCGAGCGCATCCCCCGCTACCTTTTGTTCAAAACGCTCCCCTACTCGCGCGTGGAGATCGCGCGCCTGGGCGCGGACGCGGGCATGATCGGCGCGGCCATGCTGGGCCGCCACGCCTGAGGGCTTATCGGGACAGACCGCCGACTGAACCTGCTTTCTGGCGGAAAAGGCCGGGCGCGGCCAGGCTTTCCTGTCAAAAACCCATTTAAGAGGTTTGGAGGGCCGCAGCCCTCCAAGTGAAATCCGAATCCAGCGACATGTGCGGTGGATTCGGAAGCCTTGCGCAGCAA
>OJRC01000571.1_pt1 | contig 21750 bp, 18 predicted proteins | sample 1599081 | NCBI WGS metagenome assembly OJRC01 (sample SAMN03922519, study PRJEB24848) | human gut metagenome | isolation source: stool sample | host: Homo sapiens | place: Germany | collected 2010-02 | reverse complement strand
AAGCCGCTTTTCTTTGGGGCGCCACTCCCGTTTCTTTGGGCAAGGGCCAAAGAAACGGGGTGGCATTATATTTCCCCTCAATTGGTCTAATGTTTAACTTGTGTTGATATATGGGCGATGGTGTGTTAACATGTAATGTGCTGCATGCGTGGCGCAGCGCATGAGGCATTATAACACATAACTGCGCCGTATGCAAAATCTCCGCAGAAGCCATCTGCGGGAAAAGGAGAATAGAAGCAATGAAGAACACGGAAAAGACGATGGACAAGCTCGTGGCCCTGTGCAAGAACCGGGGCTTTATCTACGCCGGGAGCGAGATCTACGGCGGTCTTGCCAACAGCTGGGACTACGGCCCCCTCGGCGCGGAGCTGAAGAACAACGTCAAGCGGGCCTGGTGGAAGAAGTTCGTGCAGGAGAACCCCTATAACGTAGGGCTGGACTCGGCGATACTGATGAACCCGCAGGTCTGGGTGGCCTCCGGGCACGTCACGACCTTCAACGACCCGCTCATCGACTGCAAGGCCTGCAAGATGCGCCACAGGGCCGATAAGCTCATCGAGGACTGGCTTAAAGAGAACCCCGTCGAGGGCGCGAACGTCGAGGCCATGACGAACGACGAGATGGTCGCCTTCATCCGTGAGCATAATATACCATGCCCGGGCTGCGGAAAGTCGGATTTTACCGACATCCGCAAATTTAACCTCATGTTCAAGACGCATCAGGGCGTCACCGAGGACTCGGCGAGCGAGGTATACCTGCGGCCCGAGACGGCGCAGGGCATCTTCGTGAACTTCAGGAATATACAGCGCACGACGCGCAGGAAGATACCCTTCGGCGTGTGCCAGATAGGCAAGAGCTTCCGCAACGAGATAACGCCGGGCAACTTCGTGTTCAGGACGAGGGAGTTCGAGCAGATGGAGCTGGAGTTCTTCTGCGAGCCGGGCACGGACCTGGAGTGGTTCGAGTACTGGCGCGGTTTCTGCCGCGACTGGCTCGTGGGCCTCGGCATGAAGGAGGAGAACCTGAGGCTGCGCGACCACGAGAAGGAGGAACTTTCCTTCTACTCCAAAGCGACGACGGATTTCGAGTATTTGTTCCCCTTCGGCTGGGGCGAGCTGTGGGGCGTTGCGGACAGGACGGATTACGACCTCACGCAGCATCAGGAGCATTCTGGCCAGGACCTCAGCTACTTCGACCAGGAGAAGAACGAGCGCTACGTGCCCTACGTGGTGGAGCCGTCGCTGGGTGCGGACCGCGTGACGCTTGCGTTTTTGGCGGACGCCTACGACGAGGAGGTCGTGGACGCGGCGAAGAACGACACGCGGGTCGTGCTGCGCCTGCACCCGGCGCTGGCGCCGATGAAGGTCGCGGTGCTGCCGCTCTCGAAGAAGGAGGTGCTGGCAGGCCCGGCGAAGGAGCTGTACGCGGAGCTGTCGAAGCACTTCATGTGCGACTACGACGACACGGGTTCCATCGGCAAGAGGTACAGGCGCCAGGACGAGATAGGCACTCCCTACTGCGTGACGCTGGACTTCACGACGGTGGGTGACGCCGAGACCCCGGCAGACAACTGCGTGACGGTGCGCGAGCGCGACAGCATGCAGCAGGTGCGCCTGCCCATAACGGAGCTGGTAGCCTATCTGAGCGAGAGGCTTGCGTACTGAGGCGATAGAAATGAAGATACCCGGCGCCCGGCGCGGGCGGAGGCGGGAGCACCCCATAGTGTGCTCGGCCGCCTCGGCCTTTGCGGCCGGTCTGGTGCTCGCGGCGTGCTCGGAGCTTATCACGAAGCAGAGCTTCGGCGACGCTGCGGCGCTGCTTGTTGGATTCTCGCCCCGGGCCGTCGCAACGGCGGCCTTTCTGGGGCTGGTCATATGCGCCGCAGGCTTCCTGTGCCGGAGCCTGTTCGCGGGCGGGCTTGTCGTGACCTTGTCGGTCGCGGGACTGAGCTTTGCGAATTACTATAAGATGCTCATAACCTCCACGCCGCTGTTCGTGCAGGACATAAAGCTCATCACGCAGGTCGGGGGCATCATGGAGCTGAATGAGGCCTCGATGAAGGTCTCGGGCGAGAGCGTTGCGGCGGTAATAATCATGCTGTTCGTGCTCACGGGGCTGTTTTTCGCGTCGAGGGCCTTCCGGCCGGGGCTGAAGCAGGGTCTTGCGGCGGGGGCGGTGTCAGTGCTGCTGTTCTGCGGGCTGTTCTGCCTGCCCGGTTCGGCGGAGAGCTGGTTTTACTCGGCGGTAGGCTCGGGCTCGGAGAACGCGGAGTCGCAGGCGGTACACAACAGCCGCTGCGGCGTGATACTGGGCCTCTGGCGCTCGATAGTGGTGGACTCCGGGGACGAGCTGGCCCTGCTGCCCGAGCCGGACGAGGAGGAGGTAATGCTCGAGAACGCCCGCGGCTGGATAGAGGCCCTGCCGGAGAGCGATACGGACATGCAGCCGAGCGTCATCTTCGTGCTGGCGGAGTCCTTCTTCGACGTGACGGAGCTGCCCGGCGTGAGCTACGCCGAGGACCCGGTCGCGGACTTCCGAAGGGTCTGTGAGGAGGGCGTGTCCGGCAAATTCTATACCCATACGCTGGGCTACGGCACGGAGAACATAGAGCTGGAGATCCTCACGGGCATAAACTCCCGCTTCTTTTCGAGCGACGAGCTTATCTATACCTGGACGGAGCAGCAGCTCAAAATGGTGGACAGCCTGCCGCAGATATTCACGGACGCGGGCTACTATACGGCCTACCTGCACGGCTTCAACGACGGCATATATAACCGCACGGCGCTGTACACGGCGCTGGGCTTCCAGGACATGTTCTTCACGGACGACTTTGCCGCGATAGACCCGGAGGCGGCCGCTGCGGCGGACTACTATGCCTACCTTGCGCCGAAGATATCCGGCGGGTTTTACGGCGACGAGTACCTGATGGAGCTGACTGAGATGCTCTTTGAGCAGAAGGTGGAGGAAGGCCCGGTGTTCATCTGGACGGCGACGATGGAGAACCACACGCCGTACACGGCGGACAAGTATTCGAGCTACGACTTCCCCTTCGAGGCGGAGCTGAGCGACGAGGCGGCGGGGGCGCTGAACGCGCTGACGCAGGGCGTTGCGAACAGCTCCGAGGCTCTCGGGCAGCTGGTGGACTGGTTCTCGGAGCGAGAGGAACCCGTCATCATAGTGTTCTACGGCGACCACAAGCCGGGGCTGACGCTGGAGAACGGCAGCCGGGTGTATACGGAGCTGGGCATGGTGCCCGAGGACGTGGCGGACTGGACGACGGAGGACTATGCGCAGCTGTACGTCACGGACTACGTCATCTGGTCGAACTGCGAGGAGCTGCTGCCGGCGGAGTCGGGCACGAAGCTCAATACCTCGTCCACGCTGCTGGGCGTCGAGGCGCTTCAGCTCGCGGGCATGGAGCCGGACGAGTACTGGTCGATGTGCGCGGTGGTGGATACGATATCGGACGCCTGGACATGGAATTTCTTTGTGCCCGAGGCGGGCGAGCCCTGTTTTTCTCCTTTCTCGATCCTTGAAAACGACGAGCTGGACATAATAAGGGCGATGCGGGTGTTTATGAACAGTACATTCTTCGGCACGGACGGCCCGGATTTTTGGGACATCTTCGCCGTAGCAGATAAGGATACAAAGGATACAGGGTGATGCAATGAAAGACGGTTTTATAAAGACAGCGGCCGCCGCGCCGGAGCTGCGCGTGGCGGACCCGAAGTACAATGCGGAGAAGATAGTCGAGTGCATCGAAAAGGCGCGGGCCGGGGGCGTGAAGGTGCTCACGTTCCCGGAGCTCGCCATAACGGGCGCGACCTGCGGGCACCTGTACTACCAGCGCCATCTGCTGGACGCGGCGCTGGAGGGCCTGCGGCGCATAGCCGAGGCGACGCGGGGCGACGACATGCTGGTCGTCGTGGGCCTGCCCCTGCGCGCGAACGGCGCGGTGTACAGCGCCGCCGCCGTGCTCTCGAACGGCGAGGTGCTGGGACTTGCTGCGCGGCGGAACGTGCGCGGCACGGTCTTCGCCGGCCTTGCGCCCGGGGAGTTCATAGACAATGTCCTCGACTTTGACAACTACTGCAGCCTGGGGCATGAGATGCTTTTCTGCGCGGACAGTATGGACGAGCTGGCCGTGGCGGTGCAGTTTGCCGCGGACAGGCGCCTGCCCGTGCCGCCCACGGCGGAGCTCTGCGCCGCCGGCGCAACGGTCGTGTGCGAGCTTTCGGACGAGCCGATGAGCGTGCAGTCCGCCTTCGAGACGCGGCGGGCGCTCGAGAACGAGACGAAAAGGCTCCACTTCGCCGCCGTGTACGCCGCGCCCGGCTCGGGCGAGAGCACGACGGACAAGAGCTATTCCGGACTCTGCCTCGTCGTGGACGACGGGGAGACGATAGCGGAGAGCGAAAACGGCTCCGGCATGGCCGTGAGCGAGCCGGACGTGTTCAACATAAGCGGCGCGCGCATGAGGGAGGGCACCTACGCCGCCATGTCCGCGGCGCCCATCGCGCGCTTTTGCTGGGAGCTGGCAGCGGGGGAGACGGTGCTCACGCGCCGGATAAAGCGCGAGCCTTTCGTGCCCGATGCCGGCATCGCGGAGTTTGCCGAGCGCTGTCTGGACATCCAGACCACGGGCCTCATCAAGAGGATGGAGTACACGAACTGCTGGCGGCCGGTCATCGGCGTGTCGGGCGGCGTGGACTCGACGCTGGTCATGCTGGCCTGCGCGAGGGCGATGGATAAGCTCGGCCTGCCGAGGAAGAACATCGTCGCGGTGACGATGCCCTGCTTCGGCACGACGGACAGGACGAAGAATAACGCGGTGACGATAGCCGAGCGGCTCGGCGCGGAGCTGCGGGTCATCCCGATAGGCGAGAGCGTGAAGAAGCACTTCGAGACGATCGGCCACGACATGGGCGACCACAGCGTGGTGTTCGAGAACGCGCAGGCGAGGGAGCGCACGATGGTGCTGCTCGACATAGCCAACAAGGTGGACGGCCTCGACGTGGGCACGAAGGACCTGTCGGAGCAGGCGGACGGCTGGTGCACTTATAACGGCGACCAGATATCGAATTACGATATAAACGCGGGCGTAACGAAGACCATGGTGCGGGCGATCGTGAAGTATGTCGCGGACACCTGCGAGGACGAGACGCTCAGCGCCGCGCTGCACGATATCTGGGACACGCCTGTGACGCCGGAGCTGCTGCCCATCGGGGACGAGGGCGAGCTGCTGCAAAAGAGCGAGGATTCCGTGGGGCCGTATATCCTTCAGGATTTCTTCCTGTGGCATATGGTGATGCGGGGCGGCACGCCGGAGAAGGTGCTGCGGCTGGCAGAGACAGCGTTTGCGGGCGAGTTCGACCGCGCGACGCTCATCCACTGGCTCAGGAGCTATTGCCGGAGGTTTTTCGTGCAGCAGTTCAAGCGGAGCGCCTCGGCGGACGGCCCGGCGGTGATGGGCTTCACGCTGTCCCCGAGGGACGGCCACAAGATGCCCTCCGACGCGTCCAACGCGCTTTGGCTCGACGCGGTAGAGGCTCTGGAGCGCCTGTGACGATAGAAAAGTGAACAGGGCCGCGCGGGTGCAGTGTGCACCCGCGCGGTTTTTTGCGCTCTGACATGTTTGGGCATGCCCGCATAGAATGGCTTGATACCCCGAAAGGAGGCAGCACCAGATGGGTGTGACCAATTCGAATAAAGTAGTGGACGCTGCGGCAATATGCTGCGGCGACCTGTTCAAGATGACGCTTGCACTGACCGCCGCGCCCGATATCGTCACCAATCCGACGGATATCGTGCTGGCGCTGGACCGCTCCGGCAGCATGAGCGGATCTCCTCTGGCTGATATGAAGCTGGGTGCGAAGACGTTCATCGATATAATATCAGAGTCCACAGGCGGCAGCGGCAGCGGGGAGATCGGCTCCGGCAGCCGCATGGCAATAGTGAGCTTTGCCGCCAATGCGACTGCCGATACGCAGCTTGTGACCTCGGTCTCGCAGCTGAAGGACGCCGTCGATGCGATGGATGCGGGCGGCGGCACGAACCACGGCGATGCGTTCAAGAAGGCACAGGCGCTGTTTGAGCCGGGCTCGTCCAACGCGCGGGTGATCGTCATGTTCACGGACGGCGTGACCACCTCCGGCCCCGCCCCGGCGCCGATAGCGGCCGCGGCGCGGGCGGCCGGCACGATCATCTATTGCATAGGGCTGATCGGCTCCGACGGGCTGGATGTCTCGGCGCTGAACAACTGGGCGACCGACCCGGACGCCTCGCACGTCGCCGTGACCCCGGACGCGGCGGACCTTGAAGAACTCTTTGCCGAGCTTGCGGCGAATATCTCCAGGCCCGGCGCGACGAACATTCAGATAAAGGAGAAGCTGACGGGGGACTTTGAGCTTGTGGACATCGACCCGCCTGCGACGGGCACGGCGATAATCACGGGCGTGCGCAGCCTGATGTGGAATATAGAGTCGCTGGGAACGACCGCGAGCGAGAGCGCCGCGCTGCACTTCACGGTAAGGCACGTTGGGGCTTCGAGCGGCGAGCTGTACGTGAACGAGTCCATCGAGTACAGCGACACTGAGGGCAACGAGGTGAAGTTCCCGGACCCGACGATCGACGTGGACTGCGGGAGGACGGAGTACCCCGATCCCTGCCCCGAGCCGCGGGAGGTCCGCGCGGACAGATGCGAGGACCACGTGATGGCGGAGCTTGGGGACCTGTATATTGCCTCGCCCGGGCGGATAGTGGAGCTGGGCCTGACGCTGAAGGCGGTATGCCCGCACAAGCGGACGGCGCTGGCCGTGCTGCTGACGGACGGCGAGGAGGGCGGCTTTCGCTCGATGAAGACCTTCACCATCCCGGCGCACTGCGGCCCCGGCTGCCGGGACATCAAGGTGGAGGGCATCCGCTTTGTTGTCCCCGACAGCGCCTGTCACTGCCTGGACAGAAAAATGAAAGTCCGCCTCATGGCGAACTATATGGATACCGACTTCGAGTGCTGACCCGGCCGCTGCCCGGACACCGATAAAAAAGGCCCCCCTGTACAGGACCACCCACCCGTAGTCACGATACGCGCGCGGCCGAACAACGCACAAAAACCGTCCGGGCGGGGTTCCACCCCCGCCCGGATGTTGCGGTTGCGGACACGTCCAATAATTCCGCACGCCCGAGGCGCGCGGCCGGGTCGTCGAGGACGCCGACCCCTACGTGTTTATGCGAACCATACACGTGTGCGAAACCATGACGCCGGGCGGGGACGGAACCTCGCCCCTACGGTTACGCTGGGGGTAAACCAACAGACCAGCCGTAGGGGTCGGCGTCCTCGACGACCCACTGTCACGACACGCACCACGTTCAAACCCAACGCGAAAACGCCGACGTAGGGCGCATCGACCTCGATGCGCCGCCCTCGAATACGCACCGCGTTCAAACAAACCGCACCCACCCACGACAGCCCGCCCGCAGGGGTCGGCAGGGCGCAAATGAAGGTCCCCCCTAACATCAGGGGGGACCTTTGGGGGTGCGCGCCTTTACAGTATTCGGCACTCCAGATAGTAGCGCTTGTCACGCGCGTGGCCTATGGAAAAGCTCTTTTTCGGGTAGGGGCCGAGCTTCTGCACGTCCTCAAACAGCGCCGATTTCTCCAGCCTCGGCAGGAGCACGCCCGCGCCGCTCGTGCGCTTTACTATCGCGCGCGCCTCCTCGTCGCCGTGGATATAGTCCGGGTCGCCGCCGCGCTCCGAGGTCCACTCCTTTATCATCTCGTCCACCAGCGTCACCAGCTTCCCGAGCGGCAGGCCCGTCTCGAAGCTCAGCTCCCGCTCGCCCGCAAGCACCGTCACCGCCTGGCCCTTGCCCCTCGGCAGAGTCGCCGCCGCCTCCTCGATGAAGCCCCGCGCCCGCGTGCCCGTTATCACACGGTGTATAGGCTCAAAGGTCACCGCCTCGTCGTGGATGTTCACCAGCTCCGCCAGCGCGAACCTCGCCGGATGCGTCTGCCTCTGTTCCTCGCTCAGCTTCGGCTTTATCTGCTCCCAGCAGAGCTTTGCCGCCGCAAGGCTGTGGTTGCCGTCGCCCATCGCGTACTTTATCTCGCCCTGCATAGCGTCCAGCCTCGCCGTCAGCTCCCGGGCCGCCTCGCCCGTCACGCGGCTGCCCCTTATGTGGCCGCCGCCCAGCATCAGCTCGAAATCGTACAGCTCCTCGCCGCCCGCCGCCGAGGGTATTATCGCGTTTTCCGCATCGTTTATGAACACCATGATGTGCGGCATCTCCAATATCGCCCCGCGCCGTACCTCCACGCGCGCAGGCAGCCGGCTCTCCACCGTGCCCTCCGTCGCGCGCACAGGCGTCGCTGTGCCCTCGGCCCAGTCGTAGCCCTCCAGATCCAGCTTGCCCACCAGACCGCGCCGCACCGCGCCAGAGGGCAGCGTCCGCTCCACGTACACATAGCTCTCCGGTACCAGCCGGAACACATCGTTGTTTACATAATCCGTCATGGCCGCGTATATTGCCCTTGTCTCGGCGGCGCTGTCGCGCAGGCCCAGCCAGGCCTCGGGCAGCATGAGCCGCAGGGTGCTGGGGGCTGTGCCGACGATGCGCTCGGCCCCCTGCCAGTATTCCGGCTCGGAGGTGAACTGGTCGCAGGCTATGCAGCTCCACTTTGTCATGTCCGCCGAAGCGGGCAGCAGGATATCCGCGGGTGTGAACAGGCTCATATTATCGCCTCCATCGCTATTTTCGACCAGCCCTCCATCTGCTCGCGCAGGGAGGCCAGCTGTGTTTTCTCTACCCACATGCCCTCGAGCTTCTCGGTCTCGCGCACCCTGACCCCGCCTTCGACCTCCATGCGGAACATGAAGCCCAGATGCACGCTGCCGACCTCGTTCGTCTCCTCGTTTATTACGCCCACAGGCTCGAGCGAGAGCGCGCGCTCCACCTCGACTTCCTCGTCCACCTCGCGCCGCAGGCCGCGCATGAGCGTCTCATCCCGCTCCGCCTCGTCCACGGGGTTTATGTGCCCGCCGACGCCGATGGAGAGCAGGCCGTGCAGCCGCTTCTCGCCGCCCTTCTTGAGCCGCCGGAGCACCAGCACCTCGTCGCCGCGCGTGAGCACGACGTAGGGTATTATCTGCCGGTACGAGGGGTCCTCCTCCATCTCCGGCCGTGGCCGGAACTCATGGCGGGCGTTCACGATGTCGAGTATCTGCCTGTCGCAGCCCCGGATGAGGCCGTTTTTGCCCTTTATATAACTGTTCAGCAGCTCGGTCTTTACGACCAGTATGCTCTCGCTCATCTTGCGATCTCCCACTTTCTGGCGCGCTCCACCGCGCGGAGCCATTCGCCGTGATATTTATTTGCCGTCGCCGCGTCCATCTGCGGCGTGAAGACGCGCTCGGACTGCCGCAGCGCGGCTATTTCGGAAATGTCCGTCCACAGCCCGGCGGCAAGCCCCGCGAGGAAGGCCGCGCCGAAGGCGGTGGTCTCGACCATTTTGGGCCGGTCTATGGGCTTTCTCAGGATATCCGCCTGGAACTGCATGAGGAAGTCGCTGACCGAGGCCCCGCCGTCCACCCGGAGGCTCGAGAGGCTCCGGCCCGAGTCCAGCTCCATGGCGTCGAGCAGATCCTTGACCTGATAGGCGATGCCCTCGAGCGCCGCGCGGACGATATGCGCCTTCGTCGTGCCGCGCGTGAGGCCGACCATCGTGCCGCGCGCGTACATGTCCCAGTGCGGCGCGCCGAGGCCCGTGAAGGCCGAGACGAGGTAGACACCGCCGTTGTCCGGCACGGTCTCGGCGATAGGCCCGCTCTCGGCGGCGTCCTTTATCAGCCCTACCTCGTCGCGCAGCCACTGGATGGAGCTGCCCGCGTTGAACACGCTGCCCTCGAGCGCGTAGGTCGTGTGCCCGCCGAGGCTCCAGGCCACGCTGGTGACCATGCCGGAGAGGCTCCTTACGCTGCGCTCGCCGGTGTTCATGAGTGTGAAGCAGCCGGTGCCGTAGGTGTTCTTGGCCTCGCCGGGCTTCACGCAGCCCTGGCCGAGCAGGGCCGCCGCCTGGTCGCCCGCGCTGCCGCAGATGGGTATGCCCGCCAGCGCCTCGAGGCCCTTTATGCCCGGCGCTATGCGGCCGTACTCTGCCGAGGTCGGCACCGGCGCGGGCAGCATGGACATCGGCACGCCCAGCACGCGGCAGAGGTCCTCGTCCCAGCGCAGGCGGTCGATGTCAAAGAGCATCGTGCGCGAGCAGTTGGAGTAGTCCGATATGTGCTCCCGCCCGCCGGTGAGGTTCCAGATGAGCCAGGAGTCCACGGTGCCGAAGATGAGCTCGCCCCGCTCGGCCCTCTCCCTTGCGCCCTCGACGTTGTCGAGTATCCAGCGTATCTTGGTGCCGGAGAAGTAGGCGTCTATGAGCAGGCCGGTCTTGTCCCTTATGTAGGCGCCGACGCCCTCGGCGGCGAGCCTGTCGCAGAACGGGGCCGTTCTGCGGCACTGCCATACTATGGCGTTGTAGACGGGCCTGCCGTTCGTCCTGTCCCAGACGAGGGTGGTCTCGCGCTGGTTCGTGACGCCGATGGCCGCGATGTCCCCGGCCTCGACGCCGCTCTTTTCAAAGGCGTCCGAGAGCGCCTTTATCTGCGTACCGAGTATGTCCGCCGGGTCGTGCTCGACCCAGCCGGGGCGCGGATATATCTGCGGGTAGTCGTACTGCGCGAGCGAGACTATCTCGCCCCGCCGGTCAAAGACGATGGCCCGCGAGCTGGTCGTGCCCTGGTCGAGGGCTATGACATAGCCTTTCATCTGAAGCCTCCTTGTTGACTTGAGTGCCGAATTGGACTACAATCCTCTTATAAGATAACACACAAGGAGGTAAAAGAAAATGCCTGTCATAGACGAAAATAACTATACCTTCACATCGGCCGACGGCGAGACCCCCATCCACGTGCGCGAGTGGGTGCCGGACTGCGACATAAACGGCGTGGTGCAGATAGCGCACGGGATAAACGAGTACATCGGACGCTACGCGGATTTTGCGCGGTTTCTGGCATCGAAGGGCTTTGTGGTGGTGGGCAACGACCACCTGGGCCATGGCGAGAGCGTGCGCAGCCCCGAGTATATCGGGTTTTTCGCGATGGACGAGGGCTGGTACAAGGTCGTGGCTGACATGGAGCGGCTGCGGCAGCTGACGGCGGCAAAGTGGCCGGAGGCGCCGTATTTCCTGTTCGGGCACTCGATGGGGAGTTTTCTGACGCGGACGTATATGATACGGTATCCCGGCGCGCCGCTGGCGGGGGTCATCCTGTCCGGCACGGGCCAGGCGCCGGAGGCGCTGGTCGCGGCGGGCCGTTTCCTCTGCGACGGGGACATGATAAAGAACGGCCCCATGCACCGGAGCGAGGCGATATCGAACGTGGCCTTTGGCAGCTATAACAAGTCCTTCGAGCCGAAGCGGACGAAATATGACTGGCTGACAAGGGACGAGGCTGTGGTGGACGCCTATACGAAAGACCCGCTGTGCACCTTCACGCCGACGACGAGCCTGTTCCGCGACATGATGTACGGCATTTCGATTATCGGCCGCAGGAGCAATCTTGCGAAGATGAACAAGGACCTGCCGGTGTTTTTCCTGAGCGGCGACAAGGACCCTGTAGGCGGCGACGGCGTGCAGGTGGCGAAGGTGTACAGCATGTTCATAAGGGCCGGGATGAAGGACGTGTTCTACAAGTTCTACAAGGACGGCCGGCACGAGATGATAAACGAGCTGAACCGCGACGAGGTGTATAAGGACATACTCAACTGGCTTTTCAGGAAACTGGGCTGAGCACGCCGGCCCCGGCCGCAATGCCGCCCCATTTCTTTTGTCCTTGCCAAAGGAAACGGGGTGGCATTTATAACTTTATCCCGGCCCGGATTTTGTCGGCTCTTGCAAGTTCAGGAAAAAGATGATAGAATGATGAAACTGCGCATTGGGAGGTCTGGTATACATGGAAATGAAGATAATGTATGGCGCACTGATCTTCGTCGCCGGGTGGTTTTACTTCTATATCTGCCTGAGACAGCTGATTTTTGACTTTACCGTCGGTTATCCGCTGATATCCAGGTTCGGCAAGGCCGGCGAGGAGGTATTCGTCCCGAAGGGGGCGAGACGGATGAACACCATCTCGGTTCTGATCTGGCTGGTTATCTGCGCGGGAATAGGCTTTGTGGTGGCGTATTTCGCGGCGCTGTACCTTGTCATCTGCTTTTTCGGCGGGGCGCTCGTCGGAGTCATCGTCTACGCCAAAAAGCTCGGGCCGAGGACTAAGACCAACTTTGAGGCATTCTGCCGTACCTACTGCCGCTTTGTGCCGGACGACGATCTGCGTCAGGCCATGGCCCAGGCCGACCTGCCCAAGATGCGCGCCGCCCTGCGCGCCCTCGGCTCGGACCTGAAGCTCGACGTGGAGAAATAAGCGAGGAAGAAAATTCATAAAATGTTCACAGCGTCCCCCGTTGACATACGACGGAGGGCGCTGTATCATTTATCAGGTTTAGTTAGAGGGCTAATTATTAGAAAGCTAATTATTGGAGGTCAGCATGGAAGACTGCATGGAAATGAACGAGGCCATGCTCAGCTCACCGGCCTGGCAGTTCCGCATGCTGCATGCGGCGCACCGCTCGGCGCTGGACTCGCTGCTTGAGCGGCACGGTTTGAAGGACTACGGGCATCCCTTCATCCTGTTTCTGCTCATGCGCGGCGGGGAGGACGGCTGCATGTCGATGCAGAAGGAGCTGTCGAAGTGGCTGAGGGTCTCGCCCGCGACGGTGACGTCGGCGGTGAAGCTCCTTGAAAAGCAGGGCTGCATCGTGCGCGAGGCGGCCGAACACGACCTGCGCAGGAAACGGATACGCATAACGGACAAGGGCCGCGAGGTGGCGCAGCGATATATCGAGGTGTTCACGGAGGCGGACGAGGCGATGTACGGGGGCTTCACCGAGGCGGAGCTTGGCGCCGTCTCGGACTTTTTTGAGCGCATGACGGCAAATCTCAGGGCGCTGGCCGGACAGGAGGCGGAGGCATGACAAAGAGGCTGTTCCACTATATAAAGGGCTTCGAGAAGGAAGCGATAAAGGCGCCGCTGTTCATACTCATCGAGGCGGTGTGCGAGCTTTTCCTGCCGCTGCTGATGGCGGACATCATCGACGTGGGCATAAACGGCGACGGCGGCATGAGCTACATCTGGAAGGCGGGGCTGGGGATGCTGGTGCTCTCGGTGCTGTCGCTGTACAGCGGCATGACGGCGGCGAAGACGGCGGCCGTGGCGAGCCAGGGCTTCGGCCGCAACCTGCGCGGGGCGATGTTCGACAAGATACAGAACTTCTCCTTTGCGGACATTGACCGCTTTTCCTCGGCCTCGCTCATAACGAGGCTGACCAACGACGTGAACTCCATCCAGATGACGGTGATGATGTGCCTGCGCATGCTGGTGCGCGCGCCGGTGCAGCTTTTGTCGGCGCTGGTGGTCTGCCTTGTGATGAACGCGCGGCTGACGCTGGTCATCGTGGTGGTCATACCGGTCATGTGCCTGCTGCTCTGGCTCATAATGCGGGCCTGCGAGCGCCTGTTCACGAGGTTCCAGCAGAAGATAGACGCCCTGAACAACACGGTGCAGGAGAACCTGGTGGCCATCCGTGTGGTCAAGGCCTTCGTCAGGGGCGACTTCGAGCGGAAGAAGTTCAAGAAGTCGAACGACGAGCTGCGCGACGCCGGACTTGCGGCGGTGATGCGCGTCATACTGATAAGCCCGGTCATGATGCTCTCGATGTACGCTGCCATCCTGGGCGTCATGTGGTTCGGCGGCGGCTTTGTGGCGAAGGGCGAGCTGCTGCCCGGCGAGCTGTACGCGTTTTTCTCGTATATCGTACAGGTGCTCATGAGCGTGCTGATGGTGGGCATGTGCCTGCTGATGCTGACGAGGGCCGTGGCCTGCGCCAAGCGCGTGCTCGAGGTGCTGGACACCGAGCCGGACATCTCCGACTCGCCGGAGAGCCATGAGCGCGAGCTGCCCGAGAGCCGCGGCAGGGTGGAGTTTAAGAACGTCAGCTTCAAGTACAGCGCCGCGGGCACGGGCGACGACGTGCTGCACGGCATAGACCTCACTGTGGAGCCGGGACAGTTCGTGGCCATCGTGGGCGGCACGGGCACGGGCAAATCGACGCTTGTGAACCTCATCCCGCGCTTCTACGACGTGACGCAGGGGCAGGTGCTGGTGGACGGCGTGGACGTGCGCGACTACCCGCTCGAGGAGCTGCGCAGCAGAATAGGCATGGTGCTTCAGACTAACGTGCTGTTTTCCGGCACGGTGCGTGACAATCTGCTCTGGGGCCGCGCGGACGCGACGGAGGAGGAGATACGCCGTGCGGCGAAGGACGCGCAGGCGCTTGACTTCATCGAGGCGATGCCGCAGGGCTTCGACACGTGGCTGGAGCAGGGCGGCGTGAACGTCTCGGGCGGCCAGAAGCAGCGGCTGTGCATAGCGCGGGCGATGCTGCGGCACCCGGCGATACTGATACTGGACGACTCGACCTCGGCGGTGGACTCGGCGACGGAGGCGGAGATACGCCGCTCCTTCTCGGAGAACCTGAAGGACACGACGGTCATCATCATAGCGCAGAGGATAAGCTCGGTGCGCTATGCCGACAAGATCGTGGTGCTGGACGACGACCACATCGCGGCGGAGGGCACGCACGACGAGCTGATGGAGACGAGCGACATATACCGGGAGATCTACCAGTCCCAGCAGGAAGGAGCGATAGACAATGGCTGAGAACAGGGGCGGACACGGCGGCCCCGGCCGGGGCGGCCCGGGCGCCAGGGGCGGCTATCAGAAGCCGAAGGACGCGAAGCGGACGATGCTCCGCCTGCTGAAATATATAAGCGGGAAGAAGTGGCTGCTTGTCGTTGTTTTCGTCTGCGTGGCGGCGAGCTCGCTGGCGAGCCTTGCGGGGACGTATCTCATAAAGCCGGTGCTCAACGACCTCGTGGGCGACGGCACGCTCAATGAAAAGCTCATGTACCTCGGCAAGATGCTGGCGGTGATGGCGGTGGTGTTCCTTGTGGGCGCGGCCTGTACCTATGCGCAGTCGGCGATCATGGCCCAGCTGGCGCACAGGGGCACGAACAGGCTCAGGGGCGAGTTGTTCGACAAGCTGCAGGAGCTTCCGCTGTCCTTCTTCGACAAGAACCCGCACGGCGAGCTTATGAGCCGTTTTTCAAACGACGCGGACTATGTGCAGCAGATGCTCGAGCAGAGCATAGTGTCGATATTCTCCTCGAGCCTGATGTTTGTGGGCATCGTGGTCATCCTCATCGTGACCTGCCCGCCGCTGTTTCTCATAACGCTCCTGGTGCTGGCGGGCAGTTTCCTCGCCATCAGGACCATAGGCGGGCGCAGCCGCAGGCTGTACCGGGAACAGCAGAAGGCGCTGGGCGAGATGAACGGCAACATCCAGGAGATGATAGAGGGCCTGCGCGTGGTGAAGGCCTTCACGCACGAGGACGCGGCAAGGACGCAGTTCGGCAAGCTGAACGATGCGTATTTCGGCGTGGCGAAGGACGCGAACTTCTACGCCACGGCCATGATGCCCATCGTGGGCAACGTCATGAATATCGGCTACGCGCTGACAGCCATCGTGGGCGGGCTGTTCGCCTTCGGCGGGATGCTGGACCTGGGCGGCCTGGCGATCTACCTGCAGTTCGGGCGGCAGATATCGCAGCCGATGAGCCAGGTATCGCAGCAGATGACGTCGCTGCTCTCGGCGCTGGCGGGCGCGGAGCGGATATTCGAGATAATCGACATGGAGCCGGAGGTCGATAACGGCACGGTGACGCTGGTGGGCGCGCAGAAGGACGCGAACGGGGCCATCACGGAGCACACGGGAGCAGACCGGCCGCATACCTGGGCCTGGAAGGTGCCGCGCAGCTCGCGGCTGACGCTGGTGCCGGTCATGGTGGAGCCGGACGGCTCGCCGGTGGAACTTGGCCAGGCGGTGCATGAGCCGGACGGGAGCCTCAGGATGCTCCGGCCGAACGAGGACTCGCCGGAGGGCATCTGGGTGCGCGCGGAAAAGGACGGAGGCCTGACCGAGGTGACGGACCTCTCCGCGCTGGCGTCGCACCGCTGGGCCTGGAAGTACCCGGACAGGGAGGGCAGCAGCACGCTGCACATCGTACGCGGCAGCGTGAGGAACGTGCCGGGCGAGGACTACTGCCTGACGGAGCTGAAGGGCGCTGTGCGCCTGAACGACGTGTGCTTCTCGTATGTGCCGGAAAAGCCGATACTCAAGCATGTGAGCGTGTACGCAAACCCCGGCCAGAAGATAGCCTTCGTAGGCTCGACGGGCGCGGGCAAGACGACGATAACGAACCTGATAAACCGCTTCTACGAGATAGATTCGGGCATGATAACCTACGACGGCATCGACGTGTGCGACATAAGGAAGGATGACCTGCGCCGCTCGCTCGGCTCGGTGCTGCAGGATACGCACCTGTTCACGGGCACGGTGATGGAGAATATCCGGTACGGGCGGCTTGACGCGACGGACGAGGAGTGCATCGCGGCGGCAAAGAGCGCGAACGCGCACAGCTTCATCAGGAGACTGCCGGACGGCTACAACACGCAGGTGACGGGCGACGGCGCAAACCTGTCGCAGGGCCAGAGGCAGCTGTTGGCGATAGCGCGGGCGGCGGTGGCCGACCCGCCGGTGATGGTGCTGGACGAGGCGACGAGCTCGATAGATACGCGCACCGAGCGGCACATAGAGCGCGGCATGGACGCGCTGATGGAAGGCCGCACAGTGTTCGTCATAGCCCACAGGCTCTCGACGGTGCGCAACTCCAACTGCATCGTGGTCATAGAGCACGGCGAGATACAGGAGAAGGGCGACCACGAAGCCCTCCTGGCAGAAAAGGGCCGGTACTATATGCTCTATACCGGACAGCATATATTGGATTGAAGAAAAGGTGAAAAACGCCGCTCAAAAAGAGCGGCGTTTTTCCATGCCCAAAACCCAACGAAACCGCCCCGCAGGCCGCCCTCGACCCCGCCCCTACGGCAACGCTTTGGGCAAAAACAACAACCCACCCGTAGGGGTCGGCGTCCTCGACGACCCTCTGTAACGATATGCACGGGGCCAAAACCAACGCGAAACCGTCACCCGTAGGGCGCATCGACCCCGATGCGCCGCCCGCAGGCGGCCACGGCAGCGCACCCAACCCATATAGGGGCGGGGTTCCACCCCCGCCCGGACGCGACGGTTTCGGACAACGCCAACCCACGCGCCGGTGTCGGGCAAAAACCGCAACCATCCGCAACACCGTCACAAACGGCGCACCGGGGTCGGTGCGCCCTACGATGGGCGTGCGCAAGCCCGTGACGCCGGGCGGGGGATGGAACCCCGCCCCTACGGCAACGCTTTGGGCAAAAACAACAACCCACCCGTAGGGGTCGGCGTCCTCGACGACCCTCTGTAACGATATGCACGGGGCCAAAACCAACGCGAAACCGTCACCCGTAGGGCGCATCGACCCCGATGCGCCGCCCGCACACGGCCACGGAAACGCACCACCACCTGTAGGGGCGGGGTTCCACCCCCGCCCGGACGCGACGGTTTCGGATGACGCCAAAACCACGCAACGCCGGCTGACGCCGGCGCCCCGCGCGCCATACGGCGCGCGGCGGGTCGTCGGGGACGCCGACCCCTACGGGTGGGCAAAAACCGTACACGGCTGTGAAACCGTTACAAACGGCGCACCGGGGTCGGTGCGCCCTACGATGGGCGTGCGCAAGCCCGTGACGCCGGGCGGGGGTGGAACCCCGCCCCTACGGTTGGCGTATGCGTAGAATCCGGCGCAACACAGAGACTGCGGAGGAGATGTGGACCTTTGCCGCATCGACGACGTCAGTCGATAATGTAATAAAACGCCGCCCAAAGGGCGGCTGCTACCTTATTCCCAATCGTTAGCCGAGACGGCCATCCCCTTATATTCAAACGCAAATAACCTTCCCGCGCCCAAACGTCATGTAGGCGTAGAGGGCCGGAGGGAGAGGCGGGTGGGACGCACACGGTACGAAGGGTGCTGCCGCCCAAAAAAAGCCGCTTTTCTTTGGGGCTCCACTCCCGTTTCTTTGGGCAAGGGCCAAAGAAATGGGGTGGAATATAAACTGCCAGATACCGCACATACGCGCATCCACGTCCCGTCAGGTAGAACGCCCACACCGCGCCGCGCGCAGGTTCTAAGCTGGGCGGAGGGGACATAGATTGTCCACATGAGGGACAACGAGGGCTTTGAAAACGCGGCGGCGCTGCTGCCGCTGGATATCAGACAGGCTGCACTTGCGCTCGCAGGCGCGGCGCGTGCTTCGGCGGAGGAGATACGCCTGCGCTCGGGCCGGCGCCCGTCATTGCTGCTGGCCGAGGGCGAAAGCCCTTTTGGAGACAGGGCGGTGCAGCCGCACGACCTCGACACCGTGCTCGAGAACGCCACCCGCGCCTCGGCGCACACAGCGCTCGAATGCGTCGCCGCCGGCTTTGTCACCGTCCGCGGCGGCTGCCGGGTAGGACTGTGCGGCGAGACGGTCGTGCGGGAGGGAGGCGTGCGCTCCATACGCCGCCTGTCCTCGCTGAGCATCCGCATCCCGCGCCAGCACCGCGGCTGCGCCGGGGAGGTCTATGCCCGCCTGCTCGAGCTGGGCCTGCCGGACACGCTCATCGTCTCGCCTCCCGGCGCGGGCAAGACCACGCTCCTGCGCGAGCTTGTGCGCCTGGCCTCCGAGGGCGGCAGGCGGGTCTCACTCATCGACGAGCGGGCCGAGATCGCCGGCGTCTGGGACGGCGCGCCCCTGTTTGACGTCGGCCCCTGCACCGATGTCATGACCGGCGCGCCCAAGCCCGAGGCCGCCGCCATGCTCATCCGGGCCATGACCCCGCAGCTGCTCGCGATGGACGAGATAACCACCCCGGCCGACGTTGAGGCGGCGCGCTCGGCCACGGGCTGCGGAGTGAAGCTCCTCGCAACCGCCCACGCGGGCAGCGCGCGCGAGCTGGCCGCGCGCCCCGTTTACCGCCCCCTGCTGGAGGACTCGATATTCAGGGCGGCGATCGTCATCGACCGCCGCGGCGGACAAAGACGCTACAGATTGGAGGAACTCGGCGGATGAAGCTTCTGGGCGCGCTGCTTTTGACCCTGGCCTTTGCGGGCATGGGGCTGTCTGAGGCCCTGCGGCTGAAAAAACGGGCGCGGCTCATCTCGGACCTCGCCTCGGGGCTGGAGCAGCTCAGCTCGGAGATATGCTCGCGGCTTGCGCCCATGCCGGAGGCGGCGGAGCGGCTCGCGCTGCACGGCCCGGAGGCTGCGCGGGGCTTCTATGCGGCGGTCTGCGCGGGCCTGGAGAATCTGGGCGGCGCGGAGTTTTCGGAGATCTGGCGCGGGGCGCTGGGCCTGCTCGACCTGACGGAGGCGGCCCGGGTCTCGCTCACGAATCTGGGCGGCAGCCTGGGGCGCTACGGCGCGGAGCAGCAGGCCTCGGCGATAGCCGCCTGCGAAGCGGAGCTGCGCCGCGAGGCGATACGCGCCGCGGACGAGGCCCGCGTCATGGGCAGGCTCCGCGCCGGCCTCGCGGCGGGCGGCGGACTGATACTGGCGATAGTCCTCTACTGAAAGGAAGATGTGCGGCAAATGGAGGTCGAACTCATTTTCAAGGTCGCGGCGGTCGGCATACTCGTCGCGGTGCTGAACATACTGCTCACGCGCTCGGGGCGCGAGGAGCAGGCGCTCATGGTGACGATAACGGGGCTCATCATCGTGCTCGTGCTGGTCGTGCAGAAAATAAGCGAGCTGTTCGGGCTTATCAAGAGCCTGTTCATGTTCTGAGATGGAGCTGGCGGCAAAAGCGGTCGCGGCGGGGATCTGCGCGGCGCTCATGGCGCTGCTGCTCAGGCGGTCGAACGCGGAGCTGTCCGTCTGCCTCGGGCTGGGCGCGGCGGCGGTGATACTCGCCTCAGTGCTGGGCCTTGCGTCGGACATAGCAGGGGCGGCGGAGCGCGCGCAGGAGCTTTCGGGGCTGTCCCCGGCGCTTTTTGCGCCCATCGTCAAGTGCGTGGGGGTAGGCATAGTGTGCGCGCTCGGCTCGGAGGCCTGCAAGGACGCGGGCAGCAGCCAGCTGGCCTCGGCGGTCGAGCTGGCGGGAGCTGCGGCGGCGCTGGTCTGTGCCCTGCCGCTGGTCTCGGCCCTGCTCGATACCGTGGAGGGCCTGATATGAGGCGTGCTCTCGCGGCGATATTCGCCGTGCTCGTGCTCACGGTCCCGGCGCTGGCTGCGGACACGGCGGACGAGCTGTACGGGGCGCTGGACATGTCCGAGGCGGAGCAGGCCGTGCCTGACTCCGCGCGCGAGATATTGGGCGACGCCGGGATAACGGATGCGCTCGAGCCGGAGGGCATGCTCTCGAAGCTGCTGGACGCGGCCTGGGAGAGCCTGCGCGGGTACTGGCGGGAGGCGGCGGCGGCAGCGGTGAAGCTCGTCGCGGTGGCGCTCATCTGCACGCTGGCAGGCGCGTTCGCGGAGGGCGCGGCGGCGCGGTACGTGGGATTGGCGGGCTGCCTTGCGGTGTCGGCGCTGGCGTTCTCAGACGCGGGCGGCTGCATTGAGGCCGGGCGGGAGGCGCTATCGGAGCTTTCGGCCTTCTCACACGCGCTGCTGCCCTGCCTGACGGCGGCGGCAGCGGCGGGCGGGGCGGTGACGAGCGCGGCGGCGAAGTACGCTGCCACGGCCCTGTGCATGGACGTGCTCATAGGCGCGGCGCAGGGGCTGCTGCTGCCGCTGTGCTACGTGAGCATAGGCATAAGGACCGCCTCGGCCGCGCTGGACAGCCCGGCGCTCGAGGGCGCGTCGAAGCTCATCACGAGGTTCACGACGCTGCTGACGACGCTGGTCATGACGGCCTTCACCGCCTGGCTGGGGATAAGCGGGGCGGTCACTGGCGCGGCGGACGCGGTGGCGTCGAAGGCGGCAAAGACGGCGATCTCGACGGCGCTGCCGGTGGTGGGCGGCATGATCTCGGACGCGGCCTCAACGGTCGTGGCCGGGGCGGGACTGCTGCGGAACGCAGCCGGGGCGCTGGGACTTATCGCGGCGGCCTGCGTCTGCCTTGCGCCGTTTTTGTACGCGGCGCTCCGCTACCTGCTGTACAAGGCGGCCGCGGCGCTCTGCTCGGCCTTTGCGGACAAGCGGATAGCGGGGCTTATAGGCGAGCTGGGCGGGGTGTTCGGCATGGTGCTGGGCATCGTGGGCGCGGCGGCGCTGATGCTGTTCATCTCGATAATATCCGTGACCCGGGCCGTCAGCGGCTGAACGTGGAGGCGGTTTATATAAAATGCCACCCCATTTCTTTGGCCCTTGCCCAAAGAAACGGGGTGGCGCCCCAAAGAAAAGCGGCTTTTATATGGGCTGGGAGCACCCATCGTACTGGATGCGTCCCACCCGCCTCTCCCACGTGCGTTGTACGTCCTATCTGACGTTTGAGGCCGAGGGGTTTGTGCGAATGGTTTTACGGCGTTGTTGACCGACGTGAACGAGGGGAACAAGGATGAGGCCGCCCCGGAGGGGCGGCGTTTATTATAAATATCGACTGACGTCGTCGATGCGAATGCGTCGTCATCTCCTCCGCAGTCTCCGGGAAGCGGTGAAACGCCTGC
>OJRC01000564.1_pt1 | contig 21947 bp, 21 predicted proteins | sample 1599081 | NCBI WGS metagenome assembly OJRC01 (sample SAMN03922519, study PRJEB24848) | human gut metagenome | isolation source: stool sample | host: Homo sapiens | place: Germany | collected 2010-02 | reverse complement strand
CTCTCTGGTCTCGTGGGCTCGGAGATGTGTATAAGAGACAGGTCCACATAAGCCGCCACGGCCTGCCCCACCTTTGCCCCGGGGCCGGCATCGTTTTCAATGGTCAGGTCCCGCACCCGCAGTTCTATCCCCCGGAAAAACGCGGTATAGCTGCGGAAGGTGTGGGTGGGCCGCCCATCCGGGTGGGGCAGCTTGCCGCCGTCCCCAAAGATCAGGGTGGTGGCATCGGCTCCCGCGCCCCGCAGGGTGAGTGCCCGTTTTTCACAGACCAGCTTTTCCCGGTAGATGCCGGGGCCGATGCTGATCTCTGCTTCCAGCTCGTAGGGCACCGCCAGCACGGCCTCCGAGATGCTGGCAAAATCGCCGCTGCCATCCTGGGAAACGGTGAGTTTTAACATGGGCAGTCCTCCCTTGTAAAAGATAAGGCTATTATATGCCCCTTTTGTGAAATTTTCAATGTCCGCAGGGCTCTAACCGGAGCACGGCGGCGGTGATATCATCGGGTCGGCCGGTCTGTTCGGCGCGGGCGCGGGCGGTCTCCACAAGGATCCGGGCCACCTTTTCGGGCGGGTCGCCTGCGGCGGCGGAGAGTTCCAGCTGCTTTGCCACCCAGCCCGGGCCGTCCACCAGCAGCCCGTCCGAGACCAGCACCGCATAATCGCCCACCGTCAAATGCACCACCCGGCTCTGGCCGTTCACTCCGCCCAGAATGCCCACCGGCAGGCTGGTGTCGCCCACAGCACGCACCCGCCCTCCGTGCACAAGGAAGCCCGGTGCCGCACCGGCCTTGAACAGCCTTGCCGTGCCGGTGTAAAGATCCACGCTGATGAGGTCCAGCGTGGCACCGCTCTCATCCTCACTTTTCAGGGCAAGGGCCACGTTGACCAGCCTTGCCGCCAGCTCTGCGGTAAAGCCCGCCTTGAGCAGCCGGGCCGTCAGCTCGGCGGCAAGGTTGCCATCCACGGCTGCAGGCCTGCCGGTGCCCATGCCGTCGCAAAGCACGGCCAGCGCGCCGCCTGCCGCCGTGCTGCCTGTTTTTACAGCATCAGCGCATACGCCCTCACTGGCGGCAGAGCTTGCTGTGCCGAAGCTGGCCGCAAGGCGCGGCTGCTCGGCCCAGCACAGGCTGGCAAGCCCCTGTTCATAGCGCACATTAGGCGCGGCAAAACGCCTGCGGCAGGCGGCTTCTGCCTGCGGGGTAAGAGCGGCGATGTCCGCCCCGCCCAGCTCTGCCGCGGGCAGCAGAACGCTGGCCTGCGTGCGGCCCGTCCCGTCGCGGAATACGCTCACGTCCAGCGGGGGCATGCCTGCGGCGGCCAGCGCCGCGGCAAGGCGGCGCATTTTGGGCTTATCAGGCAGAGTGTCCTGTATGGCCTGTGCGGCAATGCGGGCCAGGGCGCCAGCCATAACGCTGTATTCGTCCGTTAGGGCACGGCGTGCGGCCGCCTTCTGCGCTTTTGCGCCCGTGCGGCCTGTGCGCAGGGCATACACCGCATTGGCGCAGCCTGCAAGGCGCACCGGCATTTTGCAGCGCGCCAGAACGGGCCGGGCAATATCCTCTGCCGTTACCACCGCACCGCCGGCCAGCGTCTGCTCCAGCTTTGAAAAGGCATCATAGGTGTCGTCTGCAAATTCCACCCAGCAGCGGCAGGCGTTTTCACACCCGGCGCAGCAGCGCTCGCCAAGTTCGGCAATAAAGTCCTGCTCCTTTTCCTGTGGTGTTCGCTCACACACGGCCTGCAAAGTGCGCCCCACCTCGCCCAGGGCATCGGCAAGCTCACACATGCGGCTGCGTGCCACAGTGCCCGCAGCCCGGCGTTCAGCCGCGCCTGGCGCGGCCTGCGTGCAGCCCGGCAGCGGCGCCGTGAAGGAGCTGGGCGCCCCGGCAAGCAGGCGCGGAACGGGTGCCAGCACCCAGGTAGAGGGCACCAGCGTGTAGACAGCCCCCGCAAGGCAAAGTTCCGCCATCAGGGAGAAACCGTCCTGCGGAAGCGCGGCACACACAGCGCCCAAAAAGCCTGCGCCGCAAAAGGCCAGCGCCACGGCGCCGCGCGCCTCGCGGCGCAGAAGCCCGGCGGCCAGCGCGCCGGCGGCAAGGCCAACGGCCGCAGGGGCGTTTGCGCCGTCCGCTGCACACAGGGCCACCGCACTTGCGGCGGCGTACAGCGCCGCCCCCTGCGCCCCGTGCCGCTTGGCCTGTGCGAGGCACACAAACCCCGCCAGAACATGTGCCGGCGCAAGGCCCAAAAATGAATAGGGTGCACAGCACACCACCAGGGCCATATACAGGATGCACAGGGCAGCGCGCTGCGCCCGGGCATAGCTTTGCGCCGTGCGCACCCAGCGCGCGCAGGCGCCCAGCGCCGCGCCAAGGCCCACAATGAGCATACCCTGGGCGGCGGCAAGCGCAATGGCCACCAACCCTTCGCCCCCTGCCAGCGCCGCGGCCATGCGCACGGTGCAGAAGGCCACGGCCCCCACGGCTGCGGCTGTGATCTGGCCTGCGTTGTCCTCAGCACGGGCAAATACGCGCCAAAGGCACAGTACGGCCGCCGCCACAAGATAGGGCGCAGCCGCGTCGATAGGCAGCCACAGCGCATAGCCCAGCGCCGCCCCGGCGGCAGCGGGCAGGCTGTGCAGGCCCGGGGCGGCCACCACGGCGCACAGGCCCAGCGGGCACATGCCGCCGAACATACGGCCCCCTGCACCGAAGAACCCGGCCGCCAGCGCCGCCGCATACCCTGCCAGCGGCCACAGGCGCGCAGGGTTCAGCGCGCCCAGCGGCAGCTTTGCCGCGGCCGCCTCGCGAAGTTTTACGCTCATGTATCTTCACCATGCTTTCCCTGTTTTAGGCATATCCCGCGCGCACGGCGCATAGGATATCTGCCTTTATGATAGGGCTCTGTGCGCGGCATATTTTGTCTGTTTACGGCGCCGTGCAAAAGATTTCACGCCCTGCGCGCCGCAAAGCGCAGAAAAGCCCCTGCGCGGGCCTGCGCGGCGTTGCGTGCGGGGCCCGTTTGTGCTATCATGGGTACATTGCATCACATAAAAACGCCCTGTCCCGGCCGGGGCAGGGCGGCACAGGGCCGCGCGCCGTTTTCCGGCGCGGGAAAAGGCGGAACGGAGGAAATGACATGAGCGAAGCAGGCGCACAAAGCGCCGCTGCGCCGCGCAAAAAGCGCGTGTTCAGCGGCATTCAGCCCACGGGGGTGTTCACCCTGGGCAACTATGTGGGGGCCGTGCGCAACTGGCCAAAACTTCAAGATGAATATGAGTGCATCTATTCCGTGGTGGACGAGCACGCCATCACCGTGCGGCAGGACCCGGCGGCCCTCCGCCGACAAACGCGCGAGACAGCGGCCCTTCTGCTGGCAAGCGGCATCAGCCCGGAAAAAAGCGTGGTGTTTGTGCAGAGCCATGTGCCCGCGCACGCGCAGCTCTCTTGGGTGCTGAGCTGCTTCTGCCCTTTTGGAGACCTGACGCGCATGCACCAGTTCAAGGAAAAAAGCGCAAAGCATCCCGAAGATATCAATGGCGGCCTGCTCACCTACCCCATCCTGATGGCGGCGGACATCCTTTTGTATCAGACGGACCTCGTGCCCATCGGCATCGACCAGAAGCAGCATCTGGAGCTGGCGCGCAACATTGCCCAGCGCTTCAACGGCGTATATTCCCCCACCTTTACCATGCCGGACGGCTATATCCCGCAGGTGGGCGCCAAGGTGATGAGCCTGCAGGAGCCGGAAAAGAAGATGAGCAAATCGGACGCGAATGAGAATGCCGTGGTGCGCATGCTGGACACGCCCGACGCCATCCTGCGCAAGTTCAAGCGCGCCGTGACCGATTCGGACGGCTGCGTGCGCGCCGGGGCAGACAAGCCCGGTGTCACCAACCTGATGAGCATTTACGGCGTGCTGACGGGCAAGAGCTTTGCCGATATAGAGCGCGAGTTTGACGGGCGCGGCTACGGCGAGTTCAAGCAGGCGGTGGCCCAGACGGTGGTGGACACCCTGCGGCCCATTCAGCAGGAATATGCCCGCCTGCTGGCGGACCGGGGCTACTTGGACGGCGTGCTGGCCGAGGGTGCTGTGCGCGCGGGGGCCATAGCGCGGCGCACCCTGGCAAAGGTGTACAAAAAAATCGGTTTTCTGCAGCTTTAAACGCAGCGGCCCTTGCCGCCTTTTTGTGCAGCATGCAGAAGTTTTGCCTGCCCAGCGCCTGAAAATGTTAGTTTTGTGAATTTTGTGTTTCCTTTATTTGCCAAGGATTGACAAAATTTGTAAAAGCAGATATAATAGGCGCAAGAACACAAAATCTGCGAAAAAACCACTCGCTTCTCGCTAGATTTTGTATCCACCTGAAACACAGAAAAGGAGAGCACTATGAAATCTACTGGTATCGTACGCCCTGTGGACAGCCTGGGCCGCGTGGTGCTGCCCATCGAGCTGCGCCGCATTCTGGACATCGAAAAGGACACCTCCCTTGAGGTATACGTGGATGAGGACAGGATCATTCTGAAAAAATACCAGCCCGCATGCATCTTTTGCGGCAGCGCAGACGAGATAACCTCCTATGCAGGCCGCAACATCTGCAAGGCGTGCCGCGAGGCCATCAGCGCATTGAAATGAGCTGCGGCCTTCCCGTATATAAAAAAGCCCCCCGCGCACAGCCGCTTGCGGCCCTGCGCGGGGGCTTTTCTGCAAAAGGTGCGGGCTGCGCCGCCATTTTCCGCAGGCGCAAAAAAACGCGGCAGCCGGACGGCTGCCGCATAAGATGAATTTCCGGCGGCGTGCGGCGCGCAGGCACCGCACGCATGTTGGTTTACTTTTTCTTTTCATCCTTTTCGCGCCCGTCAATGCGCGCCTCGCTGGTTCGGATGAGGTTGAACAGGCTGGTGGCATACAGCGGGTAATCGGCCGAAAGGCTCTCGGTGGTCATGGCAAAGGCGCTCGTGTCCTTCAAAGGTGCGCCCAAGCCCACGTCCTCGCCCGCCAGAATAGCCTTCACGTTGGCCTCGGCCACATGCATGGCCGCGTCGGAATAGCCGGAATACACGTTCTTTTTCACGCTGAACAGGCTGGCCGCATTTTTCGGCCCGGCGTTGTACAGAAGGCGGAACATCTTGTATACCCCCAGCATCAGAAAGGCCGATATCTCACCCACAAGGCCCTTGTCTGGGCAGGCGTTGAGCTTATCGAACAGGATGTTCAGGCTGTTGGAGATGAGTTTTTTGTTGAAGGTGGGCAGCACACTGCCGTGGTAGATGCTGTCCTTCGCCGTCTCAGGGCTGGGTATCTCGTCCACGCGCAGGGTAAGGCCGCTGCGATCTGCCGAACGGCCCAGCAGGTAATCGCACGAGACGTTGTAATAATCTGCCACGCGCACCACAAAATCAAGCCCGCATTCGCGTATTCCCTTTTCATAGTGCGACAAAAGCGCCTGCGAGACACCAAGGTCTTCCGCGGCTTTGCGCTGTGTCACACCCTTTTCCTTGCGAAGCAAGGTGATGATCCTGCTGAAATCGGACGACATGAACCCGCTACCCCTTCAAGGGCATACTGCCCCCTGTTAATGTTTACGTACGGTAAATTATAAATCAACAAAAACCATTTGTAAATATGAAAAACACCGAAAAAAAGCCGCCGGAATGTACATTTCGACACGGGCGGCTAGGTGCTGTGTTCCCCCTTGCGCACGGCATCTAAATGTTGTAGCATAGAGAAAGAAAAATTTTTTGCTTTTTGTGCCGAAATGCCGCAGAATACGCCGCATGGCGCAGAAAACCGCACCGAAAGGAACCGAAGACGCATGAAAAATTACCGCCTGTACCTTGTACGCCACGGCATTACAGCCGGCAACCTGCAGCGCCGCTATATCGGCGGCGGAACGGACGAACCCCTGTGCGGGCAGGGCCTGGCACAGCTGAAGGCGCTGGCCGCGCAGTACCGTTACCCCTGGGCGGACACAGTGTTTTCCAGCCCCATGAAGCGCGCCCTGGGCACGGCGGAGGTGCTTTTTCCCGGCGCCGGGAACAAAATCATTCTGGAGGACCTGCGTGAAAACCATTTCGGGGAATTTGAAAACCGCAGCTTTGACGAGCTGCGCACGGACGCACACTTCAAACTTTGGCTGGACCCTGCCGCCCGCTATGTGCCCGAGGGCGGCGAGGCCCCCGTGCAGTTCCATGCGCGCTGCGCCGGGGTGCTGCGCCAGATGATGGAATATATGATGAAGGCAGGCATTGAAGAGGCCGCGTGCGTGACGCACGGCGGCGTTATCATGAGCATGCTGGCCCAGCGCGGCATTCCAAAATACCCGCCTGAGCACTGGATGGCGGACGCGGGCTGCGGCTACCTTGTACAGGCCTCGCCCGAGCTGCTGATGCGCGACGGCATCGTGGAGGTGACAGACATTGTGCCCTTCGGCTATCTGGATTGACACGCAGCTGCGCCCGGCCCGCAGGGCCCGTCACGGCGCGCTGTAAAGAAAAGCGCCCTGCCCCGTTTTTTCGGGGCAGGGCGTACTTTTTCGGGTACCCGAAGGCGAGACGCAGAAAGCAGGCCCGGCCTTATTCTGCCGGTGTGCTTTGCGAAGAGGACGAGGGTGCGGCAGGCAGGCTGCCGGCAATGTTGTCCAGCACCTCCTGCGGGGCCTGCACCGCCGGCGCGCTGGCCGAGGCGGACGAGGAAGCCGCCGGCTTCATCTCGCTTTCCGTCACGGCATACAGGTAGGTCTTGTCGCCGTCGCGGCGGAACAGGTAATCCTGATACTTCACCGGAGCATACTGCATGTCGGGCGAAAAATCCGTGCCGGAGGAGAACTGCGACAGATACCCCACCGTCACGCGCACGGTGTCGCCCTCGCGCTTTATTTTCTCCACTTGGGGGTAATAGTCGGTGATAACGCTGGTGATGGGCAGAAGGTAGGCCTGCTTTTCTTCTACATACTGGTAGGTAAGGCCGCGGTCTTCAAACGTCTGGTAGGTAAAGTGCACATCCGGCCCGTACAGCTCGGCCGCGGCGGCATCGATATCCGCTGTGGGCAAGTACATTGCGCCCACCTCGTCGCGCTCGTAGTCTTTATCCTCCGAAATGCTGCTCCAGATCAATGCGTTCAGCAGCGTGTTCTGGTTTGCTTCTTCAATGCTGTCAAAGGGCACAGGGTCCAGCGCCACAAGGTTGCGCAGGCGCAGCACATATTCGGCCTTCAGTTCGCTGTCGTCGAACAGCGTGGCCGTCAGGCGCACCCCGCCGGACACCACGCTCGCCAGCCCGATGACCACCAGAAGGCACACCACTGCACCCAGCAGCTGACGCCAGCGGCGCCGGCGGCGCAGGGCGCTTTTTTCTTTCTGGGAATCGTTCACTGCCATGGGTTTTGTCTCTCCTTTTCGCGGTGCGCTAGCGCGTCTGGCCTGCGCCGCGGATGATATATTTATAGCTTGTAAGCTCCGGCAGGCCCATGGGCCCGCGTGCGCCCAGCTTTTGGGTGGAAATGCCCATCTCGCAGCCAAAGCCGAACTCGCCGCCGTCTGTAAAGCGGGTGGAGGCATTTACATACACCGCGGCGCTGTCCACCGCGGCGCAGAAGGCCTGTGCCGCCGCTTCGTCCGCAGTGACGATGGCCTCGGAATGGCCGGTGGAATGGGCCGCGATATGGGCCACAGCCTCTTCCAGGCTGCCCACCACGCGCACGGCCAAAATATAATCCAGAAATTCGGTGTCAAAATCATCCGGCCCGGCAGGCGTGCCGGGGATGACTGCCGCCGCGCGCGGGCAAAGGCGCAGCTGCGTGTGCTTTTCGGCCATGCGCCGGGCCAGCATGGGCAGGAACCGCCCCGCCACGGCCTCGTGCACCAGGCACACCTCGGCGGCATTGCACACGGACGGGCGGCTTGTTTTGGCGTTGTCCACAATGGCAAGGGCCATATCAAGGTCTGCCGCTTTATCCACATAAATATGGCAGATGCCCGTGCCCGTCTCAATGCAGGGCACCTTTGCCTGTTCCACACAGGCACGGATGAGCCCCCTGCCCCCGCGGGGAATCAGAAGGTCTACAAGGCCGCGCGCGGCCATCAGCTCGCCCGCGCTCCGGCGCGAGGTGTCCTGAACAAGGCCCACAAGCGCCGCGGGCAGCCCGGCAGCCGCAAGCCCGGCGTGCAGGGCGGCCACAATGGCCGTGTTGGAGCGGATGGCCTCCTTGCCGCCGCGCAGCACACACACGTTGCCGCTTTGCAGGCACAGGGCCGCGGCGTCCGCCGTGACGTTGGGGCGGCTTTCGTAAATAATGGCCACCACGCCCATCGGCACACGCCGCTTTTGCAGCAAAAGGCCGTTTGCAAGCATGGTCTCGGCCAGCGTCTCGCCTACCGGGCATTTCAGCGCCGCCACGCTGCGCAGGCCCGCCGCCATATCGGCCACCCGCCGGGGGGTTAGGCGCAGGCGGTCCAGCATCACGTCGCTGACGCTGCCCCTGGCCGCCGCGAGGTCCTGCCCGTTGGCGGCCAGAATATCCGCCTGCGCGCTTTCCAGCGCGCGGGCCATCTGCTCCAGCGCGGCGGCGCGCTGCGCCGCGCTGAGGGCGGCGGCAGAGCCCTTGTGCGCGGCAGCCTGCTCTAAAAGCTGCTGTGTGGTCATGCGCGCCCCCCCTTTTGGGCGGAAAAGCACGTGCCCACGGGCTTCCCCTCCAGAATATCATACAAAAGCTCCGGCTTTTTGCCGTTTGCAATCACCATTTCCACGCCGTGCTGCGTGGCCAGGCGCGCGGCAGAAAGCTTTGTGGCCATGCCGCCCGTGCCCTGCGCGCTGCCTGCGCCGCCGCCCAGGGCAAGCACGGCGTCCGTCACCTCTTCCACGCGCTCGATGCGCCGGGCCGCGGCGTCCGTGTGCGGGTCTGCCGTATACAGGCCGTCAATGTCCGTCAGCAGCACCAGCAAATCCGCCCTCAGGTGCACGGCCACAATGGCGCCCAGTGTGTCGTTGTCGCCCACAGCTATCTCAGCTGTTGAGACAGTGTCGTTTTCGTTCACGATGGGCAGCGCGCCCAGCGCCAGCAGCCTGTTCAGCGTGGCCTCGATGTTGGCGCTGCGCGCTTCGTCACGCGCATCCTCGCCTGTCACAAGCACCTGCGCCACCGTATGCCCATATTCAGAAAACAGCTTGTCATAGCGGTACATCAGCTCGCACTGGCCCACTGCGGCAGCCGCCTGCTTTGTGGGCATATCCGCCGGGCGGCCCGGCAGGTGAAGCTTACCCACGCCCATGCCGATGGCGCCGGAGGAAACCAGCACCAGCTCGTGCCCGGCATTTTTGACGTCTGACAGCACGCGGCACAGGGCGGCCGTGCGGCGGATATTCAGCGCGCCCGTGGCGTGCGCCAGCGTGGACGTGCCCACCTTCACGACAATGCGCAATGCAAAGCCCCCATTCCAAAAATATTTTGCCCCGGCGCCAGCGGCCGAAAGCAGCAGAAATATTCTGTACTAGTATAGCATAAAGCAGGCCGGAAAGCAAAGCCGGTTTGACACATGTACCCAAAGCCTGCTATCATGGAAAAAATATAATGCGGGATGTGCCCCGCGGAAGGAGGCCCGCCATGCACGGAACACTGCCTCTGGCAACGCCGCGCCTTCTTTTACGCCGCTTTTCGCCCGCAGATGCGCCGGCCATGTACACCGTTTGGGCCGGCGATGCGGCCGTCACCCGCTTTCTTCGCTGGCAGCCGCACAAAAGCGCGGCCGAAACGCGCAGTCTGCTGGAGGCGTGGGCCGCGCAGTATGCGTGCGGCGGCTTTTACAACTGGGCCGTCGTGCGCCGTGCGGACGGCGTGCTGATGGGCGCTATCGGCGCTGTGCCCGCTGAGGACGGCGCCGGCCTGCTGGAGCCCGGCTATGCTCTGGGCCGCCGCTACTGGGGGCAGGGTTACGCCACCGAGGCGCTGGCCGCTGTGGTGCGCTATCTGTTCGAAAGCGAGGGGCAGGCGGCGCTGGCCTGCTGCCACGCGCATGAAAACCCCGCCAGCGGCCGCGTGATGCAAAAGTGCGGTTTTCGCCCTGTGTGCAACGGGGTATACCATAAATACGACGGCACGGCCGTGCCCTGCCGCCATTACCTGCTGACCAAAAAGGAGTTTCAAACACAGCTATGACAGAAACACAAAACAGCACTGCGCCTGTGAAAGCCCTGCTGTTCGGGCTGGACCTGGGCGAGTACGATATGGAAAAAAGCATGGAAGAGCTTGCCGCACTGGCTGAAGCCGCCGGCATGGAGGCCGTGGCCGAGGTGGTGCAGAAGCGCGCCGCGCCGGAGGCCGCCACCTATTTGGGCGAAGGGCGCCTTGCCGAAGGCAGGCTGCTGTGCCGCAACCTTGGGGCGCAGTGTGCTATTTTTGACGCAGAGCTCTCCGGCAGCCAGATCCGTAACCTGGAGGAATTTCTTGAGGTGGAAGTGCTGGACCGCACCATGCTCATCTTGGAAATATTTGCGCGCCGCGCAGTGACCAGCGAGGGCAAGCTGCAGACAGAACTGGCCCTGCTGCGCTACCGTCTGCCAAGGCTTGCCGGCCTTGGCCAAAGCCTTTCGCGCCAGGGCGGCGGCGGGGGCGGCGGCACAGGCGCACGCCGGGGCGCGGGAGAATCGAAGCTGGAATATGACCGCCGCCATGTGCGCAGGCGCATTGAAGCATTGAGCGAAAGGCTGGCCGAGGTAAACCGCCGCCGCGAGCAGGCCCGCCGCGGCCGCCAGAAAAGCGGCGTGCCCGTGGTGGCGCTTGTGGGGTATACGAATGTGGGCAAATCCAGCCTTTTGAACCGCATGTGCGGCGCAGGCGTGCTGGAGGCCGACATGCTGTTCGCCACGCTGGACCCCACCGCCCGCCAGCTCACCCTGCCAAGCGGGCTCGCCTGCGTGGCTGTGGATACCGTCGGCTTTGTCAGCCGCCTGCCGCACCACCTGGTAGAGGCGTTCAAAAGCACGCTGGAGGAGGCCGCCTATGCCGATGTGCTGGTGCGCGTGTGCGATGCGTCGGACCCGGACAGCGCCCGCCAGCTTGCCGTGACAGACGAGGTGCTGGAAAGCCTTGGCTGCGGTGATATTCCCACTGTCACCGTATACAACAAATGCGACAAAGCCCCCCGCGCCGTGCCCCTGATGACGGACAGCCTGCGCACCAGCGCCGCCACCGGCGAGGGAGTAGGTGCCTTGCTGGCCAAGCTGGACAGCCTGCTGGCGGGCCGTGTGCGGCGCATCCGGGTGCTTTTGCCCTACGGCAAGCTGGGCGAGGCTGCGCCCATGCGCCAGCGCGGCACCGTGCTGGCGGAGGAATACCGCCCGGACGGCGTGTATCTGGAGGGCATTGTGAAGGCGGCGGACGTGCACCGCTTTCTGCCATGGCTGCTGGCTGATGAATAAGCCGCACAACGCGCGGGCTGCCCTCCGCCGTGCCGCCCCGGCGCATGCCATGGGCACCTCTGTATGCGGCGCCCTGCCGCCGTTCAAAGGCCGGGAGATTACCGCTTCCATTCCGCCCCGCTGTGCATCCGCTTGCTGCCCTTTTATTTTTTCTCCTCTTTTCTCCATGCCCGGCCTCCTGCGGGCACAGAGAAGGCTTTTGAAACCACCGGCAGCTTTGTCTCAGAAGTCAGGCCCCGGCACAGCCAGAGGCTTGCGCAAGCCCCGGAAGGGCATACTACCCCGCAAGCCTCTCAAAAGGCACGGAATGCTCTGCCTCCTGCATCATCTGCCCCGCCTCCCGTAAACGGGGTTCTTCCCGCTGCGTACTGCATCTTTTGGGGATTGAATACCATCCCGCTTCGCTCGAAGCCGGCAGCGAAAGCCCTTTTACTCTCCCCGGAACAGCCGCGGGGTATCGTTTCGATAAAACAAATAAAACAAAAAAGGGGCGGCCGGTTTCCCGGCCGCCCCTGTGTGTACTACAATGATTCCTGTTTCAAAGCCAGCGGAATTTCCACCTTCACATCTTCATACTGTAATACCAATTTACAGCCCTCCAGCGCCGGAACAAACATCCCGCTTGCATAATCGCCGCGTTCGGTGCTGCGTGCTGAATACCACGGTGCATTTAACGAGGTGATGTCCCGTCCTCCTACAAAAAGAACTTTATCATCTTCGGTTAACATTTTATAGGTCAGAGATTTTGCAGCCGTATGAATATCCTGCTCTCCCGTGTACTGTCCCACAAGCGTGGAAATATAGACTGGATTTTCTGAACAGAGCCCTGCTTTCAAAGTATAGCGCAAAATGATGAATAAAGTCATATCATTTCAGCCCTGCCGGCGGCGCTGCGCGCTCCGGCAGGGCTGTCTTTTATTCCGCTGTGCAGCGCGTCAGCCGTTCACAGCGTAATTGCGGCTCATATCAAGCAGCACAAGCTGGCCGTTTTCATAGCCTGCCCGCACGGTGTAGTCCCGCCCGGCAAGCTCGTACGCGCCGTTTTCCGCCTGCCGGCAGCCCTCCACATGCTGTGTGAGCACATCGGGCGTCAGCCCGGTCAGTGCCACGCCGTCAAAGGCGGCGCCCTCCAGCGTGTGACCCTCGGCGGCGGCCACGTACACCCGGGCAACCGTGCCGCCGGACAGCGGCACGGCCTCGTCCGCCGTCACCTCAAGGCCCGCACAGTTCACGCCGTCTTTGGCAAGGTACAGCCCGCTGTAATAGCTGTTTGCATTCAGCTGGGCGGCGGCATCCACATCGCCCATGACGCCGTTTTCATCCAGCGCACGGATGGTATAGCCCGCGTCCAGCAGGGCCCCCACTGTGGTCTCGCCCACGGTGATGTTCACCCCGCCGAGGCTCACAGGGTACGCCTCGCCCGCAGGCGTGCATCCGGCCAGCGCCAGGCACAGTGCGGCGCACAGCACAGCGGCGACAATTTTTTTGCGTATGTGTTTCATTGAAGGTATTCTCCCTTATCAAAAGAATGGCAGACAGTGCCCGCGCGCAGGCGGGCACTGCCCTGCCTGCGCACCGGCGCTATCTGCGGCTTTCACTTTTTGCGGGTAATATTATAGCATGGATTGCCGCCCGGCGCCATTTGCAAAATGCCCGAGAATACGCGCCCGCCCCGCCGCAAAACGGGAAAAATGCCGGGAAATAGCCCCGCACCGCGCCTTTACACGCAAAAAGGGCCGCCTGCGGCGGCCCTTTTTGCTTAGAGGGGTGGGAAAGTATCAAAAGGTTGGGAATTCTTTTTGACATTTCTAGTTTACACCATTCCGCTTCATTGTCAAATGCAAAAACGCGAAAATTTCTTTATTTTATTGTTTACATTCGAAAATTTTCATAATATAATTAAGAAAAGCCCTTTTTCACCATGCCATATATTTGGAAAAGCATCTGCTTTTAGCCCGGGGCTTAAAAAGATTCGTATTTTGTCTTTCATGGAGGAACACTTTCATGGACGAGCTGGATAAAAAAATTGTTCGCTGTCTTTCGGAAAATGCCCGCATGACAGTGAAAGACATCGCCCGGCGCGTGTGCCTTACAAGCCCCGCTGTGTCAGAGCGCATCCGCCGCTTGGAGAAGGCCGGCACCATTGCGGGCTACACGGTTTTGCTGGGCAGGCAGGGCGGGCCGGGGGCCATTGAGGCGCTGATAAGCGTCTCGGTAGAGCCGAAGGACCGCGATGCCTTTCTTGCCATGGCGCAGCGCCAGCCGCGCGTGGCGCAGTGCTTTCACGTCACCGGCAGCCACAGCTTTCTTGTGAAGGTGAACTGTGAGGGCATTGCGGCGCTGGAAAAGCTTATCACTACATTTCAGCAGCTTGGCCACACATCCAGCCAGATCATCCTGTCCACCCCGGTGGACAGGCATACGCCCCCGGAATATGAGGAGGAACTGCCATGACCTGTACCGCCTGCGGGCAGAAGCTGCCGCTGGGCGCCGCATTCTGCCCCTATTGCGGCGCCGCCGCGCCCTCACAGAGCCAGCCCGAGCCCGCACCATCGTGCGAAGGTTCTGCGCCCGAAGAGACACCCGAAAAGCCCCCCTGCGTGCCGGAGGCCATCTGCCCGCCGGCGGATGCACAGGCCGCGGCCCGCGCGGCCCAAAACACCGGCGAAACGCCGCCCCAAAGTGCGCAGCCTGAAGTACAGGGCGGCATGTGCGTGCGGGAATATTTTTTGTGCCTTGTGCTGTTCTGCATTCCTGTGCTGGGGCTCATCCCCATGGTGGCGTGGGCCTTCAGCGGGCATGTGTGCAAAGAAAAGCGCCGCCTTTCGCGCGCCGCGCTTTGCCTTGCAGGCGTGGTGCTGGCCGCCGTGCTGCTGGCGCTTATGCTGGCCGTGGTGCTGCTGCAAACCGGCGCCGTGCCTGTGCAAAGCATGGTGTAGGGCCCCTCTGCGGGCTTTTTGCACAGCAGGGCTTGACATACCCCTGCACATCCGCTATACTACATACCGTTCACTCGGAGGGTGAGCTGTTCGCTTTGGAAACGGCAAGCCGGATAAGGTGGCAGGCTGAGACGCCTGCTCTCTTATCCGGCTTTTTTCGGCCCTTCGCACAGCATCAGGGAACAAGGGCAACATCTCCACCGCGTCGCCTCCGGCTGCATTATTCTTCTTGCCCTCCGGCAGGAAGCCTGCCCTGCCAGAGGGCCGGCCATGGGCTGAAAACTGCGAACACCGTCAGGGCGGCCCCGGCACGGAATGTCAGGGATACAGGGCGGCGGCCGGCCGCCGCCAGATAAGCCGGGCAGCGCAGCCAGCGCGTGCCCCGGCGCGCACCGGCGGCGGTGCTTCCCCTGTTCAGCGGTGCTGGCTTTTATCTTTACCTTAGGAGGCTTTGCAATGGACCTTTTGCAGGCAAACGTGAAACACTGTTATTTCCGCTATCTGCGCGCCGCGTTCGGCAGCGCGCTCATCAGTTCTGTATACAGCATGGTGGACATGGCCATGGTGGGGCAGTATCAGGGGCCGGACGGCACCGCCGCGCTGGCCGTGGTGGCGCCGGTGTGGAACATTATCTACAGCCTTGGCCTTCTGGCGGGCATCGGCGGCTGTGTGCTGGGCAGCGCCGCAAAGGGGCGCGGCGACGAACGCACAAAAAACGAATATTTCACCGCCGCGTGCATCTGCGCAGGCGTGCTGGCCGCCGCGAGCTGGGCCGCCGTGCTGCTTTGGCAGACGCCCATGCTTCGCGCCTTCGGGGCAGACGGCACGCTGCTTTCCATCGCGCGGCAATACCTGCAGCCCATCCGCTTTGCGGTGCCGCTGTTCCTCATCAACCAGATGCTGGCCGCCTGGCTGCGCAACGACGGCGCGCCCGGCCTTGCCACGGCGGCGGTGCTGGCGGGCGGTGTTTTCAATATATTCGGAGATTACGCCTTTGTGTTCCTGCTGGACACCGGCGCCTGGGGCGCCGGTCTTGCCACAGCTTTGGGCGCGGCCATCAGCTTTGCCGTCATGCTGGGGCACTTTTTCTCGAAAAAGAACACGCTGCGCCTTGTGCGGCCCGCAAGGCTGGCGGGCAAGCTTCGGCAAATCGTGACGGCGGGCTTTTCCACCTTTTTCATCGACATCGCCATGGGCCTGCTCACCATGCTGTTCAACCGGCAGATTATGCGCTGGCTGGGTGCGGACGCGCTGGCGGTGTATGGTGTGATTGTAAATATCAGCACCTTTGTGCAGTGCTGCGCCTACAGCGTGGGCCAGGCCGCCCAGCCCATCATTTCTGTGAATTTCGGCGCGCGGCAGTGGGGGCGCATCCGCCAGACGCTGCGCTGCGCGTTGTGCGCCGCCGCCTTTTTCAGTATTGTGTGGACGGCGCTGGTGTTCGCCTTCCCGCATGGGTTTGTGCGCATCTTCATGGCGCCCACGCCTCAAATCTTGCGCATCGCGCCGTTCATTCTGCGCAGCTACGGCCTCTCGTTCCTTCTTCTGCCGCTGAATATCTTCTCCACCTATTACTTCCAGGCGCTGATGAAGCCGGGCGCGGCGTTCTTCATCTCGGTGGCGCGCGGCCTCGTGCTCAGCGGCGCGCTCATCCTGCTGCTGCCCGCCCTTGTGGCGCCCAATGCCCTGTGGCTTGCCATGCCCGTCACCGAGGCCGTGGTGGCCACGGCAGCCGCCGTGCTGATGGTGCGCTATACGCGCGCACTGGGCACCAGTGCGGCAAAGGCGTGCGAAAAGCCGGCTTAACCGGGCAACATGCGCCCGCCCCGCAGGGGCCCGGCACAGGCCTGCGCCCCTGCACGCATACAATTTATTTCACCCGCAGCCCGTTTACAGGCCGCGAGTGCTCTAACAGGGGCTTTCCGCCTGTAATATCCTGCTGTCAACGGCCCGCCCTGCCCGGCGCTGAAGGGGAAGGCCCTGTGCTGAGAGGCACCTTCACCGGCAAAGCCCGTGCTTTTGCCACAGGCCCAGCCTGCCACGGGCGGGCCGGGCCCGCACCGGGCGCGGGAAGGGTGCCGGGCGCCCGCATCTTACAAAAGCGGCGCAAACAGCCGCAGCACTGCGCTGAACAAAGCGCCCCAGAAGCCGGTGCGGCAGTCTTCCAAATGCACCTCGCACGAGGCGGCAAATGTTTGCAGCATGTCCTGCTTCAAATCTGCCAGTGCAGGGCAGCCGTACAGCAGCGTGCCGCACTCGAAATGCAGGTACAGGCTTCGGAAATCCATATTGATAGTGCCCACTACGCCCACAGCGTCGTCGGCAAGGTAGCTTTTGGCGTGCACGAAGCCGGGCGTATATTCGTATATCCGCACGCCTGCGCGCAACAGCGAGGCATAGTATGAGCGCGTCAGCTGGAACACCGTGGGCTTGTCCGGGATGCCGGGCGTCAGAATACGCACGTCCACCCCGCGCTTTGCGGCAAGGCACAGCGCCGTCTGCATCTCATTGGAAATGGCAAGGTAGGGCGTGGCAATATACACATAGTCCTTCGCCTGCGCCAGAATATCAATATACACGTTCTCGGCCACGGGCTCCGCGTCCAGCGGGGAATCGCCAAAGGGCTGCACAAAGCCGCCCGCCTCGCCCGCACCCCCGGCGGGTGCGTGAAGGCCGGGCCGGTAGGGTAAAAAAGCTGTGTCCTCGGGGCGCATGGCGTTCCATGTCTCCAAAAACATCAGGGTAAAGTTCCACACCGCATCGCCCCGCAGCATCACGCCCGTGTCCTTCCACACGCCGTGCGGGTGTGTGACGTTAATGTATTCGTCCGACAAATTGATGCCGCCTGTAAACGCCGTGTGGCCGTCTATGACAAGGATTTTCCGGTGGTCCCGGTTATTCATCACAAGGCTCACCAGCGGCACGAACGGGTTAAAGGCAAGGCAGCGGATGCCCTTTTGCTCCAGCTCACGCCAGTAGCCGCCCGGCAGCAGGGCCACGCTGCCCAAATCGTCATACATCAGGCGCACCTGCACGCCCTCGCGCGCCTTGCGCTCCAGCACAGCCAGAATGCTCTGCCACATGCCAGAGTACTGCCGGATGATGAAATACTCCATAAAAATATAGTGCTGCGCGGCCTCCAGCTCCTTCAGCATGGCGGCATACATATCCTGCCCGATGGGGTAATACTGCACCGATGTGTTCGCCCACACGGGGTACCCGCCGCATTCCGCCACATAGCGCGCCGTGGCGCGCTCGCGCGCGGGCAGCCTGTCCAGCACAGTGCTGTCCTGCGCCAGAAGCGGGCGCGTGCCCTTCATGGCACGGGCAAATTTTTCGCGCATGCGGCGCTCGGGCCGTTTGTTTCCGAACACCACATACAAAAGCCCGCCCAGCAGCGGCACCAGAAGTATGAGGATAATCCAAACAATTTTATAGGCGGGGTTATCATCCTTGCGCACAATATACAGCACGATGAGGATGCTGAGCGCCGTGAACACCGCGCCCACCCACGGCGCATAGTGCGCCAGCCTTGTGAACCACACCAGCAGCCACGCCGCCTGGATGAGAATGAGCGCCGCCGTCACCGCAATGCGCCCAAACACCTTTTGCGAAAGCTTTTTCATTCCCGTTCCTCCCGCGTCATGCCCGCGCCGCAGCGGCTTTGGGCCCACAGACGGCACGCCCAAAGCCGCCTGCGCGGCCCATACCCTGATACTATCACGCCGGAGAAAAAAGTGCAAATAGGCTTTTACCTGCCGCACAGGGCGGGGTGCCCATGCGCCTGCATGCGGCAAAGCCCCCGCTGCCGGTGCCGGCCGCGGGGGCTTTGCTGTGTCAATATCATTTTCGGCACACACTCAGCGCGCCGCCCCCTTCAAAAGCCGCCGCTCCACCGCCGTCCCCACGGCAAAGGCGCACGCCCCCTTGCAGGCGTCCGGCAGGACAAAGGGCCATACGCAGAAAGCAAGGCTCTGCCCCAGCGAGGTACCCGTTATCCCCATAAACCACACGGTGCCCAGCGCATAGCACAGCACAAGGCCCAGCACCATGCCTGCGGCTGTCAGCCACCAGCGGCCAAAGCGGCGCGCCATTGCCGTGCACCATGCAATGCACACATAGCCCAGCACATACCCGCCTGTTTTGCCTACCAGCACAGCAGGCCCGCCCAGAAAGCCCGCGAACACCGGGATGCCGATGACGCCCAGCGCCATATATACGCACATAGAGCACACGGCCCACGCCGGGCGCAGCAGCATGCCCGCTAAAAATGCCCCCAGCACCGCCAGGTTGAAGGGCACGGGGCCAATGGGAAGCTGAAGCTGCGCCAGCACCGCCGTCAGTGCCGCCAGCAGCGCCGCGCGCAGGGCCATGTTCAGGTTTAGCTTTGTTTTCATACAGGTTCCTCCTCTTCCTTTTTCATGCGAAGGCTCACTTCCCCGAACGACACCTCGTGCTCGCCTTCTTCCGTGCGAACCACAAGGTGTCCGGCCTGTGTGATGCGCACGGCATACGCGGGAACGGCCGCCCCGCCCCGAAGCAGCGTGACATCGTTCCCGGGCACAAAATTGTGCGCAATATACTCCGGCATAAAGGGGGCCCGCGGCAGAACCGCGCTGAGCGCAAGAAGCTCATCCGTTACGGCGGCGGCCAGTGCGCAGCGCGGCACTGGCTGGCCGGGCGCATACAGCGCGCCCACAATGTCCTCAAGGTCCTCGCCCCAGCCGCCCTGCGGGCGCACAAGGTCGATTCCGATACCCACCACCATGTGGTCCAGCCCACCGGATTCCACGTCCGTCACTGCCTCGGTGAGAATGCCGCAGCACTTTTTCCCCTGCCAGTATAGGTCGTTCACCCATTTGATGGCAAGCTCTTTTCCGCACACAGCCTTCACCGCGCGGCGCACGGCAACCGCCGCAGCACAGGTGGTGAGGGCGGCGTCCTGCATGGGCAGGCCCGTTTTCAAAATGACAGAGAGGTACAGCCCCGCGCCCTCGGGCGAGGCAAAGCTGCGCCCGCGCCGCCCGCGGCCGGCCGTCTGCATGCCTGCGGCCACCAGCGTGCCGTGGCCTGCGCCGCCTGCGGCCAGCTTTTTGGCGTAAAGGTTGGTGGAATCCACACAGGGCAGCACATGCGTTTCGCCCGCGCTGCGGCGGAATGCCTGCACACCCTCGCGGCACAGCACCTCGCCGCCCGCCCCGGCCAGCACATAGCCGCGCCCTGCCTCGCTGTGCACGGCATGGCCCTGCTTTTGCAGCTCTTTCACAGCCTTCCACACCGCCGCGCGAGAGACGCCCAGCACGTCCGCCAGCCGCTGGCCGGACACCGGCGCCCCCTGTGCCGACAGCAGCGCCGCCAGCACGTTTTCTTTCACAGCCATATTCCCGCCGCCTTCCATATCTATCGTTTCTGCGCCGGGCGCGCCCATGCTTTTGGCCCGCGTTTGCCGCGCGGCAGCACCGCACCAGCACCGCTTTGCCCCAATCCGCCCTGCGGTTCCTGCTTGTCAAAAGCGCGGCGTCTGTCCGCTAAACACCTGTTCCGTCTCCGGCCCGCGCCTGTGATGCAGGGCTATCATACCACATTTCCGCCTCATTTGTAAACCAAAACATCATTTTCAGTTTACATAAAGAGTGAAAAAACAGCGGGCCGTCCCTCCGGCCCGCTGTGCGCGGGGCCTGCGGCCTACCTCCATGGCTAGAAATAGCCGCGCCCCTTCAGCATGCCCAGTATGGTGAACAAAACAATGGCCGCCACGCATGCGCCGATAAACCAGTCGATATATTTCACCGGCACACGGAGGAAGCGTTCATACAGCCGCTCCTTCAGGCTGCGCGGATGATGATGTCTTTTTCTTCGTGCGCGCCGCCTTCCGGCGCAGGCTGCTGTGAAGCACAAGGCATCTTGCCTTTTTCCTGCTGCGCACCCATGCGCGCCCCCTCCTTTCCTTCACAAAAGGCAGAGGGCCGCCGCAGCGGCCCCCCTTGCCGGAACGCATATGCTTATTTCTTCGCAAGATATTTGCGAAGACCCATCGCAACGTGACGAAGCCCTGCACAATAAAGATATAGGACGGGTCCACGCCCATGAACTACAGGCAGATCTTTAGCACCTCGAACACCAGCACGCCGCTCACCTTGCCCACGCCGCCGTTTGTGGAAACGCCGCCGATGCTGCAGGCCGCAATAGCCTCCGGCTCATAGCCGAAGCCGGCCGCTGTGGAAGCGTTACCCATCTTAGCCCCCAGCAGAAAGCCGCCGCCCCCTGCTTCTGAAAAGCACAGCAAAGCCCCCGCGGCAGGCATACCGCGGGGGCTTTGCGCTTTTTTCACTTCATCGTATGCACCCGCCCAAAGGCGGCGCCGGCCGTCACTTCACCACGATTAACTCATACGTCTGCGTGCCGAGGCCTATCTTCTCGCCGTGCTCCATACAGCTTTTCCAGTTGGTCTCAGGCGAGGTATTGGTAAAGTGGTCGTGGTGGTCGCATACCCCCTCCCGGCTGAGGTTCTCATCCAGCAGGCTTCCTGGTATTACGGGCATGGCGTTGCACGCCTCGGCACAGGCCACGTCCAGCGCAACGGGGTCAAAGCTGGCGAACATGCCCACATCCGGGATAATGGCCGCATCGTTTTCCCCGTGGCAGTCACAGTAGGGCGACACCTGGTTCACAATATTGATATAGAACGCCGGGCGGCCGTCCACCACAGCCTTGGCGTACTCGGCCATTTTGCAGTTCAGCTCGTCGTTGGCCGCGTCATTGGCAGCGTACACGGCGTCAAAGTTGCACGCGCCGATGCAGCGCCCGCAGCCCACGCACTTCGAATGGTCGATGCCCGCCTTGCGGTTTTCATCAAACGAAATTGCGCCGTGGGCACAGTTTTTCATGCATACCCCGCACGAACGGCACAGTGCTTTGTCCACCGAGGGCTTGCCGGAAGAGTGCATGTCCATTTTTCCCGCGCGCGAGCCGCAGCCCATGCCCACATTCTTCACCGCGCCGCCGAAGCCCGTGCACTCGTGCCCCTTGAAGTGGGAAAGGGCAATGAACACGTCTGCGTCCATCACGGCGCGCCCAATCAGCGCGTTTTTGATGTACTGGCCGCCACGCACCGGCACAGCCACCTCATCCGTGCCCTTCAGGCCGTCTGCAATGATAATCTGACAGCCCGTGGAAAACGGCGAATAGCCGTTTTCGTAGGCGGCGTCCATATGGTCCAGCGCATTCTTGCGGCGGCCCACATACAGGGTGTTGCAATCTGTCAGAAAGGGCTTGCCCCCCTGCGCCTTCACCATATCGGCCACTGTTTTGGCAAAGTTCGGGCGGAGAAAGGAAAGGTTGCCCGGCTCACCGAAATGGATTTTGATGGCAGCGTATTTGTCCTTGAAGTCGATTGTCTCAAAGCCTGCGCGGCGCATCAGCTTTTCCAGCTTCTGCTGCAGGCTCGTGCCCGGGCGGGCACGCATATCGGTAAAATATACTTTTGAAGGTTCCATCAGAACACATCCTCCTTCTTTCAGGCCGCGCGCAAAGCGCGCGGCGCTTCTCTCCGTTTTTTTATTATGAAGCATCCAGCTTTTCCCGTCAAGCGGGCCAC
>OJRC01000557.1_pt1 | contig 22194 bp, 18 predicted proteins | sample 1599081 | NCBI WGS metagenome assembly OJRC01 (sample SAMN03922519, study PRJEB24848) | human gut metagenome | isolation source: stool sample | host: Homo sapiens | place: Germany | collected 2010-02 | reverse complement strand
CCTATACCCTGCAGGAGATCCTCACCGTCAAGTCCGACGACGTCACCGGCCGTGTGCGGACCTACGAGGCTATTGTCAAGGGCCACAACGTGCCCAAGCCCGGTGTGCCTGAGTCCTTCAAGGTCCTGGTCAAGGAGCTGCAGAGTCTGTGCCTGGATATCCAGGTGCTGGATAAGGACGGAAACGAGATCGAGCTCAAGGACGACGATGACGAGATGACCACCTTCAATCTGGCCCGCATGGACGCCGACCGGGATGACCGGGAGGAGTACGTGGCTGACGACGCCTCCTTTGAGGAGTCCGGCTTCGGCATTGAGGATGTGGACGAGGATGACTTTGCCGGCGACGACGGCGAAGAGTTTTGATGGAAGGAGGAGCTGAACTATGAGTTATGTAGCATTTGACGCGATCAAGATCGGAATTGCTTCTCCGGAGATGATCCGTGAGTGGTCCTACGGCGAGGTGAAGAAGCCGGAGACCATTAACTACCGTACCCTGAAGCCCGAGCGGGACGGCCTGTTCTGCGAGCGCATTTTCGGGCCTACCAAGGACTGGGAGTGCCACTGCGGCAAGTATAAGAAGATCCGCTACAAGGGCAAGATCTGCGACCGCTGCGGCGTGGAAGTCACCCGGGCCAAGGTCCGTCGTGAGCGTATGGGCCACATTGAGCTGGCCACCCCGGTGAGCCACATCTGGTATTTCAAGGGCATCCCCTCCCGGATGGGCCTGCTGCTGGACATCAGCCCCCGTATCCTGGAGAAGGTGCTGTACTTTGCCAACTATATCGTTACCGATCCCGGCGAGACGCCCCTGATCAAGAATCAGATCCTCTCTGAGAAGGAATACCGGGACATGCGGGAGAAGTACGAGGACGACTTCCAGGCCGGCATGGGTGCCGAAGCGGTAAAGAAGCTTCTGGCCACTGTGGGTCTGACGCCCGAGGAAGCCCGCCGCAAGACGGATCTGATGGCGGAGGCGGAGCCTCTCCAGCACAAGAAGTGGGAGCTGGAGGCCCAGAAGAAGATCTCCAACGCCAACCAGGAGTGGCTGGATGAGCAGATCGCCCTGGTGGACGAGAAGCTGCGCCCCATGGAGGAGGAGATCGACAGCCTCAACGGCCTCATTCCCCTCTCCGATCAGCTCCACGCGGAGCTGAAGACTGCGGCCGGTCAGAAGAAGGCCCGCATCGTCAAGCGCCTGGAAGTGGTGGATGCTTTCCGCCTCTCCGGCAACAAGCCTGAGTGGATGGTCATCGACATCCTGCCGGTGATCCCTCCCGAGATCCGGCCTATGGTCCAGCTGGACGGCGGACGCTTTGCCACCAGCGACCTCAATGACCTCTATCGCCGGGTCATCAACCGTAATAACCGCCTCAAGCGGCTGATCCAGCTCAACGCCCCTGATATCATCGTCCGCAATGAGAAGCGGATGCTCCAGGAGGCGGTGGACGCCCTCATCGACAATGGCCGTCGGGGCCGCGCCGTCACCGGCGCCAACAACCGGGCCCTCAAGTCCCTCAGTGACATGCTCAAGGGTAAGCAGGGCCGCTTCCGCCAGAACCTGCTGGGCAAGCGCGTGGACTACTCCGGCCGAAGCGTTATCGTTGTCGGTCCTGAGCTGAAGATCTACCAGTGCGGTCTGCCCAAGGAGATGGCTCTGGAGCTGTTCCGCCCCTTCATTATGAAGAAGCTGGTGGAGGATGGCGCCGCCAACAATATCAAGTCCGCTAAGAAGATGGTGGATAAGGGCCGTGCCGAGGTGTGGGACGCCCTGGATGTGGTCATCAAGGACCACCCCGTCATGCTCAACCGTGCACCTACGCTCCACCGCCTGGGTATCCAGGCTTTCGAGCCGGTGCTGGTAGAGGGCCGTGCCATCAAGCTCCACCCCCTGACCTGTACCGCCTTCAACGCCGACTTCGACGGCGACCAGATGGCTGTCCACGTCCCCCTGAGCGCCGAGGCCCAGGCGGAAGCCCGTCTGCTGATGCTCTCCGCCAACAACCTCCTGCGTCCTCAGGATGGCGGCCCTGTTACCGTTCCTTCTCAGGATATGGTGCTCGGTTCCTACTACCTCACCTATGTCAACGACAAGGAAGATGGCGCCGGCAAGGTGTTCGTCAATGAGGACGAGGTGATGCTGGCCTATAACGACCGTATCATCGGCATCCACGCCCCCATCAAGGTCCGCCGCGAGTTCACCTACCAGGGCCAGACCTACCGCAAGATCGTGGAGATCACCGCCGGCCGGATCATCTTCAACCAGAATATCCCCCAGGATCTGGGCTTCGTGGACCGCAGCGACAACGACCATGTCTGCGACTACGAGATCAACATGACCTGCGGCAAGAAGGAGCTGGGCAAGATCGTGGACCGGACCATCCGGGAGCACGGCTTCACCGTGGCCAGTGAGGTGCTGGACAACATCAAGTCCACCGGCTACAAGTACTCCACCCGGGGTGCTATCACCATCTCCATCTACGATATGTCCGTTCCTGCCAAGAAATATGAGCTCATCAAGGAGACGGAGCACCGGATCGTCGACATCGAAAATGAGTATAAGATGGGCTTCATGACCAACGACGAGCGGTATCGCGCCGTTGTCCGCGAGTGGGAAAAGACCACCGAGGACGTGACCAACGCCCTGCAGGACAACCTGGAGGAGCTCAATCCTATTTATATGATGGCCACCTCCGGCGCCCGTGGTTCCATGAAGCAGATCCGTCAGCTGGCTGGTATGCGCGGCCTGATGGCCAACACCGCCGGCCGTACCATCGAGATCCCCATCAAGTCCAACTTCCGTGAAGGCCTGAGCGTGCTGGAGTACTTCATCTCCTCCCGAGGTGCCCGGAAGGGCATGGCGGATACCGCTCTGCGTACCGCCGACTCCGGTTACCTGACCCGCCGTCTGGTGGATGTCTCCCAGGATGTGATCATCCGGGAGGACGACTGCGGCGTGGACCATGGTATCTGGGTGGAGGAGATCAGCGAGAACGGCCAGGTCATCGAGAAGTTCTCCGATCGTATCTGCGGCCGGTTCCCTGTCAGCGATATCGTTGATCCTGAGACCGGCGAGGTGCTCTGCCCCAAGGACCGTATGCTCAGCGAGGCAGATGCCAAGGTGCTGGAAGCCCACGGTATCCACAAGGTGGAGATCCGCACGGTCCTTACCTGCCGGGCCAAGAGCGGCGTGTGCGCCCGCTGCTACGGCATGAACCTGGCTTCCGGCCGTCCTGTGGGCACCGGCGAGGCTGTCGGTATCATCGCCGCCCAGTCCATCGGTGAGCCTGGTACGCAGCTGACCATGCGTACGTTCCACACCGGCGGCGTTGCCGGCGGCGACATCACCCAGGGTCTTCCCCGTGTTGAGGAGCTGTTCGAGGCCCGCAAGCCCAAGAAGATGGCCACCCTCGCCGAGATCGGCGGCCGTGTCCGTTTCGAGGAGAGCGCCAAGGGCTCCCTGCTCAACATCCATGTGGTGGCCGACGACGGCAACACCAAGATGTATTCCGTGCCTCACACCGGCCTGAAGGTCAGCGACGGCGACGTGATCGAGATGGGTACCGCCCTCAATGAGGGTGCTCTCAATCCCCACGATGTCCTGCGGACCCGGGGTGCCAGCGCGGTGCACAACTACCTCATTCAGGAAGTTCTTCGTGTGTACCGTCAGCAAGGCGTGGATATCAATGATAAGCATATCGAAGTTATCGTCCGTCAGATGATGCGCAAGTGCCGTGTGGAGGATGCCGGTGATACGGATCTGCTCAGCGGCGCCATGGTGGATGTCCTGGAGCTCCACGAGGCCAATGACAAGATCAAGGCCCGCACCGCTGCCGGAGAAGTCCGGGAGGACGGCGAGCCTCTGCGGGAGGCTGAGGTCACCCAGCTGCTGATGGGTATTACCAAGGCATCCCTGGCCACCGACTCCTTCCTGTCCGCTGCTTCCTTCCAGGAGACCACCAAGGTCCTCACTGAGGCGGCTATCAAGGGCAAGGTGGACCACCTGATCGGCCTGAAAGAAAACGTCATCATCGGTAAGCTGATCCCCGCCGGCGCGGGACTTGGCGCTTACCGTGAGCTGGCGGAGCGGGTAGTCCCGGATGCGGAAGAGGCAGAGGCTCCTGCTGCTGAACTCACCGGAGAGCTGGAAGATATCGACCAGCCTGATGTTGGTGAGGAACATGAGGACAGCAGCGAGGATATGGGCTTCGAGGAATAATTCTACCTGCACAGTCCGGATGTAATGTCCCGAGCGGGGAGGGCACATAGCGGCTCTCCCCGCTTTTGACAGTTTGCAGATCTATGTGGGGATTTGGCAATATGCCGTAAAGATCCTGTGATTCGGTGGGAAACTTGTGGCGTTTCCGGTGAAGAACCTGTCAGAAAAGCCTTGACGGGAGAAAACACCTATGCTATAATTCAAAATTGCGCGGGTATGTTTCCGCGAATTTTGGCGTGTCAAAACGGGAGGAATGACCTTGCTGAACGAGCTGCGGGCCAAAGAAAAGGTGATCGGCGTGAAACAGTCCCGCCGTGCCATTCGGGATGGCCTTGCCCGGCAGGTGTTCCTGGCCGCTGATGCCGACCCGGCTCTGACGGGACCTCTGGCAGAACAGTGCTGCAGGGAGGGAATCCCGGTAGAGAGCGGCTGTTCCATGCGGGAGCTGGGACAGGCTGCCGGCATCCAGGTGGGTGCCGCTGTGGTGACACTGCTGAAAAAATAAGTGTCCTTTGATTTTTTTCAGGATATTTTTTGATATTCTGTAAAAAATAAACAGGAGCGCATGCTCCACATATTTTTTGAGAAAGGAGAAAACTATGCCTACTTTCAACCAGTTGGTTCGCAAGGGCAGAGAGCAGGTGACCTACAAGTCCACCAGCCCTGCTATGCAGTATGGTCTCAACACCCTGAAGAACAAGGAGACCAATCTGCCTTCTCCCCAGAAGCGCGGTGTCTGCACTGCAGTGCGTACCTCTACCCCCAAGAAGCCCAACTCCGCGCTGCGTAAGATCGCCCGTGTGCGCCTGACCAACGGCTACGAGGTCACCGCCTACATTCCCGGCGTGGGCCACTCCCTCCAGGAGCACTCTGTGGTGATGATCCGCGGCGGCCGTGTCAAGGACCTGCCTGGTGTGCGTTACCACATCATCCGCGGTACTCTGGACACCCAGGGTGTTCAGGGCCGTATGCAGGCCCGTTCCAAGTACGGTGCCAAGCGTCCTAAGTCCAAGTAATTTCCGCCTCAGCTGCGGAGATCACGGACCGCACAAATCCTGAAGCGCTTTGCCGAATAGGTTGACATAGTTTTCTGAAACGATAAACTGTGACCTCTTTGGCAGGCCGAACGCCGGACAGGGAGTCCGGAGAGTACCTATGATTTCATCAATTTAATGAAGGAGGGAAGCATAGTGCCCAGAAGAGGTAATGTTCCCAAGAGAGAAATTTTGCCTGATCCTATCTATAACAGCGTCCTGGTGACCAAGCTGGTCAACAGCATCATGCTGGATGGTAAGAAGGGCGTGGCTCAGAAGGTCGTTTACGGTGCCTTTGACATCGTCAAGGAGCAGACCGGCAAGGAGCCCCTGGAAGTTTTCACTACCGCTATGGATAACATCATGCCCAGCCTGGAGGTCAAGGCCCGCCGTGTGGGCGGCGCCACCTATCAGGTGCCTATGGATGTTCGTCCTGTCCGCCGCCAGACCCTCGGTCTGCGCTGGCTGACCACTTATTCTCGCGCCCGCAGCGAGCGGACCATGGCTGAGCGCCTGGCCAACGAGATCATGGATGCTGCCAACAACACCGGTAGCGCCGTGAAGAAGCGGGAAGACACTCACAAGATGGCCGAGTCCAACAAGGCTTTCGCCCATTTCCGCTGGTAAGTTAGGAGAAGCAATATGCCGAGAAAGGTATCACTGGAAAACACAAGAAATATCGGCATTATGGCTCACATTGATGCAGGTAAGACCACCACTACGGAGCGTATCCTGTATTATACCGGTGTGAACTATAAGATCGGTGAAACCCACGAGGGTACGGCTACCATGGACTGGATGGCCCAGGAGCAGGAGCGCGGTATTACCATTACTTCCGCTGCTACCACCTGCTACTGGAAGGGAACCAAGAATCAGTTCCCCCAGACCCGTATCAACATCATCGACACCCCGGGCCACGTGGACTTCACTGTCGAGGTGGAGCGCTCTCTGCGCGTTCTGGACGGCAGTGTGACCGTTATGTGCGCCAAGGGTGGTGTTGAGCCTCAGTCCGAGACCGTTTGGCGTCAGGCGGATCACTACCATGTTCCCCGCATGATCTACATCAACAAGATGGACATCATGGGCGCCGATTTCTACAATGTTCTGCGGATGATCGACGAGCGTCTTAAGTGCAACGCCGTCCCCATCCAGCTGCCCATCGGCAAAGAGGCCGATTTCCGCGGGATCATCGATCTGGTGGAAATGAAGGCCGATGTCTACTATGACGAGATGGGCAAGGACATGCGCGTGGAGGAGATCCCCGAGGATATGATGGATCTCGCTCAGGAGTATCGTGAGAAGATGCTGGACGCCGTGTCCATGTTTGACGATGAGATCATGGAGATGTACCTGGATGGCCAGGAGATCCCCACTGATAAGATTCGTAAGGCCATTCGTCAGGCCACCGTGGCTGTGGAGATGGTTCCTGTGGTCTGCGGTACTTCCTACCGCAACAAGGGCGTTCAGAAGCTGCTGGACGCTATTGTGGACTACATGCCCGCTCCTACAGACATCCCCCCCATCAAGGGCGTCAATCCCAACACAGATGAGGAGGAGGACCGCAAGGCCTCCGACGAGGAGCCCTTCTCCGCTCTGGCCTTTAAGATCATGACGGATCCCTACGTGGGCCGCCTGAGCTTCTTCCGGGTCTATTCCGGTACGCTCAATACCGGTTCTGCTGTTCTCAACTCCACTAAGCGGCAGAAGGAGCGCATGGGCCGTATTCTGCAGATGCACGCCAACCACAGAGAGGATATCGAGACGGTGTACTCCGGCGATATCGCCGCCGCTGTGGGTCTGAAGAACACCACCACCGGCGACACCCTCTGCGATGAGAAGCACCCCATTATTCTGGAGTCCATGGAGTTCCCCGATCCTGTTATCCGCGTGGCCATCGAGCCCAAGACCAAGGCTGGTCAGGAGAAGATGGGCATTGCGCTGATGAAGCTGGCTGAGGAGGACCCCACCTTCAAGACCTACACCGATGAGGAGACCGGGCAGACCATTATCGCCGGTATGGGCGAGCTGCACCTGGAGATCATCGTGGACCGTCTGCTGCGTGAGTTCAAGGTGGAAGCCAACGTAGGTGCTCCTCAGGTCGCCTACAAGGAGACCATCAAGAAGGCTGTTCAGCAGGATACCAAGTATGCCCGTCAGTCCGGTGGTAAGGGCCAGTACGGTCACGTCAAGATCCGTCTGGAGCCCAATGAGTCCGGTAAGGGTTATGAGTTCATCAACGAGGTCGTTGGCGGCGCGGTGCCCAAGGAGTATATCCCCGCTGTCGATGCCGGTATCCAGGGCGCTATGCTCTCCGGTGTACTGGCTGGCTACCCCGTTGTGGATGTGAAAGTCACTCTGTACGATGGTTCCTATCACGAGGTCGACTCCTCTGAAATGGCCTTTAAGATCGCCGGTTCCATGGCGTTCAAAGAGGCCTGCCAGAAGGCAGATCCTACCCTGCTGGAGCCTATTATGAAGGTCTGTGTCATCGTTCCTGAAGAGTATATGGGCGATGTCATCGGCGACCTGAACAGCCGCCGCGGCCAGATCCAGGGCTTTGAGGCCCGTTCCGGCGCACAGCAGATTGATGCTTTTGTCCCCCTCAGCGAGATGTTCGGTTATGCTACCGATCTGCGTTCCCGTACCCAGGGCCGCGGCCAGTACACCATGGAGCCCAGCCACTACGTCGAGATCCCCAAGAATATTCGGGATAAGATCATCGACCAGCGGATGAGCGCCCGCGCCATGAAGTAAGGGACAAATTGCAGAGAACAATCGGTTTGGGATTGCTTTTTCTGCCGATCTGTTGTAAAATATCAGCGTTATGACGTTTGGCGCTGATCCATTCACTAACCATTTAACTGTTAAGGAGGATATTCCCAATGGCCAAGCAGAAATTTGAGAGAACTAAGCCCCATGTCAACATCGGCACCATTGGCCACGTTGACCACGGCAAGACCACTCTGACCGCTGCCATCACCAAGTACCTGGCTATGCAGGGCAAGGCTGAGTACACTGATTACTCCAGCATCGATAAGGCTCCTGAGGAGCGCGAGCGTGGTATCACCATCAACACCGCCCACGTTGAGTATGAGACCGATAAGCGTCACTATGCTCACGTTGACTGCCCGGGCCACGCCGACTATATCAAGAACATGATCACCGGTGCTGCCCAGATGGACGGCGCTATCCTGGTTATCGCTGCTTCCGACGGCCCCATGGCTCAGACCCGTGAGCACATCCTGCTGGCCCGTCAGGTAGGCGTGCCCGCCATCGTTGTGTTCCTGAACAAGTGCGATCAGGTTGACGACGAGGAGCTGCTGGAGCTGGTGGAGATGGAAGTCCGCGAGCTGCTGAGCACCTACGAGTTCCCCGGCGACGACATCCCCATCATCAAGGGTTCCGCTCTGAACGCCCTGGTGTCCGAGTCCAAGGATCCCAACGCTCCCGAGTATGCTTGCATCAAGGAGCTGATGGACGCTGTTGATAACTATATCCCCACTCCTGACCGTAAGGCTGACATGCCCTTCCTGATGCCCGTTGAGGACGTGTTCACCATCTCCGGCCGTGGTACCGTTGCTACCGGCCGTGTGGAGCGTGGTACTCTGAAGCTCTCCGAGGAAGTTGAGATCGTTGGTCTGACCGACGAGAAGCGCAAGACCGTCGTTACCGGTATCGAGATGTTCCACAAGCTGCTGGATATGGCTGAGGCCGGCGACAACATCGGCGCTCTGCTCCGCGGCGTTGCTAAGACTGAGATCGAGCGTGGCCAGGTTCTGGCTAAGCCCGGTTCCATTCATCCCCACACCAAGTTCGTTGGCCAGGTGTACGTCCTGTCCAAGGAAGAGGGTGGCCGTCATACCCCCTTCTTCAACAACTATCGTCCTCAGTTCTACTTCCGTACCACCGACGTGACCGGCGTCATCACTCTGCCCGAGGGCACTGAGATGTGCATGCCTGGCGATAACGTCGACATGAACGTTGAGCTGATCACCCCCATCGCTATCGAGAAGGGCCTGCGTTTCGCTATCCGTGAGGGTGGCCGTACCGTTGGTTCCGGCGTTGTTATCGACATCGCTGAGTAATCTTGCTCTTCTAAATCCCCGCCGCTTTGCGGCGGGGATTTTTTTATGGAACACTGGCTATCCTCCCGGGGACTAGATAGACGGTATAAAGTGGGACAGCCACGATCTTCTGAGATCAAGTGCACAGACAAAAATTGCTTGCTGGTAACAGAATCCAACAGCCTGATGGGGCCGTTGGATTTTTTGATAGCCGCCTCTTGACATGTACAATACATTATGATATCATTTCGATATCAAATAAATAGCAAGGAGAGTGGCTATTGTGGAAGAAAAAATTTTGACGACCAAAAAGAGCGGTATGCCGGTGCTTCTCTTGACCATCCTGCTGTATATTGCAGCGGTTCCCCTGTGCATATTGGGCTTTGCTATGACAGAAGAGGGGGCTGCCGGCACGGTGTTTGCGGGGATTGCGTTGGCGATCCTCTCCATTCTTTGGCTGGCTTTCGGCTGGATCTTCTGGTGCGGCCTGAAGGTACTCAAACCCCAGGAGGCTCTGGTACTGACCCTCTTCGGCAAATACATCGGGACTCTGAAGGGGGAGGGATTCTACTACGTCAATCCCTTCTGTACCGCATTCAATCCAGCAGCCAGAACCCGCCTCAAACAGAGCGGTGATGTGGATGGTGGACAGAACGGTACCGCCGTAACTGTTTCCGGCAGCGGTTCCGTAACCGTATCTGCCGATGCCAGCGGCAAGCGGATCTCCCTGAAGATCATGACTCTCAACAACAATCGCCAGAAGATCAACGACTGCCTGGGTAACCCGGTGGAGATCGGCATCGCGGTCATGTGGCGGGTAGTGGACACAGCTAAGGCGGTGTTCAACGTGGACAACTACAAAGAGTACCTGTCTCTCCAGTGTGACAGCGCTCTGCGGAACATTGTGCGGATTTATCCCTACGATGTAGCTCCCAATGTGGATACCACCGGCGACGGTATTGCCGACGAAGGCAGTCTCCGTGGCTCCAGCGAGGTGGTAGCGGCCCGCATCCGGGACGAGATCCAGAGCCGGGTCAATGAGGCGGGGCTGGAGATCATCGAGGCCCGGATCACATATCTGGCCTATGCCCCGGAGATCGCTGCCGTCATGCTCCAGCGGCAGCAGGCCAGCGCTATCATCGATGCAAGAAAGATGATCGTGGACGGCGCGGTAGGCATGGTGGAGATGGCTCTGGAGCGGCTCAGTGAGAACCAGGTGGTGACTTTGGACGAGGAGAGAAAGGCTGCCATGGTCTCTAATCTGCTGGTAGTCCTCTGCGGCAACCGGGATGCCCAGCCGGTTGTCAATTCCGGAAGCCTGTACTGATATGGCAGAGGAGAAGAAGCAAATCCCCCTGCGCCTGTCGGCGAAGTTGTACGCCGCCATTGCGGCCTGGGCAGAGGACGACTTCCGTTCGGTGAATGGGCAGATCGAGTACCTGCTCACCGAGTGCGTCCGACAGAGAAAAAAGAATGGTAAATATGTATCAGATGAGATCGATGTGCCTCCGGAACTGGATATCCGGTGACAATCGGCAAGTGGTTTGGGAACTGGCTGCCCCTGTGCTGGGGGCAGCCAATTCCCTTTCCTTTTTGAGGGAAGTATGATAAGATGGAAAAAATAAGCGTCAGGGGGCGGCAGAATGGGAAAAGAACGGCTGGACAAGCTTCTGGCATCCACAGGACGGTGGTCCCGCAGGGAAGCTAAGGAGATGATCCGTCAGGGACGGGTATCGGTAGATGGAACCGTCGCCGGAAGCGGCGAGGAAAAAGCGGATCCGTCTGTCAGTGAGATCCTGGTGGACGGCATGCCCCTGGATTACCGGCAGTATACCTACATCATGCTGCACAAGCCGGCAGGCGTGCTGACTGCCACTGAGGACCGGCGGCAGAAAACCGTGCTGGATCTTCTTTCTCCTGAGCTGCGCCGCCAGGGACTTTCGCCGGTAGGACGGCTGGATAAGGATACGGAGGGGCTGCTGCTGCTGACCAATGACGGAGCTCTGGCCCACCGGCTGCTGGCGCCCAAAAGTCATGTGGACAAGGTCTACTATGCCCGTCTTGACAAACCTTTGGGGCCGGAAGACCAGGCGGCTTTTGCCGATGGGGTGGTATTGGAAGATGGATTTGTCTGTATGCCTGCCGGACTGGAGCTGCTGGGGGATGGCAGGGAGGTGCTGGTTACTTTGCATGAGGGTAAATTCCACCAAATTAAGCGGATGGTTGCCAGCCGCAGTGCAACAGTATGCTACCTGAAGCGGATCTCCATGGGAGAGCTTGCCCTGGACCCTGCCCTTGGGAAAGGGGAATACCGGGCATTAACCACTGAAGAAGTTGCAAAAATCGGCGGAAAGCCTTGAAATTACTGGGAATTCACGAATCAGCCAAAAAGCAACAATATTTTTTGTGAAAAAAAGAAAAAATATCTTGCATTGTGGCGGGGGACAAAGTATAATGAAAACGGAGTTGACATATTGCACAAATTAACCATGACAATAACGCTCGATGGAGGAAGAGAATATGTCGGGAAGGATTTTTCAAAATGTTGTCCTGCAGATCAAGGAGGCCACAGATCGGGTGGTCGGCGTGATCGATGCTGAGGGCGCCGTGATCTCCTGCAGCGACCTGGGATTGATCGGCAGAAAGTGGCCGGAATATGTAGACGCAATCAACCAGGCAGACGGTGCGATTACCTCCATGGATGGCAAAACCTTCCGGGCCCTCAGCGGCTGGGGATCTCATTTTGACTACGCTGTATTTACCATGGGTGATGATGAGACCAGCCGTACGGTATGCTCCATGGCCAGCGTTTCCCTCAATGGCGCCAAGAGCTACTATGAGGAGAAGCATGATCGGGGTTCGTTCATTAAGAACATCATTTCCGACAATATCATGCTCAGCGATATCTATATGCGGGCCAAGGAGCTCCATGTGGCACCGGAAGTGCCCCGGGGCGTGTTCCTGATCCGCCAGCTGGAGAGTGGGGACACCGCACTGATGGATGTGATCCAGGGCCTGTTCCCTGACCGGCAGAATGACTTTGTCCTCAGCGTGGGGGACAATGATGTGGCGCTGATCCATCAGCTGCCGGAGTCCGGCTATGATAAAGAGGTCCAGCGGGTAGCTGCTCTGCTGGAGGAGACCCTGCGGGTAGGCGGGGAGAACCGGGTGGTCATCGGTATCGGTACGGTGGCCATGCACCTGCGCGAACTGGCCAAGAGCTATAAGGAAGCCCAGATCGCCATTGAGGTGGGTAAGGTTTTTGACACGGAAAAATATGTCATCAATTATGAGAACCTGGGCATCGGCCGTCTGATCTATCAGCTGCCGACCACCCTCTGCGAGATGTTCCTCATGGAGGTGTTCAAGAAGAACCCCATCGACTCCCTGGATCAGGAGACACTGTTCACCATCCACAAGTTCTTTGAGAACAACCTGAACGTCTCTGAGACTGCCCGCAAGCTCTTTGTCCACCGCAACACGCTGGTGTACCGGCTGGAGAAGATCAAGAAGCTGACTGGGCTGGATCTCCGCGAATTCGACGATGCCATTACCTTCAAAGTTGCTTTGATGGTCAAGAAGTACCTGACCAGCCGGGGCATCGACGCATAAATAAAAGCACACAGACATTGCAGAGCCTATCTTTGGGAAGACAGCTAAGGGCGTTGCTATGAAATGTCCTGTTTGCGGCGCAGACGGCGCCTGATGTGTGCAATCATTCATCTTATGCAATAGTTTAAGCGCCCTGGGTCTTACGGCCCGGGGCGCTTGTGTGTTCTGCAGGAGATCAGTGAAGGTGACATAAGTTTTTTCGATAATTATGGGCTTCCTGCCGTAATTCTGATAAGAACCTGAAAAATATTGTAAAAGCAAGGGGTATACAGCGGTCACTTTTTCGAATCTTCCGAAAAAATCATATAAGATTGACATAATGTTGAAATGTTTTCCAGTTTTGCCAAGGAAGAAATTTGCTGTTTTTTGCCCCAAGTCCCTTGACGAGTTAGTTGCATTTGTGTATGATTATCGTGTAACTTTTTGTAATTTTTTAAGGGATTACAAGTTGACATAAATATTCGCCTGGATGGCGGGAAGGCAGCATAGCAATATGATTCGATTGACAGATGTGGTAAAGGAATACCCAAACGGAACCCATGCGCTCAATGGCTTGACCATGGAGATACAGGATGGGGAGTTTGTGTTTATGGTTGGCCCCTCCGGTAGTGGCAAATCCACGGTGATCAAAGTGCTGATCGGTGAAGTGGAGCCTACGGAGGGGAAAGTAATGGTCAACGGTTTTTCTCTGCGGAATATCCGGGCCAGACAGATCCCCTACCTGCGGCGGACAGTGGGTGTCATTTTCCAGGATTTCCGGCTCATTGAGCATAAGACCGTATATGACAACATGGTCTTTGCCATGCGGGCGGTGGGCGCTGGACCTAAGGAGATCAAAAAGCGTATCCCCTATGTGCTGGACCTGGTCGGCCTGGAGAATAAGGGCCGCCGCCTTCCTTCCGAGCTTTCCGGCGGTGAGCAGCAGCGTGTGGCCATTGCCAGAGCCCTGCTGAATAACCCCAGTACGATCATTGCCGATGAGCCCACCGGCAACCTGGACCCGGCCCGTTCCCTGGAGATCATGCGCCTGCTGGAGCGGATCAATGCCCTGGGGACAACGGTGCTGGTCGTTACCCACGAGAAGGATCTGGTCAACCGCTTTGACAAGCGGGTCGTGATGCTTGAGCGCGGCCGTGTAGTCAGCGACGGAAAGGGCTACTACGGAAGGAGAGCGCAATGAGCAGACATAATTTCTTTTATTTTGCCCGTGAGGGTGCCTATAACATGTTCAACCACGGCTTCATGTCCTTTGCAGCCATCGGTGTTACGGTGGCATGCCTGCTGATCATGGGGACGTTTACCCTGGTGGCTGTCAATGCCAACGCCATGATGGAGGACATGGAGCAGAAAAACCAGGTCCTGGCCTTTGTGGATGAAAACCTGACGGAGGAAGAAGCCAGAGCCCTGGCCAGTGAGCTGGAAAGAGTGGACAACGTGGCTGGTGTAACGTTTATCTCCCGGGAAGAAGCTATGGAGAATTTCCAGAGCAAATACGAGGAGGAGGAGCTCTATCAGGATCTGGAGCCTGAGATCTTCCGCCACCGTTATGCCATTGACCTGATCGATATCGGGAAGATGAGCGAGACGAAGGAGCTTCTGGAGCAAGTGCCTGGGATCGGAGAGGGCAATGTCAATGCCTACGAGGATGAGGCGGCAGGCTTTATCACCATCCGCAATGTGGCAGGAATCGTGTGTATCGCTCTGATTTCCGTGCTGCTGCTGGTGTCTATTTTCATTATCGCCAATACCATCAAGCTCACTACCTTTGACCGGCGCGACGAGATCGCCATCATGAAGATGGTGGGCGCTACCAATGGATTTATCCGCTGGCCCTTTGTGTATGAGGGCTTTTTGCTGGGACTGTTCTCTGCGGTCATCAGCTTCTTCCTGCAGTGGGGGCTCTATGAGATGGTGGCCCGCTCTGTGGATGCCAACGACACGATCCGTTTGATCCAGATCGTCCCCTTTGAAGATATGTGGCTGTATGTGGCTGTGATCTTCCTGGGAGTCGGTATGGTGATCGGTGTGGGCGGAAGCCTTTCTGCTATCCGCAAATTCCTGCAGGTGTGATGTGTGTGGCCTGCAGGAGGGAGTGGCGGCAATAGTTGGTCTGGACGGAAAAGGAGCATGTTCATGAGCAAAAAACAATTTTGTATGCGGGCTGGCCGCCTGCTGTTGGTGCTGGCAGTGTTGTTTGCCCTGGTGGGTACCGATACTGCTCCGCTGACGGAAACGGCGGAAGCAGTTACCCAGAGTGATATCGACAATCTGAAGGACAATGCAGAGGACCTGGCGGACCAGAAGAGCGACATCAAATCACAGCTGGCCTCTCTGCGGAATGAGAAAGCCAACGTCCTGGAGCGCCGCGAGCTGCTGGATCAGCAGATTGCAGTGACGGAACAGGAGATCAGCAATACAGAGCAGCAGATCGCTGGGTATGAGGCCCTCCTGTCCCAGACCGCTTTGGAGCTGGAGGAGAACAAGAAGGAGGAGGAAGAGCGCTACGAGCTCTTCTGCAAGCGTACCCGGGTAATGGAAGAAAACGGCAACGCCTCCTATTGGGCGGTGTTGTTCAACGCTGAGGACTTCTCCGACCTTCTCAGCCGCCTGGCGGATATCCAGGAGGTCATGGACTACGACCAGGGAGTTCTGGACAGCCTGCGGGAGATCCGGGCAGAGATCGAGGCTAAGCAGGCCTATCAGCAGCAGCTCAAGGATGAAGCGGAAGCCGCCAAGGCTACTTTGGTAGCGAAAAAAGAAGATTTGGATGCCCAGCGTGAGGAGGCCAATGCTCTGGTAGCGCAGTTGGAGAGCAACGTAGCGGAGTACTCTGAGCAGTTGGCGCAGGTGGAAGAGGAAGAGGAAGCGATCCAGAAAGAGATCGTGGAGAAGACCAATCAGCTGGCCGCGGAAATGGGCTGGAACGCCACTGCAGGCGGCTATATCTGGCCTGTGACCACCAGCCGCCGGATCACCTCCCCCTATGGCCCCAGAAACACGGGAATCCCCGGTGCTTCTACCAACCATAAGGGCGTGGATATCGGCGGTGTAGGGTACTCCACCAATGTTCTGGCTACCAAGGCAGGCATCGTCATCACCTCCGCCTACAGCAGCTCTTACGGCAACTATGTGGTCATCAGCCACGGCAAGGGCAATACTACCCTGTATGCCCATATGAGCAGTCGCTCCGTTTCTGAAGGCGATTCGGTGGCCCAGGGGGATGTGATCGGGATCACCGGCTCTACCGGCGTGTCCTCCGGCCCCCATCTTCACTATGAGATCACGGAGAATGGAAGCCGTGTCAATCCCCTCAACTACCTTCCCGGCTATGTACAGGCCTGGTAAAAGGTGCTCCGTAATAGAAACAAAAAACCAGCATGGCAATTTGCCATGCTGGTTTTATTTTCTTTATGGATAGGGCGGGCGGTTATTAGAAAATACTCAATCCCATAGCGGTACTGAGCTGTTCCAACAGCTTGATACCGGCCAGACTGTTGCCCTTCTCATCCAGGGCCGGGGAGAAGATCCCGATGCCCATCCGGGAGGGTGCCACCGCCATGATCCCACCGCCTACACCACTTTTGGCCGGGACTCCGACCCGCACCGCAAAGTCGCCGGAACCGTCGTACATCCCGCAGGTCATAAGGATGGCGTTGACGAATCGGGTGTATTCCACAGGAATGAGAACTTCCTGTGTGCCGGGACGGCGGCCCTGGTTGGCCAGAACAGCGCCGATGCGGGCCAGACCCACGCAGTCGGTGGCGATGGCGCAGGCGCGGAAGTAGCAGTCCAATACTTCCTCCACATCGTCCTGGAGGATACCGTAGGTTTTGAGCAGATAGGCCAGAGCCCGGTTTTTGGTACCGTGAGCTTTTTCCGAGAGGTAAACGGCCTCATTGACCTGGACGGGAGAACCATCTGCCAGAAGCCGGGTAAGATCCAGCAGCCGCTGGAACCGTTCCTGATAGGTGCGGCCATGGATCAGGGAACATACGGCAATGGCCCCCATGTTCACCATGGGGTTGAGGTGTTGGCTGTCCAGTACCTGGTCGGTGTAGTTGATGGCGTCGAAAGGCTTGCCGGTGGCCTCTACCCCCACGTGGGCCCTGACGGCATCTATGCCGTTGTCCAGAAGGGCCTGGAGAAGGAGGATCGGCTTGACAACGCTCTGGATGGTAAAGGGCACGTTCCAGTCTCCTTCCTGCTGGAATTCGCCGGAACAGGACAAAAGGCAGATGCCCAGGTGCCGGGGGTCGCTTTTTTGCAGCTCCGGGATGTAGCTGGCTACCTTTCCGCAGGCGGTATATTTCCGGCACGCAGACAGGGCAGCCTCCAAAGAAAAGCCCATAAGGAAACCTCCTTTGTTCTCGAGAGGTGGACAAAGTTACCATATCAGTCTGCCAGGCAGATGTCAAGAGAAAAGAATTTTGTCGGAGAGACAGGGAATCGCCTGTGGGAGGGATAATCTGAGGCCAGGCGCATACCATGGAGCGAAAGAACGTATGCCATACCACTGGGAGCGGGGAGGATGACAGCCATGCTGGGATATATCACGTACGGGGAAGGCCCTAGGCGGCCTGTACTGACGGAGAAGAAACTGGGCGGAGGCCGATTTTTGGCACTGGCCATGAGAGAGACGGCGCATCCCGGCAGGCCGCTGGCGCTGGCCCGTGCCAGAAGGGCTGCCCTGCGGATGTGGGAAGCTGGCGTGCGCTGGGCCATATTCCCGGTGGATTTTCCCTATACCGCCCTGTTCATCCGGCAGGGAGTAGCTCCTGTGGAGACGGCTCCGCTGCGGCAGGTCCTGGCGGCACCCCTGACCCGGCGGCGGCTGGAGCAGCTGGGACTGGCCCCTACGGAGGCAGTGGTGGGCATCTCAGGGGAACGGATGACCCGGGAGCTGTGGGATACAGCAAAGGCACTGGCGCTGAGCTTCCGGTATGTGCTGCTGAGTGTGCCGGGTGGGGAGGAGCTGGCCCGGGAGCTGCGTCGGGAGTACGGCATCTCCCTTCTGCTGCGGCCGTCGCCGGATCAGCTGGAGCGTTCGGATGCACTGCTGCTGTTTTCCCCCAGAAAGGACCTGTCAGGGAAGAACCCCATCCTGTATACGCTTTATCCCGGCGGTGAAGGGGGAAGAGGGCGGCTTCCCCTGGTCTTGCCTGCTGCGCTGGCGGACCAGGCGGAGACCAACTGTGATACAGAACAGCTGGCGGCAGCGCTGTTTGCCCAGGGAGCGGTGACCTTGGAGACCCTTCTTGCGGAAATTCCTTGTTGACAGAATGGGAAATTGCTTATATAATGCAAAACACAATTAATATAGAATAAGTATAGTGGAGCTGTATGCCTGTTGCTGAGCGGCCCCATATCCACAATACTGATAAGATCGAAAGGACAAACGGCAATGAAAAAAGAGTTCAAGATGAGTCAGGCCCGGTTTGACGAGCTGCAGAAGGAACTTAATTACCTCAAGACCACCCGCAGCGACGAGGTGGCCGAGCAGATCAAGGTGGCCCGGGGCTTTGGCGATCTCAGTGAGAACAGCGAGTACGACGAGGCCAAAAACGAGCAGGGCAAGCTCTATTCCCGGATCGGCGAGCTGGAGAATATTCTGACCCATGCCCTCATCATTGAGGAGGACGATATGCCTGTGGGCCAGGTGACCATCGGTTCTACGGTGACGGTCACCGCTGTGTCCGGCGGTCAGAGCCGGGTCTTCAAGATCGTGGGCAGCCAGGAGGCTGACGCCATGCACGGTATCATCAGCGAGGATTCCCCCTTCGGCAAGGCCCTGATGGGCGCCAAGGAGGGCCAGGTGGTCACCGTCAATGCCCCCGCCGGTGAGATCCGGTATTCCGTAGACAAGATCGAGCGCTGAGCGGCGCTGTACCAATGAGGAGGAAAAGCAATGGCTGAACAGACCAGCAATGTCAATAACCAGGAGGTCCAGCAGGACCTCTCTGAGATCCTTAAGGTCCGCCGGGAAAAGCTGCGGACCCTTCAGGAGGAGGGGCGCGATCCCTTCCAGCAGACCAAGTTTGTGGTGAGCCACCACGCCCAGGAGATCAAGGACAACTTTGATGCCCTGGAGGGCCAGACCGTCACCGTGGCAGGCCGTCTGATGAGCAAGCGCGGCATGGGCAAGGTGAGCTTCTGCGACCTGCAGGATAAGAGCGGCCGTATCCAGCTCTACGCCCGGAAGGATGAGATGGACGCCGAGGACTATGACCGCTTCAAGAAGTACGATATCGGCGATATCGTGGGCGTACACGGCGAAGTGTTCCGCACCCAGCGGGGTGAGATGAGCGTCCGGGCCAAGGAGATCACCCTCCTGAGCAAGTCCCTGCTGCCTCTGCCGGAGAAGTTCCACGGCCTCACCGACAAGGAGACCCGCTATCGCCAGCGGTATGTGGACCTGATCATGAATCCCGAGGTCCGGAAGAATTTCGAGGTCCGCAGCGCCTTCATCAAGTACCTGCGCAGCTTCCTGGACAACCGGGGCTTCATGGAGGTGGAGACGCCGGTGCTTAACACCATCTCCGGCGGTGCCACCGCACGGCCCTTCATCACCCACCACAACACCCTGGATATCGACATGTACATGCGTATCGCCACGGAGCTGCCCCTCAAGCGCCTGATCGTAGGCGGTATGGAGCGTGTCTACGAGGTGGGCCGCATTTTCCGCAACGAGGGCATGGATACCCGCCACAACCCGGAATTCACCACGGTGGAGCTCTATCAGGCTTACGCCGATTTCAACGATATGATGGACCTCTTTGAGGAGCTCCTCAGCGGAGCGGCCCGGGATATCTGCGGCAGCTATCAGCTCCAGTGGCAGGGCGAGAATGTTGACCTGACTCCCGGCTGGCCCCGGCTGTCCATGGCCGAGGCGGTCAAGCAGTACCTGGGTGTAGACTTCATGGCCATTGACTCCGATGCGGAGGCGGTGGCGGCGGCCAAGTCCGTGGGCGTGGATATGGACGGCGTGGAGCCCACCTGGGGACATGCCCTCTATGAGTGCTTTGACCAGAAGGTGGAGGAGAAGCTGGTACAGCCCACCTTCATCACCATGCACCCGGTGGATGTCTCCCCCCTGGCCAAGCGCAGCCCCAAGGACCCCCGGCTCACCGAGCGGTTCGAGCTCTTTGTCTGCCGCAGTGAGATGGGCAACGCTTTCTCCGAGCTCAACGACCCCATTGACCAGCGCCAGCGCTTCCAGAAGGAAGTGGAGGCCCGGGCCAAGGGCGACGACGAGGCCGGCATGATGGACGAGGACTTCCTCACGGCTCTGGAGTACGGTCTGCCTCCCACGGGCGGTCTTGGCATCGGCATCGACCGCTGCGTCATGCTGCTGACCAACAGTGACTCCATCCGGGACGTGATCCTGTTCCCGACGATGAAACCCCTGGACTAAAAAAACCAGCTATATCAAGGAATTTTAAGAGTTAAGACTTAGATTTACGACCAATTTACGACCAAACAAAGGGAACACGCTCAAAAACGGAGTAGGATTAAGTGCCTACTCCGTTTTTTTGCTTTTTGAACTTAATATTCAAAGTCATGTAGGATTCTCTGTGTTTGTACTTGCGGCAATTTTATGATTTTGCTATAATTGTCTTGCCTATATTATCTTATACGAAAGTGAGGTTGAACCGATGAATCCTGTGTTGAAATATCGTGGCGGGAAATCGCGTGAAATACCACGCTTTCTACAATATATCCCTGATGATTTTGACAGGTACATTGAGCCGTTTTTTGGTGGAGGTGCTGTCTATTTCTATCTTGAACCCGAAAATGCAATTCTCAATGATATAAATGTGCGCCTTATGACTTTTTACAGGCAGCTTAAGGAGCAATACCCTCTAATGCGCCGCCAGTTGGATAAGATTCAAGCAATTTACGAAAAAAATCAAGCAGAGTTCAAAGAATTGAAAGTAGCGAGCCCAGAAGAACGAGTGCCGAATGCAAATGAGGAACTTTACTACCATATGCGCGAATTGTTTAATCATCCTGACGGAAGCTATTTAGATGGAGTTTTATACTTCTTTATCAACAAAACGGCATATTCTGGTATGATTCGGTATAATAACAACGGTGAATACAATGTTCCATTTGGGCGTTATCCAAATCTAAATACGCGCCTTGTGACACAGCAGCATAGCGACCTTTTGCAAGGAGCCGAATTATTTAGCCTTGATTATAGCAAAATTTTTGAAATGGCGAGAGAAGATGATTTTATATTTCTTGACCCACCTTATGATTGTGTTTTTAACGATTATGGCAATATCGATATGATGAATGGTTTTGATGAGTCAGAACATAGGCGGTTAGCTGCTGATTTCAGAAATTTGCCCTGTCGTGCGCTTATGATAATCGGGAAAACACCTTTAACAGAAGAATTGTACGGTGACTTTATTTTTGATGAATATTATAAAAACTATGCTGTAAATATTAGAAATCGTTTCAAAAATGATAAGATGCACATTGTTGTAAAAAACTACTAAGGAGGGAATAGGCATGGCAAGACTTAATAATAAAGTTTTGTTCTTTACTACATCTCCTCGTTCACCAATTAAAATGATACCTGAAATTGCCCTGCTTCATGAGAAGTTTGAGGGTAAACCCTGGAATAAGATTACACAGGAACAGTTTATTGACGAATTGGCGCAAAGTAGTTTTTTTGAGGGAGTTGGCTCGCCATCTGATAAAGCATTTAGCGCTCGTAATAGAATAAACAGAGCGCCGAAGGCATTAGGGTTTGTTGACTTAAAACCTCATGTAGAGTTAACAGAAGCAGGGAAAGCTTTTGTATTTGGAAAACGTCCGCAAGAGGCTTTTTTGCGTCAGCTAATGAAATTTCAGTTGCCGTCACCATTCCATAAGGAAAATAAAAGTATAGCAGGAACTTTTTGTGTTCGTCCATATCTCGAAATCTTGCGTTTAGTACGCGAACTTGGATTTTTGACTTTTGATGAGTTAAAAATATTTGCGGTTCAACTAACAGATTATCAAAAATATGAGGTCATAAAAAGGAAAATCCTTGCGTTTAGAGCGGAAAAAGAACAACGAAAAGGTGAATATAAACGATATGTCAGTGACACATGGACAAATGCAATTTTGGAAATATATGGAGATAGGATTGCATCTGGAAAAACAAAAACCCGCGAAACAAAGGATGCAAGCCTAAAAAAATTTGTTGAAACACAAAGAAGTAATTTGCGGGACTATGCAGACGCTTGTTTTCGGTATTTGCGTTATACTGGGCTTGT
>OJRC01000556.1_pt1 | contig 22195 bp, 23 predicted proteins | sample 1599081 | NCBI WGS metagenome assembly OJRC01 (sample SAMN03922519, study PRJEB24848) | human gut metagenome | isolation source: stool sample | host: Homo sapiens | place: Germany | collected 2010-02 | reverse complement strand
GTACCACTCGTACCCGGCGAATATCTCGTCCGCCCCCTCGCCGGAAAGCACCACCGTCACATGCTCGCGCGCCAGCTTTGCCAAAAAATACAGCGGCACGCTGGACGGGTTCGACTGCGGTTCGTCCATGTGGTACTGAATGTCGGGGAAGGCTGCAAAGCACTCCTCAGCCGTGATGAGCTTGCGGTAGTTTTTCACGCCCAGCTTTTCTGATAACTCTGCGGCGTAATTTGTTTCATTAAACTTATTGTAATCGAACCCGACGCTGAATGTGTTGTCAGGCATGAGGCAGGCGGTGATATAGCTGGAATCTACCCCGCCGGAGAGAAAAGCGCCCACCTTCACGTCTGCAATGCGGTGCGCGGCCACAGATTCGTGCACGGCCTTATCCAGCTCATCCGCGCAGGCGTCAAAGCTCTGCTCTTTAGGGGCAAACTCGCAGTCCCAATAGCGCTGGATATCCAGCTTCCCGTTTTCATAGGTGAAATAGTGTGCGGCGGGCAGCTTGTACACGCCTTTGAAGAACGTCTCCTCCGTGGCGGAATACTGCAATGTCAAATAGGGCAGCAGCGCGTTTTCATTCACGGCCTTTTCAAACAGGGGATGCTCTAAAAAGCCTTTAATTTCGCTGCCGAACAAAAGCCCTTTGCCGCCCGGAAGGGGGGAATAGTAAAAGGGCTTGATGCCGAACATATCGCGCGCGCCGAACAACCGGCGGTTCGCCTTATCCCATATCACAAAGCCGTACATGCCGCGCAGGCGGTGCACCAGCCGGGTGCCCCATTCCTCATAGCCGTGCACCAGCACCTCGGTGTCGGCATGGCAGTGAAAATGGTGTCCCTTCTCTTCCAGCTCCCGGCGAAGCTCCATAAAATTATAAATTTCGCCGTTGAACGTGACGACCACATTGCCGTCCTCGCTTTTCATGGGCTGTGCGCCGGCCTCGGAAAGGTCCAGAATAGACAGGCGGCGAAAGCCGAGGGCAATGTCCTCATCCGTATAGGCGCCGCCCATGTCGGGCCCGCGGTGTACAATGCGCGCCATCATGCGCTGCAAAACAGCCTCTTTCTCTGCCAGCTGGCCGGAAAAGCCGATGAATCCACACATGGGTTCAATCCTCCTCAAAGCCAATGGGCGTTTTGCCGAACGTCTCGATGGCGCAGCGGCAAAGCACCTCCATGGAATCTGTAAAAAACGCGCCGAGGTGCTCGTCGCGCTTGATGAGCGAAAGCTCGGTGCAGCCAAGAATGGCGCCGTCGCAGCCCTGCACGCGCATATGGGCGGCCACGGCCTCGAACACGGCCATGTCGGCGCGCTTTCCCTGCTTAATGTCGCCGTAAATAAGCTGCATCACCATATTCTGGTGCTTCTCATCCGGCACGGCAAACGCCATGCCGTGCTTTTCAAACATGCGCTGGTAGGTTTTGGCCGCCACGGTGCCGGTGGTGGCCAGCAGGGCGGGCTTTTTCACGCCGCGCTGTTTCACATGCAGCACGGTCTGTTCCACCATGTTCAAAATGGGAACGCCCGCCGTCTGCTCCAGCTTATCGTAAAAATAGTGAGCCGTGTTGCAGGGGATGGCCAGCACCTCGGCGCCGAATGTCACAAGGCGGTGCGCGTCCGCCTCCATAATGTCAAAGGGGTTTTCTGTGCTTTGCCCAAGAATATAGGCCGTGCGGTCCGGCGTGGTGGCGCGGGAATTGATGATGACATCAATATGGTCCTGGTCGCGCGCAGCTTTGGTGTGCTTTGTGAGAAGCTCATAAAAATATACGCTGGCCATGGGGCCAAGCCCGCCCAGAATGCCCAGCACACGCGGTGTTTTATTCAATGGGCCCGCGCCTCCTTTCCCCTCGCCGGCAGGCGCGGCCTCACCGGCAGTATGTTTTGAATTTTTTGAAATAGCGCTGCATATGCACAAGGTAATAGGCAAAGCGCCTGGGGTTCAGGGCAAGGTCTTTGGCATAGCCGAAGCTGGTGGTCTCCTTGCCCTCTTTTGCAAGCCGCTTGGCCTTTTCCACAAAAGCTTTGTCCTTCACATAGCGGTACACCACGGCCCGCGGCACTGAATGCCAGAACGCCTCTTTCCTGTTCATCACGCAGGGGCCCAGCTCGCGGCCCAGCACGCGGTCTTCCACCACATAGCGGGCGATGTTGTAGCCCGCGCCCGTGACATAATAGTTCGAGCGGCCCTGGCGCAGGTTTATTTCGAACACACGGTACGAGCCGTCGCGCGTGTCGTACTTGATGTCGAAATTGGCAAAACCGGTGTACTCGATGGCCTCCAGAAATGCCTTCAGCTTTTCCATCAGCGGGGCGTTGTACTCGGTGATGATGGCGGCATGGTTGCCAAGCGCCCGGGGCGTGTGCTCCTCAAGGCCTACATGGCCCAGACACATCATTTTCACAGCATGGTTTTTATCCACATAAGCCGTAAGCACGTGCATGAAGCTGTCGTCGCCCGGTATCATGTCCTGCAAAATTACCTTATCTGGGTAACCCGCACCGTAAATTTGTGCAAGAATGGCGGCGGCCTCTTCAGGAGTGTGGGCCGTATACACTTTTTTCATGCCGCCGAACGGGTGCTTCCAGTACAAAATGCTGGAAGAGGGCTTTATAATAATGGGGTAAGCGAAGCCCAGCGCCTGCGGCGAAAGCGCCCCGGCGTCTTTCGCCCCGGCCACGCAGACGGTTTTGGGGTAGGGGATGGAATATTCGTCGCACAGCTCGTAAAAATCTGCCTTAGAGACGAGCCTGTCGCGCAAAGCGGGCCCGATATACGGCGCTACACAGTTTTTTGGAAGAGTTTCCTTTATTTCCATCAGAAGGCTGGCATAATCGTCCGTGCAGCCCAGCACCACACAGGTTTTTTCTGCGTGGGCGTTTGCAAAGTCCGTCACCGTGCGCGCAAGCACGGCGGGCTCGTCCACATTTTCAATATAGGTGCAGTGTACAATTTTGGAATACATGGTGTCGCCCATGGGCCAGCGGCCGAAGGCATAGCTTTCTACGCCATATGCCTCATGAAAGGCGCGCGCCACGGAATAGCAGTTCATGTCCGCGCCGATAAGCACGGGAAGGATGGAAGGCGAAGCCACAATACAAACCTCATTTCCGGCCCCTTGCCGCGGCGGGAAGGCTGATGCCTGCCCGCAGAAAGGCGTGCGGCGGCGCAAAAGCGCGGCGCGGCGCGCAAAGGCGCAGAAAGGGATAAAATCAATACTTTTCATTATATGCGCAAATGGCGCAATGTCAAGAAAGGCGCCTGCCGCCGCGCTGCGAAAAAACACATAAAGCAGGCGCGGCCGCCCTCGCGCAGTGTGCCGCTAGTATGCCCTGTGTCTGCGGCGGCCATGCGGAAAATAAGAACCCGGCCGCGAAACGCTCGCGGCCGGGCAACGTTCTTACTCCAAGTTTTAGGTTTTTGAAAATTACAGTTAAAACTTGCGATATTCAGTTTGTTCTGCGGCCTTTTGCCGCCTTAACTGCCTAGTGCATCGGCGTGTCCCTTTTCAATACTGCCTGTAACAGCTTTTCAAAAAGTTTGCTCACCCCTGTGCAGGCGCTTTCACCTTTCCCTTTTCTCTTCGAGAAATGCTACTGTTCTGCCGTTTTACAAGGGGAATTACCGGTACATGGGCGTTCGTTCCCTTTCTTTGGCTCTGCCAATTTTATTTTTGGAAACAATATGGGGAAATGTTTTCCGTTCTGAAAGGCCCCCTTCGCCTTCTGCCAAGACGCCTTGCCGCCTTGCATGGCAAACCCTTTCAAACGTTGAAATGACTTTCTTTACAATCATTTCGCCGCGGCCCTTTCTTTACAAGGCCGGGCATCTATGTGTGCTCACCTTGTGCAAGACGCAATGCTCTTTTTGGACGACGCTTTGCTGTGAGCCGTTGGCCATTGCCACATTTCCTGCGGGCCTACCGCCTTCGCAACACCGGGCTTGTTTGGCCTAGAGTCCTAATCGAACTGTGATAACAGCCGTTCGTCCTGAGTCATGCGCCCTGCACAGGCTGCACGGGTTCTTCTGCCTGGTACATGGGCTTCAACCCCTTTCCTTTTTCTTGATTTTATTATACGCAAACAGCGCGCAGATTTCCATTCGCATACTGCATGAATTTTTGTTGTGCTCTATGGATAAAACGCTCAAAGCTATTGCGCAAAGCAGTTGACGGCCCGGCAGAAAGCGGCTATCATGAAGAAAACAGCGGCTGTGCTGCACGTTGCTTTTGCAGGCGCGGCCGCATATTGAATATTGACAGGGAAAGAGGGGGCGAGGCCCATGAAGGCAAGAGTGGTGCGCCGTGCGCCGCTGGCGCTGGCATACGGCTGTGCAGACGACGAGAGGCTGAGAGAGGTTTTTGCCGCGATGGGCGCGCAGGTGCGCGTGCTGAAAAGCGAAGACTGGGGCACGCGCCTTGGCGTGCTGGCAGGCGAGGCAGGGCCCGCGGGCGAAGCGGAGGCCGCGGCGCCGCAGCCAAGCGTGCTGGTGTTTGCCTATTTTACCGATGCCCTGCTGGATAAGGCCCTTGCCGCGCTTCGCACGGCACAGCTCGCCTTTGATTACAAGGCGGCGCTGACGCCCACTAACCGCACCTGGACGCTGCAAATGCTTTTGGAAGAGCTGAAACGCGAGCGCGCGCATATTGAGACGCAGAGGGGCAGGCCATGAAATTTGACAATATTCAAAAACAGGTGAAACAGCAGCGCTGCGCGGGCTTTTCTTATGCGCAGGAAAACCCGGCGGCCGGTTTCCGCGACATGGTCACTGTCTACTGCGACGGCAGGCTGCTGTTTGAACGGTTCTGCGCGGGCGAGGCCGCGGGCCGCGTGTGCGCGCTGTGGGCGCCCGAAGGGGCGGACGAGGCAGGGCGCATCCGGTGGGATTACGGCGCATGCGCTTATTCCGGGGCGCAGCAGGCGCCAAAGGCGCTGACGGGCGCGGGTGCGGGCGGCCTTGTGTTTGACGGAAGGCCGTACCGCTGGGCCCTGTGCGAGCAGCGCAAGACAGACAGGCAGAACGGCTATGGTGCGCTGAAAACATGGTGGCTGTGCCATTTTGGCAAATAAAGCGCAGGGGCGCGCACGGCGGGGCTTCGCCGTGCGCGCCTCTGCTTTTGGCTTTCGCGGAAAGAGCCCCGGCTCTGCCGGGGAGGGTAAAGAGCTTTCGCCTCAGGCTTTGGGCGAAGCGGAAAGCAGCCTTGCGGCTAATATGCGGTTAATAAAAGGGTTATCCTGAAAAGCAAGCCTCGTTTGCGGGCCGCCGTGCCGGTGATATGGAAGGCGGCTTATATTCAGTGCCTCCTGGGAGGCCTGCCGGTATAGGACCCTTCCGGAACTTACGCAAGGCCCCCGCTTTACCGGGGGCCTTGCTTTTGACGGCAGGGCCCCGTCCATGCAGGCCGCCGCCTGCCCCTTGACAAACGAAGGGCTTATGATATACTAAATCGTAAGTAGTAAGTAATAAGTAGCGGGCGGCGCGGCCCCGGCTGCGGCACCTGCTGCCGAAAGCATCTGGAGGTTTATTGTTATGAAGGATATGACGCTCACACAGCAATACTTCACCTGCGCGGTCAACGGCAAGGGGAAGATACCGGGCCTCAGCACAGAAAGGCAGGTGTGCCTTTTGGCTGCCGGCCTGCTGGAGCTGCAGATGGAGGGCTGCATCTCTATCGACAAAAAGCAAATCTGCATCGCGGCGCCGCTGCCCGCTGCAAAGCAGTATCTGGCGCCCTTGTACGCCTTTCTGGATAAGCCCCGCCCGGTGAAGATGGAAAAGCTGCTGGAGGCGTATACATACTCCTTTACAGACAGATATTTCAAGGAATTGATGGCGTCTGTTGGAAAGCAGCTTGCAACCATGGGCCTGGCGCGGCAGACGGCGGGCGGTGTGTTCGGCACTGTCAGCTATGTGCCTGCAAAAGAGGCCATTCACGGCGTGACGGATATGATGCGGGCCGAGCTGCTGGAGGAAGGCGAAGTGACCGAGGAGATTGCGGCGCTTACCGTCCTGCTGGAGTGCGGCGGCTGCCTGAAGCCGTATTTTTCTCAGCTTGAACAGAAGGAGATGCGTGCGCGCCTGAAAGAGATGCTGAACTCTCCCAATGGAAAACTGGTGAAAAATATGGTAGACTATGTGGGGAATATGATTGCAATCGTAACAGTGCTGGCCACGGCACACAGCTGACAGAGGGAGGGAGGCCGCATGTCCAGACAGCGCAGCATGGAGACGATAGCGCACGCGGAGTACGTGACCATCGGGGAGCTGGTGCGGCTGACGGACGTGCGCTACAGCACGCTGAAGTTTTATACGGAGCAGGGCCTGCTTCCCTTTGAGCAGGCGGAGGAAAATCTCACCCGGCGCTATTGCCGCACCCAGAGCATAGAGCGCATCCGCCTGCTTCGGCATCTGCGCGCAGAGGGCAGGACGATTGAGGAAGTAAAGGCGATAGTTTCAGCGCTTGAGCGGCCCGGCGGCCAAACGCTGCCTGATGCCGGGCAGCAGCTTCTGCAGGGGATGGAAAGATGAGGATGGGGATTCAGGCAGGACATGCCCGCGCTGCGGGTTTCATTTTGGGTATGACGATTACCCGGATAAACAGCGGCAAATAGAGGTATGGCGGAAAAGCTGGCTGGAAAAGGGCGCGCCCTAGTTTTCCAAGCACAGAAAGGCGCCGGAGGGCTGGGGTGGGAAAAAATAATTTTTTGCTCGCAAAGCGGGCCGTGCAGGCGCGCTTTCGAGGAAGAGCGACAGCAAAGCGGCGCGCGGCGCCCGAAGCTGACGGGCGCCGCGCGCCGATTTGTGCTGTGAGGCGTCAGAGCTCTTTTGTGAGAAGCACGCAGTGAAAATTGCGGCCCAGCGCATGCGGCTGTATACCCGCCGGGCGAAACCCTTGGGTGAGCAGCCAGTGAAAGTCCTTCCTGCCGGGGGCGGCGAGGGCCTGAAGTTCCCGCCCGATCTCCCCCAGAGGCCGTCCATGAATGGAAAAACCCTCTGAGCCCATGGCGGTGCGCAGGGCTGTGCAGCCCTTTGCGCGTGCATAGCGTTCAGCCTCGTCAAACAGCGCGCCCAGGCGGTGCTCTAAAAAGAAGCGGCCCTGTTCGAAAAAGCCGCAGCACTCCACTTCCAGGCAGCGGTATAAAAACAGTTCGCGGCATAAAAGCCAGCCGGCGGGGTGGGCCTCATCCCTGCCGAGAAGCCAGCCTACGGTGCCGATGGTGAGCTCTGTGCCTGAAAGCTGGCCTGCGGCGCCCGCTTCATCCCACCACTGGGGGCGTGCCCTTGCCATAAAGGCGGCCAGTGCGGGCAGGTTTTGCGGTGTAAGGCGAAACGCATGAAGCTTTTCCACAGCGCCGCCCCCCTTTATGTGCCCGGACGCGCCCGCCAGCGCTTCAGTGTGAGGAACTGCTGCCGCATGCGCGCCCGGGCGGCGGCCTTGTCCAGCGAAGGGGTGCGCTGCAGCTCGAAGCGAAGGCAGAACTCTATCATCTCGTCCATGGTACAGTCCCAGGTGAAGGCTCCGTCTTGGTAACAGTGGGCACAGTAGTCCCCGCTTTTTTCGCCGGAGCCAAGGGTGCCGTACGCCTCATGGGAGGCAAGCGGCATGCCGCAGCTTTGGCAGAATTTTGTGTGTTCCATCATGTATCTCCTATCTCCTTTTCCTATATGTTTTTTCTGTATGTGGGCGGCGGGCTACGCGGCCCTGCCGCAATGGCGCTGTGCACAGCTTTTTGCAGCATCAATGGGCAGAGATAATATCGGGCCTCAGTTTTACGGCATTGCCTTCGGCCACGCTCATCTTCTTGCCTTCCGGAAGATGGGGTGCGCCGTCTGCCCTGCCGTGGGCTGAATGCTGCGAAACGCCGCCTTGGCATCCCCCGCACGGGAGGCCAACACCGCAGGGCGGCTGGCCGCCGGCAGCCGGGCCCGAGAGCGCAGCCGGTGCATACCGGGGTGCCTCTTGGCGGTGATGCTTCCCCTGTCCACTGATGATGCCAGTATAAAGGAAAAAAGCGGACACAGTGTGTCCGCTTTTTTTGTAAAATCGAAAAATTTTCAGTCCGGCCTGCTCACGGCTTTTCCGTCGGCACGCCCTGCCGGTATAAATGCAGGATGCGTGCCGCCTCGTCTGCCACGGCCTTTTGCAGTTCGGGTGGGTTAAGCACGGCTACGGAAGAACCGAAACCCAGCAGCATAGACACCAGAAACCCGCCGCTCGGCCAGCGCGCTGACACAAAAAAGCGCCCGTCCGGCAGCCGGGTGACATCCTCTGGGCAGAACAGGTCGTACACGCGGTGCGCCGCGCCGGGCAGGAACACCAGCTCCATCTGCAGCATGCACGGCGGTTCTTCCCCGCTGCAAAGGGGCGGCGGCGCGCCGTGCGCGCCGGGCTCGAAGCCTTGCTCCAGCATCCGGGCGCCCAGCATGCGGCACAATTTGAAGGTGCGCCATTCGCCGCGTGCAAGGCAGAAGGCCTGCAGATACCAGGCGCTGCTTTTATAGCACAGCTTTGCAGGCTCTGCCGTGCGCTGCGTTCTTTCGCCGCTTGCGCCGAAATAGGTAAAGGCCAGGCGCCTGCGGCCGAGAATGGCGGCCTTCAGCGTTTGGAACAGCGGCTCCTGCGCGGCCTCCAGGCCCCAGGGCATAAAATCCACCTCCAGCCAGTCGCCGGGGTGGGCCAGCGCGCCGGAAAGCTTGCCCAGCGCGGTGGCGGCGCTTTCGCCGCCAAGCACCGCTATGCCGCGCAGCCCGGCCAGCACCTCCGTCTGCTCGGCTTCGCTGAGCAGGGCGGTGTCCAGCCGGTAGCCCTCCAGCAGCGCCACGCCGCCCGTGCGCCCCGGGCGGGCATACACTGGCACGCCCGCCGCGCTGAGGGCGTCGATGTCGCGGCGGATGGTGCGCTCGCTCACTTCAAAGCGGCGCGCCAGCTCGCGCGCTGTGGCGCCGCCGTGCGCCTGCAGATAATACAGAATTTCAAACAGCCGCCCGGTGTGCACGCCTATTCCCCCAGGCGCGTTCTGCGCCAATAGCGGCTCATGGAAAAGCCGGCGTCCTCGGTCATCTCACGGCCAAGGCCTGCGCCCTGCGGCGGCGTGAAGGCGCGGGCTGCTTCCACAGTGGGGAATTCCACCTCTGCATAGAAAAACTGGGTGGGAAGGCCCTCGTCCACAAGGCTCACCTCCAGCGTTTCGCCGCCGGGCAGCGCATAGGCGCGAAAGGCCTTTGTCACCAGCGGCCTGCCGATGAACGCCTCCAGCCGCTGGAACAGCGCCTTGTCGATGGGCGTCTCTATCTCCTCGCGGGCAAGGGTGCCCTTGCCCTTAAAGCATAGAATATATTCCGTACCGTTTTCCGTTGTGCTCTCGCGGATGCGCACCGCCGGGGCCGTGGCGATATAGCCCTGGCGCATGGCGGCCTGCGACACAAGGGGCAGCCCGGCGGGGAAGCCCTCGATAAGCCATTTGCGTTCTATTTCCATATGAAAAACCTCCTGCTTGGGGCGGCGAAGGGGCATTTTCTGTGCCGCGCCCCTTGTAACATGCCGCCTGAATCCATTATAATACAGAAAGTCTGCACAGAAAAGGAAGTTTTATGATGAAACAGGCGCGCGAATTCCCTGCGTTCACAGTGACGCCCAAGGCGGCCCGAAGCCTGGCCGCCGGGCACCCGTGGGTATATGCACAGGAGGTGCTGGCCGCCCAGCCGTGTGAAAACGGCGCGTTGGCCGACGTATTCAGCCAGAAGGGAAGCTGGCTTGGCACGGGGCTCGTCAGCCTGCAAAGCAAGATACGCGTGCGCGTGTTTTCGCGCAATGCGAACGATGTGTTTGACGAAGCGTTCTGGCGCCGCCGCCTGCGCTATGCGTGGGAATACCGCAAGGCGGTGATGGGGCCGGACGTTTCAAACTGCCGCATTATTTTCGGAGAAGCGGACCAGTTCCCCGGCCTGACGGTGGACCGGTACGGCACGCTTTTGTCCGCCCAGGTGCTGAGCGCGGGCATGGAGCGGCTGAAGCATACGCTGTTTCCGGCGCTGGTGCAGCTTCTGCGCGCCGACGGGCAGGATATCCGCGGGCTGTACGAGCGCAACGATGTTGCCCTGCGCGAAAAAGAGGGCCTTGCGCAGTACAAGGGCTGGTACGGCCTTTCGGCCCTTGGCCTGCAGACGCCCGAAACGCCGCTGGCGCATATCTGCGAAAACGGCATCCGGTATACGGTAGATGTAGAGAACGGCCAGAAAACGGGCTTTTTTCTGGACCAGAAATACAACCGCCGCGCGGTGGCAGCTCTTGCGAAGGGGCGTACTGTGCTGGACTGCTTCACCCACACCGGCTCGTTCGCGCTGAATGCGGCAAGGGGCGGCGCCGCAAGGGTGACGGCGGTGGACGTGAGCGAGACGGCCTGCGCCATGGCGCGCCGCAATGCCGAAGAAAACGGCCTTGACGGCGTGGTGCAGTGCGTGGCTGCCGATGTGTTCGAGCTTCTGCCCTCGCTTTCCAAAGGCAGCTACGACTTCATCATTCTGGACCCACCCGCCTTTACAAAGGCACGCAAAACGCTGCACAACGCCCTGCGCGGATATAAAGAAATCAACACCCGTGCCATGCGCCTTTTGCCGCGCGGCGGCTACCTTGCCACATGCAGCTGCAGCCATTTTGCCACCGAAGAGGAATTTTGCAAAATGCTGGCCGCCGCAGCGGCAGACGCCGGGGTGCAGCTGCGGCAGATCGCTGCGCGCCAGCAGGCGCCTGACCATCCTATTCTGTGGAGCGTGCCGGAAACGGATTACCTGAAATTCTACCTGTTCCAGGTGGTGTGAGCCTGCGCCTGCGCACAAGGGCCGTGAAAAGATGGCAAAAGCTCTTGCAATTCCCTGTTTTGTGTGCTATAGTGTGATAGTACGATACTGTGTTATGGAAAGAGTGGGCCTTGCGGTCCGCTCTTTCCCGTTTGTTAAGGAGTTTTTGCATGGCGAACAGAAAGGGCGCGGGCGGCACCGCGCAGGCTGTGGAGGCGCTGGTGCGGCCTGTGGTGGAGGCTATGGGCCTTTGCATCTGGGACGTGCGCTTTGAAAAGGAGGGGGCGGACTGGTTCCTGCGTATCTATCTGGACGGCGGCCGCCCGCTGGACATGGAGGCGTGCGAGGCCGCGACACGTGCTATTAACCCTGTGCTGGATGAAGCAGACCCTATCAGCCAAAGCTATTACCTTGAGGTGGGCAGCCCCGGCCTTGGCCGCCGTCTGACGAGGGACGAGCACTTCACGGCAAAGCGCGGCGAAAAGGTGCGCGCACACCTCATCCGGGCGGATGAGGCGGGCCGCAGGGAGGTGGCCGGCACGCTGCTGGGCAAAGAGGGCGCGGCTGTGCGCCTTGCCCTGGAGGACGGCACCGAAACCCTGCTGGATACAAAGCTCGTCAGCGACTTCCGCCTGTGCGACGATGAAGACCTGTTCTGACGCGCCGGGTGCGCGCGGTGCGGCGGGCACAGTTTAGGAATGCTGTTACATGAAAAGTTTAGAATAAGAAGGAAGATGATCTGGAAAGATGAATGCGGAGTTTTTTGAAGCGCTTGCCATGCTGGAGGCCGAGCGCGGCCTTTCGGCAGAGTATCTGCTGGAAAAGATCAAAAACGCCATCGTGATTGCTGTGAAGAAGGATTACGACGTGGAAGACGACAATGTGGCGGTAGAGATCGACCCCGAGACGGGCAAGTTCAACGTGAACCTTCTCAAGCATATTGTGGAAGAGGTGGAAAACCCAAACACGGAGATCAGCCTGGAAGACGCACTGGCAAAAAAGAAAACCTCAAAGGTGGGCACGGATTTCATCATCCCCCTGAAAACGAAAGATTTCGGGCGTATTGCCGCGCAGACGGCAAAACATGTTATCCGCCAGGGCCTGAAGGAGGCCGAGCGCAGCCAGATGTATGCCGAGATGCAGGGCAACACGCACGAAATCGTTTCGGCCACAGTGACAAACCTGGATATGGTGCGCGGCATTGTGACGCTGGAGCTCTCGAAGGGCGGCGTGGCCACGCTGCCCCGCAATGAACAGGTGCCCGGCGAGGAATACTACGAGGGCCAGCACCTGCAGGTGTATGTGGTGGATGTGCGCGAGACAGAGCGCGGCCCGCGCATGATGATCAGCCGTACCCACCCCGGCCTTGTGAAGCGCATGTTCGAGATGGAGGTGCCGGAGATTTACGACGGCACGGTGGAGATCAAGGCCATCAGCCGTGAGGCCGGTGCCCGTACGAAGATGGCGGTATGGTCCAAAGATGAAAATGTGGACCCTGTGGGCGCTTGTATCGGCCCCCGCGGCGCACGCGTGGCGAAGATTGTGGATGAGCTGGGCGGCGAGAAAATCGACATCGTCCGCTGGAGCGAAGACCCGGCCGCCTTTATCAGCGAGGCGCTCAGCCCCGCCAAGGTAGTGGACGTGGAACTGCTGGACGGGGAAAACCGTGCCGCCAAGGTGACCGTACCGGACCACCAGCTCAGCCTGGCCATTGGCAACCGCGGCCAGAACGCGCGCCTCACGGCGCGCCTTACGGGCTACAGCATCGACATCCGGCCGGAGAGCGGCTACTACGGCGAAGAGCCGCCAGTGAAGAAAACACAGGAGTAATAAAGAGGGGGATGCCCGTGAAAGAACGGAAAGTGCCGCTGCGCAAATGTGCGGGCTGCGGGGAATCGAAGCCTAAAAAAGAACTGGTGCGCGTGGTGCGTGCGCCGGACGGCGCAGTGTCGCTGGACCTTGTGGGCAAAAAGCCGGGCCGTGGAGCCTATGTGTGCCCAAGGGCGGCGTGCCTCGCCAAGGCGCGCAAGGCAAAGCGCATTGAGCGTGCGCTGGAGGTGGCTATCCCCCCCGAAATATACGATGCCATGCAGGCTGAGATAGCCCGCGCGGAGGAAGCAGATGCAGCAACATAAGGCAGTGTTCGCGCTTTCGCTGTGCCGCAAAGCAGGCGCGCTTGTCACAGGCTTTGACGCAGTAAAAGAGAGTGTATATAAAGGCAAGGCGGCGCTGGTGCTGTGTGCACAGGATGCCTCAGAGGGCACGCAGGCCCGGGTGAGGCGCTTTTGTGAAGGGCTGTGCCAGGTGCTCACGCTTCCCTGCACCCAGGCGCAGCTTGCCGCCGTTACGAAAAAACCCACCGCAGTGCTGGCCGTACAAAGCGCAGAGCTTGCCAAGCTGTGCGCCTCGGCTGCCGGCACAGCGCCCAGCCACGACTAAGGAGGAGTGCCCATGTCGATTGAGATTAAATATAAACTCGGAGACCTCGCCAAAGACCTTGGCGCAGCCAGCAAGGATATTATTGAAATGCTGAGTGCCCTGGAAAAGGGCGAGGCCAAAAAGCATACCACGCCCCTGACAGAGAACGAATTAAACCTTGTTCTGGAGCAGATGACGAAAAACGCGCAGGAGGATAATTTTGACGCGTATTTTGCCACGGCTGCCGCTGCCAGGAAGAAGGAAGAAAAGAAACAGCGCCCGAAAGAGAAACTCACTGTCTCTGCAAATGCGGGCCCGCTGAAAAAGGCCGATGGCACGATTGTAGAGATGCCTGCAAAACACAAGGAAAAGCCCGCGGAAAAGGCTGAGCGCCCCGAGGCGCCAAAGAAAGAAGTGGTCACCGTTACGGTGGACACGCGCAGCGTGGACGTGAACCTTGATAAGTTCAACGAGAAATATACCTCGCTTGCCGCCACAAAGAATGTGGAGAACCGCCGCAAGCCCATGCCTGCCGGCAACAAACAGAAATTCTCCGGCGGAAAGAACCGCTTCGGTGGCCGGGGCCCGCAGGGCAAAAAGCGTGAGACAGAGGCAGAGCGCCTGCAGCGCATCCAGTTGGAAAAGGCCCGCAAAGCGCAGCTCAAGGTGTCTATTCCGGACGAGATAGCCGTGGGCGAGCTTGCTGTGCGCCTGAAGGTGAACGTGGCGCAGGTAATTAAAAAGCTGATGGGCCTTGGCGTGATGGCCTCCATCAGCGAGGTGGTGGATTTTGACACCGCCAGCCTCGTGGCGGAAGAACTGGGCGCCAAGGTGGAGCACGAAGTGCACGTCACAATTGAAGAGCGCCTGTTTGAAGTGGATGACGACAAGGCCGAAGACCTTGTGGAGCGCCCGCCCGTTGTGGTGGTGATGGGCCACGTGGACCACGGAAAAACGTCTATTCTGGACGCCATCCGCAAAACGCGCGTCACGGCGGGTGAAGCGGGCGGCATCACCCAGCACATCGGCGCCTATCAGGTGGAAAAGAACGGCAAGGTCATCACCTTCCTCGATACGCCGGGCCATGAGGCATTTACAGCCATGCGTGCCCGCGGTGCCGAAATGACCGACATTGCAGTGCTGGTGGTGGCCGCAGATGACGGCATTATGCCGCAGACGGTGGAATCCATCAACCACGCGAAAGCCGCAGGCGTCACCGTCATTGTGGCAATCAATAAAATGGATAAACCCACTGCTAACCCCACGCATGTGATGGAGCAGCTTACCCAGTATGAGCTTGTGCCGGAGGAGTGGGGCGGCGACACCATCTGTGTGCCGGTGTCTGCACTGACGGGCCAGGGCATTGAGGACCTGCTGGAAAATATCAACCTTGTGGCCGAGGTGAAAGAGCTGAAGGCAAACCCGAACCGCCGCGCCAAAGGCGTTGTCATTGAGGCACGGCTGGACAAGGGCATGGGCCCTGTGGCGACCATTCTTGTGCAGAAGGGCACGCTGCACCAGGGCGATATTGTTATTGCGGGCACGGCTGTGGGCCGCGTGCGCGTGATGCGCGACGACCAGGGCCGCGCGCTGAAGGAGGCGGGCCCCTCCACCCCGGTGGAAATCACCGGCCTCACCGAGGTGCCTGCCGCAGGCGACATCTTTGATGCGGTAGAGGATGAGAAGCTGGCGCGCGAGTTAGCCGACCAGCGCGCAGCCGAGGCAAAGGAAAAGCAGTTTGCCAGCTACAGAAAGGTGACGCTTGACAATCTGTTCAGCCAGATTGCCGAGGGCGAGCGCAAAGAGCTTGGCATCATTGTGAAGGCGGATGTGCAGGGCTCGGCCGAGGCTGTGAAGCAGAGCCTTGAGAAGATATCCAACGATGAAGTGCGCGTGCGCGTCATCCACGCGGGTGTGGGCGCCATCAATAAATCGGACGTGATGCTTGCCAATGCTGGCAATGCCATCATTATCGGCTTCAACGTGCGTCCGGACCCCATTGCCAAAGAAGAGGCAGCCCAGGCGGAAGTGGAGATGCGCATGTACCGCGTCATTTATGATGCCATCAATGATGTAACGGATGCCATGAAGGGCATGCTGGCCCCGAAATACCGCGAGGTGGAGCTGGGCCGCGCCGAGGTGCGCAGCGTGTTCAAGATATCTTCTGCGGGCACCATTGCCGGCTGCTATGTGCTGGAGGGCAAGGTGAGCCGTGCGGCCAAGATACGCCTTGTGCGCGACGGCATCGTCATCACTGAGGACGAGATTGATTCCCTGCGCCGCTTTAAGGATGATGTAAAGGAAGTGGCCCAGGGCTACGAGTGCGGCATTGGCCTTGAGAAGTTCTCTGATATCAAGGAGGGCGACATCTTCGAGGCCTTCACTATGGAAGAGTACCGCGACTGACCGCGGGAAAGGAGGCAGGCATGCCACAATCGAAAAATATTGCGCGCCTTTCGGAGGATATGAAGCGCGAGCTCATCGCCATCATCGGCCAGATGAAGGACCCGCGGCTGAAAACGGGCCTTCTGACGGTGATGCGCATTGAACTGGCGCCGGACCTTTCTTTCGCGAAGGTTTTTATCAGCGTGCTGGGCACACAGCCCGATGCACCGCAGCAGGCGGTGGCTGCGCTGAACCGTGCGGCGGGCCATGTGCGCAGCGAGGTGGCAAAGCGCATGCATATCCGAAAAACGCCGGAATTCCGCTTTGTGGCGGACGGCGGCGCAGCCTATGCCCAGCATATCAACGAGCTGATTGAAGGCCTGTGACCGTCCGGCCCGCGGCCCGGCATGACGCCGGGCACAGGGGGCATGTGCCGCGCGTTGCGCGGTGCAAGCATTGTGTAAAAAGAGGAGAAAATATGAGCGAGATCCTGCAGTTGGCAGAAGCGATCAGCCGCTTGCTCAGGGCGGATAATATTCTGCTTTTGTGCCATAAAAACCCGGATGGGGACACGGTAGGCAGCGCCATGGCCCTGTGCCATGTGCTGAAAAGCCTGGGCAAAACAGCAGCCATTCTGTGTGCGGACCCCATCCCTTCGCGCTATGCGTATATGCAGCTTTGCCTGTTTGAAGAGGGCGATTTCGAGCCTCACTTTGTGGTGGCCGTGGACGTGGCGGGCATCCAGCTTTTCGGCGACAGCGAGGCGGTGCAGAAATATGCCCAGCGGGTAGATTTGTGCATCGACCACCACACCTCCAACTCCGGCTACGCATCTGCACTTCTGCTGGACGGCGAGGCGGCCGCCACAGCAGAGCTTTTGTACGACATGTTCAGCGAAATGGGTGCGCCCATCACGCCGCTGGTGGCGGACTGCCTGTACACCGGTCTTTCCACCGACACGGGATGCTTCAAATTTACAAACACCACGGCGCGCACGCACATTGTGGCTGCCAAGCTGATGGAGGCGGGCGCGAACACCGTGAAGCTGAACAGCCTGTTGTTCGAGAATAAATCCCGCAGCCGCATCGCGCTGGAGCGATTTGCACTGGAGAATCTGGAATATTACTTCGAGGGGCGCTGTGCGCTGATATGCCTCACGCGCGAACAAATTGAGGCCAGCGGAGTGGAGCCCAGCGAGCTGGAGGGTATCACAGCCATCCCCCGTATGATAGAGGGGGTGGAGGTAGGCCTCACCATGCGCCAGCAGCCCTCCGGCAGCTATAAGGCCAGCATCCGCACCACTCTTGGCGTGGATGCCTCTGCCATTGCGGCACATCTGGGCGGCGGCGGCCATAAGCAGGCTGCGGGCTGCGAGATATTGGGCAGCACGGACAATGCCAAGGCCGCGCTGTTGAGCGAAGTGGAAAAGGTGCTATGCAAGGGATTTTAGTAATGGATAAGCCCGCAGGCTTCACCTCGTTCGATGTGGATGCGAAGCTGCGGGGTATTCTGGGCACGCGCAAAATAGGCCACGCCGGTACGCTGGACCCCATGGCAACAGGCGTGCTGCCTGTATTTGTGGGGCGCGCTGCCAAGGCGGTGGACATGCTGCCCGACACGGATAAAACCTACGAGGCCACGCTGCGCCTGGGGCTGCGCACCGATACCGGCGACGTCACCGGTCAGGCGCTGGAGACGGCGCCCGTGCCCGCCGGGCTGGACGAGGCGGCGCTTGGCGCCGTGCTGGGACGCTTTCTGGGCCGCAGCATGCAGACGCCGCCCATGTATTCGGCGGTAAAGGTGGGCGGCCAGCCGCTGTATAAGCTGGCGCGCAGGGGCAAAACTGTGGCGCGCCCTGCGCGGCCTGTCGTCATCCATACCCTGCAGCTTCTGGGGCGTGAAAGCGAAACGGATTTCCGCCTGCGCATCGTGTGCGGCAAGGGCACCTATGTACGCGTGCTGCTGGAGGACATCGGCCGCGCCCTTGGTTTGCCCGCCACCATGGCGGCGCTGCGGCGCACGGCCGCCGCGGGCTATACCGAGGCGCAGGCCGTGGGCTTTGCCCGGGTGGAAGAGGCAAAGGCGCAAGGGGCGCTTGTCTCGCTGCTTTTGAGCGTGGAGACGGTGTTTTGCGCTTTGCCGCAGCTCTGTGTGGATGAGGCCGCCGTCCGGCGCCTTTTGAACGGTGCGGCGGTATACCGCTGCAAAGCCGCAGACGGGCGCTTCCGGGTGCACGGGCCGCAGGGCTTTTTGGGCACAGGATGCGTTCAGGGCGGTGTGCTGAAGGCAGAAAAGTTGTTTGTGGAACGATAGCGGCACCGCCGCGGGCCTGCAGGGGCTTTGCGCACGGTGCCTTCCGGCCCGCAGGGCCGGGTGTGCCCTGCCGCAAAAGCCGGCGGGGCTTTATTTTGTTTTGGGGAAGGGGATGTACCCTATGCGATGGGAAACGCGGATACAGCCGGGCCTGTGCGCGCCCAGCGCCGTGGCGCTGGGTTATTTTGACGGCGTGCATCTGGGCCACCGCGCCGTTCTTGCCGCCGCCCGTGCCTGGGCGCAAGAACACGGCGCAGCCACGGCGGTGTTCACCTTTACGCTGCCGCCGGAGGCCGGGCTGAAAGGCGCCCACATTTTACAGGATGAGGAAAAGCGCAGCCGCCTTTGCGCCTGTGGGGCCGAGCTCGTGCTGTGCCCGCCCTTCGAAGCCTTCTGCGCGCTTGCCTGCGAGGAGTTTGTCGCGCAGGTGCTGTGCGGCGCGCTGGGGGCAAAGGCCGTGTTCTGCGGGCCGAATTTCACCTTCGGCCGCGGCCGTGCCGGGGATGCCCGCCTGCTGGAAAAGCTGTGCGCCGCGCACGGCGTTGAGGTGCATGTGGTGCCGCTGGCGGCCTGGGGCGGGCAGACGGTGTCCTCCACCCGCATCCGCGCCGCGCTGGCGCAGGGGGAGCTCCCTGCGGCAAACGCCATGCTGGCGCAGCCGTATGCGGTTTCGCTTCCCGTGCGCCACGGCCGGGGCAACGGGCGGCAGTGGGGGTTCCCGACCATCAATCAGGTCTACCCAAGCGGCCTTCTGGTGCCGCGCGAGGGGGTATACGTCTCGCGCGTAATGCTGGCGGACGGCACGGTGCACCCGGGCGCCACAGGCCTGGGCAGCCGCCCCACGGTGAATGACGACGCGGGGGACGTCACCTGCGAGACGTTTTTGCCCGGCTTTTCAGGCGATGTATACGGCGAAACGGCGCGCCTTGTGCTGTGCCGCTATTTGTGGCCCACCCGGAAATTCGAGAGCGTGGACGCCCTGCGGCAGATGGTGCAGCGGGCGGCCGCCGCGGCGCTGGAAGGCTGGCAGGGCGTATGAGCGGCACAGGGCCCCTGCATGAAGGCGGCGCGCGGGCGGTGGTGTGCATATGGCGCGCCGTATGCGTGCTGGCCCTTCTGGGTACGCTGTGGTTCATTTTCAGCCATTCGGCCCAGCCTGCGGCGGTGTCCGGCGCACAGAGCCGGGGCGTGTTGGCGCTGGTGAATCGGGCCTTGAGAGGCTGGGGCCTGCCCGGCGTGCCGGAGCAGCTTTTGCGCAAGGCGGCCCATTTTGCCGAATTCACGGCGCTGGGCTGGTGGCTGCTTCTGTGCGCCCGTGCGTTTGCTGCGCGCGTGGCGCGCCGCCTGCCCTGGCTGTGGGGTGCAGGCATCCTGTGTGCGGCAGCGGATGAGGGCATCCAGCTTTTTGTGCCGGGCCGTTCTGCGCGCATTTCCGACGTGCTGCTCGATGGCTGCGGCGTGCTGGCGGGCCTCGTACTGGCGCGGGCGGCCATATGGGCGTGGACACGCCTGCACGGCCGGGCGGAACAGAGGAAGTAGAGCGGTGCGTTTTCAGGAAAACACCCTGATATCCGGGGCTGCCGCCCTGCGCGGCCGCTGTTTTCCTGCTGTGCGCCCTTTTGCATCCGCCTGCGCCGCGCGCGCTCCTTCGTGCGGCGGGGCGAGTGTCAAATTTTGCGCGAAGAATTCTCCATGCCTTTGCCGGTGCCGCCTTGCCGGGGCACTGTCTGCGTGATATGATGATGTTACGATACGTCTTATCGCAATGAGCTGGCAGGGAGTGACGAAATGATGAAACCGGTTGTAGAAGAAAGAAATATTGCAAAGCTGTTCAGCGTGCAGGGAAAAGTAGTGCTTATCACGGGCGCAGGGGGCCTTGGCGGCTACCTTGCCAAGGGCTTTGCGGAAAACGGCGCCCATGTGGTGGTGACGGACGTGGTGCCCGGCAGGGCGCAGGCCCTTGCAGACAGCCTGTGTGAAAGGGGCTTTGCCTGCCGCGGTTACGAGCTGGACCAGACAGACAAGGCGGCCGTTGAAGCTGTGGTGCAGAGTGTCGTGAACGAGCAGGGGCGCATCGACGCACTTATCAATACGGCGGCCATCGCGCCGTGCCATCCGGCAGAGGAATTTCCCGAGGACGAGCTGCGCAGGGTGATTGACGTCAACCTCACCGCTGCTGTGCTCACTTCTCAGGTGGTGGGCAGGCAGATGATTGCGCAGCAGTACGGCAAAATTGTAAACATCGGCTCCATTGCAGGCGTAATGTGCCATTCCTATGAATCCATGCCGTACGAATGTACGAAGGCGGCTGTCCACCAGATGACGAAGTCGCTGGCCTGTGCATGGGGCCGGTATAACGTGAACGTGAACGCCATTGCGCCCACATGGATCATGACGCCCATGCTGGACGACTGCCCGCCGGAATATTTCGACGCGGTAGATTCCATGCACGAGTTTAGCCGAATGTCCCGCGTGGAGGATTTCTTCGGCACGGCGGTGTACCTTGTCACCGATGCCTCCAATTTCATCAGCGGGCACGTGCTCCTGGTGGACGGCGGCTGGAGCACCGCGCGCCCGGTGCAGTGCAAAAGCTGACGGTGCGGGCTTTCGGCCCGGCCGGGAAAAGTTTGCTCTGCCGGTTGATTTTGCCCTCCGGCCATGGTATACTATATAAGCTGCCCGCGTGGAGGGTAGCGTTACCCGAGCGCAGCGTCCGGCGCATCCCTCGAAAGGCTACCGCCGCTTCGTTCCGGGCATATATCATATTGATCATAAGAGGAGAAAGCAAGCATGGAGACGAAACAGAATATCATCGCTTCCGCCCGTGTGCATGACACGGACACCGGTTCCCCCGAGGTGCAGGTGGCGCTGCTGACGGCGCGCATCAATCACCTCACCGAGCACCTGAAGGCCAACAAAAATGACCACCACAGCCGCCGCGGCCTGCTGAAGATGGTCGGCCGCCGCCGCAACCTTCTGGCCTACCTGCAGAAGAAGGATATCGAGCGCTACCGCGCCCTGATTGCAAAGCTCGGCCTGCGCAAGTAAAGGTATGAAAAGGCAGACGGCAAAAGCCGTCTGCCTTTCCGTGTATTATTGTAACCCGGCAAAGCGCGGCGGGCACGCGCGTTGTTAGCAATGAATCGGGGGCTTTTGCCGAAAAAGCTTCGGATTTATTGCTAAAACCGCACACCTGCCATGCGATGCCCGAAATATTAAGGAGGCAAGACAATGGCATTGGAATTCGCATCCAAAAAAGAAACGTTCCCCAATTACCGCAAATTTGAAACCACGCTGGCGGGCCGCCCGTTCGTGGTGGAGACGGGCAAAATGTGCGCCCTCTCTTCCGGCAGCTGCATGGTGAGCTATGGTGACACGCGCGTGCTGTGCAACGTCACCATGAGCGACAAGCCCCGCGAGGGCATCGACTTTTTCCCGCTGTCTGTGGACTTTGAGGAAAAGCTGTATGCCGTGGGCAAAATTCCCGGCTCCTTCCTGAAAAGGGAGGGCCGTCCCAGCGATAAGGCCATTCTGACCTCCCGGGTCATCGACCGGCCGATCCGCCCCCTGTTCCCCAAGGATATGAGAAACGATGTGTCCGTGGTGTGCACCGTCATGTCTGTGGATCCGGACTGCTCTCCGGAGATCGCCGCCATGGTGGGAACCTCCGCGGCCCTGTCCATCTCCGATATCCCGTGGAAGGGCCCGATCTCCGGCGTTTCCGTAGGGTATGTGGACGGCGAGTATGTTATCAATCCCACCGCGGAGCAGCGCGAGAAATCCCAGATGGCCGTTACCGTGGCCTCTACCGATAAGCTGATCGCCATGATCGAGGCCGGCGCCAACGAGGTTTCCGACGAGGTCATGTATAACGGCATTATGGCGGGTCATGAGGCCAACCAGAAGATCATCGAGTTCATCAAGGGTATGCAGGCGGAGATCGGCAAGGCTAAGTTCGAGTATCCCAGCAACGAGCCGGATCCGGAAATGCTGGCGGCTGTCATGGAGTTCGCCACCGAGGACGTAAAGCTTGCTCTGGATACCGACGACAAGACCGTCCGCGACGAGCGGTTAAAGCCCATTTATGAAAAGGTTCACGAGCATTTCGACCCGATCTATCCCGAGTGCGAGGCCAAGATCGACGAGTGCATGTATAAAACCCAGAAGAACGTAGTCCGCCGCTGGCTGCTGGACGAGCAGAAGCGTGTGGACGGCAGGGCCATGGATCAGATGCGGCCTCTGGCCGCCGAGGTCGGCCTGCTTCCCAGGGTTCACGGC
>OJRC01000553.1_pt1 | contig 22333 bp, 14 predicted proteins | sample 1599081 | NCBI WGS metagenome assembly OJRC01 (sample SAMN03922519, study PRJEB24848) | human gut metagenome | isolation source: stool sample | host: Homo sapiens | place: Germany | collected 2010-02 | reverse complement strand
CCAGCAACGCCTCCGCGTAGGCGTAGTGGGTCATCCATACGCGCTCCGCCGCATCCCCATAGCCGCCCGCAGCCTCGAACTGCGCCAGCGCGCCTTCATAGTCGCCCGCGGCCAGCAGCGCTTCCGCACGGACGTAGTGAGTCATGGCCGCTGCATCCTCGTTGAAGCCCGCAGCCCGGAATTGCGCCTCCAAGCCTTCATAGTCGCCCGCGGCCAGTAACACCTCCGCGTAGGCAAAGTGGGTCATCAATACGCGCTCCGCCGCATCGTCATAGTCGCCCGCAGCCTCGAATTGCGCCAGCGCGCCGTTATAGTCGCCTTCGTCCAGCAACGCCTCCGCGTAGGCGTAGTGGGTCATCCATACGCGCTCCGCCGCATCCCCATAGCCGCCCGCAGCCTCGAACTGCGCCAGCGCGCCTTCATAGTCGCCCGCGGCCAGCAGTTCATCCGCCTTTCTATAAAACATAGCTGGCTGGATGACGCAAAAGTAGACCAGCGCTGCCGCCGTTATAACAACAACCGCACAGATTAGCAGCCGCTTTCGGTTACGCGCCCGCTTTTCTGCCGCCTCTTTCTTTTCAGCGCATTGCTTTGCACGCTCGACGCTGTCCTTGTAATCTCCCAGCCGCTGAAACTCATTGCCAAGCTTTTGCCACTCCTCTTCATCCTGCCTCGCCTCAGCCTGCCTTTTGCAAAGCTGCTGATAATCCGATTCCCGCCTAGCCATGGCCTGGTCATACTGCTTTTGCGCGGCGTGGTCGCCATTCTTCAGCGCCCGCGCGTAGGCCTCTTTCGCCTCCTGCGCCAACTGCTCGTCGCGCAGCTGCGCTTGCGCAACGGCTTCGTTCCAGCAATGCTCTACGGCGCTCATTTCATCTTCCAGGGTTTTCTTGAACGCACCCGCGGCAAATGCCCTGGCTTTTTTCAAATTGCGGTCGTTTGCCAGCAGCGCCTGTTCGCCTTGCGCCGCCGCACGCCAGTATCCGACCACGGACGCGAATTTCTGGGGCGGTGCATACAAGTCTTTTACAGCGGTTTTTGTAACGTAGCCCGGGACAGCAAACTGTTCCATCGCGGCGGCAATGTGCGCTTCGTCTGCTTGGACAGCTTCCATGGGCGTGCTGGTTTCCTCGCTGCGGGCTTGTTCGATTCGCGCGGCGGTATAATCCGCCAAACTCTTTTGTTGGGCGCCCGCAAGGAATTTGCCACGGTAGGCCACGGCGCACTCGGCGTCCATGTCCAGCACCCGGTCGAAGAATTCGTCCGCCGCCTTCCATTCGCCGTCCTCCAGCGACAGTTCGCCGCGCCGGAGCAGGGCTGTCAGGCTGGAGCCTTCTTTTCCCTGCACCACAAGCGTTTCCCTTGCATGTTCCGGCTCTTTGCCTCCGCCAAGCACCTTGTTCACGCCGCGCACCAGGTCCTGAAGGAAGCCGATTTTGCTCATGTCATATGCCTGCAATACGGAAAGCTGCTCCGGCATGTCGTAAGGGTCCATATCCCGGTAGCAGGGCAGGAGCAGCTTATTGCGGTCTTTGCGCATAAGAGCCAGGAAACGGCTCCATTCGTTTCGCACCCACACAGCGTTGAGATTTTTGGCGCTGGTGCCCACCACAACCATCACCCGGGCGGAATGAAGGGCCGCGAAGATGTAGGGCTCGTACATCGTGCCCACCTTATCCTCCAGCGTGATACGGGCAAAGAACACCCTGCAGCCCTGCTCCGTCAGGCCGTAATAGATTTCCTGTGCAAGCAGGGAGTCGCGCGTGCGCTGGCCGTTCTCATCTGTTTCCTTATAGCAGATGAACACATCGAACGGCTTTTCATTTTGCGAAATGGAAAGGATACCGCGCTGCACCTCTGTGATTTTTTCCGCGTCCTGGCGGTAGCGTTCGCGGGCGGACGGGTCTGCGTGTTCCAGCGCAGCCAGATAGTCCACGTCCTCAAGAAAGCTGTCGAAGCTGGCGCGGTGGCAGGTGGGCAGCCATTCATGCGTGGTGGGGTCCTCCACGTACTCGATGCCGAAGCGGCACAGCGCGCAGCACCAGTGCGCCTCAGCGTCGGCTTCATTTTCCTCTACGATGTGCTCGTACACGGCAAGCGCTTTGTCAAATTCGCCGATACGCCGGAAGTGATTGCCGCGGTTGAAGGCGGCCGCTCGCTGCTCATCGTCGATGCGGGGTAGCGTCATGGTGGAGCCGCAGCTGTCACAGGTGCCGATGCTCTTGTCCTCGGACAGCACGATGTCGCCGCCGCACATTTTGCATTTGATGATTGCCATTGGTCGATGCCCCCCTAAGGCGTTATTCTTTCGTAATTTCCAGATTGTCCAGCGCAAATTCCAGGGCCATCACGATCAGCTCGTTTCGGGTGCGGCCCGTTTCGTCCGCCAGCGTGTCCAGCGCTTGCGCCATGTCTTTGGGCACCCGCACGGAAATCACCGTCGAGGCGGCGGCGTATTTTTTGGGCGTCACCTTAAAGGCAGACACAGGGTTTCGTGGTATCATCGTTATCACCAACTACAATTGTAGTTTCCATGTAAGGCCGTGTCAAGAGAAGAAAGGAGAAAATTGTTGCGATATTGACATAAAACATTAAAATCGGACAAGTTTCTGAATCAGGAGCTTTCTGGAACGACGAGACGCTTAGAAGGGTCACGAATTATTTTGGAAGCGTCCCCGTAATACCGTCCGAAAAGGCGCTCGCCCGCCGCGTCCTGCCGGACATTCTCGCTTTCTGTGAAAGCGAGGAAGGCTAGAGGGAATTTGCTGAATGGAAGAAGCCAAGGGAATTGGAAAAGCAGGAGATCAAGGCAGAGTAAGGACAAAAGAAAGGGCGGGCGCACCGTGAAAACGGCTGCGTCCGCCTTTTTTGCGCCTATGGAGTTATGGCTTCTTCCGAAGGCCCCTCGGCTTGGAGACAGGCTTGCGCCTTACCCCGTTGCAAAAGTGGGTCCTTTCATACGAATCGAAAAACCAAACATCCGAACCCATCTCCTACCGGAAACAAGTTCGGATGGTATTGGTTTGGTGAGCCCGGCGGGATTCGAACCCACGACCTTTTGATTCGTAGCCAATTCAGCCAGGCAGCTGGAAGCCTTGATTTACAAGGGTTTGCGGACCTGAAAATCTCAAAAAAACCATTTTGACTACCGATTGACTACCTGAACCCCATGAACGACTCCCTGCGGCTTCTTTCCGGTTCGCTGTTACGGAAGGATGGGACAGGCCCAAATTGCTGTAAAAGGAGATCGTCAACATGAAAGCACTCAAGAAACATATTTTCGATAAAAAGAATGGACGCGATTATATATTGGCTGGCGATTATTACCTCCCCGACCTGCGGCTGCCGGAGGAAACGCGCCCGATAGGAAGATGGGGCAGGATATACAAAGACTATCTGGAGCAGTATCACACGGCTCGATACAACTATTTGCTTTTGTCCGGCAAGCTCTGGACATATCTGGCGGACCTCAACGAGCAGGCACGGGAGCGGATGGAATGCATGATTACCCAGATGAAGGCGGCGGAGGGCGTAACCGAGGAGTTGAAGGCCCGCGATTCGATGGCGTGGGTGGGGGCGATGAGCAACATTCGCAGTCGGGCTGAGGAAATCATCCTGCGGGAGATGATCTATGAGGATGAAGAAGCATAAGGTTTGGGGAGAATAAGGAAAAGAAAACGGAAACGGATGGCAAGAGACAGGTCGCCTAGGGTTCTTCACACGCTGGCCTTGGACTAGTATAACCCTTTTATCAGTAAGGTGGTCAGTCCATCCTTGTTGATTAACGCAAGATTCGTCAGAAACAGCATCCTAAAAATGTGTTTCTGACGAATTTTTTGATTTTGAGGATATCTGCGAGTTGAGTTTTCACGAAAAAGTGATAAAATAAAAATAATCGTTGACCATGATGGGGGCAGTAATATGGCGATTCGTTATAACAAGCTATTTCATCTAATGATTGATAAAAATATGAGCAATGCCCGGTTAAAAGAGAAGGCTGGTTTTAGCGCGAATATTATCACGCGCCTAAAACGAAATGAGTATGTTTCCATGGAAAGCATCGAGCAGATTTGCCGCGTGCTGGAATGCAAGGTGGATGATATTCTGGAGTTTGTTCCGGAAGATAAGGAAGGGAAAGAAGCATGAGCCTAAGCGCACACATCAGCGAAAAAGCCGCCCTGATCTGGGCGATTGCCGATAAACTCACCGGCGTAATATTGCGTATAGGACGGTAAAGAACGCTCGAAAGCATAAAACAGAGTATCCGCCTTTCCTTCAGCAGAGAATTTCCACATCGACAGATGAGGAATTGTTTTTGTACTACCTGGAGTCTACCGTGTGGGATGACATCAAAAAAGCCATTAATGGTGAGCGAGGGTTACTATCTCGTTCACTGAAACCGGAGGATATGCTAATTCAAGCAGTACAAGAATATCCGTTTATTGGAAATTCGCTTATACAAAGATATAGCGCTGCAATGGAGAAAAATAAGCAGGGCCCTGTGTTATAAGCACAGAGCCCGCTTTTCGTATGTCAGATAATTTTTTCGACCCGGAACCTTGTAAGCGCCTCCAAGAAGTGTTTGCCGATAGCCTCCGGATCGTTGTTATTGGCCTCGCAGATGAAGCGGAGGCCGGTCGGTGTGAGCAGACGTCCATTGTCACGCGCTGAACACAACGCTTTATATTCCTCGATCTGTTTTTTCGTCAAACGCTCGGTCATGAGGATGCCTCCCAAATTCTATTTCTTGAAACACACTGTAGTTTCTGTGGTGGCTATGACTTTACTCCACACCAAGTGCCTTGAAAACAGCATCCTCAGGGCTTTGATAGAAGATCAGGTTGAAGTTGCCGATCAGCTCTGAGGGAACCGTATTAAGGTCCCCCGAGGAAGGCATCGGGAGCAGCACTTTTTTGGCCCCGTTATCCAGGCATACTTGCAACGTGCTGGCAAGCTCATTTGCTTTAAGTATTACGCCACTGATACTAATCTCACCGAGCACTGCCAGACGGCTTATGGTTGGCTTACCCATTGCAATGGAACACAGTGCGATCAAGGTTGGAAGCGCAAGAGTGGTTGTCATGCCCAATCCCTGCAGATCCTGATAGCCGACGATGTAATCTCGTGCCGTTGTGCTGATCGTGCCGCTGATCCGATTACTATTGGCTTTGAGATAGTTGAAGGCCGTGTTCGTGGCTTCCTTGCACTTGGTATCGCCGCCAAGACCTGTGCGCTCGAATTTGCCGCTTCCGGGAAGCATCTGGCTTTCCAAACGAAATACACCGATCATACCGGATTTGCCGCGGGCAACGGTATAGACCGTACCAGGATTGCAGATGCCATCAGGAATCAGGCTGCTACCGCCCTGTTCCGGCACGGAGACAAACTTCTCCTCGAACGTGTCGTTATCAATGTAGCTAAAATTGACATCGTAGAATTCCATACCGCCCAACTTCTTGAGCTGCTCCTTGACGCGGCGGCGCATCTCCAGAGCGATGACAAGAATCTCTTCCAGCTGTTTCTTGGTGTACTCGCCATCTGGATAGAGCAGCTTTACAAAGCCACCAACCATTCGGCGGACTGCAATGGTATCGCGCTGATTGAGTTTTTTACCAAGATGGAAATACTGGTCGAGCGCATCGCCGTGCTGTTCCTTTCGCAATTCACGCAGGAACTCTGCGAGGTAGTCGGTGATGAAGCCGTAGTCGTTGGTGAAGTGTTCCGGACGGAACTTCGGGATCTCCCAGCCGGGGATATAGCAGTGCATACGATCCAAGAATGCCGTATCAGTGCCCATTTCGCGCGGGAACGGATCAAACAGGCTGGACGTCTTGAGCAGCACATCCACGCTCTGATTGATGTTACCCACAAAGACCATGCTGGCAGATGCCGCCTTTTCCTCTTTTCCACGGGCAAAGGAGCCGGATGCCATGTAATCCTTCATGATCTGGATGCCGTCTTTGTCCTTGAAGTTGATACCCGCAACCTCATCAAAGGCGACGCAATCCCACAGACCAACGAGGCCGACGGTCTTGCGGCCCATATTGTAGAACAGGTTTGCCACCGTAGTCTGGCCACCGGATACAAGGATGCTGTTCGGCGAGATCTCTTTGTACAGATGGCTCTTGCCTGTGCTGCGAGGGCCAAGTTCACAGAGGTTGAAGTTGTTCTCGACCAACGGGAGCATACGGGCCAGCAGCAGCCACTTCTCACGCAGCTTGAGGGTATCCGGTTCCATGCCGATGGAACGGAGCATGACATCCATCCACTCTTCCTGAGTGAAGGCCTTGCGTCCACGCTTCAATTCTGCTATGTCGACATGAGGCATCTGAATCGGTGTGAGCTTCATGATCTGGATTGGCGATTCTGGCTGTTTCTTTTTGCTCTTTTCGACCAAGCCGGGATCGGCAAAACCTTCATCCTCGCTCTCGTAAGAGAGTTGGACGATGCACCAAATACCGCCGCAAAGCAGACGGTCGTACTTCTCGGGGTATTCATCCTCGATAGGGATTGCCTTGAGGCCGAGGTTAGAGAACTCAGCCTCATAGCAGTCCTTTTTGATATTCAGCTGAACGGTGACCTTATCAATGATCGTGTAGCTGCCACGGGAGCGCAGCAGCGACAGGATCTTCTGGGCCTCGTCCGGGCGAACAAAGTTGTCAGCCAAGATTCGCTTTACGTTCTGTACGCCTCTTTCGATGACCTCGTCATCGTCGCTGGAGCAGTATTGTCCCAACAGAAACTCAAGGACATACACCGGCACGTTTGCGCCTTCCTTAATCTTTTTGGTCAGATCCTTGCGAACGATCCGGCCATCAAAATGCTCACGCAGCTTCGCCTTGATTTCCTCACGCGTGCTGGCTGTTTCATCGAACTGTGCCATAACGTGCCTCCTGTGTAATTAAGAGAAAAAGTCAAAATCGTCCACGGCAAAAGCGATGTCAATCCGGAATTCCTCCCGCTGGGGCATCATAAGGCCTTGTTCGTCCATGATGACCAGATAGTAGGCCGCCGCACTGCTGTACTTCAGCTGCTTCAGGTTGAAGCTGACGCGGAAGGTTCTGTCCTGATTGTCCTTGGCCGTGCGATCAGCAATGTTTTTTTGAACATCGCTGATCTGCTTGCCGTATTCATCAGTGAAATAGAGCAGGTAGGTCTGTGCCACGCGGTTATCTCCGACGGCTTCCTTCTGGTAGAAGTTCAGGCTGAAGATCATGTTGCTGATCTTGCGGCTGGCTGAGAGCAGGCTGATGGTCACCGGCGTGGTATCATACTTGCTCTTGTGCTTTTGATACTCCTTGGAAGCATTGCGCAGGTGATGGTAAGAAACCACCGGGACGCAGATTTCCTGCAAGCTCACTCCGCCATGGACGAAGTTGAGCCCGCCGCCCTGCATCTTGATTCGCATGCTTTCGCGCGGCGCAAAGGCGGTGAGGCCGGATGCCTCATCGAAGAAGCGCACCGGCATCAGGAAATCCGGCTGGGATCCTGAACGCATAATCGCATATCGGCGTCCGTATTCCACGTCCATCTGGTTGAAGGATGTCTTGTCCACCTTGCTGTCCTCTTTGAGCGGACTGTAGGTGTACAGGAAGCCGTGGTCAGCGGTGAGGATGACGTGTGTGCGGTTCATGCGGTTGGTCGCGATGCGCACCAGGTTCTGAAGCTCCGTGATCGCAGCATTGCAGGCGCTGAATACCAGGCTGTCCGACGCATGGCTGGCGGCGTCAATGGTGTCGTGATAGATGTACACGACTTCCATGCCGTTGGTCAGGGAGCGGAGCTGTTCGGTGTTCATACCTGCGATGTCCTTGTACTGCAAGGCTACACTGTGCGGGTTGGCTGCTTTGAGTACCTTGTCGCGGTACCCGCTGTCCGTCGGCATGCCGTCCGCCAAAACGGATAGCGACCCATTGGCCTTTTCCTCTACGGACAAAGCCTTGTGCGGCAGCAGCGCGGCCATGCCAAACTTGGTGGTTGTAGGGAAGATGCCCTGCATGGCGGACAGCTCCACCTTGCTCTGGGTTTCGCGCTTGAGCTGTTCGGCCAGGCTGGCGGCCACTTCATAACGCAAGGCATCTGAGATGATCACAACCACATTGGAATCGGCAGTTCGAATCCGATTGTCGTAGAAGTCCTCTTGCCGCGGCACATCCAGAATTTTGCCATGCTGCTTCAGAGCCTCTTCGATGACGTTCGTCCAGTTTTCGCCCAGTTTATCGAGGAATCCGTGCACATACAGGCCCTCGACCTTTTCTGCTACCTTCGCAAGCCAATCGTTCAGGTGCTCCTTATAGACCTTGAGGCTCTCCGCATAGGCCAGGTGAAATTGGCGATAGAACCCGTCCATACGGTAGTAATCCGTGGTGTACGCCTTCCAGATGTCTTTCGCCTGGGCAATGTGGAATCCGGCAGCGTGCTCTGTGGCGAATCGCTCCATGTTGGCCACCTGGGCAAGCCCCTCATAGAAGGCGGATACTTCGTCGTACCAGGCGCAGGTGCGGCGTTTCTCGACGGCGGCGGTCAGCGTGTCCGCATCGATGACGTTGTTTGCGATGTCCTCCATGAGCTTGCGCAGCACGCACTCGCCCACACAGGGGAAGCACTCGGTGTCCAGCAGATCGGACAGTTGCATCTGCATGAAGCGATCCGGCAGCCGCAGCGTATCCTCCACGAAACGCGCCAGTTCATACAGCCGATCCTTGCGGTCAGAATGGAGCCAATCGGAGATGAAATCATAGCACCATGCCTGATGGGACATGGAAATGAACCGATCCAGTCCCAGCAGCAATTCCGCACGCATGGTCCGCGTGCAGGCGGTCAGCAGGATATGGCACATCAAATGGCCGAGATCTACATCGACGTCGTTGTAGCCGGTCACCCGCGCTATCATCGTCCAGAAAGCATCCTTTGCACCATATGTGACGAGGTCCGCATACAGGCGATTGTCTTCGGTGATCCCAGCCTCCAGCAGCGCCTGCAGGATATCGTCGGGCTGGCCACTCCTTGCACCGGTAATGGCGGTCATGACCGCCAGCTGGAGTTGCGCAGTTGTGTTGATCGTCCGTTGCTGCCTGGAAACCTTAGCCCTGCGATCTTTGGCGGCAAAGAACTTGCGATAGGCCTTGACCGCCTTGCGCAGCTCAGGCGTGGACGGAATCTGCATCTCGTCCATCCAAAGGGAGATCAGGTCGGAACGGAACGATTCGCTGTACAGCTGGATGTCCAACAGCCAGTTGTCATCTGGATTTTCGTAACTAATGGGGCAATAAACAAGGTAGTTGCCATACAGATCATCGTGGCTGAGCAGCTTTTTGATGGCAAAGGTATTGCTGCCGGTCATCCGGATCATGCTTGCGTTGCTCAGCTGAATTTCATCCAGCCTGTCCTCAAACTCGCGCTCCTCGTCGTACCAGAAGACGATGCGGCGCTTGTAATAGTCCGGCAGAGGTGCTGCAAAGCGATTATTCAGATCCAGTGTCACTTTTTCACTGTCCATTACGATGCTCCCTTGATGTAATCTTTGAGCCACCAAATCGCAATTCCAATATATGGAGTCTTTGGATCCTTTTCCTCTTCAAATTTGGACAGCAAATACTTACAATAGCTATTGCGTTCTTGGCCCTCAAAAACCGCAACCTCAGCTTGTACAGCATCAAGAACCATCTTCCTGCTCTGGGGCAGCATTACATCAGGAGAAACACAATTCAAATTCAGTTTTATGAATAAATCATCTTCATATTCTGGATCGATCGTATCGATTTCTCCATTCGACTTGTAGACAATGCTCTGAAGCGTGCTAGAATCTAACGGATTAATCTTTAATTCTCTGTTTTTACGCTTCGCATCACAGGTCAAGTCGCGCTTTCTTCGTGTGCCCCTTTTGCCTTGATTTCCAGAACAAACGGCCAGGAAATTATTATAATCCAATCCTTGACCACGATCTTCGCCACTCGCTGGATCACGAGGGAACCAATGCTCAATTACTGCATTCGGAATATCCTCAGAATTTACTCGCTCGTCAGGAATTTTTCGCATGCAATAAGCACAAATATGTCCCTGTTCTTCCATTAGCTGTTCCTTTACACGACAAGAAGCCAATTCGGCATCATCATTTCCAATTGTAGCCTCTAGGCGATCAATGAGCTCTTTTGCCTCCGCATGTTCACCTGCATCTATCGCCCGGTAGAATTCGTTGAAAAGATTCTTTACTGCCAAAGGTCGTTCAATCGTTCCCATAATACCTTGCAGAACAGCATTGGCGTCCTTGCCATAAGTCTGTCCACTGGGCTGGGTTGTTTCGCCATTGTCCAGTATAACCAGATTATCATTCCTCACAGAATTGATAACAGCTGGAGCGTGGGTGCTTACAATAAACTGCACTTTAGGAAAGACACGTTTTAGGTCTGCAATAATTCGCTGCTGCCATTTGGGGTGCAGGTGCAAATCGACTTCATCAATCAGAACAATCCCTTCAGTTTCAGAAAGGACTCGGTCAAGCAACTGAGGATTAAGATTTGCCATACGATAGGCAATATCGGCAATTAAGCTAATGGTTCCTTTGTAGCCATCGCTTAAATTGTTTAAAGGAATTCTCATACGGCTTCCATTTTCGTCAGTATAATAAACATCAATTTCATTGGTACTTAAATTATACTGCATCTTGACATTTGCATATCCCGCTACAGATTCAAAGCAAGTTTCCATCGCATGGTAAACAACATTCAATTCAGGAATCTCACCGAGTTTTTCTTCCTGCCGCTGATACTTCTGAATTGTTTTCTTTTTAAACCAATTCAGCATCAACTTGATACTTGCTGTGCCATCCATGCAGTCAATGTATCCATTTACCCGAGTACTCTCACTGAATACATCCGACTTTTTTTCGCGATGATAATCCCAAAGTCGCCCCGTTCCGTAATAAGCAATCAGTGGCAACATCAAATTCTGATCACCTTCTTGAAGCCTGGCTTGATACTCCTTCGATATGTCAGTCATTTCTCTCGCGTTTTTAATATATGTTTGGCCTTCCTTGCCGTGCAATGAACGCTCCCAAGTAATTGGCTTGCCATCAATTGATCCAGTTGCCTTAATAACCACCGGAAATTGTGGTTGTACGTCATCATTGACACCAAGCACATATGCTTGAACTCGCGCGTCACTTTTGCGGATCTGTGTTGTAGGAATTCCATCAAAACCCGCAAAGAACGTACCAATAGCAGTAGTTGCGCCCTCCAATATCGATGTCTTGCCTGCTCCATTGTTGCCTACAATAACTGTAAGTTGCTCATCAAAATCGATGTCTATCGTCTTGAAGTTGCGAAAATTTTCCAAATGCAACTTTTTTAAATACATTTTGCTCGCCTCCTCACTTTATTTTTGCCAAAACATCTTTAAATCTTTCATAGTTGACCTTCACCCCGTCATCCAAATCAATGGCGATCATCTGGTCGGCGTAGTGGTGAATTTTTTCCTCGTAGAGGCGTGCCTCCTCGGCCTGGTCGCGCAGTTTGGTGAGCTGCTTTTGCAGCTTCACGCGCTCGGCGGTGGAAGCGGAAGCCACGCGGTTTTCCAGGTCGGCGATGGCGGTGCGGTAGCGGCTCTGCTGCTCGTGGACATAGTCCGTGCGGATGCGCGCGATGGTGTCCGGCGCATAGCGGTGCATGTAGATCAGGCACTTGAAGCCGTTCTTCTTGCCGCTGTCAAACAGCCAGTAGATCGGGCGCTTCTGGTAGGTCTTGCAGTGGTCGGCATAGAAGTCGCTCAGAAAATAGCTGCGGATGACCTGCCGGGGCGTGCCTTTGCTGCCTGCCCGGCTCGGGCCGCCGAGGGCATCGGCGATGAACTTCAGGTTTTCCTCCAGCGTATCCTTGCCGTAAACCACCTCGATGAACCGAACGAACCGGCCCACGATGTCATCCGTGAAGTAGTCGTCGTCGCAGATGGGCAGGATGCCGTCCTTATCGGGCTGGAACTCGGAGGTGTAGTTGGCCGCATCCCACGTGCCGCCCGCAAACGCCAGACCGGGCTTGCTGAGGGAATACCGCCCGAACATACAGCCCACGGCGTAGGAGATCAGGGAGACCACCTCGTCGCGCTTGGTGCGCACGTAGGCGCTGCCCTGCATGGATTCGGGCACGTCCTCCTTGGTGTCAAACACGCGGTGGACGGTCACGTCTTTGTCCGCCACCTCCGGGGTCAGCTCGTCCTGCAAACCGTAGATGTCGATGAAAATGCGGTTGAGCTCCTCCTCGTTGGCTTTGAGTTGCTGGAAGCGCTGCTCGCAAGCGTCTCGCCAAGCCTCATAGGAGGCACGGATTTTCGCATGGGTGGGATAGCCCTGCGAAATCTCGATATGATGGTCTGGCCCAATGTTTTTGCTGATTTCGTAGAGGGGGCGTTCTGTTCCGTTAGAAACGGCAGGATGAATCGAGAAGAAGTATTGGAGCAGCGGGTGGCGTTGGAAGTCCCAGGAGGTTTCGTAGGAGTCCCAATCAACTTTTTCAGCTTCGATGTTGTCGTTAGCCAAACCATCAACGTCAGCCTGGTATTTATTATTTAGCCGAACGGGCAACTCAGCAATTTGCCCTACCTCAAATGTCATTGAAGCACTAAGTACTGCCGCGTATCTTCCTGCTACATTACTCAACATAAAAGCTAATAAGTACTTCTCAATTTGACTGTCGCAGAAAATCATTGAGCCAGTAGCATCGAATATGAATCCGGCAGGGCAATATCGTACACTTAGTCTTGTTGAACTTACATTTGTGTATGTCAAGCCTTGTTTGAGCATGTATTGCAGATTTTGCGGACGTGATTTTTGCTTACCTGTCTTTGAATCACGGAAATTTTTAATGCGATAACCATCATTTTCCCAATCTACAACATAATCGTTGTTGCCATACCATCTCCTAAAACCGCCGCCTTTATTGCATGGATACCATTTTGCGCTATGTGCATGAGCAACAAGGGAGGTTTTATCAATGGGCACCTCACACCAAGTACGTAAGAAAATTGAATTATCGCCTGTCTTAATTCCTTGTCGTGGCGATGCTATGCTGTCCAATGATGCACCTTCAGTAAAAGACGAAATCATTTGCTCGGAACACCAATAGCATAAAGGTTGCCCAGGAATCTTATTAAGTGTCTCCAGTTGTTGGTAATAAATATCGTTGTGTTGAAGATAACCTGTTTCTTTGTCTGCTTCTGACATATATTCTGTAAGCCTTGAATATGCACCAAAATATCTTGCCAATTTTACATTTTGTAGAACAAACGCTGTAGTTTGTACGACTTCGCCGCCAATTTCTTCAAATGCACGCGGGCCGAGCTGAGCCATATTAGCAATTGTGTGCGCATAAACCAAGCGACGTGCATCTCCAAAACTTGATTGAAACATCCATGCTTGCTGCGTTATCATTGCAACATAAGCATGTGGTTTGCTGCTATTGATGTTTCGCTCAATAAAAACTGTGAACAAGTCATTCTTGGTATGAGGATAGTTTTCGGTAAGATATGTGGATATTTTAGCCTTCATGTTTTTACAGCTCAGATATGGCGGGTTCGTCACCACCACGTCATATTTCTGCTGCATGATGACCGCCTGCTGCGCCAGCACGGGCAACAGCGCCTCGGCCCGCTCGACCCAGGCCATCAGCTCGAAATCGCCCTGAACAGCGCGCAGCTGCTCCATCAGGCGGTCGGCACTCTCCAGGCCGGGGATGTCCACCTGCAGGATGGAGCCGTACTCCTTGGCGTCATGGAAGGTGCGGATCAGCTGATTGGCCGTCTCCAGGCACAGTGTATCCATGGAAAGCTGCCCCTGCAGGCGCTCGAAGGCCTCCAGCGCGTTGCTCTCCTGAATGGCCATCACGTGGGGCTGAATGCCGCGCGTAAAGAACCGCCGGTCGTACTGGCGGGCCTTCATCATCACGGCAAAATAGGCCAGCTGCGCGGCACGGTCGTCGATGTCCAGGCCGTAGAGGTTGTTTTCGACAATGCTCCGCACGGCCTCCCGGGTGGGATAGCCGTAGGCCTCGTAAATCTGCACCAGCACGTCAAACAGATACACCAGAATGTGGCCGCTGCCCATGCAGGGATCGATGCAGCGGATGTCCTCGGGCTTGAGTTGGGCATAGCCCTTGCGGATCTCGGAAAGCTGTGCCTGCACCTGGGGTTCCTGCTCCGCCTCGGGGAGGTAGTATTTCCAGGTGGCTTGCAGGGCGTCGTCCGGGTGGCCCTCCACCCACAGGCGACCTAGGCTGTTTTCCACCATGTAGCGCACGATCCAGTCCGGCGTGAACAGCTGCGTGGCGGCGGGGATGTCGTGCTTGCCGATCTTGATGTTCTTCTTGAGGTTGGCAAACACCTGATCCTTGGGCTCGGTATTGTAATACTGGTACAGCCAGCCGATGATCTGCACCTGATCGAGCCAGTCCTCCTCGGGGATGAGGGCGATCATCTGCTCGATAACGCTGCCCTCGCGCAGCAGGTTGTCCGGGAAGAGCAGCTCGGTATCATCCGCAATCTTCTGGAACATGCCGGGCAGGATGCTGCTCAGTGCGTTGCACTGGGTGATGAGCAGATACTTGAACAGCGCCTCGTCATCGCTCTTTTCCTTGCAGGCATAGACCTTCTCCATATCCAGGCCGTCCAGCTCCAGATGGATCGCCTCGGCGAGAATCTGGGGCTTAAAGGCGTTCTGCTCATCGGTGAACACGCGCACGCGGGAGGGCAGGTAGCCGTTGACCTCCATAAAGCGCAGGGCAATGAAGCGGTTGAACCAGGTATAGGCCACTTCCTCCATGACCTCACGGTATCCGTCTTTCCCCGCACGATCGATGCGGGTGATGAGGCTTTGGCGCTGGGCCTGCTCGGTGCGGGAAAGCAGGCGGCCGTTCACATGGTCGGCGCGGATGTCGCCGTGATCCTTTTCGGTGATGCCGTATTGCTCTGCTTTTTGGGACACGCGGTCAATCAACTCGCGCCGCGCCCAAACGGCAAACTTCTTGATGACGTTCTTGTCCATGGGGAATCGCTCCTTACTTCAGGTCGATGCCGTCGCTGCCCTTCATGTAGGCCAGCAGCTGCGTGCGCATCTGCTCCACATAGGCGTTGATGTCTTCCTCGCTCTCCAGCCGCTTGGCCGGGAAGATCGACTGACGGTAGATGGCTTTGATGAGCTTTTTGGGCTTCGGGGGATCGCTGGGAGAGACTGGCGGCGTCGGAGGCACAGGTTTCGTCAACGCCTCCAAAAGGCGCAGGGTATCGTCCTTGTATGCCCACATGGGGGGGCATCATGCCATCCAGCAGGGCCAGGCTCCGGGTCTCAGCGATGCGCTGCTTCTTCTGCGTGAAGAATTCGTCGGCTTTTTGAATGAGCGGCCGCGCCTCGATCTCATTCCCGGCCTGCATGGCAGAGTGAATGTCCGCCAGGCACTGGCGCACGACCTCCAGCAGCTCGCCGCGCTTTTCCTCCAGCATTGCATCGTGCGCGGCTTTCACAGTATCCATCAGCGCGTTGAGCTCGGGGATGCGGCGGTAATTGTAGCGGCCATTGACCGGCAGCAAGCAGATCAACCGGATGGTGTTGAGCGCCTTGTTGGCGGCCTCATCCTTGGAGATATAGTCCAGATCGTTGCGCATGTCCGCTTCAAACCGAACGGCACGGTCAAACGTATCCACCTGCGTGGAGAAGAAGCTCTCGACCGCCTGCATGTCTTCCTTGCTCTCATCCAGATCATCCTGCCTGGCCAGCAGCCGGGCGATGAGCGCTTCGTTGTCCTTCTGCTGGGAGAGCACGTCGCTCACCAGCTCGATGGCATGTTTGACCAGCGGATGGTCAGGATACTTGTGGCCCTCGTAGCGAGCGTCCAATTCCGAGTAGTGCTGGCCCAAGGTGGTGAACTGATCGACGATGAAGCGAATAAGGCCGTCCTCGTCCTGGGGGACATCCATCACCTCAAAGAAATCGCGCAGGAATTCGCGGGTCTGTTTCATCTTCTGAAGCGAGAGCACATGGCGCTTGCTGATGGACGTCTTGCCGATTTCGCTCTTCTTGCGCAGCATGTCCGGCAGGCGGCGGTCACCCGGCTGGATGGTCATGCCCGCGTACTTGATGGTCACGCGCTGGGTGTTGATGAGCTTGGCTGCTACAGCCGCGATGTCAATCTCCCGCCAACCATACGGAATGGCGCTGTAACGGCTCTGGATGTCTGCCATGGAGGTGGGCAGCTTTCGGTTGTCCTGCATCTCCAGAAATTCATACATGCGATTGGCAGCTTCCTCATTGCGGGTCATGCCATAGGCCAGCGCATCCTCTGCCGTGCCGCTCAGCACAGCGAAAATATCCGCGTCTGTCTCGGCGTTCCAGGTAATCAGGCCCAGTTCGCTGTAGACGTGGGAAACGAGGTATTGAAGCGCCTGGTCAATCTTTCCCTTGGCGTCGCCACCCTTGATCTCCAGCTTTTCACCATCAGCATAGAATGTGCCTTCAGTGATGGCGCGGCGCAGCTCCTCCAGGGCGGACAGTTCGTATTTTCCGGCCTCTTCCTGCTGATCTCGGATGATGTCCTGCACAGACTTGGGCAGCTGCGCTATGTTGCGCTGCTTGACATACTTGCGGATCTTCATCGCGCTTTCAATGGATTCATAATAGGGAGTCTCGGCAAGCAACACGACAGCTTCGCGGCCCTTGGTTTCGGACATGAGTTTAAAATCCGATTTCATCGGTGCATCTGTGGCGACCGTCAGGAAGCGCAGACGCATGCCGCCGGTGAGCACGCCGACGGCTGTTCCATCGACCATCTGGTCGAACGGAAAGTCATACTTGCCATAGCGGTACTTTTTGGCTGTGTAGATGTCCGCGAAGATCATGTGGCCGATGTGCTCCACGATGGCGGAGGTGTCCACCGGCGTATTTTTGATCTCACGCTGAATGTCCTGCTCTTCATCGGTCAGGAAGTTATAGATGTCACCGGTGCGAGCGATGTAGTTCTGGCTCATCAGGCGATCTAGCGACTTGGAAATGGACGCCTTGGCGCTGAGCTTATCAATGCCGATTTTGTCCGCCATCAGGATCACGATGTTCTCCAGATTGGAGGGAATATCGTCCACATAGCGCACCAGATACAGCAGCTTGAGGACATCCACATCCTGCGGCTGCACGCCCAGACCGCTGTCTGCCGCCCTTTGGCAGCGCTCGATTACCCGGCGGATGGAGCCGTCCAGGAAGGTATGCACCGTGTCATAGAAGCGGAAGAACGGCACCAGCGCATATTCGTTCTGCTCCTGAATCTTCTGTACCGCTTCCTGGAAGCCGGAGAGCATGGAGCGCTCGCCGCCGGAGAGGTGTTTGCCGGAGTTTCCGTGTTTGCGGATCTCGGCAAATACCTTCTGCATAATGATGAACTGGTACGGCACAAACGGGAAATTTACGGCAAACTCCGTGGGACCGGTATATCCCTTGATGTCCAGTATGGAAGCGGTGAAGCTGAACAAGTTGCGCAATTCGGAATTCTTGGTGCTGTAGAGCGACTCCAGAAGCGCAGTGGCCTCCGGCGTCTTTCTCAGAATACGCTTTTGGATGACCTCGTCCACGGAGGATGAGGTCAGGCTCAGGCGGGTCTTGAAGCGGGCCTGAATCCGGGAAAATTCATCAGCGCGCACCTTGATGATTTCATCGATGGCCTCCTGGCCGGTGCAGATCACCCACACCTTGCCTTGACATTCACTGCCGAGTTTTTCGGTCAGGGATTGGAGGTTGAGCAGCATGTCGGTATCCGTGCCCACATACTGGCCGACTTCGTCGATCATAAACAGCAAGCGAAAATCGCGGGGCTGCTTGTCTACATATTCCTTGATATCAGAAACCAGCTGCGCAATGGAAAACTCAATGGGACTCTTGTCAGAGAACCATGCCTTCGCGCCATCTTCCGTCATGTCCAGCGTCTCGACAAGAGTAGGAATGATAGATTTGCCGTTGAAGGCAAACGCTTTGCGGATGGCAGTCCATTCCTTTCCACTGCGCTGCTGAAAAGCCTGCCGGAAGGCCTCGGTTTTTCCCTGTTGGTCGATATAGCGCTCGAGCATGGCGACCTTGAGGTTGTCGCCATAGAATCCGAGGTGGTTATAGAACATCTTGGCAAAGACGCGCAGCACGGCAGTCTTGTCCTTGTTGATGGAACTCTCGATGTCGATATTGAAAAGGATGGTCTCGGTGCAGGCACGGGTCGCCTTGTCGATCATCATGAAGGTTGCGGGGTCATCTGCAAATTTCTCCCGGAAGCGCTCGACCGTCTTGATGCCGCACACTTCTCGGTTGGCAAGGATATACGAGAGCATCTTCAAAAAGTGGGATTTACCACTACCAAAGAAGCCGGAGATCCAAACGCCGATGTCCGCAGTCGGTTCGTCGAAGGCATCGCTGCAATAACTGAAGAAGGACATGAAATGCTTTTTCAGCTCGTTGGTGATCACATACTCGCGGACTTCCTGCTCGATTACTTCGTCTGCGGACTGGTCAACCTTGATGACGCCGTTGATCTTGCGGTTGATGTCGTCCGCAAACATATTTCGAATCAACATCTGTCGTTCCTCCTCAAATCACACTGAACGCGCGGTAGTAGTCATTGGGCTTCAGACGGTTGAACAACTTCAAATGGTGACCGTCGAACGAGCCGGGATACATGACCAAAATCGGAATATCAGGAAAATAGGGCTGTAGGGCTTCCAGCAGAACATGGATCCGCATAAACGGAAATACCGCGCCAACGCCTGTGAGCAGCAGGACATCGCCGGGATGGTGGGGATGATAATCAATGCGCTCCACAAAATCCGCATCCCCAATAGCGGCATGGAGCTGATCCAGCAGAAACAGGCCGCCGTCTTCTTCCTCCATCTCAGCGATGGAGTCCATAATGTCCAGGGCCTCGCAGGCTGCCAAGAACACTTCATATAGATTTCGCTCGATCAGGTTGCAGCGCAGATCCTGATCCGTCTTCACCTGCGCAATGAACTGACGGACAGCCATTTCATCTTCCGGTTCATAGCAAAAGATGCGGATGTTGACCTCATTGCTGAGCCCTTTGCTCTCCAGAAAGTCGTCATCCTGGATCAGCTCGCGCACTTTGTCAAGGCGTTCCTCGATCGTACTCATTCAGCTGCCTCCCTTCACTCAAAACAGTTGAACGCAGGCAGCATGGCTTCGTCGCCATTGGACCGGATTGCGTTCTCCAAGATAGACGATGCTAGGACCGGATTGATGTGATCCGCCTTGATATCGTCAAGGTACTCTGTGTCTACGAGCATTCGGACAAAGATCTGTTTGAGCTTGGTGATCGTCGAATCGCTCCATGTGGCTACGCCATCATCCTGCTCCTGCAGTCGCAGGAAAAACACATTCAGATCTATTTTGCTGAACGCAAAATTCTGTTGACGATACTTCTCTGCGATGACCGTCAGCATAAAGTCGAGCACGAGGCGATGCTGATTCATCATGGCATACAGACACAACTGCTTTGAAACATCCTGCGGTTGGTCCGCGATGGCGGTGATCATCTCATTGTCTTTCATGTTGCGCAGGCGCGTGACACATGCCTTCGCCATGCGACGCACTGACTTCTCCGTGGGATACTGGAACAGATTCTCGGCAACGATCTGATCTATCGCTTCATCGTCAGATACTCCATCGGACAGCAGGCGAGCCGTAGTCCGCATTTCATAAAACAATAGAGGCTCTCTTGTGACTGATGCCCGATAAGGTGATGAACTAGCGTAGTTCAGTGGCATAAACATACCCTCCATAATGTGGATTAAAAAATGTATCACTCATTCTCACTGCTAGCTTCGGGTATGTGTGTTGTGTCAGAAGCCACTTCATCATCTGCAACGGTTTCAACAATCTCGTTGATGTTGCAGTTTAGCGCATCACAGATTTTGAGGAGCACGTCTGTGGTCATATTTTCGCCTTTTCCGAGTTTGGCCAAAGACGCTGTGCTGATTCCACTGATAGCGCGCAAATCCTTTTTGGTCATACTCCTCTGAGCGAGAATAACCCATAACGGCCTATAGCTAATACGCATTTCTTCCTCCGATAGTCAAGCTGTTAATCGTGGGGGTTAGTATTGTTCTGGGGATTCCGGTTCATTTTCGCCACTTTGCTGTTCGGCGATATCCTGCTGTTCAGTAGCCTTCTGCTGTTCGGAAGGGTCAGAATGTTTTTTGGCCCATGACCATCCGAAAAGCTCACCGCCATTATCATAAAGCTCGATAACCTTGGTCTTGGCTACAGTTGTGGCTGTGAAATCGTCAAACGCTTCCTGCTTATCAAACGCAATGAAAATCTGTTTCTGACTTTGCATATACAAAGCCATGATCTTGTCAATGGGCAGATCCGCGATGTTTTTGAAGATAAGAGAATCGTGGATCAGGACTGGTAGCTCTGTAGTAGAAAGTATACTCAAGTCGAAAATGATCAGGTTTTTGAAATTCTCGCCTGTACCAGTGTTCCAAATACACCCAAACGAGTAGGCTGGGTTTCCAGTTTGCGTGTTGGAAAATATGATTTCCGGTGCATAACGCTGCCGGTCGTAGATGAAATCATTTAGGCGTACCATTTCCTGATTGATGGTCGCCTGTACTTTTGCCAATAGGCTTTCTCTTGCAGAAACGAGCTGCGTCTTAGCCATTTTGACTTCAGCAGCCAGAATCTTGTTCTCTGAATACCCGTGATTCTGCGCTTTTAGCGTTTGGATGCGTCTTTCAAGATCAACCACTTGCTCCAAGAAGCGCTTGGACACATGGGTAGGTATCCCAAGATCGCGCTGTGCATCTTCCAGCTTCCGCATCTCTTCTGTCGCGGCAGCAATCAGAAGCTCCAATCGATCAATCTCGGTTGACATTTCACCTTTTAATATACCCTGCAGCTTTTTGTGAAATAGCTCAATCGTTTCAAGCTTTGCAATCGCAATCCCTGGGAAAAACTCTTGTAGTTCAGCAATGTCATCACTGGTTGGAACCATACTCCCTTCAAGGTTAGCTCGAACAGCATTAAGCTGAGACACAAGCCTCGTCCTACGACGTTTTAGTGCAGTAATCTGTCCCCTGAGCTTTGCAGCTTGATCCAAATGCTCTGTGTCTTGTACAGCAAGTTTGCGGTCTTGACTCGCAGTCAACTCTTCTAATTCGGCAGAAAGACGCTCGATTTCTTTTTCGTTTGCCTTTACCTGCTTGGCAGATGTGGCAACTGCTGCGATTTCTCCTAATTCTGTACCAGCTTTTCGTACAGCTCGCTTTTTGGTGCCTTTTGCGAAGTGTTCCTCATACTCCAATATCTGGTTGAACACGCCATACAGCTTCTCAAGTTCCTTGATTGCGTTGGCAACGGTCTCCTCGCCATATTTTAGTGGTGCATGTTCGTCGTAATTATCCCGTCCGTATATTCTGGAAAAACGACCGACAATGCTCCTGAAGCTGCTTTGGGCGACCTCAATGCTATAGGCTTGACGCAGGTGCTCATGGAATTCAGCAAGGGTCATTACCTCGCCGGTTTCTTCATACTCCTCATTGCATAGCTTGACCTTGCCATTGTCGAGGGTATCACGGCTGTAGCGTTCGATGACATCGTCAAATTTGAAAGAAAATTGAATCGTATGATGCCCAACGAAAGTTACTACATTGCACTTCTTGGGATCACAATAGACTTCTCCGCCGAAGCAAAAATCGATAACCAGCAGAAAGGTGGACTTACCAATGGAGTTTTGAGCTTTCTTATCACCAAGGATGGTATTTAGCCCTTCGTAAAACGTGATGGGGCCTCTCGTGACGAGCTTGCCGTCTACAGTGGTTGCAAATTTATCACACCGGATCTCCAGCAACATACGTCAACACCCCCTTTTTCTCATCGTACTCCAATTTTTGAAGGGCATAGAGACAGTCCAAAACATCCATATATTCAACAATGCCCGAGACATGACGCGACACAGCATTATACAGTGACAACACCGATATGGGGCCTTTTTCAAGAACTCTTAGGGTGACAGGCAGCTTTGATAATACGCTTTCGTTGTAAGAGCAGAGCTTATTGGGCAACAGCATCAAACACCTCACATTTCTGAATGAAATAGGAGATTACAACCTCGCAAGCACTCCAATTTTCATTCGTCGCATCGAAAAGCCACTTTGTCAATTCGTAGTAGATTTTATCTTGAGTGTATTCCTTTTCCTGTAAACCAAGGAAAATAGCTCTCACTTGAAGACTAAATTGTGAAAAACGCAGCTTGCCCTCCGTGCTCATTTCCCTGAAGGCCTCATTCACGGCCGGATAATACATGTT
>OJRC01000546.1_pt1 | contig 22583 bp, 15 predicted proteins | sample 1599081 | NCBI WGS metagenome assembly OJRC01 (sample SAMN03922519, study PRJEB24848) | human gut metagenome | isolation source: stool sample | host: Homo sapiens | place: Germany | collected 2010-02 | reverse complement strand
GTATAGAGTGTTCCGCTGCCTGCGGGCAGCGGCCGGGGGCGCTGCCCCCTGGACCCCTGCCGCCTTTTGTAAAAGGCGGGCGAAAACTTTTAGTTTTGGGCTGTCTGGAAACGTTGCATGAATGCCGCGGCGTGGGCGCGGGTGGAGTTCGCCGCGGGGTTCAGGTTCCCGAGGTCGTCGCCCTCGATTATGCCCTCGGACGCCGCCCAGCGCATGGCCTCGAGCGCCCAGTCGCTTATCTGGTCAGCATCGGGAGCCGCCAGCGCGTAATCCACGACCGGCCCGCCGGCGTAGCGCCAGAGCATCGTCACGAGCTGCTCGCGGGTTATATAGCCCGTCGGGTTCTCGCCATCCGAAACGCCGCTCCTGACCGCCCACTCCTGCGCGGTGGTCATCCAGTTATCTCCGCTCACCTCAACGCCGTCCAGCCTCGCGAGGATGGCCCAGACCATGGCGCGGGTAAGCGGGCTGTTAGGCGCGAACTTGTCGGTTTCAACGCCTTCCATTATGCCGTTTTCCCAAACATAGCACACCGCGCCGTAGTACCACGCGCCCTCGCTCACGTCCGTGAAGGGCAGCGCCTCCGGCTCGTCCGGCGTGACGTCGGGCATGTTAGCCCAAACCGCGGTGAAGGCCATGTCCGCTGTGACCTTGACGGTCGCGCCGGCGCTGTAGGTGTTCTCACCGCAGCGCCAGCCGAGGAAGATGTAGCCGGACTTGCTCGGGGTGGGGAGGGTTATCTCGCTGTCAGCTGCAACAAGCTGGGTGGCGTACTCGGTGCTGCCGTTGGAGTTGAAGGTGACGGTGAAGTTGGACGCAGCGGCGACGTTGCTGGTGTATTTGACGTCGGACTGGATGCTGACGTTCACAGGGGTCTTGTTGCCCTTGCCCGGCTCGCCGATGATGACAGGGCTGGAGCCGTTGTTGCCGGAGAAGGTGCAGCCGGAGACGGTGGCGCCGTCGAGGCTGGTGGTCTTGCCGTAATTGCCGTCGTCGCGCGCCTTGATGAGCAGGGCGGTGCCGTTGTTCTTGCCGTTGTTGGTGAAGGTGCAGCCGATGAAGCTGATGTTTTCATAGCTGCCGTTCTTGAGGTTGATGTCCACGCCGCACATCCAGGTGCGGAAGCCGCTTTCCACTTTTGTCTCATCGATGCCGTTATTGACGAACTTGCAGCTGGTGAAGCTGGAATCGGTGAGCTTCTCAAAGTAAGCGCCCTTTATGTAGCAGTTATGGACGGTGAGGTTGTTGGCGGTGACACGGACGGGGTTGCTGTTGATATCAGTTTCAGCAGTGGTACCAGCGGGATTGATGCCGAAGTAGAGGCCGTAGGAGAAGCCGTCGACGGTGACGTTGTTGAGCTGAAGGTCGCCGACGCCGTAGCAGCCGTTATAGGTGCCGATGCCCATGAAGGAGCCGGTGCCCTCATACGCCATATTGTCAGAGCCCAGCATGCCCTTGAGCATGAGGTCGGTGACGGTGAGCTTGCTGAGGTCGGCCGTGATGTAGAGTCCGACGCACTTGTTGGCGGTGACGGTGTTGCCGTTGCCGTCGATGGTGATGCTGTTCTTGATTTTAAGAGCGCTGCTGACGGTGGTGCTCTCCAGCACCTTCACCGTTTCGCCGTCCCTCGCCTCGGCGACAGCGTAGTTGAGGGTGGTGTAGTAGAGGGTCTTGCCGCCGCGCTCGATGCTGACAACGGCGTCGTCGGACTTGTTGGGGGTGACGACAGTCTTGTCGCCCTCGGTGGATATGGCAGCGCTCTTGGAAACATAGGTTGACACATCACTGGAGAAGGTGCCGCCGACAATAGCAAGATCAGTAGAATTACCAGTAGTGATAGTACCGTTGAACTCGCCGCCGGAAATATCTACTGTGCCAAAATCAATATTGATGCCGTTATTGTCGCTTTCAGTAAAATTACCACCGGAAATAGATACAGTTCCGCCGAAAAATCCATATGTGTTATTGACATTCCTGGCGTATCGTCCACCATCAATGTTTACCACACCGTTACCGGAGGTGTACACCACACGCCACAGATTAGTTTCGGTGCCGTCGCCGAGAGTGTAGCTGCCGTCCTTAACGGTAAGAGTACCGCCGTCAGCTGCGATGAGGCCATTGATGCTGCCGTAGACTGTGGCATAGTTGATAGTCATAGTGGCGTCAGGGTAATTTCCAGAGCCGTTTGTAATGGCATAAGCATAGCCGCCGTTGGTGTAGTTATCGCAGCAGGTGAAAGCGCCGCCGTTGATGGTGGCGACGCCATAGTTGCGCACTGCGTTGCCGCGCTGCACGCCATTGACGTCGGTCTTGTCGATGTTCTTGTCACCAAATATGCCGCCGTTTATAACGAGCGTGCCGTAGTTTACCACAGCATGACGGCCCTGAGCAGCGATATCGGTGGTATAAATGCGGCCAGCTCCAACGCCATGACTGCCCTCAGAAGCAGAACTGTCATTGATGGTCAGATTGCCGTAGTTGACAACAAAGCTCGAAGCGTTTTTGCCGACCAGGGCATGGCCGTTCAGGTCTATAATGACCGTAACGCCCGCGGGAATCTGTAAGCCAGCGTCTGCGGTCCCTTCAATGTCCGCGAGCAGCTGGATATTCGCGGTTCCACCGTTGCTGCCTGCGCTCAAAGCGGCGGTGAGCGCCTCATCTACACTGTTGTAGGAGACACCATTAACGGTTGCCACAGGACCGTCCGCAAGCGCAAACGAAGGGAACAGCGCCAGTGCTATAATAAACACCAAAGCAGCCATGAAAAGTTTTCGCTTCATGATTTTTAGACCTCCAAAAAAATTGTGTATACGGGCAAGCTGATTGTACTACAACTATTGCAAAATAGCAACTATCTGTTGACAGTTCATATTCCTGCACCGCTGTAATATGCTATAAGGGGAGCGTGATACTATGAACATTATTGACAGGAGCTTTGCCGAGCTCGCATCTGAGATAGGCTCGCTGGGCGAAAAGGAGCTTTACTACCGCATCAGGCGCGCCTTCGACGCGGTCCCGGCTGAAACTCGCCGGAGCTGTCAGGACTTCTTTAACCGCTTCGGCTTCTGGGGCAGGCTCGACCCCGACAACGGCATCTTCGAGCAGATAGAACTAAAGGAGCTGGCCCTGTTCGAGCACCTTTCAGAGTACGTCTGGCTCTACGAGCGCCTCGAGGACTACCGCTCCAAAAAGACCCTGTACTCCATCCTCAGCAACTGGTACCGCTACGACTTCAAGACAACCGCCGAGGCAAAGGAGTACATGTTCGAAGACTACTTCGACCTGGACCTTGTGAAATGCACGCCTGACGAGGTCGTGGTCGACCTGGGGGCCTACACGGGCGACACGGTGAAAAGCTACATAAAAAACTACGGCGAGGACTGCTACCGCCGATTCTACTGCTACGAGATAACGCCAGAGAGCTTCGAGCGGCTCAGGATGAACACTGAGGGCCTGCGGGACATCGAGCTGCGGCAGAAGGGCGTGTCAGACGAACCCGGACGCCTCAGTCTCGTGCCCAATCAGTACGCCTCGTCCAACCGCCTCAGCCCGGACAGCGCCGGGGAGGTGGAGGTCGTCACCCTCGACGACGATATAACTGAGCCGGTCACGCTCATAAAAGCCGACATTGAGGGCTTCGAGTACCGCGCCCTATGCGGAGCCAGACGCCATATCCTGAACGACCACCCGAAACTTCTCATCTCCGTCTACCATGGCAACGACGACCTCTGGCGCATCCCGCAGCTCATCCACGAAATATCGCGCGACTACCGCTTCCACCTGCGCTTCCGCAGTTCGCCCATATACCCCACAGAAATCAGCCTGCTCGCCGTCTGACTTGAAATGTTAACAAGTATGTTGTAATTTATTAGATGTAGTATGGTCACGGGAGAGATATGACGATGAATGATAACTTTGTGATAAAGGGCGATATCTGCCACAGCCTGTCGCCCTCGGCGCTCGAGTGCGTAGCGGACGGATACGTTGTCTGCGAGGCCGGGCGCTCGGCGGGCGTGTTCCGCGAGCTGCCTGAGCGGTACGCTGCCCTGCCTGTTGAGGATTGCACAGGCAGGCTGGTGCTGCCGGGCCTCACAGACCTGCACGTGCACGCGGCGCAGTTTGCCTATCGCGGCACTGGCATGGACTGCGAGCTGCTCGACTGGCTCGAGCGATATGCCTTCCCGGAGGAGGCGCGGTTCGCGGATATGGGCTACGCCGACACCGCGTACGAGCGCTTCGTGGAGGACATGCGGCGAGGGCCGAACACCCGGGCCTGTATCTTCGCCTCGGCGCACACCGAGGCAACGCTGCTGCTCATGGATAAGCTCGATGCCTCCGGTCTCTCGACCATGGTGGGCCGGGTGAGCATGGACGAGAATGCCCCGGACGTCCTGCGCGAGCGGGACGCCGACTGGGCCGCGTCCGAGACCCGCCGCTGGCTCGAGGCCGCAGAGGGCCGCTATGAGCGCACGCGGCCTGTGATAACGCCGAGGTTCATCCCGTCCTGCTCGACGCGGCTGCTCGAGGCGCTCGGGGAGATACGGCGCGAGTACGGCACGGCGGTGCAGTCGCACCTGTCTGAGAACCGCTCGGAGGTGGAGCTGGTCGGCCGCCTGCACCCGGAGGCGCGCTTCTACGGCGAGGCCTATGACCGCTTTGGACTGTTCGGCGGCAAGGACTGCCCGACGGTCATGGCGCACTGCGTGCTCTCGGAGCAGCCCGAGCTGGAGCTTATCCGCGAGCGCGGGGTGTATATCGCGCACTGCCCGGCCTCGAACATGAACGTCTCGAGCGGCATCGCGCCCGTGAGACGGTTTCTGGATATGGGCTTGCATGTGGGACTCGGCAGCGATGTCGCGGGCGGGACCGTGACCAGCATCTTCCGGGCCATGGCGGACGCCATACAGGTCTCGAAGCTGCGCTGGCGGCTGGTGGACGAGGGCCTCAGGGCGCTGACTGTGCCGGAAGCCTTCTGGCTCGGCACCGCCGGCGGCGGCGAACTGTTCGGTACCGGCAGCTTCAGGCCCGGCCTCGAGTTCGACGCCATCGTCATAGACAGCTCGCGATATGACCCCGACAAGAGGGGAGACCTCGCAGAGCGCCTCGAGCGCTGCATCTACCTCTCCGATGACCGGGACATCGAGCACAAAGTCGTGAAAGGTACGCAGCTGTTCTGAAGCAGAAATTGCCAAGAAGAAAATTGGGCATTTTGACAATACAGGACTTGCTTTTGTAAAAGGAATGTGGTACTTTGAGTATAAATAGAAACGACTTTTACAAAAGAGAGAAGTGTCATAATGCAAAAAGCCATGACAGCGGCCGCGCTGCGTGAGACGAACAGGCGGCGGATATATCAATATGTGTACGAGAATCCCGAACCGGTGACGAAGCAGGAGATAGCAATGGCGCTTGGACTGAGCCTGCCGACGGTGTCCGGGAACCTTGCGGATTTTTTCGCCGAGGGGCTTTTGACCTATACAGGGACGATGGCGTCCACGGGAGGGCGGAAGCCGCGGGCGATATCACTGGTGGCAGATGTGCGGTTTTCAGTGGGCATGTCGATAATGGACAATGCGGTGAGGATGGTCGCGCTGGACATCAGGGCAGGAGAGCTTGCCTATAAGAAGCTGCCTATAAGATTTCGGCACGAGCCGGGGTATTATCGAGAACTCGCGGAGGAGCTTGAGCGCTTCCTGGACGAGTCCGGGCTGGACAGGGCGAGGCTGCTCGGAGTGGGCATCACCATGCCGGGCATAGTGGACAATGAGAAGGGCAAGCTGGTGTTTGCCCCAACGCTGGGGCTTAGGGACGTGCCGCTGACGGAGATAAGCGGCAGCTTTTCCAAGTACCCGGTTTTCGTTGAAAACGACGCTAATGCCTCGGGTTATGCGGAGAGCTGGGCGCGGAGAGGCCAGAGGAACCTTGTGTACCTTTCGCTGGAACGCGGCGTTGGAGGTGCACTGCTGCTGAATAACGAGCGCTATACGGGCGATAACGGGCGCAGCGGCGAGTTTGGCCATATATGTGTGGTACCGAATGGAAAGCTCTGCCGCTGCGGCAAGCGCGGCTGCCTCGAGGCATACTGCTCGACCTCGAGATTGAGCGACGATCTGGGCATAACTCTAGAGGACTTTTTCTCCATGCTGAGAAGCGGCAACGACCAGATAGCGCTGACCTGGGCGCAGTACCGCCAGCACCTGACTGACGGGCTGGCCATCATCCGAGTCAGCCTGGACTGCGACATCGTTCTGGGAGGCATGCTGGCGGCGTACCTCGGCGAGGAGCTGGAAGGTATACGCGAGGAGGTCTGCAGTAAGACCCTGTTCGACCGCGAAGGCGACTTTATAAGCCTGGACCGATTCAAGTCAAACAGCGCCTGCGTCGGAACGGCGATGCATTATGTGAAGAAATTCCTCAGCGCAATGTAACATATGTTAATATTTAAAGAAACCCGTCTTCCTTTAAAGGAGGGCGGGTTTCTCTTTGTGTATGACGCTGTGATTGTAGATATTACGACCTGCCAGTGGGCAGACCTTCCGCTCGACGAGCTGTGCAAGCTTGCCAGGAGCATGGGCTATGACGGCCTGGAGATCGCCTGCTGGGGCAACAATCTGGATCTCGACCGTGCGCTGACGGACGAGAGCTACATCCCCTGGGTGAAGGAGCAGCTTGAGAAGAACGGGCTCATCTGCAAGGCGCTGGCGACTCACATCATCGGGCAGTGCGTAGGCGACGCGCCGGACCCGAGGCTGAATAACTTCGCGCCTGCGGCCCTGGCCGACCAGCCGGAGGCCATCAGGCAGTGGGGCATCGAGACGATGAAGAAGGCGGCGGTCGTCGCCAACAAGATGGGCGTCAAGATAATCACCGGATTCACGGGCTCCCCGATCTGGCGCTACCTGTACTCCTTCCCGCAGACTCCCGAGCAGATGATAGAGGACGGCTACAACGAGATAGTAGAGCTGTGGACGCCGATACTCAACGAGTTCAAGAAGAACGACGTGAAGTTCGCGCTGGAGGTACATCCGGGCGAGATAGCCTTTGACTACTATTCGACGAAGCGCCTGCTTGAGAAGTTTTCGGACCGGCTGGAGTTCGGCCTGAACTTCGACCCGAGCCACCTGCTGTGGCAGGGCATCAAGCCGCACCTGTTCCTCTCGGACTTCCGCGACAGGGTGTATCACGTGCATATGAAGGACGCGGCAGTTACGCTGGACGGCCGGAGCGGCCTGCTCGGCTCGCACATCGACTTTGGCGACCTGAGGCGCGGATGGAACTTCCGCAGTCTGGGCCACGGCGACGTGAACTTTGAGGAGATCATCCGCGTGCTGAACGACATGGGCTACGACGGCCCGCTGTCGGTCGAGTGGGAGGACAGCGGCATGGACCGCATTGAGGGCGCGACCGAGGCGGCGGCCTTCGTAAAGAAGGTGGACTTCTGCGCCTCGACCTTCAAGTTTGACGACGCGATCGCGAACTGAGAAAGGGGAAGCAACATGGCAAAACAGATACGCTGCGGCATGGTAGGCGGCGCGCTGGGCGCGTTCATAGGCGATGTGCACCGCAAGGCCGCGAACTTTGATACGAGGCTCGAGCTGGTGGCCGGCTGCTTCAGCACGAGGGCGGAGAAGAACGCCGAGACCGGCGACGCCTGCTGCATAGCACCCGACAGGCTCTATGCGGATTATAAGGAGATGGCGGCGAAGGAATCCGCGCGTGAAGACGGCATCGACTTCGTGACCATTGTCAGCCCGAACTATAACCACTACGAGACGGCGAAGGCTTTCCTCGAGGCGGGCATCAACGTCATCTGTGAGAAGCCGCTGTGCTTCGAGGTCGCTCAGGCAGAGGAGCTTGAGGCCCTGGCGAAGGAGAACCTGTCGGTGTGGCGCAAGGACCCGAAGTACTCAGGCGTTTCGAACTGCGTGGGAGACATCGGCACACATATCGAGTGCTTTGTGCACTACGTGACGGGCCTGAAGATAAAGCGGCTCGCGGCGACGACGAACAAGTACGGCCACGCGCTCGACCTGAACGCGAACATGCTCATTGAGTACGAGGGCGGCGTGAACGGCGCGTACTGGTGCTCGCAGATAGCTGCGGGGCACTATAACGGTCTCGTGGTGCGCTTGTTCGGCGAGCTTGGCTCGCTTGAATGGACGCAGGAGCACCCGGATTTTCTGAACTACACGCCGAAGGGCGGCGCTGCCAGAGTGCTGACCCGCACAGGCAACGAGACGGATTACCCCGGCGGCGGCGGGGCGCGCAGCGCATTCTGGCGTCAGATGCTGGCCGACGCCCTGGGCTGCAATATCGCGACCTCGAAGCTGGCGCTGGAGGGCCCGGCGCTGGGCGCGGCGATACTCGCGGGCGTGTGCGCCGGGGTCTACGACAACGTGGCCGACGCCGCCGACAGCATCGTGAGCATAGACGGAGAGAACGGCCCCGAGCCGGCGATGAGCGAGAGGCTGAACAAGATATACGCGCTGGGGGCGGGGCTGTTGCTGTTGGGCGCGGCAGGAGTGCTCATAGGGCTGATGCCGCAGTTTATGGCGGTCGGCTCGTACGCGCTGATGCTGGGTTTCTCGCTCATCGCGGGCGTGGGCTATATCAGCATAGACCTGCTGATGAACAGCGTCATAGCGGACGTATATAAAGAGCGCAAGAACGGCGTGCTGCCGTATGTCCACGCCTTCTACGGGGCGGGGGCCATGCTCGCGCCGGTGTTTGTCACGGCGCTGGTGAGCCTCGAGCGGCCGGAGAGCTTCGCGCGGCCCTACCTTATACTCGGGCTGCTGTCGCTGACCTGCGCTGCGCTTATGCTTCTCACCGGCAAGCGGATGAAGCCGCAGACGCCATACGCCGACATGGAGGAGATACGCGGTCGCGCAAGGCAGAATCCGGCGGAGATCTTCCGCGAAGGCAGCGCGTGGCTGTTTCTGCTCTCAGGCTTCATGAACCTGTCCTTCCAGACGGGTCTGACCACCTGGCTGCCGAGATACTGCTCGCTGGTCTGGGACTACGACCTGACAGCGGCGGGGCTGATGGTGACGATGTATTTCATGGGCGCGCTGGTGATGCGGCTGCTGTCTCCCTTCGTGTACCGGAAACTTGGCGTGAAGCGCTATTACCAGCTGACGCTGCTGGTGTCGGCGGCGCTGTACCTCGTGTTCCTGCTGCTGCCGATGCCGGACTGGTGCAGGAAGGCCATGGTGTTCGCGCTGGGCCTGCTGCAGGGCGCGACGGTGCCGACGCTGGTGATACTCTGCTGCGACGCCTTCCCGGAGCGCACGGCCTCGGCCTCGTCAGTCGTGGTGACGGGCGTTTCGCTGGCCTCGATGGTCTCGCCAGTGGTGCTGGGCAAGCTGCTGACGATAGACCCGCAGACGGCCATGCTGAGCATAACCGTCTGCACCGTGATAGCGGCGCTGGTGCTGCCAAAATCGAAAAAGGCATGACAAAACCGGGCGGACAGCGAATGTCCGCCCGGTCATCTTTTGCCTGTGAGCTCACAGCCTCGCGCTGTAGGCGGCAAGGACGCATTTGTAGGTCATGTAGCAGTCGTATTTCGCGACGACCTCGAAGGGCGCGTGCATGGAGAGCACGGGAACCCCGGCGTCGATGGTGTCGATGTTGCGGTTGCCCATGAACATCGCGACCGTACCGCCGCCGCCCTGGTCTACCTTGCCCAGCTCGCACATCTGCCACTGGACGCCGTTCTCGGCGCAAATGCGCCTTATGAAGGCCACCAGCTCAGCGGGCGCGTCGTTCGTGCCGGACTTGCCGCGCGCGCCGGTGAACTTGTGCAGACCGACGCCATAGTTGAGCTTTGCACAGTTGAGCTTCTCGCTCACCTCGGGGTAGTTTGGGTCGAAGGCCGCGGTGACATCGGCGGAGATGCATATGCTCTTGGAGAAGCAGTCGCGAAGGTCGACGCCGCAGGTCTTGCACATGTCGCCCATGAACCACTCGAAGGTCTCGCTCTTCATGCCGGATACGCCGTCGGAGCCGGTCTCCTCCTTATCGGCGAGGATGCAGACGCAGGTCTGCTCAGGCTCCCTGACGTCGAAGATCGCGCGAAGCTCTGCATAGGCGCAGACGCGGTCGTCGTGGCCGTAGGCGCCGATGAGACTGCGGTCGAGGCCGATGTCGCGCACGTCGAAAGCCGGCACAGCACACAGCTCGGCGGAGACGAAGTCCTCCTCGGTTATGCCGTAGCTGCTGCTCAGTATGCTCATGACCGCGAGCTTCACGCGGTCCTTGCCGTCATCGTCGTAGGGCGCGGAGCCGATGAGGATGTTAAGGCCCTCGCCGGTGACGCCCTCGGCCATGGTCTTCTTCATCTGGTCGGCGGCCAGGTGGGGCAGCAGGTCGGAGATGACGAACTGCGGCTCGTCCTTCTCGCGGCCGATGACTACATCCACGACCTCGCCATCGGTCTTGACGACCACACCGTGCAGCTCGAGCGGTATGGCTGTCCACTGGTATTTCTTGATGCCGCCGTAGTAGTGGGTCTTAAAGAAGGCCAGCTCGCTGTCCTCGTAGAGCGGGGTCTGCTTGAGGTCAAGCCTCGGCGCGTCGACGTGCGCGGCGGCGACGACCACGCCCTCGTCCAGCGGCCGCCTGCCCATGACTGCCAGCATCAGAGCCTTGCCGCGGTTATTGTACCAGACTTTGTCGCCGGGCCTTAGCTCCATGCCCTTTTTGTACTCCACAAAACCCTCGGCCTCGGCCAGCCTTATGGCGTTCGCCACGGCCTCGCGCTCGGTGCGCGAATCATTCAGATAGACCTTGTAACCCTCGCAGTAGCGCTCCATCTCGGCTCTGGCCTCTTTGCCCATGAGGTCATAGCCGTTTTTCTTCTCATAAAAGAGTTCCTTGCGGTAGTCCTGCTTTTCTTCCATTTTTGATTACCTCCGTGAACGCGGTCGTACACCTCACCGTGAATTCGGCCCGTGTGCCGCTGTTTTCTATTATTGCCGTGCAGTGCTCGCGATAGTACGAGTCAGGCTGCTGTGCGTCTATCCTTAGCCTTGCATACTCGCGGGAGATGCCCTCGCGGGACATTATGCGCTGTTCGCGCACTTCCCTCGGCGCGGTGATGCCGAAGGTCTCGGTGCAGAATCTTGACGCTCCGCTCTCAATGAGCGCAATGGCGTCTATGGCGGCGAGGCGGCCGCCGCGCATCGCATGTTCGCGCAGACGCTTTTTTATCTCCTCGTCCACGAACCCGTGGGTGATTCCATTCAGCTCACGGAGCGCCCGCGCGTCGCTGAAAACTATGCGCCCCAGCATCTTGCGGTCGAGCCTTCCGTCCGGGCCGTATACCTGCCCGAAACGGCGCTCGATGGCCTCTCGGAGCGCCTCGCTGGTGTCCGTCAGTTCGTGATATATTTCGTCGCAGTCGAGGCAGAGCGCACCCATGCGGCGCAGGACGTCGAGCGCGGTGGTTTTGCCCGTGCCGGTGCCGCCGGTGATGCCGATTATGCGCATGTTCTCAGCCAGCGCCGAGGCAATGTCGCGCTCCGGCAGCGCGCCCTGACGGAGTATGCGGTAGGGCGTGCGCGTGAGGTCGATTATCGTGCTCTCAAGCCCTATGCCGCATGGCCCGCCGTCGATGACGGCCTCTATCCTGCCGTCAAAGTAGCCGAGCACCTGTTCGGCGGTCTTGGGGCTTGGAGCGCCGGACGGGTTCGCCGAGGGAGCCGCGAGCGGCAGGCCGCATTTTCGCAGAAGCTCCAGAGTCAGCGGGTGATCGGGACAGCGCAGGCCGACGGTGTCGCCTCCGGCGAGCACGATCCGGGGTATCTCCGGCCTCGCTTTGAGTATTATCGTGAGCGGCCCCGGCCAGAACCGCGCTGCAAGGGTCCGGGCGGCGCCCGGCACGTCGATGCAGCACTTTTCAAAGGCTTCCGGCCCGGGCACCATGAGCGAGAGCGGCTTCACCTCCGGCCGTCCCTTGACCTCATAGATGCGCTCCACCGCCGCCTCGTCCATGCCGCTGCCCGCGAGGCCGTATACCGTCTCGGTCGGCACCGCTACCAGCGCGCCGGACCTCACGAGGGACGCGGCCCTGTCCATATCCTCTCTTATGACCTCGGTCTTCATAGCTCCTCCGTCTGCTGCCGGAGCCTCTCGGCCCTGTCGGCGGCTATCAGCGCGTCGATAAGCTCGTCCAGCGCGCCGTCCATTATCTGTTCTATCTTGTAGAGCGTGAGACCGATGCGGTGATCGGTCACGCGGCCCTGCGGGAAGTTGTAGGTGCGGATGCGCTCGTTGCGCATGCCCGTGCCGACCTGGCTGCGCCGCTCGGCGGCGATGGCCTCCGCCTGCTTGCGGGCCTCGGCCTCATAGAGCCGAGAGGCGAGTATTTTCATGGCCCGGTCGCGGTTTTTATACTGGCTGCGCTCGTCCTGGCATTCGACGACGGTGCCGGTGGGCAGATGCGTGATGCGGATGGCGCTTTCGGTCTTGTTGACGTGCTGTCCGCCTGCGCCGGAGGAGCGGAAGGTGTCGATCTGCAGGTCGGCGGGATTTATCTCGAACTCGACCTCGTCCACCTCGGGCAGCACGGCGACCGTGACGGTGCTGGTGTGGATACGTCCGCCGGCCTCGGTCTCCGGCACGCGCTGGACACGGTGCACGCCGGACTCATACTTCAGCCGCGAGTACGCGCCTGCGCCTTCGACGACGAAGCTTATCTCCTTTATGCCGCCAAGCTCGGTGTCGTTCACGTTCGCGACCTCGGTCTTCCAGCGGCGCGACTCGGCATACATGGAGTACATGCGGTAGAGGCTCCCGGCAAAGAGCGCGGACTCCTCGCCGCCGACGCCGGCGCGTATCTCAATGATGACGTTCTTGCCGTCGTTGGGGTCGCCGGGGAGCATCAGGAGCTTGATTTCCTCCTCCAGCTCGGACATTCTGGCCTTTGCGGTCTCGAATTCCTCATGTGCAAGCTCGGACATCTCAGGGTCGCCCATCAGCTCCCTGGCGCCCTCCATGTCGGCCTCGCATTTGAGATATTCGCGGCAGGCCGTTGCCAGCGGGGCCAGTTCCTTCTGCTCCTTTGCGAGCTTCGTGTACGCCTCGGCGTCGGAGTAATACTCCGGCAGCGCCATCTTGCGCTCCAGCTCCGCATATTTGGCCTCTATGTCCCTGAGCTTATCCAGCATTGTACCTCTCCTTACACGTTCTGCAAACCAAAATTATATCACTGTCCCATTGATTTGTAAACGGGCGTAAAAGAAACGGCTCTCCGCCACGGGAGAGCCGTTTCAGCTTGTCGAAGAAGGCACGGCCTTCTTCGACAAAAGGGATTGCACTCCGCTCCGCGCCTCGGTTGTCCGCCAAAGGCGGACAATTCGACACTCCGCTCCGCGAGAAGTATTTTCGGCGACGTACACGCCGCCGCCGAAAATGATTGAATTTTATTTCGCGGCTGCGGCCGCGAAACTCTGCGAGGCTTTTTCGACAGACTGAAACGGCTCTCCGCCACGGGAGAGCCGTTTGAATGTTTACCAGACCTGTAATCCGGCTGTGAATGCCAGCAGATAGAGCAGCGACATCGGCAGCAGCACGAGCATCGTGAGCTTTTCATGCTTTTCCGAGTCCAGCGCCAGTGCGAGGCTGACGACAGGCATGGCTATGAGATACCTCGGTGCGCTCAAAAGCCAGGTGGCGCCTATTGCGACAGCGTAGTAGCAGATGAACCAGACCGAGTAGGAGGGACGCAGCCGCTTCGCTGCAGGTATCATGACGATGAGCGAGAAAAAGCTCCAGACAAGATTCGGTATCCAGAGGCCCCAGACAGAGCTGCGCCCTTCGCTCAAATACGTGATGGCATTGTCGAGCTGGTATCCCGCGGTGTTGAAGAAGAAACCGAGGTTCTGCCCCCAGTGTACGCTCTGGTACTCCATGTATTTGAAGGGGTCGCCGGCGACGAGGTAGTTTATATAGCAGTATACGCCGAAGCCCGCGGGGATGAGCGCGAGCCAGAAAAAGCGCTTCCAGCCGCGCTTTGACTGTACCAGTTCAAAAAACACCGGAGCAAAGAGCATCAGCCCCAGCGAGCGGGTGAAGGCCGCATATCCGCCGACGAGACAGCCGAGACCGATCTTCCCGCGGCGCACGAGATAGAGGCAGCCGGCACAGCACAGCAGGAACAGCCCCTCGCTCATGGGCGCGGCAAAAAAGAAGGAGCCGGGCAGCAGGCAGAGGTATTTCACCGTCCTGAGCGCCGCCACGCTGCCGTAGTCGAGCCGAAAGAGCCTGTACAGCAGTACCCCGGCCCCGGCGAAGCTGAAGGCCGAGACGAGAAAGGCCGCCGCCAGATAGTCGCGCACGAGGAAGCGGACGAGGCGTATCGCGACTGGATAGCCCGGCAGGAACACGAGTTGAACGAGCCTGTCCCACTCGCCCTCGCTGAGATACCAGTCCCGGGCGATATCCAGGTAGTGATGGCTGTCCGTGTAGGTCCAGTATTGCAGCGACTGAAAATACCCCTCCGAATACCCCTGAGCAAGACGTATCAGCCAGACGAGGAGCGTCATGCCGAGGCAGAACACGAGCAGGCCAAAAAAGACCGTGAGCGAGTGGTCGTACCCCAGGTCCAGACGCTCTATGTGCAGCCCGCGTTCTCTCCAGGAACGCAGCCAGACCGGCACGAAGTTCAGGCAGACCCAGATGAACAGCATAAGGCTGAAAAGAGCCGAGCAGCGTCCCCAGACGCTCAGCTCGGTACTGAGATTCCAGAGTACGAAACAGCAGCCGAGAACGAGTATACCAAGAGCGGAGATGATGCTCTCGACCCGACCGTAAGCCGCCATCCTCGCCCTTACCCCACGAAACACGGATGTCACCTCAACGATGCAGAATAGATTTATGACGATTCTGCCTCATTAATGTTCCCGAGTATTTTCCTGAAAATTCGCCCGGCCAGACGCATGGCCTTGTGCGGGATGGGCTTTTGCGGGGCCATATCCATAGCCTCCTCCATGAGCAGTCTCTGGCAGTCCAGTTCACGGTCGCCGGAGGGGATGGCCGTATAACTGCCATCCGGCAGCAGCTGGCGTGCTTTGACGTTGTCGGAGAGGCATACATCCAGTATGTGGTGCAGCTTACGCCTAGCGGCGGCGTCCGTGACGGGGCAGGCGACCTCGACCCTGCGGCGGGTGTTCCGGGTCATGAAGTCCGCGGAGGAGATGTACATCAGCTCATCCGCGCCCTCGCCGAAGCAGTAGACGCGCGAGTGCTCGAGGAAGCGGCCAACAATGCTGACTATGCGCAGGCCATCCGTCTCCCCGGGCACGCCGGGCAGTATACAGCAGATGCCGCGCACGATAAGCACGGTCTGGACCCCGGCCTGCGAAGCCTCGCGCAGCTTTTCGATCAGCTCCGTGTCGGTAATAGAGTTGACCTTTATTAGCATCCGCCCGCGTTGGCCCTTGGCGATCTCGCGGTCCATGCAGGCGATAATGCCCTTTTTCAGTCCCGAAGGCGCGACCAGCAGACGCTCGTAGTGCCCGTCAAGGTTTGCGATGCTCATGTTTTTGAAGAACTCGGCTGCGTCGCGGCCTATTGCGGGGTCGGCTGTGAGCAGTGCGAGGTCGGTGTACTGGGCTGCTGTCTTTTCATTAAAGTTGCCGGTGCCTGCGTAAGTGATGCAGCGTATCTCACCGCGCTCGCGCCGGGTGATGAGACAGAGCTTGGAGTGTATCTTGTAATCCTCAAAGCCGTAGATGACGGAGCACCCAGCCTCCTCGAGCCGCTCCGACCAGTCTATGTTGTTGAGCTCATCAAACCTGGCACGCAGCTCAATGATAACTGTAACGTCCTTGCCGCGCTCAGCTGCCTCGCACAGGTAGTCCACGAGCCGGGCTCTGCTTGCTAGGCGGTAGATGGTCATTTTTATGGATATGACGGCCGGGTCGCGGGCGGATTCCCTGAGCAGGCGCAGGAAAGGCTCCATGCTCTCGAAGGGATAGGCTAGCAGCAGGTCGCGCTTTTGTATCTGCCGTGTCATGCTGCGCACGGCAGAGATGCCGGCCGGTTCCTGAGGCTCGAAAGGCTCGAAGCAGAGCTCAGGGCGCCGCTGCATCAGCTCATAGGCGTGGCTGAGGCAGAGCGGCGCGGAGGTCACGAAGATCTGCTTTCCGCTGACGGGCAGACGTTCCTTGAGATAGTCGAGAAAGGAGGAACAAGGTTTTCGTGAAAGCTCAAGCCTGACCGGAGCCAGTCTCATGCGCTGCCTAACGGCCCTGCGCATTGCGACGCGGAAGTCGTCGCTGTCTATGTCGAAGGCCTCGTCTTCGGGGCTTATATCCGCGTTGCGCGTGACGCGAAAGACAGCCTTCTCGAGCACGCGATAGTTTTTGAAAATGCCGTCGACGCGCTCGAGCAGGATGTCCTCGGTGTGGATGTATCTAAGCTCCTGGCCGGGCAGAAAGAGCACGGACGGAAGCGCCTCGGGCATGGGTATGACGGCCAGCATTTCGCGGCCCTTGCGCTCGACCCACGCGCCGACGTGGAGCAGGTCATTTTTGAAGTGGGGGAAGGGGTGGAGATTGTCAACTATCTGCGGCGACACGACAGGCTCCATGCTGGCGGCGTAGTACCTGTCGCAGAACTCTTTTTCGTCCTGCCTGAGCTCGCGGGCGGAGAGCCTTACGATGCCCTCGGAGCGGAGCCTCTGTTCCAGCTGGGCGCAGATGTGCTCCCGCTTGCGGTATAGCGGCTTCACCGCCTCATAGATCGCGGAGAGCTGCTCTTTCGGTGTCATGCCGGAGCGGGAGTCCCTGGTATCGGGGTCGAGGTTCGCAAGGTCGTAGAGACTACCTACGCGGATCATGAAGAACTCGTCAAGGTTGCTCGTGAATATCGCGGCGAACTTCAGGCGTTCGAGCAGAGGGACGGTCTCGTCCATGGCCTCGGAGAGCACTCTGTCGTTGAAAGCGAGCCAGGAAAGCTCCCTGTCCTGCATGTAATTGTGCTCAGACATGAATGACGCCCTCCTTTTCGAGCATGTATTCGAGATAACCCTCGCGTACTCCGTAGCCACTGGTTACAACGGTGTTGGAGCCGCACAGCTCTGCAACGGCATTGAGCATGACAAGCCCGGGCACGAGCGTGTGCACACGTTCGGGGGCGATCTTGAGTATACGGCGCATGAGCTTGCGCGGGTTATCCTCGGCCTGGGCGAGCACCCTGCGGAGCCAGGCGACGGGATAACCGCCTGAGGCGGCAGGCGTCTGTTTTGAGGCGAGCCAGAGGGCGTTCACAGCCCTGGCCGTGCCGCCAACGCCGCAAAGCGGTTCAGAAACCAGCTGCGCTTTGCCTTCGGCGGGCGGCATGGCGCCGGAGATCAACCTCTCAGCCTCGGCGCGGATAGCACTCAGTTCCTGCCTGTCCGGGATGACCCCGGAGACGAAACGCGAAAAAAGGCTCAACGAGCCTGCGTCGATGCTTTTTGCTGAAATGATCTGCCTTGAGCGGAAGAAAACCAGTTCCGTACTGCCGCCGCCAATGTCCACGAGCAGGCCGGATTTTTCATCCATGCGCCCGATAGCGCCACGGTAGTCCAAGATCGCCTCCTCGCGACCAGTAATGACGTCGATGTCGAAGCCGGTCTCGCGCTTTACGCGCTCGAGTATGGCCGGAGTGTTCACCAGTCCCCGGAGCGAGGCCGTGGCAAAGGGAAAAACGCGGCAGCCGGGCAGGAGAGTCAGTACCCCACGGAAGCGTTCGAGCACGGAGAGCAGTCTGTCGATGCCCTCGGCAGAGAGCGCCCCGCTTTCTACGAAGCCGGCCAGCCCTGCCGTAGCCTTGCTGCTCAGGGCCTGACGCAGCTGCCCATCCTCGAGTGTGTAGACCACCAGCCTTATGGTGTTTGAGCCTATATCAATAACGCAGTACAAATGCATGCCTCCTGATTTTGAACAGTACATAGTATGATAGCCCGCGTATATAATATTTGCTCGAAATTTGCGTAAAATTACTGTAAACAGGCATAAAAAAATGGGCGCCCGGCCTTGCCGGACGCCCAAGCGTGATGCCTATCTGCCTCTGAGATCCTCTCCGGGGCCAAGCTCGCTGAACTATGCTGAATCCGACCAGATTTTCCTGCCCTGAGAGGCAAACGATACCGATACGGCAATGACGGCCCTTGACTTTACGCTTACTGCGAGTGCGCCTTTCCGCTTGTCGCTGAACGTTACGCCCTGATGCGAGACACCCCATTTCTTTTGGCAAGGGCAAAAGAAATGGGGTGTCTCTCAAAGGTGGACGAAACTGTCAACCGCGTGCGGAGCGCGCGGTTGCTCATGAAGCAGAAAAGCTCCGCCCGGGAAGGACGGAGCTTTTTGTCAGATCTCGTACCAGCGTATCTCATTGGCGTCGAGGCTCAGTTCGAAGCTGGAACCGTCGCCACGGTAGACGGTGGTGGCCTGCGGCTCGTAGGTGTTGTTCACGACGCAGTACTTGCCGTTTTTCACGAAGGCGTGGACTTCGACGTTGAAGTTCGTGGAGAACCACTTGTTCAGTTCGTCCTCGTCGTGAGCCGACCAGAGGATGGCCCTGTACAGCAGGCGGCTGTTCTCAAAGCTGTAGGGCAGGCCGCTGATATACACGCCGCGGCCTTCGCCGTAGCCGTTAACAGCAAGCTGGACTTCCTTCTCGCGCTGGACAAGTATCTCCGTCCCGGCCAGAGCGTACATGCTCTTTTTGCCCTCGCCGAAATTCACCGGTCCGGTGCAGTCGGCCAGAATGAAGTGGCCGGGATGCTCGTCCCAGTTGTACTTGTCGTAGCCGAGAGTGAAGCCGGTCTCCTTCTCGACGCCGAGGACCTGGGCCAGCTGGATGAAGCGGCCCTGATACTGGTGGCCGCTGGGCTCGCCGACGCCGATGAAGCCGCCGCCGTTCCAGACGAAGGACTTGATGGCAGAGCTTATCTCCGGGTCCTCCCAGATGGCGCCGCCGGTGTGGGCCGTGTCTCCGTCGCCGACGTTTATTATGACGTCGATGCCCTTCAGGCAGTCCGGGTCGGCCTTGATGTCGTCAAAGCTGATGAACTTCACGTCGAAAGGCGCGCCGGAGAGCGCCTCGATGACGCCGGCGTAGCTGTAATTCTGCTTCTGGTAGAGCGCGTGGTGCACCATGTGGCAGCCCCAGGAACGGGCCTTGCCCCAGGAGTTGAGTACAGCGACGGTCTTGACGCAGTAGGGAGTGGTGCCCTTGATGTTCCCGTACAGCTCGCGGAACTCATCGCAGACGGACTGGACGTAGTCGAGGAACTCGGGAAACTCGCAGGCGAGTTTGAGGTAGCCGCCGTAGCCGATGCGGTCAATGGGCTTGCGCAGGATCGCGCGGCGGGCGGTCACCCAATTCTCCTTTGCCTCGCGCACGGGGTCTCCGCCCTCGTGGAAGGTGTCGGGGAAGAAGTAGGGAAGGAAGCGGCCCTCGGTGTACTTGACGCCGGGAATGTCCGAGATGAGGCGGAGCGTAGAGCCGTTGCCCACGCTGCCGACCACGGCGTCGAGGCCGATGGTCTTGAACTCGTCCATGTACGGCTCAGTGCCTATCCAGTGGTCGCCGAGGAACATCATGGCCTCTTTGCCCAGCTCGTGGGTGATGTCTACCATTTCCTTGGCGAGCTTGGCGACCTCGCGGCGCTGGAAGGCCATGAAGTCCTTGAACTCCTTCGACGGCACGCGGTACTGGTTGTTGTAGTAGCCCTGGTCGATGATATATTCCGGCCGGAACTTGTAGCCGACTTCCTTTTCGAACTGCTCGAGGATGTACGGGCTGACGCTGGCGGAGTAGCCGTACCAGTCGACGTATTTCTCGCGCTTGAGCTCGTCAAACACCAGCGTGAACTGGTGGAAGAAGGTGGTGTAGCGGATGACGTTCACATAGGGATGCTCGGCGATGAACTTGCGCAGGCGCTCCATGGTGAACTTGTGCGTTTTGGGCTGACGCACGTCGAAGGTTATCTGGTGCTCGAAGTTGGTCCAGCCGTTGGTGACGGCGTTGTACATGTGCACCGGATCCCAGATGAGGTATGCGAGAAAGCTGACAGAGTAGTCGTGGAAGGGGGCAGGCTCAGGGATGACGACGCAGCCGCTCTCCTCGTCGTAGCTCCACTTCTCGGGTTCGACCGGTACGCCGAGCGTGCGGTCCATGACCTCCCACCAGCGCTTTATGTCGTCACGGGTGTTGACCTGCATCAGCTCGCGGCTGATGCCCTTCATGAGCTCTATCCTCAGCTCGCCGCCGTGGGCCGTGACGAAGCCGGTGGAGATGTAGCACTGCTGCACCTCGTCGGGGTTAGCCTTGGCCCATGCGTTGTCCTTGCGGGTGGTATAGTAGGTCGAATAGACCTTCGCGTCCACGCTCTTTAGCTCCTCGGGGTAGTCGGTGCCGTCGCAGTCGCGGATGGCGTCCGCGCCCCAGCGCTTCAGCAGCTCCATGGTCTCAGGCACGACGTCAACGTCCGTGGGTATGGTGACGCGGCCTCTCTTGAGTTCACTCTCGCTCATCATATTCTCCTTTGTCACTTCTTCGGGTCTTCGAAGGGCTTGTTGTAGAGCAGCAGCGCGGTCAGGATGAATATCACGCCGACTATCATGATGATCAGCCCGGACATTTGGCTTGTCAGCGTCCAGCCGTAGATGACCAGCGCCAGTCCGCCGATGGAGAATATCAGCATCAGCAGTGCCCTCAGGCCCATGTGTTCTTTCCAGAATCTCATATCCGCACCTTAACCTTTCAGACCGCCGACGGTCATGCCCTGGATGAGCTTCTTCTGTACGCAGATGTAGAGTATCAGCGTGGGCAGCATGACCAGGACGAGGCCGGCGTACTGCGGGCCGTAGTCCGCCGCCGACTGCTGCGCCTGCATCAGGTTCAGCAGGCCGACAGGCAGCGTCTTCGGGCCGTTTGCCGAGCTCATGAGGGTCATGGAGATGATGTACTCGTTCCAGAAGGAGAGGAAGTTGAACAGGATTATCGTAACTATCGAGGGCTGGGCCATGGGGAAGATGATGCTTATCATCGTGCGGCCGTAGCCCGCGCCGTCTATGTACGCAGCCTCCTCATAGTCGTGTGCCAGCGTCGCAAAGTAGCCGGACAGCAGGTAGATGGTGAAAGGCAGCGCTGTCGCAGCGTAGACTATCGAGAGCACCACGAGGTTGTTGAGCAGGAAACCGCTGCCGAAGACGTTCTTCAGCCAGGTGTCGCCGTCGCGCAGCATGAGGAAGATGGGCACGACGATGTAGTTCACGTTGATGAACAGGCCCGCCATGAACATCGTGTTCAAAAACTTGCTGGTGACAAACTTGAACCTGGACAGGCAGTAGCTGGCGGGCAGCGCCACGACCAGCAGTATCACCAGCGACAGCGCCGTCACGATGACGGAGTTGAGCATATAGTCGCCCATGCTGGCCTTGGTCCAGGCGTCCACGAAGTTCTGCCAGTAAAAGCCCGCGGGCAGCGCCCAGGGGTTGCCGTAGAACTCGCTGTTCTCCTTGATGGAGGCCATGAACACCCATGCCACGGGGACGACTATGCTGACTGCCAGGAGAATGAGGACGAGGTAAATGAAAAACTTGTAGAGCTTCTCACCGGAATTGCTGTTCTTCTTCAGGCTTTTAGTAGCTTCCATTATGACGTCCTCCTTTCTCAGAATTCAAGCGGCGTGCGCTTCGTGACCTTGTTCACCAGAGCCGAGAGGATGAAGGAGAACAGGAATATCACGACGCCGATGGCCATGGAGTAGCCGTAGAGGCCGGCGTCCTTCTGGCCGTACATATAGGACAGCGCGACCTCGGATGCGCCGTTGGGGCCGCCGCTGGTCATGGCCTTGACGAACAGGAAGGCCATGTTTATCGTCGAGATTATGAAGAAGGTCAGGGTCGTGCGGATGTTCGTCCAGATGAGCGGGATGGTTATCTGGAAGAACTGCTTCACCCTGCCAGCACCGTCGAGGCCCGCAGACTCGTACAGGCTCTGCGGCACGGCGGCCATGGAGGCCATGTACATGACCATGTAGTAGCCTATCGCCTGCCACACCATTGCGATTATGAGGCTCAACATGACCAGATTCTCGCCCTTCCAGAGCGTCGTGACCTGATGACCGGCAAACAGCGAGAGGATGCTGTTGAGCATGCCGTTCTCCGGCTTGTAGATGGCGGAAAAGATGCCCGAAATGACGACGATGGACAGAATGTTCGGTATGTAGAAGATAACGCGCAGCAGCTCCTTGCCCCTTACCTTCTCGCGGGTCAGGATGCCCGCAAACACCAGGGCAAAGGCAAAGGTGATGATGGTGACCACCACGATGAGAAGTATCGTGTTCTGCATCGCGCGGATGAAGTATGCGTCGCTCGCAAGCGACTTGAAGTTCTGAAAGCCGACAAAGGTCTCCGTCGGAGAGTATGCGCCCCTCTCGAACAGGGACATACGGAAGACGTTCAGCGTGGGATAGACCATGAATATCAGGAAGAGTATGACTGCAGGGGCCACGCACAGCACGATGAAACGGCTGCGCGCCTTGTTCTTTTCCACGTGCTCAGCTCCTTTCCGAGCGGAAT
>OJRC01000544.1_pt1 | contig 22705 bp, 18 predicted proteins | sample 1599081 | NCBI WGS metagenome assembly OJRC01 (sample SAMN03922519, study PRJEB24848) | human gut metagenome | isolation source: stool sample | host: Homo sapiens | place: Germany | collected 2010-02 | reverse complement strand
GCGGGACCCTGCTGCTCGGCGCGCTGCCCGCGTCGGTCAAGGACGCATTCAAATACGTGCCCGCCTCGATCTTCGCGATCATGTTCACCAACTTCATGCTCAAGCGCCCCGACCTGGGCGCCTTCGGCGTCATCTCCGCGCTGCTCATCCTGACGGTGGGATCGATGTTCATCCCGCTGCCGCTGCAGATGCTGCTGAACGTCGTGCTGGTGGTCGCCGTCGGCATCCTGATCTACAGGAAGAAGAAAAAGATCTGAACCTCCCGCGCGTATCAGAACGTCCGGGGAGAGGGAGGCTGACAACATCAATATCACGGTAAAATCCATGTCCAAACTGCTGGTGGGACTGCTGCTCTACGCGGTGGGCATCGTCGTGTTCGCGCAGTCGGGCATCGGCATGGCCCCGTGGGACGTCCTGAGCGACGGCCTCTCCCACACGCTGGGCATCTCGCTGGGGGCCGCGGTGCTGGGCGTCTCGGTCGTGCTGCTGGCGGTCAACTGGCGGATGGGTATCCGCATCGGGCTGGGGAACATCCTCGACCTGGTCATCACCGGCCCGATCGTCGACGTCATCCAGGCGCATCATCTGATCCCCGCGGCCCAAAACCTTTCGCAGAAGCTGCTGATGGTGGCCTGCGGGCTCATGGTGCTCAACGTCGCTACCTACTTCTATGTGGGGGCGGGGCTGGGAGCCGGTCCCCGCGAGGGGCTCATGATCGGCATCGTCCGCCGGACGGGCTGGTCAGTACGGTTCACCAAGAGCGGGCTCGAGCTCTCAGCCATTTTGGCGGGTACCCTGCTCGGCGGGCGGTTCGGCGTCGCCACCGTCATCGTGGCGCTCGTCACCGGGCCGCTCATGAACCTCACCTTCGACCTCGTCCGCTTCGACATCAAGTCGGTGCCGCAGGTCTACCTCGACGACCAGCTGCGCATCCTGCGGGAGCGCGGGGCCTGCCGCAGGAAATAGCGATCCGCCGCGCGCCCCCTCGGGGGCGCGCGCTTTTGAGCCGGGGCCCCTTGCGCGCGGGCGGCGGTTGGTATAAAATGAAACCAGACGGGGAGGGAAGGCCGATGGCAAAGACGGAAGTCCGGGAACGCATCGCGGAGGCCGCGTGGCGGCTCTTCGACGAGAAGGGCTATGAAAACGTGTCGGTCGACGAGATCATCGCCGCGACCGGCACCTCCAAGGGCGCGTTCTACCACTATTTTTCCGCGAAGGACGAGCTGCTTTCGGCGCTGCCCGACAAGTTCGACAACGACTACGACGCGTGGGCGGCCCAGTGCCCGCCCGGTATGCCGAGCGCCGACCGCATCGTGGCGCTCTGCCGGTTCGTCTGCAAGAACATGGAGCTCAAGCTCAGCCGCCAGATCATCACCGAGATCTATTCCACCCAGCTCGTGACGCGGGGGCCGAAGTTTTTGACGAGTGAAAGCCGCCGGTACGTCAAGCTGCTCAACCAGTATGTCCACGAGGGGCAGGAGCGGGGGGAGATCACCGGCGCGATCGCCTGCACCGAGCTTTCCCAGATGCTCGACATCCAGCTGCGCGGGCTCATCTACGACTGGTGCCTGCGGGACGGCGCCTACAGCATGGAGGCGATGTGCGACAAGCTCATCGGCGCCTTCATGAGGGCGATGCGCCCCGGGGAATAGCGGGAAAAACAGGAGGGACCGGTACCCGTTGGGTACCGGTCCCGTTTTTTTCCTGGGAAAAGAACCAAAAAGCGCTTCTCAGGATCCAGCCGCCGCCTTTGAAACGGCGGGCAAAACTTTTGGAGAGCGGCGGAAGCTACAGGACCTTGTTGAGGAAATCGATCGTGCGCTGCTCGCGCGGATGGCCGAAGATCTCCTCGGGGGTGCCCTGCTCGACGATCACGCCGCCGTCCATGAAGATCACCCGGTCGGCGACCTCGCGGGCAAAGCCCATCTCGTGGGTGACGACCACCATGGTCATTCCCTCCCGGGCAAGCTGCTGGATAACGTCCAGCACCTCGTGTACCATCTCCGGGTCCAGCGCGCTGGTGGGCTCGTCGAACAGCATCACGTCCGGCTGCATGGCCAGCGCGCGGGCAATGGCCACACGCTGCTGCTGGCCGCCGGAGAGCTGGATGGGATACGCGCCGCCGCGGTCGCCCAGGCCCACGCGCTCCAGCAAGCTCTGGGCCAGCTTGCGGGCCTCGTCTTTCTTCATTCCTTTTACCAGCACCGGCCCCGCGCTCACGTTGTCCAGCACCGTCATGTTGGTGAACAGATTGAACTGCTGGAACACCATGCCGATCTTCTGGCGCATCTGGTCGATCTTTGTCTCCTTGGAGGTAATGTCCACGCCCTCAAACACGATCTGTCCGCCCGTGGGCTCCTCCAACAGGTTCAGGCAGCGCAAAAACGTGGATTTGCCCGAGCCGGACGGCCCGATGACCGCCACCACGTCGCCCTTGCAGATGTCGATGTTGATACCGCGCAGCACCTCCACATGCTTGAAGTGCTTCTCCAGGCCCTTGACCTCAATGAGTTTTTCTCCTTTAGCGGGTGACACTCTTGCTCATCCTCCTTTCCACAGCCGCGATGATCTTCGACAGCGGGAACACAATGATAAAATACATGATGGCCGCGATGACATACGGCTCCAGGAAAATATAGGTCTGCTTGGCGATGGACTGGGCGCGGAACATCAGCTCTACAATGCCCACCATGCCCAGGATACTGGTCTCCTTGATGATGGTGACGAACTCGTTGCACATGGCGGGCAGGATGTTGCGCACCGCCTGGGGCAGGATCACATGGCGCATAGCCTTCCAATGGCTCATGCCGATGCAGCGCGCGGCCTCCATCTGGCCGCCGGGCACCGCGCCGATGCCGGAGCGGATGACCTCCGACATATAAGCCGCGGAGTTGAGGCCGACGGCCACCATGCCCCAGAACATGCGGTTGAGGCTGGAATCCGGCAGCTTGAAAACATTGCCCAGACCGTAGTAGATGATGAACACCTGCACCAGCATCGGCGTGGCACGGAACACCTCCACATATGCGGTACAAAAAAATTTGGCAACAGCCTTGAGCGCCTTGACTGCCAGATTGTCGCGGGACTGTACGCTGGCCATACGGCCGGACGCCAGCACGAGCCCCAGCACAAGGCCCATCAGCACGCTCACAAATGCGAACAGCAGCGTATAGCCAAGGCCGTTCCAGTACATATGGCCGTACTTTTCCCATATTTTCAGCATTCGCTCAAATGAAAACATCGTATCCTCCTTCGTGGTAAAACGGCATTCTCCGCCCGCGGGGCGGCAGAAACACAAAGACCGCGGCGGAGGGACGCGCCCTCCGCCGCGTATCAAATTCAATGCGATGTCCTGCAGCTTACTCGATGCCCATGGAAGCAGCCTTCTCCTGCGCTTCCTGGAACCACTGCTCCAGCAGGCCCTCGGCCTCATATGCCGCGATGCGCTCGTTCACCCAATCCAGCAGATCGGTGTTGCCCTTCATCACAGCCACAGCGTTGCCGCCCTCTTCGGGATCGATCTCCACAGGCACCTTGCCGATGGCCAGGCCCTCGACTGTCTGCATATACTGCTCGGCGCTGATCTCGTCGATCATCACAGCCGCGCACTCACCGTTCTTCAGGTTGGCGATGCACTGGGGGAAGTCCGGCAAAAGCAGGGGCTCTGCATCGGGGAACTGCTCCGCCATCAGCGTCTCCTGCAGGGCGGCTTTCTGAGTGGCCATCACCGCGCCGGCCAGGCTTTCCTTGGTGGCATATTTGTCCAGGTTTTCCTCCAGCACCAGCATGCACTGGCCGCCGGCATAGTACATATCGCTCATGTCCACGCTCTTTTTGCGGTCTGCGTTGGGCGTAAGGCCCGCGATGGCCATATCGGCGTTGCCCGCCTGGACCTCAGCCACAACGGAATCGAACGCGATGTTCTGTATATCCAGTTCAACGCCCAGATCATCTGCCAGCGCCTGCGCCAGGGAAGCGTCCAGGCCCACGACATTGTCGTTCTCGTCCAGGAACTCAAACGGCGCATAGCCGGCCTCTGTCGTTACAACGAGCACGCCCTTGGCCTTGATGGCCTCCACGCTGTGCTCCTCCACATTGCCGCCCGTCATTGCGATGCCGTCGTCGGCTTCGGAAGCGGACGTGCCGGACGCGGCCGGAGCGCTTACCGCGCCGGACGAAGCCGCGGGAGCGGAGCTGGAAGAGCCGGAACCGCCGCAGGCGGCGAGGCCCAGCGCCATTACAAGCGCCATGCATACTGCTACAAGCTTTTTCATAAGTACCATTCTCCTCTTTCAACAAGTGCATATTTACAGGCGGGCGCTTCGCAGCAGCGACCGCTGCGGCCGGCCTGTTGTCTGAGTCTTAGTATACATGCATAAATATACAAAGTCAAGTGAATATTTTGCATATTATTTATTTTTCCATTTTCAATAGAAAGCGCGTTCCTCCCTTGCGTTTTGCAGTCGTTTTGCACAATTGCAAATGCCTTTCCCGGCGCGGCGGGCGGGAACGCAGCGTCGATTCCAGTGTTTCTCCCGCAAATTTGGGGCTTCGGCACTGGATACCGCACAAAAATATGTTATGATAATGGATACGGATTTCACGAAAGGAAGCGTACCCCATGCATCTCTCTCCCGCCCGCATTTTGAACTTTATCCGCAGGGAGGCCGTTCTCTGCTGCGCGGCGCTGGCCGCGCTGGCCTCCACTCTTTTTGTGCCGCCCTCCGCGGCGTATATTTCCTATTTCGACTTCCGCGTGCTGTGCCTGCTTTTCTGCCTGATGGCCGTCGTGGCCGGGCTGCGTGGCTGCGGTCTGTTCGAGGCGCTGGCGCTGCGCCTGCTTCGCGGTAAAAAGACACTGCGTTTTCTGGCGCTCATGCTGGTGCTGCTGCCTTTTTTCAGTTCCATGCTCGTCACCAATGATGTGGCCCTGCTCACCTTCGTCCCCTTTGCCATCTTGATTCTGAACATGGCCGATGCTTCCGCCTATGCTCCGTACATCATCGTACTGCAGACCGTCGCGGCCAATCTCGGCAGCATGGCCACGCCTGTTGGCAATCCGCAGAATCTTTTTCTCTACAATCGTTTTGCCCTGTCCCCCGCCGATTTTTTCCGCACCATGCTGCCCCTTGCGGCGGCCAGCCTTGCGCTGCTGTGCATGGGCGTGCTGTTCGTGCCGCCCCGGGCCGTCACCGTCGCCATGGGAGATGTGCACGGATACAACACGCGCCGCCTGCCCGCGCTGAGCGTACTGTTCGTGCTGTGCCTGCTGTGCGTATTCCGTGTGGCACCATACCAGCTTCTGACGGCTGTGGTACTGGCCATGCTTACGCTGTTCATGCGGGACCTTTTTCGGGAAGTGGATTACAGCCTGCTGCTCACATTTGTATTTTTCTTTATTTTCGCGGGCAACATGGGAAAGATCGGCGGGGTGAACGCGCTTCTTTCCGCTCTTATGGACAAGCACGCGCTGCCCACCTGTGTGTTGGCCAGCCAGGTCGTCAGCAACGTGCCCGCCGCCGTCCTTCTTTCGGGCTTTTCACAGAACTGGCGCGTCCTGCTGACGGGCACGAACCTTGGCGGCCTCGGCACGCCCATTGCCTCTCTCGCAAGCCTGATCTCCCTCAAGCTTTATGCCCGCTCCGCGCCGGGCGGCACACGGCGCTATCTGCTCGTCTTTTCCGCAGTCAATGTTGCCGCACTGGCGCTTCTGTACGCCCTTGCGGCGGCCGGCTGACCGGCTGCGGCGCTTTTGCCTTTCTACAGAAGCGAAATACCGCCCCACGCCCCGCCGTCCGCGAGTGCGGCAGAACATAAAACAGCGGCCGCCCCGCAAGGGGCGGCCGCTGCCTTTTGTGCTGTATTTTGCCGGGACGCTTACGCCTGGCTGGCAGCCACGGCGCAGGCCACGGTGGCGCCCACCATGGGGTTGTTGCCCATGCCGATCAGGCCCATCATCTCCACGTGCGCGGGCACGCTGGAGGAGCCGGCGAACTGTGCGTCGCCGTGCATACGGCCCATGGAGTCCGTCAGGCCGTAGGAAGCCGGGCCCGCGGCCACGTTGTCCGGGTGCAGCGTGCGGCCCGTGCCGCCGCCGGAGGCCACGGAGAAGTATTTTTTGCCGTTCTCCATCGCCCATTTTTTATAGGTGCCGGCAACCAGGTGCTGGAAGCGGGTGGGGTTGGTAGAGTTGCCCGTGATGGACACCTCAACGCCCTCCTTCTTCATAATGGCAACGCCCTCGAGCACGTCGTTGGCGCCGTAGCACTTCACCGCGGCGCGTTCGCCGTCGGAAAAAGCCTTCTCGCGCACGACCTTCAGCTCGCCGGTCTTGAAGTCGTAATCCGTCTCCACATAGGTGAAGCCGTTGATGCGGCTGATGATATAGGCGGCGTCCTTGCCCAGGCCGTTCAGGATAACGCGCAGCGGCTCCTTGCGGGCCTTGTTGGCGGTGCGGGCGATGCCGATGGCGCCCTCGGCGGCGGCAAAGCTCTCGTGGCCGGCCAGGAAGGCGAAGCACTTGGTCTCGTCGCGCAGAAGCATGGCGCCCAAGTTGCCGTGGCCAAGGCCCACGGCGCGCTGTTCGGCCACCGAGCCGGGGATGGTGAAGGCCTCCAGGCCCTCGCCGATGGCGGCGGCACAGTCGGCGGCGCTCTTCAGGCCGCGCTTCACGGCGATGGCCGTGCCCAGCGTGTACGCCCAGACGGCGTTCTCAAAGCAGATGGGCTGCACACCCTTGACGATCGCGTCAACGTCGATGCCCTTGGAGAGGAGCATCTCGCGGCAGGCGTCCAGAGACTCCAGGCCGTTTGCTTTCAGGCATGCCTCGATTTTCGGCATGCGGCGTTCTTGACTTTCAAATTTAGCCATTGTTCTTCTCCTCCTCTCTTACTCTTCGCGCGGGTCGATATACTTCGGCGCGTCCGCAAAGCGGCCGTAGGTGCCGATGTTCTTCTCGTAAGCGGTCTTCGGGTCCACACCGTGGCGGATGTCCTCCATCATTTTGCCCAGACGGACGAACTGGTAGCCGATGGCCTCGCCGTTCTCGTCGACGGCGACCTTTGTGATATACCCCTCGGTCAGCTCCAGGTAGCGCACGCCCTTCGCCTTGGTGGAGAAAATGGTGCCCGTCATGCTGCGCAGGCCCTTGCCCAGGTCCTCCAAGCCGGCGCCGACAGGCAGGCCGTCGTCGGAAAACGCGGTCTGGCTGCGGCCGTAGACGATCTGCAGGAACAGCTCGCGCATGGCCACGTTGATAGCGTCGCACACAAGGTCTGTGTTCAGCGCCTCCAGAATGGTCTTGCCGGGCAGGATCTCGCCCGCCATGGCGGCGGAATGGGTCATGCCGGAGCAGCCGATGGTCTCCACCAGCGCTTCCTCGATAACGCCCTTTTTCACGTTCAGCGTCAGCTTGCAGGTGCCTTGCTGCGGCGCGCACCAGCCAACGCCGTGCGTCAGGCCGCTGATATCAGAGATCTGATATGCCTTTACCCACTGGCCCTCCTCCGGGATGGGGGCCGGCCCATGGTTCGGGCCTTTCGTGAGCGGACACATACGTTCTACTTCATGAGAATAAGTCATAGTGATGCTCCTTTGTGATGTTCTTTTGTGTTTCTCTTTTGACAGTTATTTCACATTTGCGCTATCCTATATTATAAAGAAAGCGCTGCTGCATTGCAAGTGCGTGGGGCCGAAAATCAAAACTTTTCCCCCATTGTGCGCTTTTGCCCGGTTGCCGCTGTCTTCGCTTCCGTTTTGTATAATATTACAAAAAATTTTCTATAAATTTGTTGACATTAACGATTCACATGCTATACTGTGGTTGACAGGGGAACGTCGGCCTGTCAAACGGAAGTTGTGGAAAATAGAATTGTGAGAGGAGATATGCGATCATGGCATCTGTTGATATGCATGATATCGACCTGAAAGAATTCAACGAGGTTCTTGCCGCCTGCAAGGGCGATGTGTTTATGGTAACGCCCGAAGGCGACCGCCTGAACCTGAAAAGCAGGCTGTGCCAGCTCATCGGCTTTACCAAGCTGATCGAGGGCGGCAGCATCGCGGAGGCGAAGCTGGAGTGCTCCGACCCCGAGGACCAGCGCAGGCTGTTCCGCTTTAATATGTTCGGCGAAAAGTGAACCGTTTCACCTTTTGGCGCGCCCGCATCCGCGGGCGCTTTTTTGTGTCCGAACGCGCGGATGCGCACGGTTTTTGCAGCTTCACCGTTTGTTTGCACGAAGTTGGACGGTTTGGTTTGACACCGTATTCTATAAAGTAGTATTATAAAGTGGAATTGTGCGGCGGCGCGCCGCGCGGAAGGTGAGTGAAAAATTTGTCTTTTTTTGAAAAACTGTTCGGCTCCTTTTCCACGAAGGAGCTCAAGAAGATACAGCCCATCGCGGACAGGGTGCTGGCGCTGGAGGCCCGGTACCAGGCCATGACCGACCGCGAGCTGCAGGCGATGACGCCCGCGCTCCGGGAGCGTCTGGCAGGGGGCGAAACGCTGGACGACATTCTGCCCGACGCCTTTGCCGTATGCCGCGAGGCAAGCTGGCGCGTGCTGGGCATGAAACACTTTCCCGTACAGGTGGTGGGCGGCATCGTGCTGCACCGCGCCTGCATCGCCGAGATGAAAACCGGCGAGGGCAAAACGCTTGTCGCCACGCTGCCCGTATATCTGAACGCGCTCACCGGCAAGGGCGTGCACGTCGTCACCGTGAACGATTACCTGGCCAAACGCGACAGCGAGTGGATGGGAAAGCTGTATAAATTTCTGGGTCTTTCGGTGGGGCTCATCATCCACGGCGTCACAGGCGAGGAACGCCGCGCCGCCTACAATGCCGACATTACCTACGGCACCAACAATGAATTCGGCTTCGATTACCTGCGCGACAACATGGTCACCTACAAAGAGCAGATGGTGCAGCGCGGGCATTATTACGCCATCGTGGACGAGGTGGACTCCATCCTCATCGACGAAGCACGCACGCCGCTCATCATCAGCGGCGAGGGCGATAAAAGCACCGATCTGTACAAGCTGGCCGATAATTTTGCCAAGGGCCTGAAGGCCACCGTCGTGGCCGAGCTGGACGACAAAGAGGACCAGGACGAGCAGGTGGACGGCGATTATGTTGTGGACGAGAAAAAAAAGACGGCCACGCTTACCGCCAGCGGCATTGCCAAGGCTGAAAAGTACTTCAATGTTGAAAATCTGGCCGACGGAGCGAACATGACGCTGCAGCATCACATCAACCAGGCCATCAAGGCGCGGGGCGTGATGAAGCGGGACGTGGATTATGTGGTGCGCGACGGCGAGGTCATCATCGTGGACGAATTCACCGGCCGCCTGATGCTGGGCCGCCGCTACAATGAGGGGCTGCACCAGGCCATCGAGGCCAAGGAGGGCGTCACCGTCGCCCGCGAGAGCCGCACGCTGGCCACCATCACGTTCCAGAACTATTTCCGCATGTACGAAAAGCTCTCCGGCATGACGGGCACCGCACAGACGGAGGCCGCCGAGTTTGAGGAGATCTACGGCCTGCAGGTGGTGGAGGTGCCCACGAACAAGCCCGTGGCCCGCACCGACTACAACGACGTGGTGTACAAAACCGAACCGGCCAAGTTCAACGCCGTTATCGAGCAGATCATCGAGTGCCATGAAAAGGGCCAGCCCGTGCTGGTGGGCACCATTTCCATTGAAAAGAGCGAGCTGCTGAGCAAGCTGCTGAGCCGCCGCGGCGTGAAGCACGAGGTTCTGAACGCCAAGCACCACGAAAAGGAAGCTGAGATCGTAGCGCAGGCGGGCAAAAAGGGCGCGGTCACCATCGCCACAAATATGGCCGGCCGCGGCACCGACATCATGCTGGGCGGCAACGCCGAGCACATGGCCAAAGCAGATTTGCGCCGCGAGGGCTTTTCGGAAGAGCTGGTGGCCGAGAGCACCGGCCACGCCGACACACAGGACGAGGATATCCTTGCCGTGCGCAGGCGCTATGCCGAGCTGGAGGCAAAACACAAGGAGGCCATCCGCGAAGAGGCGGACAAGGTGCGCGCCGCGGGCGGGCTGTTCATTGTGGGCACCGAGCGCCACGAAAGCCGCCGCATCGACAACCAGCTGCGCGGGCGCGCAGGCCGCCAGGGCGACCCCGGCGCCAGCCGCTTCTTCATCAGCCTGGAGGACGACCTGATGCGCCTGTTCGGCGGCGAGCGCGTGCAGACGCTGATGAACACACTGGGCGTAGAGGAAGACATGCCCATTGAGAACAAAATGATAACCGGCGTCATTGAGAACGCGCAGAAAAAGCTGGAGGCGCGCAACTTCGCCATCCGCAAGAGCGTGCTGCAGTTCGACGACGTGATGAACGCCCAGCGCGAAATTATTTACGGCCAGCGCCAGAAGGTGCTTGCCGGCGAGGACGTCTCGGCCAGCGTGCGCAGTATGATGAAGGAATCCATCGAGGCGAACGCAAAGCTGTTCCTTGCGGGCGAGGCGCCCGACGAGTGGGACTTCGCGGGCCTGCGCCAGCACTACATGGGCTGGCTGGCAAAGCCGGACGATTTCCGTTATTCCACAGACGAGCTGAACCGCCTGAAGCCCCAGGACGTGACGGACGTGCTGGTGAAGCGCGCCGAGGCCGTGTGCGCCGATAAGGAAAAACGCTGGGGCGCGCAGCTGATGCGCGAGTTCGAGCGTGTGGTGCTGCTGCGCAATGTGGACATGAAGTGGATGGAACACATCGACGCCATGGACGAGCTGCGCAAGGGCATCTACCTGCGCAGCTACGGCCAGCGCGACCCGGTGGTGGAATACCGCTTCGAGGGCTTTAACATGTTCGACGAGATGGTGGAGGCCATCCGCGAGGACACCACGCGCATGCTGCTGACGATGGAGTTAAAGACCGACGAGCAGCCCAAGCGCGAGCAGGTGGCAAAGCCCACGGGCGAGGCGGGCGCGGGCGACGCGGCCCCCGCCAAAAAGCAGCCCGTGAAAAAGGCGGTGAAGATAGGCCGCAACGACCCATGCCCCTGCGGCAGCGGCCTGAAGTGGAAAAAGTGCACCTGCGCCCAGTACCACCCGGACCAGACGCCCAAAGCCTAAAGGAAAGCATGCCTGCCGCCGTAAAAAACGGCGGCGCCTTCCTGCGCGGGCACGCCCTTTTCGGGGCGTGCCCCTTTTTATACAAACCGCCGTGCTCTGCGCGGCCCTTTGCAGATTTGAGGGGGAATTATGGAACCGACACAGCAGACAGCACAATTAAAACAAAAAATACCGCCCGGCTTCCGTAAAAAACTGCTGGCCGGGCTGTTCCGCGGGCTTTGGCGCTGGCTGGCGCTGGGCGTGGCGGCCACCGCCGTCTCTACCGTCACGGCGTACCTTGTGCCGCTTGTCATCACCTTCACGGTGGACAGCGTCATCGGCACAAAGCCCATGGCCCTGCCGGGCTTTTTGCAGCCGCTGGCAGACGCCCTCGGCGGGCGCGCAGGCCTTGCGGCCAACCTGTGGCTGATGGGCCTTGCCGTAGTGGCCGTAAGCCTTGTAAACGGCGCGTTTTCCTACCTGCGCGGCCACGCCATGGCCTTTTTTGGCGAGGGGTTCTCGCGCCGCCTGCGCGACAGGCTGTTCCAGCACCTGCAGGCCGTGCCTTATTCCTATTATAAAAACGTACAGACGGGCGACATCATCCAGCGCTGCACCAGCGATGTGGAGACAGTGCGCCGCTTTGTGCAGATGCAGCTTGTACAGGTGGTGCGCACGGTGTGCATGGCCGTGACGGCCTTTGCCATCATGCTGCCCATCAGCGGCCGGATGACGGCGCTTTCGTCGTGCTTCTTTCCTTTTCTCATTGCGGGCAGCTTTGTGTATTTCCGCCGCGTACAGGCCCGGTTTCTGAAAGCGGACCAGGCCGAGGGCGAGCTTTCCACCGTAATACAGGAAAACCTCACCGGCATGCGCGTGGTGCGCGCCTTTGCGGCCGAGCGCGCGCAGCTTGCCGTGTTTACCCAAAAGAACGAAACCTTCCGGCGCACCATCACGCACCTGAACACGCTGATGGGCATGTTCTGGGGCGCCACCGACACGCTGGGCTATCTGCAAATAGCCCTCAGCCTGTGCTGCGGCGTGTGGTTTGCCGTAAACGGCGAGCTGACGCTTGGGCAGGTGATGCTGTTTTCCACCTACACCTCCATGCTCACCTTCCCCATGCGCCAGCTTGGCCGCGTGCTGGCAGACTTGGGCAAGGCCGATGTGGCGCTGACGCGCCTTGAGGACATTCTGTGCGCGCCGGAGGAGGCGGAGCCTGGCAGGGCCCTTGCGCCCGCCATTGACGGCAGCATCGAGTTCGACGACGTGTGCTTTGACTACGGCGACGGCGTGCCCGTATTGCAGCATATCAGCTTCCGCGTGCAGCCGGGGCAGACAGTGGGCATTCTGGGCTCCACCGGCTCCGGCAAAAGCACGCTGGTGCAGCTGATTCAGCGGCTGTACACGGCAACCTCAGGGCATGTGCGCCTTTCCGGCGTGGATGTGAACGACATCGAGCGCCACCATTTGCGGCGCAGCGTGGGCCTTGTGCTGCAGGAGCCGTTTTTATACAGCCGCACCATTGGCGAAAACATTGCCATTGCACGGCCTGGCGCCGCCATGGACGACATCACCGCCGCCGCGCGCACAGCCAGCGTGCACGACGTGATAGAGAGCTTCGAGCACGGCTATTCCACCGTGGTGGGCGAGCGCGGGGTGACGCTTTCGGGCGGGCAGAAACAGCGCGTGGCAATTGCGCGCACGCTTTTGCAGGCGGCGCCCATTCTTATCTTTGACGATTCTCTGAGCGCGGTGGACGCCGAGACGGACGCCGCCATCCGCGACGCGCTGTGCACGCGGGCCGGGGGCACCATGCTGCTCATCAGCCACCGCATTGCCACGGTGCGCCGGGCAGACCTGATTCTGGTGATGGACGGCGGGCGCATTGTGCAGATGGGCACGCACGAGACGCTGAGCCGCGAGGCGGGCATGTACCGCCGTGTGTGCGAACTGCAGGCCGAGCTGGACGAGGCCGCACCGCAGGAAGGGGGGCGCTGAATATGGACGCTGTGACAAAGCCGCTGGACCAGAAGGAATATTCCAGCGAAAAGATAGACCTACGCGTGTGGCGCCGCCTGATTGCCTATGCCATGCGCCGCAAAAGCGAGGTGGGGCGCCTTGCGTGCGTGCTGCTGGTGGTGTCGTCCATCGACATTCTGTACCCGCAGCTTACGCGTTACGCCATCAACCACTTTATCGAGGGCGGCACCACGCAGGGGCTTTGGGCCTTTGCGCTTTTGTACGCCGCCGTCATTGCCGTGCAGGGCCTGGGCGTGTTCTTCTTCGTGCGCGGGGCCGGGCGGCTGGAAATGAACATCTGCTACGACATCCGGCAGGACGCCTTCACCCATCTGCAGGAGCTGAGCTTCAGCTTCTACGACACCACCAGCGTGGGCTGGCTGATGGCGCGCATGGGCTCGGACGTGGCGCGCCTTTCGGACATGATAGCCTGGAGCCTTGTAGACCTGTGCTGGTCCGGCTTTTTCGTGGTGGGCATTGTGGCGGTGCTTTTGTGGATGAACTGGCAGCTCGGCCTGCTGGTGCTGTGCATCACGCCGGTGCTGGCTGTGCTGTGCGTGTTCTTCCAGCGGCGCATCCTTCGCCAGCAGCGCCTTGTGCGCGCGGCAAACAGCCGCATCACCGCAGCCTTCAACGAGGGCATCATGGGCGCTGTAACCACCAAGACGCTGGTGCGCGAAGAGGCAAGCTGCGAAGAGTTTTACGCCCTTACAGGCACTATGCGCCGCGCCAGCGTGCGCGCCGCCCTGTGGAGCGCGCTGTTCCTGCCCCTTGTGGTGAGCCTTGGCAGCATCTCTACGGCGCTGGCCCTTGTGCGGGGCGGCGGCCTGGTGTTTGCTGCCGTGCTGGACTTCGGCACACTGGCCGCCTTCATCAGCTACACCACGCAGCTGTTCGACCCCATTCAGCAGCTTGCCAATATCCTGGCCGAAATGCAGGCCGCGCAGGCCTCGGCCGAGCGCGTGATAGACCTTTTGGACACAAAGCCCGACATTGTGGATACGCCCGAGGTGACGGCCCGCTTCGGCACGGCCTTTGCGCCGCGTAAAGAGAACTGGCCGCCCATTGAGGGCAAGGTGGAGTTCTGCGACGTGGGCTTCCAATACAAGACGGGCGAGCGCGTGCTGCAGCACTTCAACCTCACCGTGCAGCCCGGCCAGACCATCGCCCTTGTGGGCGAGACAGGCGCGGGCAAAAGCACGATTGTAAACCTTGTGTGCCGCTTTTACGAGCCCACCGAGGGCAGCGTGCGCATCGACGGGGCCGATTACCGTACCCGCAGCCAGCACTGGCTGCACTCGGCGCTGGGCTATGTGCTGCAGACGCCGCACCTGTTCAGCGGCACCATTGCCGACAACATCCGCTTTGCGCGGCCCGATGCCTCCATGGAGGATGTGGTGCGCGCGGCAAAGCTGTGTGCCGCGCACGACTTCATTGCCGCCCTGCCCCAGGGCTATGACACACAGGTGGGCGAGGGCGGCGGCCGCCTCTCCACCGGGCAGAAGCAGCTTGTGTGCTTTGCGCGCGTGCTGGTGGCGGACCCGCGCATCTTCGTGCTGGACGAGGCCACCTCCAGCATTGACACCGAGACAGAGCAGCTTATCCAAAGCGCCATCCACACCGTGCTCAGGGGCCGCACCAGCTTTGTGGTGGCGCACCGGCTGTCCACCGTGCGCACGGCGGATAAAATTCTGGTGATAGACGCGGGGCGCATTGCCGAGGCAGGCACCCACGATGAGCTGATGGCCCAAAAGGGCCGCTATTACAGCCTTTACACACACCAGTACCGCAGCGAGGCCCAGCGCACCTTCCGCGCCTGAGCAGGGCTTTGCCCGTACGGCTGGGCCGCAGCCCGGCCCGCTTCTGTGCTCCCCGCTTCCGGCGTTTGCCGGGAGTGGGGAGCTTCTGTTTTTGCCAGTGTTCTTCAACTTTTTTGTGAAACATTTCAAAATAGTTGAAAATGATTGACCGCTCGCAAGTTATATATTATATTGAAATTGTAAAAACAAATATATAATTTCAATAATTATTCTTCATAAATATATATTTTGCTTATTTTGAAAGAATTGAGATGATTCCCATGCAATTGCAATTATAACAGATACTTTATCCATTTGCCTTTTCGGTCAATGGAGGAATAGCTATGAATAAGAAAAAATTTGGGCTGTGATGCTTATTACCTGTCTGGTTGTCACTTTTGCCTTTTCAACATATGCAGATGGAGCTGCCCGCCGGAGAATGATATGCCCAAATTTCGGCGGAAACATGGTTACTTCTGTAAGGGAAAGCGAAGAAATCGTTCTGGTTCTTCCCTGCACACATGGTTGGGGCGGCTATCAAGACATAGAAACGGAAATCGTTCGTACCACTGTATACAACTGCGGCTCGCGCGGAAACAGCGGCTCGGCTGTCACCAGGTTGCCCGGGCGCTCTTACTGTTCACATGATCTATGGTGGGCGGTGTTTTTTTCAGCGAAAAAAGCAATTGGTATTGCATTGCTCTTCATGATTTGTATCAGTCTCTTTCCGTCTGCTTTTGCCAGTCAGCCGGAAATTGCGCCACGGGCGGCCATTTGCAGCTGCGGTGGCCGCTTATTTGAAAAGTACCGTGTAGAAACATCGGAGAGCATTGTGGCTTGCCTTGTATATGGTTATCCGTATATAGACAGGTTAACGGATTATTATGGAGTAAACTACTTAAAATGTGACACCTGCGGGCAGGAAGCAGTGAATTCTCGCGTTTTCTTATATGCCGAAAGGGTGTGGCATTGACAGGTTCTGATACACAGAGGAGGTGACATTATGGCCCATTTCAAGCAGGCGTGCGTTTTCCTTTGCGCTTTTTGCTGCAGTCTTTTTACCAGCTGCGGCGCCGCGGCACCCGGTTCTTTTTCGCAAAACCCCGAGGCCCCTGCCTCTTCCGGCCCTGCCGCAGCAGGCAGCGCCACTTCCCAGATGGAGATAGCGCAGCAGGTAAAGCAGCTTTCCGAAACGCTGGAGGCCCTGGTTACCCTGCGCGATGAAACATACGGCGGCACCTTTTCCTACAACATGCATGTGGGGCTGGAATATGAGGGCGCTTATTATGAAGTGAGCGGCGCCGACATCCCCTTCCAAAGCCTTGCCGAGGTGCAGGCCATATACCCTACCATGCGGCTGCCTGAAACTGTAAGCGGGCAGGCCCTGACACAGGTTGAAATTTCCGCATCAGACAATGCCCTGGCGCGTGAATGCCAGAAGGGCAGCATTCCACAGCAGCCGTTTGCCGCAGAGGTGCTGCCTGAACACATTGAATCACTGGCCGCTGTATACGGAAAGGGCGATCAGGCGCTTACTCTTTCATTTTGGAGCCGCACCGCCTTACAGCCCGATGGGTGGGAGCAGCTGGAGGCCCTGCAAAACGGTTATGCGCTGGTGCGCTATGGCAGCCCTGATGCTATAGCCCTGCAGTGGGAGGGCATGGACGGGACATTTCACCTCAGCGGCGAAGAAAGCGCCCTGCGTGAAGCCGCACAGGAAAACATTCACACAATTATAGAGTGGTAAAGGTAGTGCAGTTCCCTGAAGCGCATTGGAAAGTACATCGGCGCCGTTTTTCTTGCAGCGGCCCTTTTGGCCGTCTCTGAAATTCCTATTTTTGCCGACGGTTCCGCCTATCGTCTGCCGCTGTGCACCATGTGCGGGGCGGGCACCATGTCAAACGTCACGCGCCGGGAAACCATCACGTCCCGTCATCCCTGCATGCATGGGCATGAAGGGTATTATGACGTGATGGCCAAATATTACGATAACACATATTATGAGTGCAGTGCCTGCCATTACGGCACACGCACCTCGCCTGTATATGTGGGCGAGACATTGATGTATTGCGAGTATGCATAGCTTTTAGCGCAAGCATCCTGCCGGATAAACGGTTTCATGAAAAAGCCTCCCTCCGCATTTGGCGGGGGAGGCTTTGGTATTTTCTTTTCTGCACCAGCCGTATGCCAAGGCGCTTTGCGCCCTTTGCCCCGCATGGGGGCTTTTAAGCGCAAGATACCCGCTGCAGGCCCGGTGCTAGGGTTTTTTCAGCACGGGCAGGGCCAGCGTCAGCACACACCAGGCAAGCTGGTACACCAGCACGGCGCCCAGGCTCAGCGCGCCGAGGCCCGCCGCAAAGGCCAGAATGACGCCCAGAAGGGCCGACAGGATGATGGCCGCAGCCTGCACCAGACGGGCCATGTGCTCGCCCTGCGCCGTGCACAGCGCCGCACGCAGGCCGCCCAGGAACGAGGCGCACGAGCCGGAATGGATAAGCACGCCCTCGCTTTCGGGGCGGTAGGCCGTCTCTGTTTCCAGCAAATCGCACTCGGTCTGCGTCAGCACCTTCACCATATTGCGGGGCACGCCGTAGGTGGCGGCCACCAGCTCGCTGGTGACGTTGAAATCGCTGGAGCGGATGAGAACGCTGGTGCCGCTGCCCGTAAGCTGCTCCAGAATAGAGGCCGCCTTGCGGTTGGGCAGGTAGCTTACAAGGAACATACCGTACAATTTGCCCGCCACGGCCAGATAAATGGCCGCCCGCGCGCCGTTTTTGGTGTAGCGGTTCTCGTAATCCATACTGGGCAGTTCGATGTCGTGGCGCGCCATCATGGCGCGGTTGCCCAGAATGATGCGGTTGTGGTCCACCCATGCGGTGAAGCCGTAGCCTGCCTCCGGCTTCACGCCCTCTACGGGCAGCAGAAGCTTTTTGTCGTTCTGCAGAATGGCCATGAAGATGTCACGCAGCGTCTCGCAGTGCGATTCCAGAATACTGGCGGCGTACAGGATGGCAAGGTCGATGCGCTCTTTTTCAAATGTCTTGATGCCGTGCAGCTGCACGCTGCCCACGGGGAACAAATCCTCGGCAGAAAGCAGCACGGTGTTCGTATACTGCAGGGTGTTCACCGCGCTGGGGCCGGGTATGACGGCCTTGTGCCGCGCCGCATAGCTTTGCATCAGCCGCGCGGGCACCGCATACACCAGCGTACATGCCAGCGGGGCCGCAAGGCATGCCGAGGCGGCCAGCGCGCCCATGGCGTCGATGGGGCTTTGGGCCTTCACGCCCGCCACCACGGCGCACACGGCCGCACCCGCGGCCATCACCCACGAAAGCTTCTGCGCCATGCCGTCGTTCAGGCGCACGGAAAAGCTTTGGGCAAGAAAATCCTTCACAAGGGCGGTGCGGCGGCTTACCAGCACCACCGGCTCTTCTTCGGCAAGGCCGCTGCACAGCCTGCGCACCATCTGCTCGCGCGGAAGCACAAAGGCCGCCGCCTGCTCGTCGCTGGCGCTGATAAGGTCGAAATTGCGGCACACCACGTTCATCTGCATCCACTTGCCAACCGCGTTGGCGCACAGAAGGAAGGCCGCCACCGGCGCATACAGTGTAACGGCACCCGCATCAAACTGTGCAGACGCAAACAGCCACGCCCCATTCTGCGCCAGCGCGGCCAGCACGGCCACGGCGCAGAACGAATCGGTGCTTGGCTCGCCCCAAAGGCCCAGCACGCCGGTAATCATGGTAGAAAGGCTGATGAGCGCCGTGGCAGCCAGCAGCACAAAGTTTACCAGAAGAAACACCAGCGGGGCTTCCTGCGGGGAAAGCAGGGCCGGCACGGCGCCCGCGCGGCCCGCAAGGCCAAGATACAAAAGCAGAACGGCCGAAAGGCCGCAGGCCACGGCGCGCAGAAGGTGCGTGCGGCGCATATCGTCCAGGTTTTCGGCCACGGCGGGCGCATCGCTGAGTGAGACGTATTCGTCCATCTCCTCGCGCGCCACCGAGACGCTGCGGCGCTGCGGCTGCGCGGCCTGCGCCGCGCCCTCCTGCCCGCCCAGGGTGATGTCGATGGGCTGCTTTTTCGGCGCGGCGCCGGTGAGGTCGTCATACTGCACCTGAATATTGCCGAAGGCGCTGCGCACGCCGCCCTTCTTTTCGGGCGCGGGCGCGCCAAAGCTGAACTGGGCGCTTTTTTCCTCTGCCTGCAGGCGGGCGGCGCGGGCCGGGGCTGCCTCCTGCACGGGGGCAGGCTCCTGCGCGGAGGCCGCCTGCTCCGGCGGCTGGGCCCTGCGCTGGTCGATGGCGTCGCGTATGGCGCCCAGGTTGCCAAGCTCCTGCGTGAAGCTCTCGCTGGCCTCTTCGCCCCACAGGGCGGCCAGCTCGGCTGTGTCGGCCGGTTCCTTTTTCCGCAGGCGGGCAAACAGGCCGCCGCCCTTCTTTTTGCGGCGCGCGCGCTCTACGTCCTCGCGGTTCGTGGCCACCGTGGTGGCAAAAAAGGCGCGGAACTGGTCGTCCACCTCGCCGAACAGCGCGCTCTGGCGCACCGGGGCGGGCGCGGGCGCTGCCGGGGCAGGCGTTTCCACAGGCTTTTCGCCCGCGGCCGCCGCGGCCTCGCTGGCCTTCTGGCGCATGTGCGCGGCCAGCGCGTCCTGCACGGCGAACTGCGCCGAATTGTGGATGGTGTGCGCGGCCTCGCGCCGGGCCTGTTCCATCCGGCGCACGCGCTGGGCCTGTGCGGCGCGCAGCTTTTTCTCGCGCTCGGCCTGCTCGCGCCGGCGCATCTCAAGGCGGGCCTGCTCCAGCATGCGCTGGCGCTCGGCCTCTTTTTTCTTATCCTCTATCACTGCATACGATTTTGCAGTGGGCAGCTCCACTGTGGTGGGCTCCTTCTCCGGCTCAGGCTCCGGCTGCTGCGCCGCCTCCGGTGCGGGCGGCTGCTTTTGCCCTTCCCCCGGCTCTTCCCCTTGCGGCGCGCCGGCCTGCCGGGGCGCCGCCTGCGCGCCCTGCTGCGCCGCCTGTGCGGGCGCTGCGGCCGGGGCGGCGGCAGGCGCCTGTTCGGGCACGGGGCTTGGCAGAAGGATAGGCTCGGAATAACGCGGGCGCTTCCGCTCGCCCAACCCCATGCTTTTTAATATTGCGTCAAGCTGCGCCTCGCTTGCCTTCGGCGTTCTGCCGCCGTGCGAAGCGCGCTTTTTTTCCACCTGCGCAAGTATCTCGTCCACCTGCGTATCGCGGATCGGCGCTTTCTGCTGCTCGCTCAAAGCCAGCCCTCCATTCCTTTCCCAATTCGCGGCACGCGCCGCGGGCCCCTAGGCCCGCCTGCGCATAATCTCGTACAGCACAATGCCCGCCGCGACAGACACGTTGAAGCTGTCCACCCCTGTGCCGCGGGCTGCCATGGAAAGGCTCACCACGCCGTCGCACAGGCTTTTTACAAGGCGCGAGGGGCCCTTGCCCTCGCTGCCCAGCACAAGGGCCACGGGGCCCGTGAGGTTTTGCTGTTCCAAAGGCGTGCCGCCCATGTCGGCGCAGTATACAAACACGCCCTGCTCTTTCAGCCTGCGGATGCACTCGCCGATATTCGCCACGCGCGCCACCGGCAGCCGCGCCGCCGCGCCCGCCGATGCCTTCATCACCGTGGGCGTCACGGCAGCGCCGCCGCGCTTTGGTATCACCACGCCGTGCGCGCCGCACAAAAGCGCCGTGCGCACAATGGCGCCCAGGTTGTGAGGGTCCTCCACGCCGTCGCACAGCACCAGAAGGGGCGGCTGCCCGGCGGCGGCCGCCGCGGCAAGGATGTCCGGAAGCTGCGCATAGCTGATGCTGGCCGTGCGCGCCGCCACACCCTGATGGCTTTGCGTGCCGCACACGGCGTCCAGCTTCTGGGCGCGCACGCGCTTTGCCACGGCCCCAGCCTGCTTTGCAAGCGCCGTGTAATAGGCCGCCTCGCGTGGGGCCATGGTGTCCTGAATATACACAGTGTCCGCCCCGGTGCCGCTTTTCAAAAGCTCGGCCACGGCATTTTTGCCGTAGATAAACCCGGTTCCCTCCTGCTGTGCCGCCTGTGCCGCCATGTGCCCCGCCTTTCCGCGCCCGGTGTACGGGCGCATAATACTCCACTTTATGTTCTTTGCTATTATATCACATCCTGCGCGCGGTTTCTATCTTTTTCCCCTGTTTTTTCGTTTTGGGCACTGGCAAAAGCTTCCCGTGCGCACAGAAAAGCAGGCGGCACGGCGCACACGCCCACCCTTCAAACGAGGCAGCCCCCGCGCTTTCTGCACCGCGGGCGCACGCCGCGCAGGCAGGGCAGCTATGGCCGTTTATACGGCTTGTAGATGCCATTTTATTCCATTTTAATGTTGAAAACCCGGTTGAAAGTGTGGAGAACCCGCCTGAAAAGCCATTTTGCAGTCTTAAATGGCCCGGTTTTGCACATGGTTTTCCACAAGGTGTTGAAAATGTTTCCACAAAACTGTGTGTTGAATTTTGCGTGTCAAGGGCTTGTTTTGACGATTTTCAGGGCCCTTTTTTCGTGTTTTTCGTGTATTTTTTCACGGCATGCTTGCGGGCGGAAGCCGCTTGCGCTATACTGATATTTAGAAACCCATCAAACTGTGGAAGGAAGGTGTGCGGCATGCTGTTCGAGGCCACGTTCAAGGCCCTGGGAGACCCCACGCGCCGGCGCATTCTGGAGCTTCTGCGCCGCGGCGAGATGAGCGCGGGCGAGCTGGGCGCCCAGTTCGACGCCACGGGCGCCACCATATCGCACCACCTCTCTGTGCTGAAGGCCGCAGGCCTTGTCAGCGATGAAAAGCGCGGCAAGTATATTTATTATTCCCTGGATACCAGCGTGATGGAGGACATCTTCGCATGGCTGGCCTGTCTGTGCGGCCCCCAGCAGGCCAGCACAGGGGCCGCGCCCAAGGGCGGTGCACAGCAAAAGGCGCCTTCTGCCCCCGCGCGGGGGCAGGCCGCCGGTGCTGCCGGCGGGGCTTCGGGTCCGCGGCAAAACTGCGGCAAACACGCCGCAGGGCAAAGTGAAAAATAGCCGGAAAAGCGTATGGCACAGCCATTTTCCGGCGCTTTGAAACACCGCGCAGGGCAAGCTGAGGGCAAACGGAGGGCAACAATGGAACAAAGTACAAATAATACATATACACGCGATACACGCGTGTGTGAAGAAAGCGGCGCAGGCGGCCTGCACGCCGCCGCTCCCGCCCCGCAGGGGCGGCGAGGAGAAGGCCGGCGCGGCACGTCCGGCCGCGGGCTGGAGTGTGTGATATGGGCGCTGGCCTTTGCGCCCCTTGTGCTGTGCGCCGTTTTGTGGCGCAGCCTGCCGCAGCAGCTGCCCATGCAGTTTTCGCTGGACGGCGAGGTGAACCGTCTTGGCGGCAAGGCGGAATTTCTTGCGATGTGCGCCGCAGGCCCGGCGCTGACGGCGCTGCTGGCGTTTCTGCCCCGCATAGACCCGCACCGCGAAAATTACCGCAAGTTTGCAAAGGGCTACCGCGTGCTGCGGCTGGCCTTTGCACTGTTCTACCTGCTGGCGGCGTGCACCGTGCCGGTGGCCGCCCTTTTCCCGCAGGTGTTCCGGCAGTTTCCGTTCTCGCGCCTGATGCTGGCCGCGCTGGGCCTTTTGTTCTGCGTGCTGGGCAACTTTATGCCCAAGTTCCGGCACAACTATTTCTGCGGCATCAAAAGCCCCTGGGCCCTGGCGGATGAGGAAAACTGGCGGCGCACCCACCGCTTTGCGGGGCCGCTGTGGTTCTGGGGCGGGCTGGGCGTCGCCGTGCTGAGCTTTGTTC
>OJRC01000543.1_pt1 | contig 22739 bp, 20 predicted proteins | sample 1599081 | NCBI WGS metagenome assembly OJRC01 (sample SAMN03922519, study PRJEB24848) | human gut metagenome | isolation source: stool sample | host: Homo sapiens | place: Germany | collected 2010-02 | reverse complement strand
TCTCCGGCGACGAGGTGTACAAGCCCGTGAAGGTCCTCTCCGGCGGCGAGAAGGTGCGGTGCATGCTCTCCCGGATGATGCTCTCCGGCGCCAATGTGCTGCTGCTGGATCAGCCCACCAACCACCTGGATCTGGAGTCCATCGCCGCCGTGAACAACGGCCTGGAGGCGGTGAAGTGCAACGTCCTCTTCTCCTCTCACGACCATCAGATGGTCCAGACTGTGGCCAACCGCATCTTCGACTTTACCCCTGACGGCAAGCTCATCGACCGGCAGATGACCTATGACGAGTATCTGGAGCGGACCGCGCAGGAGGCCAGGGCCTGAGCCGTGCCTTCCCCATCGGCACCGGCAGGGCGGATTTGCTGAACATTCCCCGATGATCCGGTGGAGGCGGCTGACACGGCCCCCAATTTGTGATATACTATGGCTTGCTGAAGATTGGGAACAGGCCCGGCGCTGGGACGTGTTCACCATTTTCAAATAGGCTCCAAGTGAAAAACCACGCCAAGAGAGGACTGGAACGCATGCGCAAAGAGCTTGTCCTGCCGGTGACCGCCGCCGTGAGCGGCGCGGCCGGCTTTTTCCTGCGCCGCTGGGAGCTGGCCTCCGCTTTCGAGGCGGATACCGGACTGCCCATACCGGGAATGCCCGCCACCTGGGCCCTTATCGCCCTGTCCGCGGCGGCGGTGCTGGCGCTGGCCCTGCTGTGCAGGGGCAGCCACCGGGTATTCCCCGGCGGCTATGACGAGGCATTCTCTGCCCGGGGCCGTACCCTCTACATGGCCGGCATGGTGGCGGCCGCCTTCCTCATGGTCATCGCCGGGGCCCTCTTCCTGATGGAGCTGCCTCAGCTCTATGCCGAGGCCAAGCTCCAGACCAAGGGCACCCCCATGCTGGGGCTGCTGCCCAGGGCGTTGCTGGCCGTCCTGGCCCTGTGCTCGGGCTGGAGCCTCTTCCAACTGGGAAAGAACAACTACCGTGGCGAGGGACAGGGGAAATACAGCTCCAGCCTCCTCATTCCGGCCTATACCGCCTGCATGTGGCTCATCGTGGCCTATCAGGCCCGCTCCGGGGACCCTATCATCCTCGACTACGTCTATCAGCTCTTTGCCGTCATCGCCGCGGTGCTGGGCTCCTATTTTATGGCGGGCTTCGGCTTCGAGCGGGCCAAGACCTTTCGGAGCGCCTTCTTCTCCCTGTGCGCCATGTACTTCATCCTGGTCACGCTGGCCGATACCCACGAGCCGGGCTTCCTGGCCCTGTATCTGGCCTTTTTCCTCTATTTTGCCGCCTCTTCCGCGGTGCTGCTCTGCAACGCCCGGCAGCCCCGGGAACCGCGAATGCCGGGGAAGCGGCTTTTGAAGGACACTGAAACAGAAGATTTGAATAGGGAGGGAACCCCTGATGAAGGATAACAACACATTTTATATTACCACGCCCATCTATTACCCCTCGGATAAGCTCCACATCGGCCACACCTACTGTACCGTGGCCACCGACGCCATGGCCCGCTATAAACGGCTGAAGGGCTGCGACGTGCTTTTCCTCACCGGCACCGACGAGCACGGCCAGAAGATCGAGGACAAGGCCAGGGAGGCGGGCATGGAGCCCAAGGCCTTTGTGGACAATATCGTGGAGGGCCCCCGGGGCGTGCTGGATCTGTGGAAGCTGATGGACATCTCCAATGACCGCTTCATCCGCACCACCGACGATTACCACATGGAGTCGGTCCAGAAGATCTTCAAGCGCCTCTATGAACAGGGCGACATCTACAAGGGCAAATACGTGGGCAAGTACTGCAAGCCCTGCGAGTCCTTCTGGACCGAGACGCAGCTGGTGGACGGCAAGTGCCCCGACTGCGGCCGCGAGGTGGTGGATGCCGAGGAGGAGGCCTATTTCTTCCGCCTCTCCAAATACGCGGGCCGCATCCAGGAGTTGCTGGAGAACACCGACTTCCTAGAGCCCCGCAGCCGGGTGAACGAGATGGTGAACAATTTCATCAAGCCCGGCCTGGAGGATCTGTGCGTCTCCCGGACCAGCTTTACTTGGGGCGTGCCCGTGGACTTCGACCCGGGCCACGTGGTCTATGTGTGGATCGACGCCCTCTCCAACTATATCAACGCCCTGGGTTATGAGAACGGCAGATACCATGACTTTGAGAAGTACTGGCCCGCCGACGTCCACTTTGTGGGCAAGGAGATCGTCCGCTTCCACTCCATTATCTGGCCCGCCATCCTCATGGCGCTGGACCTGCCCCTCCCCAAGAAGGTGTACGGCCACGGCTGGCTGCTGCTGGACGGCGGCAAGATGTCCAAATCCAAGGGCAACGTGGTGGATCCCTATGTACTGGCCGAACGCTATGGCGTGGACGCCCTGCGGTACTTCCTGCTGCGGGAGTTCCCCTTCGGCTCCGACGGCAATTTTTCCAACGAGGCCCTCATCGGGCGCATCAATACTGATCTTGCCAATGACCTAGGCAATCTGGTGAGCCGGACCGTGTCCATGGCGGGCAAGTATTTTGAGGGCGGCCGCCTTCCGGCGGAGCAGGCCGAGGGGCCGGAGGACGCCGAGCTCATCGCCCTGTGCGCCGGCGTGCGGGACCGGTATGAGCAGCGCATGGAGAAATTCGCCTTCCAGGAGGCCCTGGTGGACGTCTTCGCCGTGGTCTCCCGCGCCAACAAGTATATCGACGAGACCAAGCCCTGGGTCCTGGGCAAGGAGGCGGCCCACAAGGCCCGCCTGGCCCGGGTGATGTACAATCTGCTGGAGAGCATCCGCATCTCTGCGGTGCTGCTGCGGCCCTTCATGCCCTCCACCTGCGAAAAGATCTTTGCCCAGGTGGGCGCGGGGAGCGAGGCGCAGTCCTGGGCGAGCGCCGGGACCTGGGGCGTTCTGCCCGCCGATGTGGCCGTCAAGCGGGGCGAGAACCTCTTCCCCCGCATCGACATGGAAAAGGAGCTGAAGGAATTGGAATCTATGGAGAAAAAGCCCGCCGAGGCCGCCGCTCCGGCACCCGAGGCCAAGGCCGAGGGCAAGCAGGAGGCGCCTGCCGCCCCGGCGTATATTACCATTGACGACTTTGACAAGGTGAAGTTCGTGACCGCCAAGGTCCTGGCCTGTGAGGCCGTGCCCAAGTCCAGCAAGCTGCTGCGCTTCACCCTGGACTGCGGGGAGGAGTTCCCCCGTCAGATCCTTTCCGGCATCCACGAGTGGTATGAGCCCGAGGCGCTGGTGGGCAAGACCGTGGTGGCCTGCACCAACCTCAAGCCCCGGAAGATGATGGGGATCATGTCCAACGGCATGCTCATCTCCGCGGTGAAGGAGGAGCCCGACGGTACGGAGAAGCTCCATCTCATCATCCTGGACGACAAGGTGCCCGCCGGCTACGGTCTGTGCTGAGACGCTGAATAAAACCGTGCGCCCCGCCGAAAGGCGGGGCGCACGGTTTTATATTCGGTCCCCTCCCGCTCCATAGCCCTCCTCCAGGAGCCGGAGCATCCGGGGAACGATCACCGCCGGGGAGACCGCGCCCACCACCGCGCCCATGACGGCGGCATCCAGAGTGGACACTCCCATCAGCCGGGGGGCCAGCAGCACCATCCCCAGCACCTCCAGGCCGGCGGGCAGGAAGCACAGCAGCAGAGCGGGCCTGCCTTGTTTTTTTCCGCAAAGTATTGTATCATGAGGGCAGAATCATCCCCGGACATGTGCCGGAAGGAGGCTTTTCCATGATTTTCGACACCCACGCCCACTACTATGACGGGGCCTTCGACCCGGACCGGGACGAACTGCTTGCGGCCCTCCCCTCCATGGGGGTGGCCCTGGTGCTCTGCCCCGGCTGCGATCTGGAGTCCTCCCGGGCCTCCATCGCCTTGGCGGAAAGATTCGGCTATCTTTACGCCGCCGTGGGCTTCCACCCGGAGAACCTGGAGGGGGCCTCTCTGGACCAGCTCGACCAGGTGCGGACCATGTCCGCCCACCCCAAGGTGAAGGCCATCGGAGAGATCGGTCTGGACTACTACTGGGTCAAGACCCCCGAGGCCCGGGCCTTCTCACGGGATTTTTTTGACGCCCAGCTCTCCCTCGCGGAGGAGCTGGACCTGCCTGCCGTCGTCCATGACCGGGACGCACACCGGGACTGTCTGGACATCGTGCGGGCCCATCCCGGCTGCCGGGGGGTGTTCCACTGCTATTCGGGCAGCGTCGAGGATGCGAAGGTACTGCTGGATCGGGGCTGGATGCTCTCCTTTACCGGGAACATCACCTTTGCCAATGCCCGGCGTGGCCCCGAGGTAGTAAAATTTATGCCCATGGACCGCCTGATGCTGGAGACCGACGCCCCCTATATGGCCCCCGAGCCCTTCCGTGGAAAGCGGTGCGACTCCACCATGATCCGCCTCACCGCCGAGCGGGTGGCCGAGTGGAAGGGGCTCTCCGCAGAGGAAGTGCTGGACATCACGCTGGAGAACGGGGAGCGGTTCTTCGGTATCGACTGAAGGGAAGGATAAGTATGGAAACCATCTCCTATGAGTACGGCGACGCGCTGTATGTCAACCTCACCAACCGCTGCGACTGCGCCTGTATCTTCTGCCTGCGCAACAACGGCCACAAGGGCTCCATCTATGCCGACGACCTGTGGCTGGAGCATGAGCCCAGCCGGGAGGAGGCTCTGAAGGACCTGCTCTCCCGGGACCTCTCCCGGTATACCGAGCTGGTGTTCTGCGGCTTCGGCGAGCCCACCTACCGGATCGACGACCTGCTGTGGCTGGTGGACGAGCTGAAAAAGGCGGTGCCCCATCTGCCGCCGGTGCGCATCAATACCAACGGCCATGCCAACCTCATCCATGGCCGGGATGTGACGCCCGGGCTGGCCGGACGTATCGATGTGCTCTCTATTTCCCTCAACGGCTCCACCCCTGAGGAGTATGTGGCCGTCACCCGCCCCAGGGAGGGGGCGAAGGCATGGGACGCCATGCTGGACTTTACCCGCAGCGCAGCCCAGTACGTCCCCACCGTCATGATGACCATCGTCAACAAGGACAAGACGCCGGAGGAGATCGAGGCCTGCCGCCGGATGTGTGAGCGCCTGGGGGCCACCCTCCGGGTGCGGGAATACATTCCGGACTGAAATGCAAAAAACGTCGGAGAGGCATAAGCGGGCGTGCGTAAGACAGCATTGAGTACGCCCGAAGAATCCTAAACTTCTTCGGGCGTTTCCCTGTGTGAATGATAGGCTTTCCATATTTTGCTGATATACTTTGTTCAGCAAAAGAGTGAGAAAAATCGAAATTTGAGGATTGAATATGAATATACTACTTCTTTCTGGAAGCCCCAGAAAGAATGGAAATACCAATGCGATTGTGCAACGGGTCGCCGAAAGATTAAAGACAAACCACAACGTGGAAATTTGCCGCATCACAGACTATCAGATCAACGGTTGTTTGGGCTGCAATCACTGCCAAAGCGTTCTGGATAAACCCGGCTGTGTGCAGGATGATGATGTGACCCGGCTGTTGGGCAAGGTCATGGACGCCGCTGTACGGGCACTCTTACTCAGGGCAGTTAAAGCTTCTGATGGATCGTCATGTAGCGCTGTTCAAATTTGTCGGAGGCTCTGACAAGGCTGTGGACGAAATGGAAATCAAGTCCTTTATTGAGAATAGGCCCGTGGGACTGATTGTTTCCTGTCAGGGACCAGGGGAAAACAATACGGAACTGGTACAAATGCAGTTCTGCAAATTCTGCGAATCCTCTTTGGCCTTCTGTTTGGGTACGTATATCTTCCCATGGTGTTCTCCTGATGTGATAGGCAGCCAATTCTCTGAAGATACACTCAATCAGATTGTCTGTGATGTGGAAGCTCAGAATAAGTGAAATAATTTTATCAAACAAACAGGCACGACTTAAAACGTCAGCTATGCTCATGTGCGCGTTTCGGCGCGGGATTGCTATATCTTTAGTTATAAAGAGTTCGACAATTCCAGTTTGTCGGGATGCTGCAAAATCCTTTCGGAACAAAAGGACGCACTTCTATACTCTCCTATCAGGAGTATTGTACGTCCTGCGCAACTTCATTCTCCGTCAGCAAGTTTGAATATCATGCAGAAAACAATCCTCCGTATGATTGCAGCATACGGAGGATTCACTGTTTCACGGACGCCGCCCAATGCCCCTCCGACGTTTTTTTACGCCGCGGCGTCCTCCAGCTCGTGGTAGGCCTCGGCCTCGCTGTCCGCTGAAAAGAGGAAGCGGCCCGCTCTGTCGTAGACCTCCACATGCCCCCTGACCCATTTCATCGTGTACTCCATTTCGTACCGCTCCTTTCTGTTCCTTCAGGATGGTATCAGTATATCGGAGTACATGTCCCATAAAACGGACTTTTAGAAAAACTCCATGGCGCGGCAATGCGCGCCATGGAGCTGAGCGCACGGCGTCCGCGCGCAGAGCGAATGGATGGGGGGAAGAATGGCGCCCTGGGCTATGTTTCATAGCGGACCTTCTTCCGCCGATACCAGACGTAGTTGAATACGTTGCCCAGGATCAGGATATTCCCGCACAGATACAGCCACACCAGCAGGATGATGACCGAGGCTAGGGAGCCGTACACCAGAGAATATCGGGAGGACATACCGATGAACCAGGAAAAAAGCATGGAGGCGCACACCAGCGCGGCGGAGGCCAGCACCCCGCCGGTGAGGATGGGCGGCCGGGGCTTGCCTCTGGGGGCCGCCATGCGATAGGTGAGCAGGACAAAGAGCATGACCAGACAGAAGAGGACCCAAAAGCGGATCCACTGCCAGTCCCCCACCACCTGCCTCACCCAGGGCAGATAGGTCTCCACCAGATGGAGGAACCAGCTTCCGGTGAGGAGGACCGCCAGGGAGAGGTAGATGGTGATAAGAAACAGAACGGAGAAAGCCACGCTGGCCACGACCTGGCCTACCCCTCGATAGGTGGTGCGCCCATAGATGTCCGCCATGATGTTCATGAGGGCCCGAAAGGCCGCGGAGGCGGAAAAGAGCGTCATGGTGAGGCCCGCGAAGAGCATGGCGTTGGACTGGTTATCGGTGATGTAGAGGATATAGTCCCCCAGGATGGAACGGCTCTCCTTGGGGAGAAATTCCTCGGTCCCGGCGAGGATCAGGTTCACGTCCAGGTGCAGCAGCCCCACAAAAGCATTGACGCAGATCAGCACCGGAAAGAAGCTGAGAATGAGAAAATAGGCCAGCTCCGCGGCGGACCTGGACACCCGGCGGTCAAAATATACCTCCAGGATCTCGCGCACAAACCGCACCCCAGCGGATTCCCACAGCCGCCTCATCCTCTCGCCTGCCTCTCTGTTTTGAAATGAGTTTATACAGTATATCATAGTGTGCCAGAAATTTCAAATCCCACTCATAGCGTCCCGCAGGTCCGCATATGGTGTTAGAGAACAGAAGAAAGGACGGGGATGCCGATGAGAAGGGGACAAGGCCGGTGGTCAAAAATGCTCCGGCGGGGGACGGCCCTCTTTTTGACCACGGTCACGGTGTGGGTGCTGTCGCTGACAGCGGACATGGGAGCGGCGGCCCAGACGTTCCAGACACTGGCGGAGAGCCCCGCCTTTGTCTCCGCCGCCCTCCGGGCGGAGCTGGGGAACCTCACGCTGGAGGACGACCCCATGAACGGCCTGGAAGGCTGGCAACGGCTGGTCCTCCGCCAATCCCCGGCGCTCATGGCGTTTGAAGGCGGGCCGGACCTCTCCGGGGAACAGCCGGAGCAGGAGCCGGGGGCCACGCAGGCCCCCTCCATGGAGCCGGACGACCCGGAGGACCCCCACCAGCTTCCGGAGGTGACGACGGCCCCGGAGGACATCGTTGGAAAGACACTCCTCCCGGTCAGCGCCGACGGCTATGACGCCGCCCAGGGGGTGTACATCGAGAACCGGCCCGGACTGCCCCTGGATGTGGCCGCGCTGGCCTCCGCCCAACTGGAACTCACCCTTCCGGAGGAGGGCCCGCAGGTACTCATCATGCACACCCACGGCAGCGAGGCCTATACCCCGGACGGCGAGGACGTCTACACTCCCAGCGGGGAATGCCGCACGACAGACAAGACCCACAGCGTGGTCCGGGTGGGAGAGGAGATCGCCCAGGTGCTCACCGAGATGGGGCTCTCGGTGATCCATGACACCGAGCTCTATGACTACCCGGAGTACAACGGCTCCTATGACCGCTCCCTGGCGGCGGTGGAGACCTACCTGGAGCGGTATCCGACCATCAAGGTGGTGATGGACGTCCACCGGGACGCGCTGATCGGCGAGGACGGCACCATTTACAAACCCATTACCACCATCAATAGTGAAAAATGTGCCCAGGTCATGCTGGTCATGGGCTCGGACGCCAAGTACACGCACCCGAACTGGCGGCAGAACCTGAGCCTGGCGGTGAAGATCCAGAAGGAGATGAACACCCTCTGGCCCACCCTGGCCCGGCCCATCGGCCTACGGGAAAACCGCTACAATCAACAGCTCACCACCGGCTCCTTGCTGGTGGAGGTGGGCTCTCACGGCAACACCCTCCAAGAGGCCCTGGCTGCGGCGCGTATGTTCGCCCGGGCCGCGGGGGCGGTGCTGCTGGAGCAGGAGTGAGCCCATGCGCAAACGCCCCCCTGTGCAGCGCCGTTTTGCTGCACAGGGGGGCGTCTCTCTCGTGGGGCAAATTTACCCCAGGGCCTGCGCTAGGTCCTCCAGGATGTCGTCGATATGCTCCGTGCCGATGGAAAGCCGGATGGTGTTGGGCTTGATGCCCTGGTCCAGCAGCTCTTCCGGGCTGAGCTGAGAGTGGGTGGTGGTGGCCGGGTGAATGACCAGGCTCTTCACATCGGCCACATTGGCCAGCAGGGAGAAGATATTCAGATTGTCGATAAACCGCTGAGCCTCCTCCTGTCCGCCCTTGATCTCAAAGGTAAAAATGGAGGCGCCGCCGTTGGGGAAATACTTCTGATACAGGGCGTGGTCCGGGTGCTCCGGCAGGGAGGGGTGATTTACGCGCTCCACCTTGGGGTGCCTGCTCAGGTAGTCCACCACCTTCCTGGTGTTCTCCGCATGGCGGTCCAGCCGCAGGGAGAGGGTCTCCACCCCCTGGAGCAGCAGAAAGGCGTTGAAGGGAGAGATGGTGGCGCCGGTGTCCCGCAGGAGAATGGCGCGGATATAGGTGACAAAGGCGGCGGGGCCGGCGGCGTCCGCAAAGGATACGCCGTGATAGCTGGGGTTGGACTCGGCGATGGGGGCGTACTTCCCCGCGGCCTTCCAGTCGAATTTGCCGGAGTCCACAATGATGCCGCCCAGGGTGGTGCCATGGCCGCCCAGGAACTTGGTGGCCGAGTGGACCACGATATCGGCGCCATGCGCAATGGGACGGATGAGATAGGGCGTGCCGAAGGTGTTGTCGATGACCAGGGGCAGACCGTGCCTGTGGGCGATGGCGGCGATGGCGTCAATGTCCGGGATGTCGCTGTTGGGATTGCCCAGCGTTTCCAGGTAAATTGCCTTGGTGTTTGGCCGGATTGCTCCCTCCACCTGGGACAGGTCGTGGGCGTCCACAAAGGTAGTGGAGATCCCGAACTGGGGCAGGGTGTGGGCCAGAAGGTTATAGCTGCCGCCGTAAATGGTCTTTTGGGCTACGATATGCTCCCCCGCCTGGGCCAGAGCCTGGACGGCGTAAGTGATGGCCGCCGCGCCGGAGGCCAGCGCCAGGGCCGCCACGCCGCCCTCCAGGGCCGCCACGCGCTGCTCCAGCACGTCCTGGGTGGGATTGGTGAGACGCCCGTAGATATTGCCCGCGTCGGAGAGTCCGAACCGGGCCGCGGCCTGGGCGCAGTCGCGGAACACGTAGGAGGTGGTCTGATAGATGGGTACCGCCCGGGCGCCGGTGGCGGGATCGGGCTGCTCCTGACCCGCGTGGAGCTGGAGGGTCTCAAAGCGATAGGTGTCGTGGTTCATAAAAAATACCCGCTTTCTTTTTGATTTTTTTGGTGTCCACTCAAAAAGCGGCGCGGTACATTCGGCTGTTCCGCCACCGGCACAGCCCGGTTTCCAGCTCCAGATCCGTCCGGTTCACGGCGGCGTCCCCCTCTCTGCGCATTAAATTCATATTAAAATACTATGCTTTGCAGTATAAGACCGCTGCTCCCATTTGTCAAGTAGGATTTTTTCGTTGCACATTGGGCTTTGGCGTGGTAAAATAACCCCCAACGAAAAAAAGGGGTTTTTGCTATGAAGCTGTCGGAACTTCTCTCACGGGGGCGGCCCACCGTCTCCTGTGAACTCTTCCCGCCCAAGGTGGGGACCACGCTGGACCAGGTGGAGGGCGTCCTCCGGGACACCGCCGCGCTGAGACCCGATTTTATCAGCGTTACCTACGGGGCGGGCGGGAGCACGTCCAAGCGCACCCAGGAGATCGCCGTACGGCTGCAGGACACCTATCATGTCCCCGCCCTGGCCCACCTCACCTGCGTGTCCTCCACCCGGGAGGAGATATCCTCTATGGTGGCCGCCCTCCGCGCCGCGGGGATCGAGAACATCTTGGCGCTCCGGGGGGATATCCCCCGGGATGCGGACTTCCCTTCCCCGGAACACTACCACTATGCCAGTGAGCTCATCGGCCACATCCGAAGCCTGGAGGGCGGAAAGGAGCTGTGCATCGGCGCGGCCTGCTATCCCGAGGGGCACGTGGAATGTCCCCACCGGGAGGACGATATCGATTTCCTGAAGCGGAAGGTGGACATGGGGGTGGACTTCCTCACCACCCAGATGTTCTTTGACAACGATGTGCTCTACCGTTTTCTCTACCGGGTGCTGGCGAAGGGGATCACGGTGCCGGTGATCGCGGGCATCATGCCGGTGATGAGCGTCAAGCAGATCCGCCGCTCCTGTGAGCTCTCGGGCACTGTGATGCCCCCGCGGCTCCAAGGCATAGCCGACCGCTTCGGCGACGATCCCGCCGCCATGCGGCAGGCGGGCATCGCCTACGCCACAGAACAGATCGTGGACCTCGTCGCCCACGGGGTGGAGCACATCCACATCTACACGATGAACAAGCCCGATGTGGCGGCCAGGATCATGGCCAACCTCTCGGATATCATCCGGCCCCGTGGCTGAGATCGACTGGAAGGAGGCGCGCCGCTACCTGGGGCTCCACAGGGGCGGCGGTACGGTGGACGAGGTCCTGGAGGCCGGCCTGCGGGACTGCGGACGGGCGCTCATGGCCTGTGCCCGTCCCAGAAGCGTCTGGCGGCGCTTTCCCCTGGCGCTGGGCGAGGGCCGGGTGGAGACGGCGGGCCTGCAGGTGGAGAGCCTCCACCTCCGCCGGCATCTGGAGGGCTGCACGGCGGTCTGCCTCTTTGCGGCCACACTGGGACCGGAGGTGGACCGGCTCCTCCACCGCGCCTCGGTCACCGACGTGAGCCGGGCGGTCATGATCCAGGCCTGCGCCGCCTCCCTGCTGGAGGTCTACTGCGACGAGTGCTGCGCCGCCATCGCGGCCCAGACGGCCGCCGAAGGGCTCACCCTCCGCCCCCGGTTCAGCCCCGGCTACGGGGACTTCCCCATCTCCTGCCAGCGCGCCCTCCTGCGTGCGCTGGAGGCCCCGAAGCGCATCGGCCTCACCGCCACGGAGACCATGATGCTCACCCCTACCAAATCGGTCACGGCTCTGGTCGGCCTCTCTCCGGAGGCCGCTCCCTGCCGTCCGGACGGCTGCCGTGCCTGCGGCAAGGCCGACTGCGCCTTCCGTCTGGAGTGAGGGCCTGGCCCCATCCTCAGAGCACAGCAACCAGACCCTGAACAACATTCCAAGGAGGACTTTTCATGGATATCCGAACCGAACTGGGCCGCCGCATCCTCTTCTGCGACGGAGCCATGGGCACGATGCTCCAGGCCGCCGGCTTGCCCGCCGGGCGGGAGCCGGAGCTCTGGAACCTGGAGCGTCCCGAGGTGGTCCGCGCCCTCCACGGGCAATATCTGGCCGCCGGAGCGGACATCATTGCCACCAATACCTTTGGAGCCAACGGCGTGAAGCTCTCCGGCCACCCTCTGGAGGAGATCGTCGCCGCCGCCGTCCGCCTGGCGCGGGAGGCGGTGGAGGGGGCCGGCCGCGGCTGGGTGGCCCTGGACGTGGGGCCCACCGGACGGCTCCTTCAGCCCATGGGAGACCTGCCCTTTGAGGCCGCTGTGGAGGCCTATGCCCGGGAGATCCGGGCGGGCGTACAAGCGGGGGCGGATTTGGTCTTTCTGGAGACCATGAGCGACCTGTATGAGGCCAAGGCGGCGGTGGTGGCCGCCAAGGAGAACAGCGACCTGCCCATCTTCGTCACCCTGGTGCTGGATGAAAAGGGGCGGCTCCTCACCGGAGGCGACATCCCCTCCGCCGTCACGTTGCTGGAGGGGCTGGGGGTGGACGCGCTGGGACTCAACTGCGGCCTGGGGCCGGACCAGATGGCGGAGCTGCTCCCCACCCTGCGGGCCCATACCCGCCTGCCCATCATCCTCAACCCGAACGCCGGGCTTCCCGAGTGCGTGGACGGCTGTACCCGCTTCGGCGTGGGGTCGGAGGCCTTCTCCGCCGGCCTGGCCGGGCTGGCCCGGGCCGGCGCCTGGGTGGTGGGAGGGTGCTGCGGCACCACCCCCGACCACATTGCGGCCGTCGTACAGGCCTGCTCCGGCATCACGCCGCGCCCCCTGTGTCCGCAGCGGCGGACCCGGGTCTCCTCCTACGCCCGGACCGTGCCCTTCGGCGACGGTCCGGTGCTCATCGGCGAGCGCATCAATCCCACCGGTAAATCCCGGCTCAAGCAGGCTCTGCGGGAGCGGGATATGGACTATATCCTCCGGGAGGCCGTCCGCCAGCAGGAGAGCGGGGCCATGGTGCTGGATGTGAACGTGGGCCTGCCGGAGCTGGACGAGCCGGAGATGATGGCCCTCCTCATCCCGCAGCTTCAGAGCGTCACCGACCTCCCTCTTCAGATCGACACCTCCGATCCCGCCGCTATGGAGCGGGGGATGCGGCTCTACAACGGCTGCCCGCTGGTAAACTCGGTAAGCGGCAAAACCGAGAGCATGGAAGTGGTATTCCCGCTGATGAAGAAGTACGGCGGCGTGGCCATTGCCCTGACGCTGGACGAACAGGGCATTCCGGCCACGGCGGAGGCACGTCTGGCCATCGCCCGGCGCATTGTGGAGACGGCGGCGCGTTACGGCATCCCCAAGGAGGACCTGGTGTTCGACACGCTGGCCATGGCGGTGAGTGCGGAGCCCACTGCCGCACGGACCACCTTGGAGGCCCTGGCCCTTATTCGGTCGGAGCTGGGCTGTCACACCTCCCTGGGGGTCTCCAACATCTCGTTCGGGCTCCCCCAGCGGGAGAAGGTGAACGCAGCCTTTTTCCTCATGGCGCTGGAGCGTGGGCTCTCGGCGGCCATCCTCAACCCCAATTCCGCGGCCATGATGGACGCGTTCCGCGCGTTTTGCGCCCTGAACGGCCAGGACGCCAACTGTCAGGCGTATATTGCGGCCATGGCGGGAGAGACCTCCGCGCTGCCGGACCGGGCACCGGCGGCTTCCGCCGCGCCGGATCTGCCCGCTGCCGTGATCCGGGGCCTCCGGGAGAGCGCCGTCCAGGCCGCCCGGGCGGCGCTTGCGGAAAAGACGCCGATGGAGATCATCGATGCCGCGCTGATCCCCGCCCTGGACCATGTGGGGACCGAGTTTGAACAGGGCCGGATGTATCTCCCTCAGCTCCTCATGAGCGCCGAGGCGGCCAAGGCCGTCTTTGCGCTGCTACGGGAGCGGATGAGTCAGGGGGACGGCGGCCTTCCCGCCTCCAAGGGCAAGGTGGTGCTGGCCACCGTCAAGGGTGATGTCCACGACATCGGCAAAAACATCGTCAAGGTACTGCTGGAGAATTACGGGTATCAGGTCATTGACCTGGGAAAGGACGTCTCCCCCGAGACCGTGGCCGATACGGTGGTCCGGGAGGGGGCCGGCCTGGTGGGGCTCTCCGCCCTCATGACCACCACGGTGGGAAAGATGGAGGAGACCATCCGGCTCCTGCGGGAGCGAGCCCCCGGGTGCAGGATCATGGCCGGAGGAGCGGTGCTCACCGAGGAGTACGCCCGGCGCATCGGCGCGGATTTCTACGGCAAGGACGCCATGAGCGACGTGCGGTATGCCGACGGCGTGACCGGACGGGAGTGACGCCTCAGCGGGCCCCGGAACCACTTCCGGGGCCCGCTTTTTCAGCCGGTGTCCGACGCTTTGGGATGCTCAAAAAATGGAATTGGTCAAAAGCGGCATACTTCCAGTTGCTTTTTGGGGACGGGGACGTTATACTTTAATAATAATACCTGTTGTAGATTTTTATGTATACCGTTTGTAACGGTCCACTCCTTGGAGGTGCGCTGAATGAAAACGAACCGACTCCTCTCCTGCGCGCTGGCGCTGGCCGTGACTGTGTCCGCGCTGGCGCTGCCCGCGTCCGCCGCCACCGCCTTCCCCGATATCCAGAGCCACTGGGCCAAGAGCTATATCGAGGAAATGACCGACGCCAATATGTTCAAGGGCTATGAGGACGGGACCTTTAAGCCGGAGAACAAGCTGACCACCGCGGAGGCGCTGGCTCTCTGCGCCCGGGCCGTGGGACTGGATGAGAACACCAGTGCCGAGATCGCCGACGACTATAAAGAGGCGGTGGACGACGTACTGGACGGCAGCCAGTCCTGGTTCTACCGGGAGTTCGCCATCTGCCTGGCCGCGGGGATCCTCACCGAATCCAATCTGAAGAGCCTTACCCAGTCCGGCGCGCTCATCAAGCCCATCGTCAAGGAGGATCTGGCGGTCTACCTGATCCGCGCCATGCAGCTCGGCCCCATGTCCGAGCGGCTCTCCTCCTACCCCATGAGCTTTGACGACACCGCCTCCATCAGTGAGAGCGCCAAGCCGTCGGTCTATCTGCTGAGCGTGTACGGCATCGTCCAGGGGGATCAGAACAACGATTTCGGCCCAGACGGGCAGGTCACCCGGGCCATTATGGCCACCATGCTCTCCCGGGCCATTCGCTACATGGACGCCCACGGCACCGATCCGGACCTGCCGGAGTACACCAGCTATGCCTTCCAGCAGGGCGTCATCGCGGCCACGCCCGCCGAGGGCAGCGGCGGCGCGCTGATCCTCACCCTCAACGACGATCTCACCGGAGCCACGGCCTATTCGGTGTCCCTGCCCTCCGGCGTGACCATCTATGAAAACAATATGGAGTCCACCACCTCCGCCCTGAAGGCCGGCCGTCACGCCCGGGTCTGCCTGGACGGCAGGGGGACCGCCTATGCCGTCCGCGTCAGTGATGCGCTGGAGGAGTTTGAGGCCACCGTCAACGGCATTGACGGCTACGACATTGCGATTACCCGCAGCGGCCAGGGGGAGATCCTCACCATGGACCGCTTCACTCAGGTCCAGGTGGGCTCCAAGACCACCGGGGACCGCTCCATCGTGGATGCGGATGCCGGGTATACCAGCGCGGTCTGCAAGCTGGATGACCAGGGGCATCTGGTGGCCATCCGCCTCGATGGCGGTACCCGTACCGAAGAGGGCATTCTTGCCGGGTATACCAAGGCCAGCGGCACCACTGCCGCCAGCATTCAGGTCATCGGGTTCGACGGTGTGACCCGTACCTTCTCCGTCCCCTCCGGCGCCACCACCACCGTCAACAGTCTGGTGAGCAACCTCAATAGCAGCTATGAGGGCGACTATGTGTCCCTGCGGGTCTCCAACGACAGCAATGCCGTGGTCACCGCCGCAGTGGATACCGTTACGGAGTATGTGCAGGGTGCGGTGAAAGCCACCTCCTACGCCAGCGACGTCAATACCATCACGGTGACCAATCTCGACACAGGCAAGGCCACCTCTTATGACGTGTCTAAATCCGCCGTCATCACCTATAACGGCGAGACGACTCTTCTGCGGAACATCAAGAAGGACTACTTTGTCACCCTCCGCCTCTCCGGAGGCGATGCCGCCCTGATTGAGGCCTATCCCGGCTCCACCGTCACCGAGGGCGTCATTACCGAGCGGATATTCAGCGATACCGACACCACCGTCACCTTCGTCGTGACGCAGGAGGACGATACCCAAGTGAGCTTCAAGGTGGACCTGTCCAATCCCCCCGACATTGAACGGGACGAAGCCGACAGTACCATCGACAAGCTCCGCACCGGAGACTCTGTGGAGGTCACCGTCCGCTACAATGAGGTCACCCGCATCACAGCAACCTCTCAGAGCGCCAATGTCATCGGCACCGTGGACCGCATCATCCAGGAGAAGAACGGCTACACGCTGGAGATGACGCTCTCCGACGGGGAGGAGGTCTCCTACACCGTTACCTCCGGCGTCTCCGTTACCCAGAGCGGCAAGAGCGTCAACCTCTCCTCCCTGCGGCCCGGCTACAAGCTGGGACTGGTGGTGAGCGGCGAGCAGGTGGTCTCCATTGAGATCCAGCAGGCCGTCAACTCCAGCAATAAACTCACCGGCACCGTCATCTATGTGAGCGCCTCGGACAAATACATCTATCTCCGCTGTGTGGACGAGGCCGGCAACGAGGAGATCGTTACCGTGAACGCGCCCTCCGGCACGGTCATTCTGGATGTGTCCACCGGCGACAGCCTCAGCCTGAAGTATCTGGAGGCGGGCGACATCATTGAGGCGAATGGTGCCTACGACGGCGCGGAGTTCGATGCCACCGTGATCCTGAGACAGTGATTGTATGAAAAAAAGGTCCTCCGCCGCCCTTGCGGCGGAGGACCTTTTTTTGTGTGCGGAACGGTTTTTATTTTGAGATTCCAAATAGAGATTGACAGCAGCAGGAAAACCATGTATGATGCATATGTTTTGATATTCAAATAAATATGGAAGGAGGAACCAGCGTGAAGGGGAATCGGGCTGAGCTCAACCGCTTTCTGGTGGAGGTATTCGACGAGATTTTGAAAACAGAGGAGGAGAGCCTTGCCGGGAGCTTCAGCGACTTGTCCCTGCGGGAGCTGCACCTCATCGAGGAGGTGTGCCGGGCGGAGGATGAGGCCCGTGACAATCGGGCCACCGCCATTGCTGCGGCCCAGCGGGTGACGGCGGGAACCCTGACCACTGCGGTCTCCCTTCTGGAGCGGAAGGGCTACCTGGAACGGCGGCGGGACGAGCGGGACCGCCGGGCCGTTCGAATTTGGCCCACAGAGAAGGCCCGGGCGGCCGACCAGGTACACGCCGCATTTCACCGAGAGATGGTGGACGAGATCCTGAAGACGCTCTCCGACCAGGAGGCCCAGGTGCTGGTCAGGGCGTTGGGCAGTCTCACCGCCTTTTTTCGGGAAAAGTACGAGGCGTAGCGCCTGGGACGCCTACTTTTAAACTGCGAGGAGAAGAAATATGGTACGCATCATCACTGACAGCACCTGCGATCTGTCCAAGTCCCGCCAGGTGGAACTGGGGGTGGAGGTGGCTCCGCTCTCCGTCCACTTTGGAGCGGAGACCTTCCGGGACGGCGTGGATCTTACAAACGGGGACTTCTATGCCCGGCTCCGCCGGGCGGAGGCCCTGCCCACTACGTCCCAGGTCAATCCCGAGGATTTTGCCGCCCGCTTCCGGGCCTGCCGAGAGGCGGGAGACGAGGTGGTGGGGATTTTTATCTCCTCCCTGCTCTCCGGCACCTGTCAGTCCGCCTGCATTGCCCGGGATATGGTGGAGGATACGCATATCTTTGTGGTGGACTCGGGGACGGTCACCTTCGGGCTGGGACTGCTGGTGGAGCGGGCTGCGTTTCTGCGGGACCAGGGCCTCTCCGCCGGCGAGATCGCGTCCGAAGTGGAGCGACTCTCCGGGAGGCTGCGGTTCTACGCCGTGGTGGAGACCCTCAAATATCTCAAAATGGGCGGGCGCATTTCCGCCGCCACCGCCGTTGTGGGCGGGATGCTGGGGATCACGCCGATCCTGAACATTCGGGACGGTGTGGTAGAGGCAGCCGGAAAGTCCCGGGGGCGCAAGGGCGCCTACCAGTGGATGGAGGAACGGATTAAAAAGGAGCCGGTGGATACCGCGCTGCCGGTGGCCTTTGGACACTCCGACGCTCCGGCCGTTATGGCGGAGTGCGAGGAGTACTTCCGGGCGCGTATCCCTGGGATGACCGTCTATGAGAGCGATATCGGCGCCGTCGTGGGTACGCATGCCGGACCCGGGTGCGCCGGGATCGCCTACTTCGTGAAGGAGTGAGCACTGCTGGGGGCAGGCGGCGTGCCCACGGCGGTCCACCGCGCAGCGGTGTTCAAGGGTCTGTCCTAGGGACAGACCCTTGCCGCAGGCGGAATTGATTTTCGCCGCGGAGGTCCAATTCCGAGCGGACAAAATGAGGATTCTTTTCGCCCCTTCCAGGGACAGGTGGGCGGCGGCCGGAAGGCGCACCACGTGGTGCGCCTTTTTGCAGGGACCTCTCGGTGCACACTGTTCACAATTTCGTGATATGTTGCACCCTGGACGTGTTATAATACTGCCTGCGGAACTGCGCACTTGAACAGGACCGCCCCGCCTGATCGGCGGGTTTTACCAGCAGGTATGTCTGGGGCTTGTTTGAATATTGGCGACATGCCTTAAGAATCGCATGGGAAAGGACGTGCCAACGTGCGGCAAGGAGAGTTATCCTGGCGGGACAGGGGCAGACTGTGGATGCGGCTGGGGATACGGATGATCCTGGTCCTTCTGATCGTGCTGGCGCTGCGGTATCTGGTTCCCCCACTGCTGGGGCTGCTCATGCCCTTTGCGCTGGCCCTGGTGGTGGCATGGGTCCTCAATCCGCTGGTGAAGAGCCTCCAGAAGCGGTTGGGCCTGTCGAGAGGCGTGCTCTCCCTGCTGCTGATCCTGCTGGCCTTTGCCGTGGCGGGTGGGATCCTCTTTGGGCTGGGCCATAGTCTGGTCAGCGAGATCAGTTCCCTCATTGACAACTGGGAGGGAATCTGGGAGTCTCTTCAGGGCGGGATTCTTACCATTGGGGAAGAGCTGGACAAGTTCCTGGCCTATCTCCCGGACGAGGTGGAGACCTTTGTCAACGAAAGTCTGGATGGGCTCAACGCCTGGCTGAGCGTCTGGGTCAATGACGCCATGGTGGGGATGGGCACCCGCGCCAAAGATTTTGCCTTCAGCCTGCCCTCCTTTGTGGTGGCGCTGATTGTCTTCATCATGGCCACCTATTTCATCACGGCGGACTATCCTCATCTCCGTTTTTTGGTCACGGACAAGATGCCCGGCGAGGTCCGCGATTTCTTCTCCCGAGTCAAGCATACCGCGCTGGGGGCCTTCGCGGGGTATGTGCGGGCGGAGGTCATCATCTCCATCGGCGTGTTTGCCATTTTGCTGGCCGGGTTCCTGCTGATCCGTCAGCCCTATTCCGTACTGCTGGCCGTGCTGTTGGCCGTTCTGGACTTTATCCCCATCATCGGCTCGGGGACGGTCATGGTCCCGTGGGCGGTCATCGATGTGCTCACCGGCAATTGGGTCCACGCCGTGGGACTTATGGTAGTCTGGGGGATCGTCTGCGTCTTCCGACGGGTGGCGGAGCCCAAAGCGGTGGGCAGCCAGACAGGGCTCTCGCCGATCCTGTCCCTGGTGAGCATGTATGTGGGGATGCGCTTGGCGGGAGTGCTGGGCATGATCCTGGGGCCGGTCCTCTGCCTGGTACTCATCAATGTGTGCCGGACAGGGATTTTTGACGGCCTGCTGGGGGACCTGCGCCTGGCTGTGCGGGACACCGCAGCCATTTTGAACGGCCATCCGGCACGCAGACCCCCTGCGCCCGGAGAAGAGGAATAATCCGTTCAAAAAAGGTTCCGGGTTCGTTCAAAAATCATTTGGCGTTTCTTCATGAAATGGTCATATTTTTCCGCTATCCTAGTAGGCGAACGAGAAAAGAAGAGCAAATATTCCATGAAGGAGCGATTCTTATGTACTATAACAGCAACAACGACAGCCATTCCCAGGAGCCCTGGGATCGTCCCATCGAGACCACCGGTCGTTCCTTGGATAATGAGTATGTCCCCGATGAGCCCGGACACAGCGGAAAGAAAAAGGGCCGCGGCGGGAAGACGGTGGCCCTGTGCCTGGTGTGCGCGTTGGTGGGCGGGCTGGTCGGCGGCGTAGGCGCCACCGCCGCCACGGGCGGTTTGAGCGGCGGTACCACCACGATCTATGAGGGGGAGCGGGCGCCCACTGTGGTCAATGTGGCCCAGGTCAACGGAAAGACGCTCCTCACCGCGCCGGAGATCTATGCCTCCTTTGTCGGCTCCACCGTCGGTATCACCACGGAGGTGGTGACCACTAACTCCTGGGGCCAGCCGGTGTCCGCCGCTGCGGCCGGCTCCGGCTTTGTCATTACCAATGACGGATATATCCTCACGAATTACCACGTCATCGACGGAGCCCAGAGCATCAAGGTCGCCTTTGTGGACGGCACCACCTATGACGCCGTCCTGGTGGGCGGCGAGGAGGAAAACGACATCGCCGTGCTGAAAATCGACGCCACGGGGCTCACCCCCGTCATCATCGGGGACTCCGACAACATCAAGGTGGGCGAACAGGTGGTGGCCATCGGCAATCCTTTGGGCGAGCTAACCTATTCCATGACTCAGGGTATCATCTCGGCCAAGGACCGCAGCATCACCATGCAGAACGGCGAGGTCATGAACATGCTTCAGACCGACACGGCCATCAACTCCGGCAACTCGGGCGGGCCTCTCTTTGATATGTACGGACAGGTGATCGGCATCACCTCCGCCAAGCTCTCCAGCAGCTCTTCCAGCAGTGAGGCCACCATCGAGGGACTGGGCTTTGCCATCCCCATCAACGACATCAAGGACATGGTACAGGATATCATCGCGCACGGCTACGTGACCGGAAAGGCCTACATGGGGATCACCGTCACCACTGTACCTGAGAGCGATGCCCAGCGCTACGGCATGAGCCAGGGCGCGCTGGTCAAGAGCGTGGATGAGAGTTCCTGCGCGGCCAAGGCGGGCCTCCAGAAGGGGGATATCATCACCGCCATCGATGGCACCACGGTCCTCTCCTCCGCTGAACTGGTGGAGGCCAAGAAGGAGTATAAGGCGGGCGACACCGTTACCCTGGAGGTGGACCGCAGCGGGGAGAAGCTTACGCTGACCCTCACCTTCGACGAGGACACGCCTGAGCGCCGTGCCGCGCAGGAGGCCGCTCAGGAAGAGGAGGCCCGGCAGGAGCAGCAGCAATCCCAGCAGGGATCTTCCGATTTCTTCTGGCCCTTCGGAGGACTGTCCCCCTGGTTCTATTGACAGATCCCGAGAGAAATTTAAAACCGCGGCCCCCGGCGCATTCAGCGCCGGGGGCCGCGGTTTATCCGGTTTACAGGCGGTTGTCCGGCATGGTGCCGGGACCAGGAAGGCAAAAAGATGCGGTCTTACTCCTCATCCAGCTTGAGCGCGGCCATGAAGGCCTCGGTGGGGATCTGCACAGTCCCCAGGCTCCGCATTTTCTTTTTCTTGCCCCAGGGAAGGCGTCGCCTTCCCTGGGGACCCCCATTCCGATTTCATTTGCTCGGGCGGAGTGAATCCGCCCTGCGCCAAGGTCCGGGCAGAGCCCGGACGCTTGTACGGCGCTTTGCGCGCCGCCCCGCGCTGCGAGGCCCCGGAAGGCAAAAAGAAAATGCTGCCGTTACTCCTCGTCCAGCTTGAGCACCGCCATAAACGCCTCCGTGGGAATCTGCACCGTGCCCAGACTCCGCATTTTCTTTTTGCCTTCTTTTTGCTTTTCCAGCAGCTTTTTCTTCCGGGTGATGTCGCCGCCGTAGCATTTGGCCAGCACGTCCTTGCGCATGGCCTTCACCGTTTCCCGGGCGATGACCTTGCCGCCGATGGCCGCCTGGACGGGCACCTCGAAAAGCTGGCGGGGGATATTCTCCTTGAGCTTCTCACAAAGCCGTCTGGCCCGGCCGTAGGCCTTGTCCTTATGGGCGATGAAGCTCAACGCATCCACCTGATCGCCGTTGAGAAGCAGGTCCACCTTTACCAGCTCGCTGGGCTGATACTGGTCCACCTCATAGTCCAGGGAGGCATAGCCCTTGGTACGGGCCTTGAGCGTGTCGAAAAAGTCGTAGATGATCTCATTGAGGGGCATGGAATAGTGGAGCTCCACCAGGTTGGTGTCCAGATACTGCATATCCTTGAACTCAGCCCGGCGCTCCTGACACATGGGCATGATGTTGCCCACAAATTCCGGCGGGGTGAGGATGGTCACCTTGGCATAGGGTTCTCTGGCCTCGACGATCAGGGCCGGATCGGGATAATTGTGGGGGTTGTCCACATGGACCACCTCACCGTCCGTCCGGGTGATCTCATAGATAACGGAGGGGAGGGTGGTGATGAGATCCAGGTCGAACTCCCGCTCCAGTCGCTCCTGGATGATCTCCATGTGGAGCATCCCCAAAAAGCCGCAGCGGAAGCCGAAACCCAAGGCGGCGGAGGATTCAGGCTCAAAGGAGAGTGCGGCGTCGTTGAGCTGGAGCTTCTCCAGGGCGTCCCGCAGGTCGGGGTACTTGGAACCGTCCTCGGTATAGATGCCGCAATAGACCATCGGGCGGGCGGGGCGGTAGCCGGGCAGGGCCTCAGCGGCGGGCCGTTCGGCCCCGGTGATGGTGTCTC